>Ga0209160_1003137_pt1 | contig 13613 bp, 10 predicted proteins | sample GraSoiAngelo_153_FD_186167 | JGI IMG/M metagenome (GOLD analysis project Ga0209160, IMG submission 186167) | Grasslands soil microbial communities from the Angelo Coastal Reserve, California, USA - 14_1009_12_40cm (SPAdes) (version 2) | ecosystem: Environmental > Terrestrial > Soil > Grasslands ...
ACACGGTCCTGCCGACCGACGTCGACCTGCCATACCGGACCGGGACTTCGACGTGCTCTCCGTTCGCAAAGAGCTTGATCGCGAAGAGCTTGTCCGTCGGCGTCGCCTGAAAGCGCGCCGTGAACGTCACATGCCCGAAGAGCTGATTGGAATCGTCCTTGAATTCGAGCAGCTTCTCGCGGTTCTCAAACGGGATCGTGTCCGAGTCCACCATGTTCACCGATTGACCGCGGAATGGAATGCCTTTCTTGGTCGACCGCGCCTGCACGTTGAAGCGGTCCTTGATCTTCGGGTCGGACAGCTTCCGCTTCATGACGAGCGTCTGCGACCGCGCGATGATGCTGCCGCCGAGATTCACCGCATCGTTGAACAGTTGCGGCGTAGCTGCCGACCAAAATCCTGCGTCGCCGCCGATGAGCTCGACCGTCACCACCAAGCAGCTCTCTTCGATCGTGAATCGCGGAATTCCGAACCTGGGAACACCCAGCAGCGTCGTAGTGGGGACGTCGCACCATCCTTCGATGCAGTCCGGCGCCGCATTCCGGAGATTGTCGACGACCGACTTCTCGACGTAGCCTTCGCCCAGGGGTTCGACGCCCTTCCAGGGCGCGAGGAACTGGGCGCCGTTCGGGAAAAGCACACCGAGCTTGACGTCGAGGACCTCGTCCTTCCCGAGACCCGTCGCCAGCTTGGAAAAAGACCCGGCGGGATTGAACTGGAAGACGCACTCTCCCCCGGGAAGATCGGCGGAGGGACTGGGAGCAGGCACCGTGATGGAAAGCCCCGGCGGTTGCCCTGTCGGTGAATCGACCTGGGCCGTGATCTTGAGACGAGCAGGCGCGATGGCGTTGTGGTCGCCGACCGCCTTCTGCAACGTGGCCACGGGTACGCCGAACAGCGTGACCGACAACCCGGTGTCCCGCAGGTCTCGGAGCGCGACTCTACCGGAGGCGGCCGCGACAGAGTCGACGGCTTCGACGAGGGCCTCGGTCAGCCTCGGCACCTTTTCCGCTCGGTAGGCTGTTCGGCTCAAACTCGAGGCCGCGTGATAATCCCGCATCGTAGAGCTTTTCTTGAGCGATGCATCGATACTGGCGGGGCCGCGCTCCAGAAACCCGTTCAGGAACCGGGTCCCACCGGTATCCTTCGAACGCCGCCCGACGACGGGGATGGCCAAGGGCGCGATCTGAAATGTGCCGGCTTGCGCTGAGGCTGCATGCCTGCTGGTCTTCACGGCCACGAGACCCTTGATCTCGGCAGGACAGTTCCGTGTGAACGCCACGCGCCACTCGAGACGGGGACCGACGGGATAAGGCGGGTCCATGCAGTCCTCTTCCTGAAGGACGGGCTTCAGGACGTGCACCGTCGCATCTCCAAGGCCCTTTGGAGATTCCTTGTCCACACGCAGCGTCCAGTCGCCCCAGAAGCCCAGGGGAATCCCCTGATGGAACAGGCCCCGGGTGTATTCGCCGGTGCCGACATTCAACTCATGCCTGCCATTCTTCAAGACGAGGTTGAGATTTCCGCCGTCGTGGATGCCTTCCTCCACCACGACGGCACTGCACGCTTCTCCGACGGCGCGCGCCGGTTGCGGCGTCCGCGCGGGCATCCAACCGAAGCAGAATGCCTTCCCAGGCGACCCTGGCGCCGGGTCGGGAACCTGGAAGTGCACCAGTTGATGCTTGTGAAGAAGGTTCAACAGCCACGCACCCGTGATGGGGTGCACGTTGTCGAGCAGACATTGCTCCGGTAGCATCTTACCGGCGCCGAACAACTTGTCCGGCTGGCCGGCGCCGACGGGTGCCGGGATGCAATCCGGGCTTGCCCACCAGGAGAGAGCCTGCACCGCCTTTTCGAGTTGTTCGTTGGCGGCGAGCTTCGCCAGATCGCCGTGTGTCCCCGGCGGAAACCACTCGAGGATGTTCTGGCGTTTCTTGAAGCTCTTCTCCATCCCCTTGCTGCTCCACTCGTTCAGGTGGCGTATCCAGACGTTTCGCCAACGCATTGCGGCGATTCGCTGGAAATGAGCGACGTTGTCCGCGCGTTCGTCCGCGACCGGAACTGGCGGACCGGGTTGGAGGTGGAACCCGACGGGTTCTATCGTCAAACGCTCGACGTCGGCAGGAAGGAACGCTTTCAACTCCGCCTTTCCCGCGCTGTCGAATTGGACGGTCAGATTCTGCTCGGAACCAAAGGACGAGCCTTCGTACCGAAGACGGACGGTGGCAGAGCCGGAAGCCGGTTTGGCGCGCTTCGCGCTCTCCAGCTTCAGGGTGAGCGGAAAGACGTGGCCTGACTTGGACGGCGCCGGCCCATCGAATACGGCAAACGGCACCTTGTCTGGGTCCTGCTTGAACTCCTTCAACACATCCGGTGCCTTCTGGGCAGTCATCCGCGCTGTTGGGGCAAGCGGCTTGTTCACGACCTCGACGAGCTTCGCGAGCTCGCTGTCCTGGAAATAGTTGTCCGGGTCACCCGTCTCCTCGAACTTCTCGAACACGCCGGCTGGAATCCCGAGCTTCGCCGATTGCGCGAGCGCCAGCAGGCGTTCGATTCCGGAGTTCTGGTTTGGCGTGAGGAGCTCCCAATGGACGAAGCCCCGCCCCATGTCGCTCACGGGGTCCGCGAACCCCAGCACCTCGCCTTGTGCCACCTTGAGATAGGGCTTGTGGAACGTCACCACCTTGCCTTCCAGCAGAGCGTCGTGGATCGCGACCAGATCTTGCGTCGGCGGCCGCCATACGGCGCTTGCGACAATCGGATCGGTTGCAGGCTGCCCGTACGCGTGCTCCTTTTCGAGCTTGTCGAGGGTGTCTCCGAACAACGCGATTTTTCCCTTGGCAAGAACCTTGGGCGTGCCGGGATCGCCCTCGAGCCTGGCTGTCCACCAAACTTTCGCGAAGTCCTTCGGGAACCCCGGATCGATCACCTGAAACGTTCCGTACGAGCGACCTACCCGCTCGATCCATGGGACCGGCAACTTGCTGCCTGCATTCTCCCAATCCGGCGGCACCACGTGAAAATAGAGGCTGTAGACGACGATGGGATCGGGATCCTTCTCCTTCTGTGCGAGCTCGTGGCGCACGAGGATGAAGCCGTTGTGGTTCCCCGCGGCCCATGCGGACACGCGGTTTCGTTCCGCGCCCCTTCTGCGCGCGTCGGCCGACGCTTGTGGCTCTTCCACGCCCTTTGCAGTAGCGCCGCTCATACGAATCGCGACGATGTAGCCGGGTGCAAGGCAACGCACGGGGACAAGACCCTTGCCCATCGCGTCGTCGCACTCGACGTGAATGCCGCTGTGCAAATTGGAGTAGAGGCCCAAGGGGAAGAAACCTCCGGCTTGATCGGTCTCCGTATGATGGTAGTAGGCGGTTACGGGATCGACGGTCGTTTGTCCCTTTTGCAGCGCCAGCGGGAACGAGATGGCGCTGGTCGCCTGCTTGAGGATCCAGTCGCGCCGGGCAATGAAGCGCCGGTTCGGCGAATGATCCTTCTCATTACGGGGCAGGTTCTTGCCAACAGCCGTCTGCCAGAATTCCGCATCGCAGATCGCGTCGCGGATTCCGACCAGATCGTTCGCGCTGATCAGAGGCCGAAGCTTCCCGCGTCCATAGGGCGTATTCAGGTCACCCCGATACTGAAGATCGACGAGGACTTCCTGGACGATGGCTGGATAGGTATTCCAAATGCCGTTCCAATCTGTCACCAGCTTCTTCGTTCCCAGTACATAGTCCTTGCGGTAAATGTCTTTGTAAAGATCGATAACGTTATCTATCGAAAGCTTCAAATCCTGGTGCTGGTCACACCACGCCTTCGCCACCCATCCTTTGATGCGCTCTCCCTCGGACAGGCGCCTCGCGATATCGGCTGGAACGTTGGCCTGGGTCAGATCCTGGAAGATAGCATCCCGGTTCCGACCCGCGACGCTCATGTCGTACCCGACCCCGATCGTTACCCCTGAGTTCATGTCCTGAGTGATGGGCACGCTCGGGGCAATGACGATGTTTCTCATGTTGACGGCGCCGGGAAGACGCGAGTCCTTGAACTCGTCGATGGTGAGCCCGACTTCCTCGAAGAATGTCAAATGCGAGAAGTAAGGGAATTCAAGTTCCATTGATCTTCCCCCCAGCCGCTTGCCGTCACCTCATCCGCACCCGGTCGACCGCGCGCCTCGTCGTCGATGGCCAGGCGATTCCCGCCGACGAGGACATGGCAGTTCGGGAGGTGTCGGGGCGAGCCGGCCACGATGTGCTCAGACCGAAAAACGGAACCGAGGACGCTCGACGAACAGCGTGTCGGAATTGACCTGCGCCCCCTGGGCGTCCTTCACCAGGAACCGGAACTCGATCTCGTTGCGGCCCGCGGCCGCGGGCGGGATCGCCACCTTCCACTTGGGCTTCACGCTCGGCGCCGCGTTCTGCTGCAGCGAGTTTATCTTTTGGCCCGGGTTCCCGTCGGCATCGAGCGCCCAGATCTCGATGGTCAGCGAGCCGGTCAGGTTGGCGGTGCACTCGATCCAGAGGTGGACCTCCTGGTCTTTTCTCGCGCGCTGCACCGACCACCGAGCCGACTTCACCTGGCCCTGCGAAGGAGTCGAGGCGAGGCTCTGCTGCTGGCCCGCGGAAGCGGCGTGCGTATCTTTCTGCTTCCGCTGCTTGGGCTTCTTCTGCGCCGCAGCGTTCTGCAGGAGGATTTGAAGCGCATTCATGGCGTAGGATCCGAGTCCCTGCGCCCCTGCTCCATCGTCGATGTTGACGTCGGGAGACCCCTCGATGATGGGGCCCGAGGCGCCGCAATGCTTCGTCTGATCGTTCATCCGCGCGAAGGGCTTGCCGTTGACATACACCGTCGGCGAACCGCGCTGGATGGTGAAGGTATTCGGTCCGCAGCAGACGGCGTGGATCCCGAGATCATCCTGGCGCGCCGCCGGCTTGCCGTTGACGAACACATCCGGCGAGCCGGTGACGATGGGACCGACGGCGGGATGCGGACAGGCGGGACACCCGTGCGCATCCGCGTCGACTTGCGCCTTGTCTCCGAGACGGGCCGCGGATGGCATCCAGACCCCCCCCCAACGGAGTTCAGGATACCACCCTGCACGGCGGCGGGCCAGGGACGCGCGGTTCGGGGCCTGGTGCTTCAACCTGCAAGACGGGCGACGTACTCGTCGAGCCGGGAACGAAACTCGTCGCTGCCACCGATGAACTGAACGCCAACTCCACGGTTCTCGGCGACATGGATCACGTAGGCGAGCGCCGTCTCTCGCGCCCGAGCGACCGGGATGGTGAATTCAAGATCGATGACGCTCCCGGCTGGGGGAAGTGAATCCACTTTCACGAACGCACCGCTCCGGCTGATATTCGTGATGTGTGCATCGGAGGTGCGCCCTTCTCCATTTCGAATGGTCGCGCGAAGTCGCGTATGGAATCGCGGGCACCCTCGATCTCCCAACTCCCGGTGCCGCGCGAGCAGTGCCGTGATTCCATCCGCGCTGCGCTTGTCGTCGGAGAGCTCCGCCCAGAAACCGGAATTCGGGTCCGCGGTCGTTTCCGAAATCAATCCAATGCTCCGCACTACGTCACGGACATTCGGAAAGTAGAGCTGGAGCCCGATCACGAGACCGGTTCGAGGTGGCCGCACGGACCGGACGTGGATCAAGTCCTTGCTCAGGCATGTCGAGGTGGTTTGCACGATCGCGCCCTCTGAAACGTACCGCACGGGGATGACAAATCTCGGTGGTGGAGCGTCCGGTTGGTTCTCGTGCGACGTAGGCGTTGCCATCGGGGTCCACCTCGAGAGCGTCGTTTTACGCCTCATTAGACGCTATGGAGGTGCTTTGCGAAAGTTTCCCGCCTGAAAGCAATCGCCGTTCAGCGCCTTCGGCGGCCGCGACTACCCTGAGATCGAGTCGCCGAGCTCGGCCTGCAGCTCCCGCTCAAATTGATCGACGTCCGCGTCGGTGAGCAGCGTGACGATCGAAACGGGCGTTGCCCGCAGCGCCGGAAAGAGGTCTGCGGCCAACTCCTGGACGAGGTCTGGGTCACTCGTGGCGCCGATGAACCGCAGCCATCTTCCCGCGGGGAAGCGAACACCCTTGGCGATCAGCGCGATCCGCGGCAGCTTGCCATTGAGATAGTAGCCGGTCTCCCTGGAATACGCCGGCATGCGTTGATCTCCGTAGCGTAGCGTACTGTACGAATATTGGCCGTGGAGACCAGTGCGCAAGACGCTCGGCCCGATGATTCGCACCCTGTCGGCGGAATGCGACCGCTTTGGATGGCAGGCATGGTGGCTCGTGTCGGCGAAATTGCCGACACGAGGTCCCCCTACTTCCGGGCTCGCCGGCTGCCGAGCAGCTGTTCGGCCGTGCTGAGCCGGCGACGGAGATCGTCGACCTCGGTCTCGCGCTCGCGCAGCCGGTTGCGCAGCTCGTCCATCTCGCGAAAAAGCCCCTTGATCTGGAGCATCAATTTCGAGCTGTCGTCCTCGACCCGGCCGCCGATCGGCGCGGTGGCGATTGGAGAGGTTTGAACCGGAACCGGCGCGGTGATCGGCGCCTCGACGACGATGGGTATCGGCTCGGCGTCCGGGCCCCCCTTCATCTCGTCCAGCCAGGAGATGAGACGTTGCAGATCGGCTGGCGCGACGAGCCTGAACTCCACGTCCAGTCCGATCTGTTGCCCATCGCGGCCGGGGATTTGCCGCAATACGACCGCGCGAAGGTGGAGAGATTTGCCAGCTCCTCGTTTGAGATCCACCTCCAGCACCGTTCCCACCGGTACCGAGCGAGCCGCGCGCAGGAATGCGCCATCCGCCGAGAGCTCCTCCAGCTGACAAGGGATCGCAGCGGTTCCCGCTCTGACGAGAGCGGCGATTCCGTTGGCGCGGAAGCGATGGCTGCGCGACTGTGTGTCCGCCATGAGTCTCTTCTTGCCGCTGCACTAACGATAACGCCGCCCAGCGGAGCGCCGTCATGGGAGCGGGTGCGTTCCGGTGGGCGCGGCGGTGGAACCGACCTATCCCACATAGATCCGGCGCTCACCGTCGACGCCCGCAAACGCGACCTCGCCGGCGCGCGCCTCGTGCTGGCCGAGCGGTCGCGAGTCCGCATCAGCGTCGAGGGCACGGATCGATTCGTATTCCGCCACCGTGCAGCGCCGCCGATTGACGAGCGGCGCATCGAGCTTGAGCTGGGCGGCAACGGACCCGGCGGCACTTACGACGCGGCCAGCGAAGTATTCGGCCACGCAACCGGAGCCGTAGCTGAAGAGCCCGATCCGCTGCCCCTCGAGCTCGGCGGCCTGGTGATGCAGCAGCGAAGCCAGCGCGAGATACAAGGAACCCGTGTACACGTTGCCGACCTCGGCGGGGAAGGCGAGCGAGATCGCCACCTCGCGCGCGAACGTCGCATCGGCTTCGGTCTCGTCGAGTCCGTCGAGCATCCGAGAATGGCGATGTGCCTTTCGCGCCATCTTGCCGTAGGGCACGTGATAGACGCGGCGCCCGAGATCGCCGTGCACGTCCCCCGCAGCGCAGGCGTCTTTCCAGGCCGTGTACGCGCCCCCGAGCGCGTCGAGGTAGCACGCGACGGAGTGATGCCCATCGACCACCGCGTCCTTGCGGTGGAGCGGGCGCCAGAAGTCGTCGACTTCCGACGTATAGGAGCCGCTCAGACCCGGCTCGAGCGCGAGCAGCCGCGGCCTTGCGGAGATGAGCAGTGCCACCGCGCCTGCTCCTTGCGTCGGCTCGCCGGCGCTGCGCAGCGGGTAGCGAGCGATATCGGTGCAGACCACCAGGGCGGTGCGCCCGCGCGCGGAGCCAGAAGCGATCCAGTCCATCGCGGTGAGCAGTCCCGCGGTGCCGCCGAAGCAGGCGTGCTTCGCCTCGTACGATCTCGCCCGCTGCGGCAACCCGACCAGCCGATGCAGCCAGGCGGCGATCGGCTTCGAGTGATCGACCGCAGTCTCGGTCCCGACCACGCAGAGTCCGACCTGCCCCGGATCCGCTCCTGACGTGACGAACAGCCGGCGGGCGGCGTTGGCGGCAAGTGCCACCGGATCCTCCCAGGGGGCGGCTACGGCCATGCGGCGGACGCCGAGGCCCTCGACGAACTTCGAGGCCGGAATGCCCCGCGCCTGGGCCAGTTCTGCCAGATCGAGATATGCGTGCGGAACGGAAATGCCGACGGCGTCGATCCCGATTTGCGTCATGCCGGGATCCGTATCCGAAGCGTCCGAGTGCTTCCATGAAGGTTCTATGAAGGTGGTACCGCTCCAGTCACTGCGCTAGCCACGCGCCGGGGCTGAGCGCGAGTGTGGCGAACAACTCGAGATCGGCTGGCAGCTCGACGTCCTGGAAGCTCCAGCCGGTGGCGATCCGCCGCACGCAGTCGCGCAGCTCGCGCGCAGGAGGCTCGCCGGGAAACTCGACAGACTTTACCGGGCCGTTGCGCAGGACATGCAGCCGCACCGGAACGTGCAGCTCGGCGGCATCGGCCGGAACACAGGGTCGGAGCGAAGCTGCGCGCGCTCGTATCGCCGCAAGCAGGAGTTCGCGGCGCGCACGGAATACAGGTGACCGCTCCGCTGTCTTCGGCCGCGGCGGGGCGGCAGCAGTGACTGGGCGCGCCGTCTGGGGCTTCTCCGGCCTTCCCCCTTCCGCCCTGGACCCGGCCACCTTCGAGGGAAAGGTCCGCGGGCCATCGGGCTGCTCGACCGCCACCGGCCATAGAATCCAGATGGCGATCGCGGCGGTGAGGACCGCGAGCACCGTGGGCCATCGGCGTTTGCGCCGGATGCGCGGCTTCGGGGGCCGAGGCGCTCCCACTCGCGGACGGATTCCACGCGGCACGTGCCGCAGGCGTGGACTGCGCCCAGCGAGCGCCCTCACCGCAGCGTCTCCAGCGTCTGGTACCACTGCTTTGCCATCGCGTCCCAGGTCGGAGCCGCGCCGGAGCCCAGCGCATCACAGAGATCGACTCGGGTTGCGAGGCCTTCCTGGATCGCGTTCATGCTCGCGGACCAAGGATCGAAGAAAGGCTGGGACGAGGGCGCCAGGACGTCGAGACCGGTGGTCGGGAAGTTGGGGACGGCCAGGCAATGCGCCCGCATGGCGGCAGCGTCACCGTTTTCGGGCGTGGCGATCATCAGGAACCGCGTCTGACCGAGCCGGAATTTGCGCTGCAAGGGGATCCAGTAGACGGGGTCAGCGGAGAAGGTTGATGTGACGCAGTCCCCGAGCGGGTGTGGCCGGGCACCCGGATCGATGAGGACGACGAGGACCGCCGCAGGAATTGGCAGGAATGGCGTGACCTCGTTCTGGTTCCAGGACAACGCATTCGCACCTTGGTTGCCGAGGGCGGCGGTCGTGCAGTTCGTGGGCGCGGCGGCGGTTCGCGAGGCGGAGACCGCGCGAAGGACGCTCGCGAGCGCGGGCGGCGACTTCTGGCCGACCCTGGAGGCCCAGATGCGCTCGATCGCGTACATCTCCGCGACGGCCACCGACCTGACAGCGAGGCCCTGGTTTTGAAGAGCGTCCGTGATCCGCTTCAGCAGGTCCTGCAGGTTGGTGGCGATGTTCGCCGTTCCTTGATCGACCCGCAGCATGACGAGCACGGCGGTCCCGTTGTCGCCGTCCTTTCCGCTTCCCGGAACGGGTGCCGGTACAGGATCCGCCACGCTGCCATCGCCATAGTCGACGCCGCCATCGCCATGATCGACGCTCCCATCGCCACCTCCCCCGCCGCCGCCTCCCCCGCCGCCTCCACCAGTACCGACGGGCTGCTGGGGCCCGCAGTCCGGCAGGACGCCGCCGAACCCCGCATCAAGGGAGCTATCGTCAATTCCGCCATCGGAAAGCACGACACCGACGCTGCCGTCGGGGAGACGACATGCCCCCAGCAGATTGACCTGCAGCTGATCGTCGACCATGACGCAGCTGGAAGCGATCACGGCCGCGACCACTGCTGCTGCGCCGGATCTCATGGCGCCGAGACCACCCGCGGGCGCCAAGCGCGAGCGTCCACGGGCTGCAATCCCATGCGCTCCGCTTCCTCGCGGAGTTTGCCGAGGACCTGGCGCCGCGCGAGCACGAACGCCTCGCGCGGGCTGCCGCTCCTCATCGAGAGCTCCTCCTCCAAGTCCGCTCGCAGCCGGGGCGGGCACCCCTTGAGGACGTGTGTCCGCAGTGCTTCATCGGCGCCCGCGAGGTACGCGACGAGGTGCGCCGGCGAGACTGCGAGCGCGACCGCGGAGAGGAGCTCGGGCGGCGCCCAGGCCAGGCTCGATTCCGTGAACAGACCCGAGAAGGCCCGGCCATCGCCTTCGCGCCGCAGCTTCTCGAGGAGCGAGTCCTGCTCCTCCCTGGACAGGGAATCGAGCAGATCGCTGAGGGCCCGGTCAGATTCGGCATGGCCGGCGTGGGTGTCATCGAGACGCGCTCGCAGCTCGTCCGCCGCGGCCTGGGCATATCCGGAGCTGACTTCGGGTTTGCGCGCCCACGCGACTGCAATCTCCTGCCGCTGCGCGGGCGAAATCTCCTTCAAGCAGGCAGCGCGCAAGTGTGCAGGCGCCAGCCGCAGAGCAACCTCCTGTGCCCCTGGGGACAGGGCGCGCCAGGCGGTAACGAAGGGCTCGGCGCGTACGCCTTCGAGGAAGTCGAACGGGTCTGCGTCGCTCGCGCGCGACAGACGTGCGGCAAGCGCGCGTCCCTCCAGATCCTGCAAGGCTGCCGCCCGCGCGGCCCCGTCGAGTGGCTTCGCGATCTCCGCGGTGACCGCTTTCAGCGCGGGCGCCAGCGCCGAGTCCCCGCGCAGATCGTCGAGCAGGAATTCCCCGAGCTCGCGCACCCAGCGCGCGACCGCGGCGTGCTCTCCCTTGACCAATGCTTCCCGGACCACCTGGTTTCGAAGCGGGCGGTGGTCAGCGAGCTCCTTCTCGAGCTTGCGCGCGCGCTGCGCGGGGAACGCTTCGCGAGGCGCTTCGCCGGCCGGCGGCGTGACCTCAGGAGCGAGGTCGCCGTACCAACCATCTTGTGGACGCCGCGCGGCGAAGAAGAAGAGACCGCCCAGCACGAGCAGCACGGTCCCGACCAATATTGCGATGGCGAGCGCCGGCGCCGATTCGATCAGCTTGTCGACGATCCGCGACGATGCCGGCGTAGCCGCGGCGAGCTGGGGCTTCTGTTCCGGTTCGGGCGGCTTCTCGGGCGCCTTGGGAGGCTGTGGATCCACGTACGGCGGCGGGTTGCGGGGCGGGAATCCTACCTGCGAGACCTGCACCGTCGCCGGGACTCCGGCGCCCGAGAGCTTTTGCGCGATCAGCGCACGGACCCGCGAGCGAAACGCCGCCGGGAGCCGTTGGTCCACCAGTACGTTCGCGCTCACGGACCGCAGGACCGGCACCGTGCGCGCGCCGGGCGTCTCGAATCCGGGCGTTCGCTCGCCGCCGGCGTCTTCCTCCTCCACACGCGCCGACACCGAGAGCACCGCGCATTGTTCCGGACAGAGCGTGCGGAGCAGCTCGTTCGCCTCCGCCCGCGCGTGCTCCTCGGCTTCATGCTGTAGCTGCGCACCCGCCAACGGGGCCGCTGCGACCAACGCCGCGATCAGGATCATGGTCTACTCCACACGAATGACGACTCGGCGATTCGAAGCCCGGCGCTGCTCCACGTCGCGCTCCGCCGCGGACGGCAGCGGCCTCGTGTCGGCGTAGGCCCGCGCGCTCATCCGCTCGGGTGCCACACCGCTCGTTTGCAGCGCCTGCAGCACGTTGATCGCGCGCTGCGAGGACAGCTCCCAGTTCGAATGAAACGACGCAGTATTGATGGGCACTTCGTCTGTGTGGCCCTCGATGATCACGGGCCGGCCCGGGAGCTCGCCCAGAAGGCGCGCGATCTCTCCGATGGCGGGTTGTGCCTGGTCGCGCAGCTTCGCGCTCCCCGAGTCGAACAGGAGCGCATCGCGGAACTCGATCCACAGCCCCTCAGCGTCCTCTCGCGTCTTCACCTTGTCCTTCAGCTCGGGAGTGCGGGCGACGAGCGCATCCACCTTGTCGCGCAGATCCTCCAAAGGCGCCTGGCGGGCGCCGGTGAGCGTGGCCGCGATGCGCTCGAACCGGGCGCGAGTCATCGGCACCGCCGCAATGATCAGCACGAAGAACCCGATCAGCAGCGTGAGCATGTCGGCATAGCTGATCAGCCACAGCTCGTCTTGCTGGCTCTCTTCCTGCAGCTCGCGGGTATCGAAGGCGATGGCCATGGGTCTACCCGAGCGCCACTTCGGCGCGTCCTGCGCTCTCGGCCGTACCGCCGAACAAGGCCCGCACATCGGCCAGCGGCTTGCCTTCGCCCACCAGGATGAGCGCACGGGAGAGGAGCCGCGCCTCCTCCATCGTCGCTACCGCGTGCACGTGCACGAGCCTCGCCAGCGGCTGGTAGAGGCCGTTTGCCAGCACCAGCCCATACAGCGTGCAAAGCAACGCCAACGCCATCGAAGGTCCCAGGTGCTCGAAGTTGCGCAGGTCGCTGAGCAACGTGATCAGGCCGAGGGTCGTTCCCACCAGGCCCACCGCGGGAGCGACGCGCGCCAGGGAAGTGAGCACGTCCTCGCTGCGCTTCATCGCCGATGCGAGTACCGTGCTCGCGGTCGCGGCAGTGCGCTCGATGTCCTCAGGCGAGTATTGCTTGACCACCAGCGGCGCCAGCTGCCGCACGAGATCATGGCGCGCGTCCTCGGCGATGGCCAATGCCTCGACAGGGCGACCGCGCCGGACCTCCGCCGCGAAACGCGATACCTCGTCCTGGAGGATTGCTCGCGAGCGCGCAGCGGAAAAGCGCACCGCCTTCCACAGCGTGCGCACAGACGTGGCGAGCTCGTCGACCTTGTGGGAGATGAGCGAGATGAACAACGGTCCCGCGCAGAGCAACAGAAGCGCTGGCCGGTAGAAGAGGCCCGAGAAGTTTGCCTCCTTCTGCTCAAGGAGCACGGTGGCGGCCAGCACCGCCGCGAAGCCCAGGATTCCGAACGCGACGTGCATCACTCCTCCTTGAGCGCGCGCAGCGCTTCGGCCACGGTGGTGTCCGTCGGGTCGATCTCCAGCGCCTTCTTCCACGCCTCGCGCGCCAGCGCGGCTTTGCCGAGCTTCTGGTACAGGGAACCTTTCATCGCCAGCAGGCGGGGGTCCTTCGGATAGGCCTGCTCCAGGTCGACCACCTCGATCAGTGCCAGCTCATACCGATGAGCCGCATACATCTCGCCAAGCTTTGCAAGGGTTGCGAGATAGCTCTTCGAGCGGCCGTCGGGCGGCGTCTTGCCCAGCATCTCCTGGTCGGCGGCGGTCGGCGGTTCGATCCCAGCCCCGAGCGGGATACGCACCTCGTATCCGCCGGTGCTCTCCGGAAGATCGACCTCCCAGACGCGACCCCGCTCCACCAACCGAAGCGTGTAGCGCTGGGACTCCAGCGTAGGTGGGACCGGCGAGACGAGTCGCGCGGGCCCCGTGGCCTTCGGCGCGGCGGGGGTAGCGCCAGGCGCCGCTGCAGCACTCGTCGGCGTCTTCGGCTTCGGGACATCAGCGCTGGGAAACGAATACGAATCGGTGGAGGCACGCTTCGTC
>Ga0209160_1003140_pt1 | contig 13605 bp, 14 predicted proteins | sample GraSoiAngelo_153_FD_186167 | JGI IMG/M metagenome (GOLD analysis project Ga0209160, IMG submission 186167) | Grasslands soil microbial communities from the Angelo Coastal Reserve, California, USA - 14_1009_12_40cm (SPAdes) (version 2) | ecosystem: Environmental > Terrestrial > Soil > Grasslands ...
TGCTGGTCGCCGGCCAGCCGCTGGGCGAGTTCGGCGAGGTCGCGGCCACCACGCGGGAGGCGTTCGGCATCGACGTGCCGGTATTCGCGGCGGCGCTCACGCTCGACGAAGGGGTGCCGCCGGTGCGCCGCACGCCCCGCTACCGGCCACTGGCGCGGTTCCCCGCCGTCCAGCGCGACATGGCCTTCGCGCTGGGCGAGCGGCCGGTGACGGCCGATGTGATCGCCGACGCGATCCGGGGCGAGGCGGGATCGCTGCTGCGCGGGCTCGCCGTCTTCGACGTGTTCCCGCTGCCCGACGGCCGGCGCAGCATCGCCTTCCGGCTGACGTTTCAGGCCGAGGACCGCACGCTCACCGACGACGAGGTGAACGCGATCCACGCGCGGGTCGCGCAGCGCGTCTGCGCCGCGCTCGGGCTCACGCTGAGGGGGGCGTAGTGCGAGCCGCAGAACGTCGCGGGGCTGGGGCCCCGCCGTTCGAGGCGAGCCTATGAAGGGGCCGTGACCGACTCCATCGCCGACCGGCTGACCGAGCTCGAGGCCGCGGTGCGTCGCGCCGCCGAGGCCGTGGCGCGCCTGCGCGACGAGAACGACCGCCTGCGCCGCGACAACCGCCGGCTCGAGGACGAGCGCCGGCAGGTGCTCGGCCAGATCGACGCCGTGCTGCGCGACATCGCCAAGCTCGACCTCGGAGCGGAGACGTGACCGACAACCGTGCGCGCGTCGAGCTGACCCTGCTCGGCCAGACGCTGACCCTGCGCAGCGAGGCCGATCCCGCATATCTGAAGGCGCTGGCCGCGTTCGTGGAACAGCGCGTGGCCGCGCTGCAGCGCAGCGGCGTCCGCGACCCGCTCAAGGCGCTGACGCTCGCCGCCCTCGAGATCGCCGACGAGCTGCACCGCGCGCGCGAGGAAAAAACACGCGATGCGGGTGAGGTCGAGGCCCGGCTGGGCGCCCTCGTCGAGCTGCTCGACCGCGTCGCGCCCGACCCGCCCCGTCGCCCCTGACCCTAGGGGCTTGACCTGCGGCCCGTCCCCGGGTAAACCTAGCCTGTCCCTGCGCTGTTGGTGATGCCGGAGGGAAGTTTCAACCTCGTTTACACATCGGGTGTCGAACCGAGAGTGGTGTGCAAGCCCCTCTTCGAAGGGGAAGCCTGAAGCTCTCCATCAAAGACGCCCACCTGGTCATACCAGGTTCGAAACACCCCGGCACACGGCAGAGGCGGGGACTTTCGTTTCAGGGTATTTGACTCGCCGCGCGCCCCCCACCTATACTCATCAAATCTGACGCGTACTTCGATGACACTGAACGGCCTCTTACGAGAGGGCGGATGATGGACTCTCTAGCGTGGTTCGATTCGCTCGTCGGCTTGCTCTCCCTGCTCATCGGCGTGCTCCTGCACAAGTGGTTCACCGACCGCCGGCTCGGCGACGCCGGCGTCGCCGCGAAGAAGATCATCGCGGACGGCGAGCGCGAGGCCGACGCCCTCCGCAAGGCCGCCGAGCTGGAGGCGCGGGAGGCCTCGCTCAAGGCGCGTGCCGCGCTGGAGGATGACACGCGGCGCAGCGAGCGCGAGCTCAAGCAGGTCGAGCAGCGCGTCGTCACCAAGGAGGAAGAGCTGGCGCGCAAGCTCGACCAGCTCGATCGCCGGCTGACGGAGTCCGCCGAGAAGGACCGCGCCCTCGTGGGCCGCGAGCGGACGCTGGGCGAGCGCGAGCAGCGTATGGCTGCCGCGGCCGAGGAGCAGCGCCGCAAGCTGGAATCCATCGCCGGTCTCACCGCCGAGGAGGCCAAGCGGCAGCTCCTCGGGCAGATGGAGGAGGAGGCGCGCCGCGAGGCCGCGCTGCTGGGCATGCGCCTGGAGGAAGAGGCCCGCGAGGGCGCGCGCGACAAGGCGCGCGAGGTGCTCGCCACCACGATCCAGCGCCTCGCCCCGGACTACACGGTGGAGACCGCGGTGTCGGTGGTCGACCTGCCCTCCGACGACATGAAGGGCCGCATCATCGGCCGCGAGGGCCGCAACATCCGCGCGCTCGAGCAGCACACCGGTGTGGACCTCATCGTGGACGACACGCCCGAGGCCGTCCTGATCTCCGCCTACGATCCGTACCGCCGCGAGATCGCGCGGCTGGCGCTCCAGCGCCTCGTCGCCGACGGGCGCATCCATCCCGCGCGGATCGAGGAGGTCGTCAACAAGGTCAAGCAGGAGATGGACGTGCACCTCAAGGAGGAGGGGGAGAAGGCCTGCTTCGAGGTGGGCGTGCACGGCCTGCATCCCGAGCTGGTGAAGCTGGTGGGCCGGCTGAAGTTCCGGACGTCGTACGGCCAGAACTGCCTGCAGCACTCCAAGGAGGTCTCCTGGCTCGCCGGCATGATGGCCGCCGAGATCGGCGCCGACGTCAAGCTGGCCAAGCGCATGGGGCTGCTGCACGACATCGGCAAGGCGCTCACGCACGAGCAGGAGGGCAGCCACCCCGAGCTCAGCCTTCAGGTCTTGACGAAGTACAGCGAGAGCCCGCAGGTGATCAACGCCGCGCTCTGCGGCCACGAGGACGTGAAGGCGGAGACGGTGGAGGCGGTGCTCACCGAGGCCGCCGACGGGATCTCGGCGGCGCGGCCCGGCGCGCGGCGCGACGTGCTCGAGTCCTACATCAAGCGGCTGGCTCAGCTCGAAGAGATCGCGCTCTCCTACAAGGGCGTCGACATGTGCTACGCGATCCAGGCCGGCCGCGAGCTGCGCGTGATGACGCGGGCCGAGATCGTCTCTGATCTCGACGCCCACCAGCTGGCGAAGGACATCTCCAAGCGCATCGAGGCCGAGATGCAGTACCCCGGCCACATCAAGGTCGTGGTGATCCGCGAGACGCGCGCGGTCGAGGTGGCCAAGTAGCGGCATGAATGTCCTGATGGTCGGCGACATCTTCGGCGAGCCCGGGCGCGCGGCGCTGGCGAAGCTCCTGCCGCGGCTGCGCGAGCAGCACGCCATCGACTTTTGCGTGGTGAACTGCGAGAACGCCGCCGGCGGCTTCGGCATCACGGGGCCGATGGCCAAGCAGATGCTGGAGCAGGGCGCCGACGTGCTCACCTCCGGCAACCACATCTGGGACAAAAAAGAGATCATCGAGTACATCACGAAGGAGAACCTGCTCCTGCGCCCCGCGAACTTCCCGGCCGGCACGCCGGGCGTGGGCCACGTGACCGTGAAGGCCGGCCCGCACCGCGTGGCCGTGGTCAACCTCATGGGCCGCGTGTTCATGAGCCCGATCGACTGCCCGTTCCGCAAGGCCGACGAGATCCTGCCCGAGCTCCGGAAAGAGACGCCCATCATCCTGGTCGACATGCACTGCGAGGCGACGAGCGAGTCGCTGGCGATGGGCTGGTACCTCGACGGCCGCGTGAGCGCCGTCGTCGGCACCCACCGCCACGTGCAGACCGCCGACGAGCGCGTGCTGCCGGGCGGCACCGCCTACATCACCGACCTCGGCATGACGGGCCCGACCGACGGCGTCATCGGCGTGGACCGCGAGATCATCCTGCAGCGCTTCCTCACGCAGATGCCGATGCGCTTCGAGCCCGCCAAGGGCCCGGCCGCGCTGCACGGCGTCGTGATCGCGATCGAGCCGGAGACCGGTCGCGCCTCGGACATCCGCCGCCTGCGCGTAGCCGCGTGATCCTCCACGGCAAGCCCGTCCAGGAGCGCGTCCTCGCGGAGGTCAAAGCCGGCGTCGACGGCTTGAAGCAGGCGAGCGGCGTGACCCCGACCCTCGGGGTCGTGCTCATCGGCGAGGACCCCGCCTCGCAGATCTATGTCCGGAACAAGAAGCGCGCGGCCGACTCGGTGGGCATCGCCTCGCGCGACTGCCTGTACCCGCAGGGGATCGCCCAGCGCGAGCTGAACGCGCTGCTCCGCGCGCTGAGCGCCGATCCCGCCATCCACGGCATCCTGCTCCAGCTGCCGCTGCCCAGGGGCCTCGACGAGACCGCCGCGCTGGCGGCCATCGATCCCGAGAAGGACGTCGACGGCCTGCACCCGACGAACCTCGGCCGGCTGCTCGCGGGGGAAGCCGGCACCGTGCCGTGCACGCCGGCCGGCTGCCTGGAGATCCTCGATCATTACGGCGCCAAGCTCGAGGGCGCCGAGGCCGTCGTCGTCGGCCGCTCGCGCCTCGTCGGCAAGCCGCTCGCCCAGCTGCTGCTCGCGCGCCACGCCACCGTGACCACGTGCCACACGCGGACGCGCGACCTCGGCGAGCACACGCGCCGCGCCGATGTCCTCTGCGTCGCGGCCGGCCGCCCGCGCATGATCACGGGCGACATGGTCAAGGAAGGCGCGTGGGTGATCGACGTCGGCGTCAATCGGCTGGACACCGGCAAGCTCGCCGGCGACGTCGACTTCGACTCCGTCGTCACCCGCGCCGGCGCGATCACGCCGGTCCCGGGCGGCGTTGGCCTCCTCACCGTCGCCATGCTCCTCAAGAACACGCTGGCCGCGGCGCAACGCCAGGCCGCGCGCTGACGGTCGCGTGAGCCCTGCCTCCGGTAGGACAAGCGAGCGCGCCGTCTGGAGCGTCTCGGAGCTGTCGCGGCGGCTCGCCGCGACGCTCGACGAGCGCTTCCCCGCCGTCTGGGTCGAGGGCGAGATCTCGAACTTCAAGGTCTACGGCTCGGGCCACGCCTACTTCACCCTCAAGGACGAGGGGGCGCAGCTGCGCGCCGTCCTGTTCCGCAACCGTGTCCGTCGGATCCGCTTCGAGCCCGCCGACGGCCTGCACGTGCTCGCGTTCGGCGCTGTCGAGATCTACGCCCAGCGCGGCGAGTACCAGCTGGTGGTCGAGCTGCTCGAGCCGCGCGGGCTCGGCGCGCTGCAGCTCGCCTTCGAGCAGCTCAAGGAGCGCCTGGGACGCGAAGGCCTGTTCGACCCGGCGCGCAAGCGCCAGCTGCCGCGCTTTCCGCGCAAGATCGGCATCGTGACCTCGCCCAGCGGCGCCGCCCTGCACGACATGCTGCGTGTCATCGGCCGGCGCTTCGGCGAGATCCATGTCGTGGTCGCGCCCGCGAAAGTGCAGGGGGACGGCGCCGCCCAGGAGATCGCCCAGGGCGTGCGCGAGCTCAACGCGCTGGGCGGCGTGGACGTCATCATCGTCGGACGCGGGGGCGGCTCGCTCGAGGACCTCTGGGCGTTCAACGACGAAATGCTCGCGCGCACGATCGTCGCCAGCAAGATCCCCGTGATCTCCGCCGTCGGCCACGAGGTCGACTACACGATCGCGGACTTCGTCGCCGACGTGCGGGCGGCCACGCCGTCGCAGGCGGCGGAGCTGGTCGTGCGCGAGAAGCAGGCGGTGGCCGAGTCGGTCGGCGAGCTGGGCCGGCGCCTGGTCCGCGCCATGAGCCGCCGGCTCGCGGCCCAGCGGGACCGGCTGGAGACCATCCGCGAGCGCCGCGTGCTGACCGATCCGCGCCGGCCGCTGCGTGAGCTGTCGCGCCGGGTTGACGAAGCCACCGAGCGTCTGCGACGGGCGCTGAGGGCGACGATCCAGCGCGTCGCTCACCGCGTGGAGCTGGCCACGCGCGATCTCAGGGAGCGCAGCCCGGTCGCGCGCACGCGGCAGGACCGCCGCCGCCTCGACGACCTCGCGGGACGGCTCGACCGCGCGCTCGCGCGCGGCCTGGACCGCCGGCGTCACCGCCTCGTCGGCGTCGCCGGCCGGCTCGACTCGCTCTCGCCGCTGGCCGTGCTGGGCCGCGGCTACAGTCTCACGCTCACGGCGTCGGGAGCGATCGTGCGGAGCGCGCGGCAGGTGGCGGTGGGCGACGAGGTGGGCGTGATGCTGCACGAGGGCCGCCTCGCGGCCCGCGTGACGGCCAGGAAGGAGCGCGATGACCGACCTCAAGTTTGAGGACTGCCTCGCCCGGCTCGAGCAGATCGTGGCCGCGCTGGAGGCGGGCAACCTGCCGCTGGAGGACTCGCTGAAGGTGTTCGAGGAGGGCGTGTCGCTGGCGCGTCACTGCGCGAAGTACCTCGACGACGCCGAGCGCCGCATCGAGCTGCTCGCCAAGGACGAGAGCGGGGCGACGACGACCAGGCCGCTCACCTGGGAAGAGGAGGAGCGGTGAGCTTCGACCTCAAGGCGTATCTCGAGGCGCATCGCGTGATCGTGGACGCCGCCCTCGACCGCGTGCTGCCGTCGGAGGAGATCGTGCCCGTCAACCTCCACCGCGCCATGCGCTACAGCGTGCTCGCGCCGGGCAAGCGGCTGCGGCCCACGCTGGTCATCGCCGGCGCCGAGGCCGTCGGCGGCGCCGCCGAGGCCGTGCTCGACACGGCGTGCGCGCTCGAGCTGATCCACGCGTACTCGCTGATCCACGACGACCTGCCGGCCATGGACGACGACGACTATCGCCGCGGCCGCCTGACCAACCACAAGGTCTTCGGCGAGGCCATGGCCATCCTCGCCGGCGACGCGCTGCTGACGCTCGCCTTCAGGCTCGTCGCCGACAACGCGGCGCGCCTCGCCGACCCGCGCGCGGTCGCGCGGGTGGTGGCCGACGTCGCCGACGCCGCCGGCACCGACGGCATGGTGGGCGGCCAGGTCATCGACATCGAGTCGGAGGGCAAGGACGTCGGCGCCGACACGCTGGAGTACATCCATCGCCACAAGACGGCGGCGCTCATCCGCGTCTCGCTCACGGCCGGGGCCACCCTCGCGGGCGGCACCCCGGCGCAGATCGACGCGGTGCGGAGGGCGGGCGAGTCGCTCGGGCTCGCCTTCCAGATCGTGGATGATATCCTCGACGTGGAAGGCAGCCTCGCGGAGCTGGGCAAGACCGCCGGGAGCGACGTGAGAAAGAAGAAGGTGACGTACCCGGCGCTGCTCGGACTCGACGCCTCCAAGCGCAAGGCTCGTGGGCTCATCGACGAGACGAAGCGTTTGCTGGAGCCGCTCGGCCCGCCGGCCGAGCCGATCCGCGCGCTCGCCGACTTCGTGTTCGAACGGAGGTCCTGAGTACATGTCCGCGATCACCGGCGTCTACGGACGCGAGATCCTCGACTCGCGCGGCAATCCCACCGTCGAGGTCGAGGTCCAGCTCGAGTCGGGCGCCTGGGGCCGCGCGGCCGTGCCCTCCGGCGCCTCCACCGGCAAGCGCGAGGCGGTCGAGCTGAGGGACGGGGACACGCAGCGGTACGGGGGTAAAGGCGTGAGTCGGGCCGTGAGCAACGTCGAGGAGACGATCGCGCCGGAGATCGACGGCATGGAGGCCAGCGAGCAGGCGGCGGTCGATCAGGCCCTGCTGGAGCTGGACGGCACGCCGAACAAGTCGGCGCTCGGTGCGAACGCGATTCTCGCGGTCTCGCTGGCCGTGGCGCGCGCGGCCGCCGACGACGCGGGGCTGCCGCTCTACGCCTACCTCGGCGGCGTCGGCGGCCGGCTGCTGCCGGTGCCGCTCGTGAACGTGATCAACGGCGGCGCCCACGCCGACAACGGCATCGACTTCCAGGAGTTCATGCTGGTGCCGGCGGGCGCCGACTCGTTCGGCAACGCGCTCCGCATGGCCGTCGAGGTCTTCCACGCGCTCAAGGAGACCCTGAAGGAAAAGAAGCTCGGCACGGGGCTGGGCGACGAGGGCGGCTTCGCGCCGGCGCTCGGCAGCAACACCGCCGCCCTCGACTTCCTCATGCAGGCCATCGAGCGCGCCGGCTACCGTCCCGGCGACGACATCGCGCTGGCGCTGGACGTCGCGGCCAGCGAGTTCGCCCAGGACAACGGCCGGTATCGCCTCCGCCGTGAGGGCGTCACCCTCGACAGCGACGAATTGATCTCCCGCTACGAGGCGATCGTCGATCGCTATCCCGTCGTGTCGATCGAGGACGGGCTGGGCGAGGACGACTGGGCCGGCTGGGCGATGCTCACGCGGCGCCTCGGCGGCCGCGTGCAGCTGGTCGGCGACGACCTGTTCGTCACCAACCCCGCCGTGATCCAGCAGGGGATCCAGAAGGGGCTCGCCAACGCCGTGCTCGTGAAGGTCAACCAGGTCGGCACGCTGACGGAGACGCTCGACGCCATCGAGCTGGCCAAGCGCGCCGGCTACGGCACGGTCATTTCCCACCGCTCCGGCGAGACGGAAGACACCTTCGTCGCCGACCTCGCCGTCGCCGTGAACGCCGGCCAGATCAAGACCGGCTCCGTCGCGCGCAGCGAGCGCACCGCCAAGTACAACCAGCTGCTGCGCATCGAGGAAGAGCTCGGCCACGCCGCCTCGTGGCCCGGGCGCAGCCTCTACTCCCGCACCGCCCGGTGAGCGGCCGCCCGCGGGCGTTCGGCGTCGCCGCCGTCCTGCTCGTCGCCGTCGGCCTCGGCGCCTACGGCATGCGCGCGGTGCTGAAGGTGTCGGAGATGCGCCGCGAGATGGACACGATGGAGCGCGACCTCGTCACGCTGCGCGCGCGCACCGACGAGCTGACGCGGACGGTCGAGCGGCTGCGCAACGACCCCGCCTACATCGAGAAGCTCGCCCGCGAGGACCTCGGCTACGTGCGCGAGGGCGAGACCGTCCTGAAGTTCCCCTCGCAGACCAACAAGTAAGCCCGTGGACTGGCTCTGGGGGGCCGGCTGGGCCTGGTTCGGCGTGTTCGTCGCCGCCATGCTCGTCAACGGCCGCGCCGCCTTCAAGCTGCTCGTGGACTGGAAGGGCATGCTGACGACGTGCCGCTTCGTCGAGGACGCGTACGCCGCGCTCGACACGCTGCCCGACGAGGCCGCTCTCGAGCGCGCGGCGGCGCCGGTCTTTCTGCATCTCGTCCCCGCGTGGGAGGAGCCGGCCATCGCCGGCACCCTCGCGGCGTTGCTCGCCTCGCGCTATCCGAACGGCCGGCTGCACGTCGTGGTGGCGACGAAGGCCAGCGAGGAGGCGGCGCCGCATCCCGCCATGGCCGCGTCGACGGCGGAGCTGGTGCGGCGCTTTCGCGGGGGCCTGCCGTCGTGGCAGCAAAAGATGCTGTCGGTGGTGGCGATGCCCGGCGCCGGACGCAAGGCCCACCAGCTCAACTGGGCGCTGCGCCCCGAGACACTGGGCGCGACGCTGGGCGAAGGCTACGACCCGCGCCGCATCTATGTCGGCGTGAGCGACGCCGACTCGCTGCCCGATCGGAATGTGTATCGGTGGATCGCCGGGCAAGTCCTGGCCGGCAGGGGGGCCCCCGCCTACCAGGGCGTCACGCTCTCGCTGGCGAACTTCGCCGCCCACGACGCGCGCGGCCGCGTGTGCGCGATCCAGCAGTCGTCGATCTTCATCCGCGTGTCGATCGCGCGGCTGATCAACGAGGCGCGCCGCGTGCGCTGGTTCGCGGCGCTGGCCTCGCGGGCGCCGCGGCTGGCGCGCGCCATCGGGCCCGCCTTCGAGCTCGGCTTTCGCCGCTCGCAGATCTGCCTCGGCCACAACCAGTTCGTGCGCCTCGACGTGCTGCAGGCGCTCGGCGGCTTCCCGACCTCGGGCGCCACGGAGGATTCCACGCTCGGCTACGCGCTCGGCGCGCGCGGCCTGCTGATGGCGCCGCTGCCCTTGCTGGAGCTGGTGGACCTGCCGGAGACGAAGGAGAAGATGGTCCGGCAGAACGCGCGCTGGTACAAGGGCGTGCTCGACGACGTGGCGTTCCTGTGGCGCGCGTGGCGGGCGGCGCCGAGCGCGTTCAACGCCGCCCAGCTCTGCCGGCACGTCGGCAACAAGGTGGTGGAGTGGCCGATCGCCGCCGTCGTCTATCCCGTCGTCGGCTTTCTCGGCTGGCACCTCGCCTACCGCTTCGGCGGCCACCCCGTGCTGTTCGCCCTCGGCATCGCCTTCCCCTCGATCTCGCTCGGGCTCACGATCTGGGTGGGCGGCATCGTGACCCAGGACCTGATCGAAGGGCTCGCGCCGTACTTTCCGCGGCGCGTCGACGTGCGCCGCACCACGCTCGGCCAGAAGCTCCTCGGCACGTTCCGTTGCCAGACCTACTGGCTGCTCGCCACGCGGGGCGCGTGGCGCGTGCTGTGGGCGCTGGCGACGACGCGGCAGTTCGACCCCGCCAAGACCGATCGCGTCACCCGCTGACCGCGGCCACGCCGAGCGCCTCGGAGCAATCCGCGGACCACCGAGGCTATAATTCGGCTCACGGGAGGACGACGATCCATGGCCGGAACGAATGCCAAGCGCGTGCTGCGCATCTCCAGGGAGACGCAGCCGTACCGCACGGAGCTGACCCCGGTGTCGTTCCTGCGGCGCAGCGCGTACGTGTTTCCCGACAAGATCGCGGTCGTGCACGGCGACCGCCGCTACACCTACCGGCAGTTCGAGGAGCGCGCGAACCGCCTCGCCTCGGGGCTGCGCGCGGCCGGGCTGCGCCACCTCGACCGCGTCGCCTTCATCTGTCCGAACACGCCCGCGATGCTCGAGGCGCACTTCGGCGTGCCCGCCGCCGGGCTCGTGCTCGTGCCGATCAACACGCGGCTCAACAGCGACGAGATCGGCTACATCCTCAAGCACTCGGGCGCGAAGTTCGTCTTCGTGGACCACGAGCTGGAAGGACTCGTCAAGCCGCTCGACCTCGCGGGCGTGCGCGTGATCCGCGTGGATGACACCGGCGCGGCGGGCGATCCGTACGAGGACTTCCTCGCCGCCGCCTCGCCCGAGCCGGGCGAGCCGTGGATCGAGGACGAGATGGAAACGCTCTCCATCAACTACACGTCGGGCACGACGGGCCGGCCCAAGGGCGTGATGATCCACCACCGCGGCGGGTACCTGAACGCCGTCGGCGAGCTGCTCGAGACGGGGCTGTCGTTCGACTCGACGTACCTGTGGACGCTGCCGATGTTCCACTGCAACGGCTGGTGCTTCACGTGGGGCGTGACGGCGATGAGCGCCACGCACGTCTGCCTGCGCCGCGTGGAGTCGGCGCGTATCTGGGACCTCATCGACAAGGAAGGCGTCACCCACTACTGCGGCGCGCCGACCGTGCAGATCGGCATCGTGAACGATCCCAAGGCCCACCCGCTGCCGCGCCCCGTCACCTGCGCCGTCGCCGGCGCCCCGCCGTCGCCCACGCTCCTGGCCAGGCTGAAGGAGCTGGGCTTCCGGCCCGTGCACGTCTACGGCCTCACCGAGACCTACGGCCCTCACACCGTCTGCGCGTGGCACGCCGAGTGGGACCGCCTGCCCGCCGACGAGATGGCGAAGAAGGCCGCCCGCCAGGGCCAGGGGTACGTCGTGTTCGACCTCGTGCGCGTCGTCGACGATACGATGCAGGACGTGCCGATGGACGGCGAGACCCTCGGCGAGGTGGTCATGCGCGGCAACAACGTCATGAAGGGCTACTTCGAGCAGCCCGACGCCAGCGCCGAGGCGTTCCGGGGAGGATGGTTTCACTCGGGTGATATTGCGGTGTGGCACCCGGATGGATATATCGAACTGCGTGACCGCAAGAAGGACATCATTATCTCAGGCGGCGAGAACATCTCGACCATCGAGGTGGAGCAGGCCGTCGCGCGCCACCCCGCGGTCATGGAGTGCGCGGTGGTCGCCGTGCCCGACGAGAAGTGGGGCGAGCGGCCGAAGGCGTTCGTCACCCTCAAGCCGGGGATGAAGGCGACCGAGGCCGAGGTCATCGAGTTCTGCCGCCAGCACATCGCGCACTTCAAGTGCCCGGCCGCCGTCGAGTTCGGCGACCTGCCCAAGACCTCGACGGGCAAGGTCCAGAAGTTCGTCCTGCGCGACAAGGAGTGGAAGGGCCGGGCGAAGCGGATCAACTGATGGCCATCGAGCAGCAGCTGACCGACACGCTGACGCAGGCCATCCGCGCCAGGGACTCGCGCACCGCGGACGTCGTCCGCATGCTCAAGACGCGGCTGCAGGAGCGCCGCACCGCCAAGGGCTTCACGGGCCAGGTGGACGACGCGCTCCTGCTGGATGTCATCGGCGCCTACCGCAAGCAGCTCCAGAAGGCGCTGGCCGAGTACGAGAAGCTGGGCGAGCGCGGCGCCGTGCAGGCGGCCCAGCTCCGGTTCGAGATCGCGTTCTGCGAGCGGTTCCTCCCCAGGGGCCTCGACGTCACCGCGTTGCGTAGCCTCGTGCAGGAGCGTGCGCGGGCGCTCGGCGTCACCGACGCCAAGCAGGTCGGCCGCCTCGTCGGCGACATCATGAAAACCCACAAGGGACAGGTCGACGCGGCCGATGTGAAGAAGATTGCCGAGGAGCTGTTGAAGGCCTGACGCCGCCTCCGCCGCTGGTGTTGGTTTTGCAACCCACCAGCCTCGAGGAGGACCAGCCATGTACAAGCTCGCCACTGCCGGCCTGGCCGTCGCGCTCGGCATCAGCCTGAGCGCCATCCCGGCCATGAGCGCGGACGACAACAAGACGCTGAAGGACAAGGCGGTCGACGCCAAGGACACCGTCAAGGAGAAGACCTCCGAGGCCTGGGACAAGACCAAGGAGAAAACCTCCGAGGCGTGGGACAAGACCAAGGAGGAGACGGTCGAGGCGAAGGACAAGATCAAGGCGAAGGTCAGCGGCGACAAGAAGGAGTCCGCGGAAGACCAGGCCGAAGCCGCCGCGCGGAAGGCCGAGGGCAAGGACACCGTCGGCGCCAAGGTCGACCGCGGCGTCGAGAAGACCAAGGCCAAGGCGCGCGAGACCAAGGACAAGATCGCCGCGCAGACCGAGAGCAGCGCCGACATCCGTCAGGCCCAGATGGCGCTGAAGGAGAAGGGCCACGATCCGGGCCCGATCGACGGCATCCACGGCCCGCGCACGTCGGCGGCCCTTCGCGCCTACCAGAAGGCCGAGAACATCAAGGTGATCGGCCGGCTCGACGCCGACACCAAGTCGCACCTGATGGGCCAGGCCTCGGGCGGGTCCACGGCGACCACGCCGTCGGCCTCGCCGGCCGCCGAGAAGCCCTCCGCGGCGCCGTCTGCGGGCGGCTCGCCGTCGGCGGCCCCGGCCCCACCGTCGAAGACCCAGAAGCCCTGACGCGGCATCGCGGGGCCCGGCGCGTGAGCGCCGGCCCCGCGTGACGTCGCGCGAGCGGGGGTCGTGGCGCGCGACGGGTTGACTGGCGGGCACCGCTCCGGTAAGGTGACGTGGTCACCGCGGGGTGGAGCAGCCCGGTAGCTCGTTGGGCTCATAACCCAAAGGTCGCTGGTTCAAATCCAGCCCCCGCAACCAGACAAAACGAGGGGTTAGCGATTCACGTCGCTAACCCCTTCGTGCTTTCTGCTCTCGTTTTGCACCCGTTCCGCCGGCCTGCCGATACCCACGACGGCGAGATCTCGTGGCCGCGGCACGCCCGCGTCTCCGAACACGAGCCGATCGAGCTTCCGCGCTTCCGCTTGGTGGATCTCGGGCATGAGGTGCCCGTAGCGGTCGAGCGTCGTCTGGATCGACGCGTGCCCGAGCTGCGCCTGGATGTACTTCGGATGGGCGCCCTGGGCGATCAGCAGACTCGTGTACGTGTGCCGCAGGTCATGAAACCGGACGTGACGCAGCCCAGCACGCCGTAACGCCCTCGGGAACTCGCGATGCCGGAAGTTATCGGCATCCATCGGCGTACCGTCCCGGCTGCAGAAGACGAACT
>Ga0209160_1003146_pt1 | contig 13590 bp, 13 predicted proteins | sample GraSoiAngelo_153_FD_186167 | JGI IMG/M metagenome (GOLD analysis project Ga0209160, IMG submission 186167) | Grasslands soil microbial communities from the Angelo Coastal Reserve, California, USA - 14_1009_12_40cm (SPAdes) (version 2) | ecosystem: Environmental > Terrestrial > Soil > Grasslands ...
GCAGGCATGGCGGGCACGGCCCCCAGCAGTTCCGGATCGGTGGGCCGATAGGGCGACGCTTCGGCAGTGCTCGTTTGCTGCAAACGAGTGTGCCGCTCCATCTCGCGCATTTCGTCTTCGATTTGTACACGGAAATCCGTGGTGATGCGCCGGAAATCCGCCATGGCCTTGCCCAGAACGCGGGCCACCTGAGGAAGCTTCTCCGGGCCCAGCACAATCAAGGCAATGAGGAAAATGACGACGAGATGGGGGATGCTGAGCATGCACTCGCTGTGAACCCAAACTCAGCCGGAGAGCGTCCAAAGAGTAGTCGCACTGATCAGGCGTTCCCGGCCGAAAAAGAGGCTCTACGTCTGCATCATAGAGTAGCCCCGGAGGGGTGTCAAATCGGTTAAGAAAAACATGCTATACTGTGCGGCGAAAGCGAGGCGGGGATGAAAGGCGAGAGGCGCGGTGCTCTGCTGGTGTTGGGCGTATTGGTCGTATCTGCCGTGCTTGGTGGGATCTACGGGCCGTCGGTCCGCGCGACGGTGGCGGGAACGACCGACCTGCAGGATTCCATAAAGAATTTCACCAAGGTACTCTCGGTTGTCCAGCAGGATTACGCGCTTCCAGTAGATACCGACCATGCTCTTTACGATGGAGCCATTCCTGGAATGCTGCGGGTGCTCGATCCGCATTCCACGTTTTTCGATCCGCGCCAGTACGCGCTGTTGCGCGAAGACCAACGCGGTAAATACTACGGCGTAGGGATGAACGTTGGTCCGCAGGAAAACCATACCGTGGTTCTCGCCCCGATGCCGGGCTCGCCTGCGGCAAAGGCAGGCATTCGGCCCGGCGACATCATTCAGAGTGTGGACGGCAAATCGACCGATGGGCTCACCGTTTCCGAAGTCGCGGATTTGTTGAAAGGGCCGAAGGGGACCGTGGTCCACGTCAACATGGTGCGGGAAGGTTATTCCCAGCCGCTCAGCTTCACGATCACGCGGGATGAAATTCCGAAGCACTCGGTGGATGTGGCTTTCCAGGTGCGCACTGGAATCGGCTACGTGCGGCTTTCCGCATTCAACGAAGAGACCGATACCGAACTGGCGGCGGCACTGAAGCAGCTGGACTTTGCCAATCTGGATGGATTGATTGTCGACCTGCGGGGCAATCCGGGAGGATTGCTGAACGAAGCGGTTTCGGTCTCCGACATGTTCCTGGATAAGAATCAGCTCATCGTGTCGCACCACGGGCGGGCTTCGCAGGAACGGCGCTATTACGCCGTTCGCGGCAATCGCGGAGTGCAGGTGCCGCTCGTCGTCCTGGTCAATGGCGGTTCCGCTTCCGCTTCTGAAATTGTAACCGGGGCCGTGCAGGATCATGATCGCGGGCTCGTGGTTGGCGAACAAACTTTCGGCAAGGGACTGGTACAAACCGTATCGCCCCTCAGTGAGAATACCGGGCTGGCGCTTACGACGGCGCGCTACTACACGCCGAGCGGCCGGTTGATTCAGCGCGATTACAAAGACGTATCCCTTTATGATTACCTCTACAATCACAAGAATCCGCAACCAACCGAAGTCAAACTAACCGACGGAGGCCGGCAGGTGTATGGCGGCGGGGGCATAACCCCGGACGTGGTGGTCAGCGCGCCGAAACTCAACGATTTCGAGCAGCTGCTTTTGCGGCGCGATATTTTCTTCCCCTACCAAGGCCAGGGAGGCGTGGGCAGCTTCACGACTTATTTCCTGGGAACGAAGCCGGAGATCGCCAAGAATTTCGTGGTGACTGATAGCGTGCTGGCGCTCTTCCGCCGCGATCTGGACAAGGAAAAAATCTCCTATACCGATTCCGACATGGAGCAGAACCTCGACTGGATCAAGCGCGAGATCAAGAAGGAAGTTTTCATGTCCGTATTTGGCCTTCCTGCCGGGTTCGAGGTAGATCTGCAGGATGATCCGCAGGTCCTGCGAGCCATCGACTCGGTTCCGCCCGCCCGCGCGCTGTATCAGAACGTGCGCAAGGTGATGGCGCAACGCACCCTGGGCCAGCCCCTGCAATAATTCGGAAAAATTCCTCGCGCATAGCGCCTTTGGCGGTCCTTTTGGGGCGCCATCCGTGTCTCCGCAAAGCTCGTGTGGTTGGCCGCCGGGCGCCCTTGGTGTATAACGGCGGAGCGCCGAACTCACGTGTCGCAGCGACTACTAGAGGAGGAAACCGTGAAATATCTGCTTTCGTCAGTTGTTGTCGTCGCGCTTTTGCTCGGCAATGCATACGCCGCGCGCGCCCAGACTGAGATCACACTCCTGGCGCCGGGCCCCATGGGCAGGGAAACGATGGACAAGTTAATCGCGGGGTTCGAGAGCAAAACAGGCGACAAGGTCAAGGTGACCTACGGCCAGGGCAGCCGGGATACCCCACCCTATGGAACCAGGCAGCTGGTGGCGCGCGGGCAGGCTTTGGACGTATCCATCATATTTGCACCCTACCCGCCAGCGGTCGCCTCGGGCAACGTCGACCCCAAAACCGCGACGACGCTGGCGAGACTTGTTCTGGGAGTCAGCGTGCGAAAGGGCGCGCCCAAGCCGGACATCTCCACACCCGCAGCCGCGAAACGGACGCTGCTGGCAGCGAAGTCCATCGTAATTGTGGACCCCGCGCAGGGGACCCTCGGAGGCGAGGCCATGGATGCCCTCAAAAAGCTGGGCCTCCCCGAGCAAGTGAAGCCGAAGATGAAAATCGTCGAAGGCAGCCAGGAAGCGGAGGCGGCGGTCGCCAAAGGTGAGATCGAGCTTTTTTTGGGTCCGCAAGTGAGCGATAGGCTTGCCGCCGGCGTGGATCTGGTTGGAGGGCTGCCGAGGGGAGTTTCGACTCCAGTGGATGCGGTGGGGTTCGTTTCCACCCACGCCAAAGATCCCAAAGCTGCCAAGGCGCTCTTGCAGTACCTCAGATCACCCGAGGCGGAAGCGGCCTACAAAGCAGCCAGGATGGAGCCGGCGCACTGAGCGGTTGCCCTTGAAATGATGAAGTGAATCCTGACCGTTGCGAGGGCTTGCGCCCACGCCTGGGCATTCTTCCTATTTCTTAACGCCGGTCGCTGCATCCTCATCGGCGGGAGCGCCGACGAGCTTCAGATACTCAAGGGCCTCTGACGGGATGCACATATACTCGTTCGAAAAGGGGACCGCAACCTTGGGGTTGTCCTGGCCGGCAATCCACCTGTAGTCGGCCTTGGCGATCACAAAAGGCTGCGTGTAATAGGCCGGATCCTCCACCGTTTCGGTCATCGTCAAGTGGTTGTGGTCGGTACGCGTGTAGCGTTCGATCACGTGCGCATCGATGCTATGGGGATAGCCGCGGCGGTCGACCCAGGTTTTGTCGTCCATGCCCACGGTATCTACAACCAGTGTGTTGTTTCCCTCCCAGTGGCCCACCGAATATCCGAAATACATGGTGGAGGGCCCGCCCTGGTGGCCTACGTTCTTGGGGAGCGGCCGGCCGTCGGTCCAGACTTCGCGCCAGACCTTAGCGTAGTTTTCCAGGATCACGATGCGATCAGGCATGGTGGCGAAGCCAATTTCCCTGATTTCGTTATTGACGATGCGCGGCATGCCGAAGGGATCACATGTTTTCCAGGGGTCGTTTGAGGTCGCGCTAAACGGATCGGGGATATTGAGCTTTAACTTCGCTTGCCCCTCAGGGGTCATCGGCGGAATCCGGTTATTCAGCGCCGGTTCGCCGGGCCCCAGCCAAGTCCCACTGAGATCGTGCACAGGCGCCGGCCCCCCGGTGTCTTCACCTGGTTTGGGCGGGTGGTTCTGATTCGCAGGCTCCTGAGCCGCTGCAACCACAGACCAAACCGCGAAAAATGCGAGCAGACCAGCCGTTGAGTACTTGGAAAGAAGTTTCATTTCAGCACTCCCGTTGCGACTCTTACTCCTTGTTGGTCGTCTTCCGTCCCTCGGGACGGCAGGCCGCCGCCTCATCTCCGCCGGGTCCGAATTCCTTATCGCACTGAGATGCCCGATCGCCTTCCAGTTCCCCACTGCCGAATACCGTGCCATTGGCGAGCACCACCTTGCCCGTACGCCCGATATGCGCGCCATTCTTGACTTGATACATGTAAACGGTGATTACGTCCCCAGCCTGAACTGCATTCTTGGTCCAGCCCGTGGTGCTAACCGCGGAGGCCGCACCCCCTTCCACAACCCAATGTTCGACGTTCCCCTTGTCGTCCTTTACGTCAAACAGAACCAAGGTATGGGGATTTCCCCAATTGACTTTCGTAACGGTAGCGTTCTTCAAGACGACCAGCTTGGTGTTGTCGTACGCCGCACTCCCGTGATGCGCGAAGATCGGACTGCAAACCGCCAGGAGACCCACAACCAGGGCAAAAGCCGTTGTTAGCTTAGTTCTCATGCAACCCTCCTCCAGAAACGAGCGCCAATGCTAATTCCCTGTATCATATTTTTGGCAGCACTGCAATTAACGACTTTAGCATCCGACGCATCCGCCGTTCCAATCCATGACAACAAAGCAACGAGCGCGATCCGCCTCTGTCGCCGCCGACTTCCTCATGGATGGAAAAAGTGTGGCTGCAGCGGGCGCCCTTGGTGTATAAGCACGGCCAAGATCCGACAGCGGAATGCCCTGCCTAGGACCAGGAGGAATCCATGAAACACATGAGATATTTGTTTTCAGCGCTCTTTGTCGCCGCGCTTGTGTTCGGCATTTCAGCGAGCGCGGTGGCCCAGAATGAAATCACACTTCTGGCGCCCACGATCGCCCGGAAGCCGATCGATACGATCCTGGCGAACTTCCAGGCCAAAACGAGCTACAAAGTGAAAGTGACTTACGTCAACGGTACGGCCACCCGGCAATCGGTGGCCAAGGGCCAGGCGCTGGACGTGTCGCTGATCATCGCGCCCTTCCCGGGAGCGATTGCCTCGGGGACCATCATACCCAGCAGCGCGACACCGATTGCGAACTTTCTCACAGGCGTCGCGGTGCCGAAGGGCAGGCCGAAGCCCGACATCTCCACGCCCGCAGCAGTCAAAAAAGCACTCCTCGCGGCGAAGTCCATCGGCTACGAAGACCCGGACTTCACGGTTGCCGGGGAAGGCCCCGTAGAAGCGCTTAATAAGCTGGGGATCGCCGACCAGGTGGCCACGAAGAGCAAGGTCATGCTCGGACCCGGAGGCGCAGGCGTCTCTCCGACGGCTACGGAAGGAGCCAGAACGACCTATCAGCGGCTTGAAAGCGGAGACATCGACATCGGCATGCTTCTTCTTAGCGACGAGCTTCTCAACAAGGACAAATTCGACATCGTAGGAGTTCTGCCACGGAAGATTTGTACGCCCACGCCGATGGTGGGATTCATCGCCACACACGCGAGCGATCCCGCCGGCGCCAAGGCGCTCCTGCAATTCCTGGCGTCACCCGATGCGCAGGCGATCTTTAAAGAAGCGGGGCTCGAGCCGCATAGCTGAGCACCCCTGGAGAAAAGCCTAGGTCACACTTAGCCGCAAGAAGCGCGCGGCGCTAGCCGGCGCGCTTGAAGTGCTCCGTCGTAGTGCGCGGCGCGACCTTCATGGTTTTCATCTTCTTGATGTACTCGGGGTACGTGGTTTCCGCACCACCCAAGGAGGCCTCTGGAGGTATCCCGTACTCCACCGCAAAGTTGCTAAGAACATCGTTCTTGCCCGGCAGAAAATTGGGCACGCTCCCCGCCGGCAGGATGGTTCCCTCCGGAATGATCTCGCAAGGGAATGGAGCGATCACCTGGTCGGGAGCATAAACCCAGCTGTACTCGCGAATGTAAGGCTCGGTCAAATAAGCGGGATCGTTAATTATGAAGGTGACATTCAGATAATTGCCGTAGCGGTGGATGCGAGTCGTCACCGTGGATTTGGCGCTGCGCGGAACTCCGGTGCGGGTGAGATACGCTTCCTTCAGATGGTCGGTTGTGTATACTAGAGTGTTGCCTTCCCAATGCCCGGTAGAAAATCCCGACCATTTGTGGGCCGCATTCGGGGAAGGGTGTGGACGACCATCCGTATAGATCACTTGCTCTGGCTCTTGCCAGGAGACGTGCAGGCGATAGCCAACTTGTTGCTTTGTTTCAGGATCCAGCTCTCTCGAAATGTACAGTTGCGAAACGGAGACACGTAACCCGATGTCGATGGGGTGCGGCCTGCATTCATTTTCCGGAAGATCAATCTGATCCGGATGCCAACTCTCCGCTCTCAGCCGCCCCGCTTCATTGAGTGGAATTCCGGTATAGTCGCCCACATCCACCCCATCGTTGTAAACCCTAGGCGACCACTCGCCGGTTATATCCGCCTGGGCCCGAGCCGGCCGCGCCGGCAGCAACACGAACAAGAGCAGAAGAAACCACGGCGCCTTCATTTTCCAGTTGATGTCAGTGAATCTCATGCTCTCACCTCCCAAGAGATCGAATCAGCGCGGTTCGTTGGCCCGGCACGGCGTGGGATCCCACCCGGAACTATCCGGAATCTTCTTGAAATGTGCATGCGTGAAGAGAGGCTCGATGAGGTATTGAGGATCGGTAACCACGCTGGTCACCGTCAGCCAGGTGTCGCCACCATACGGGTCTGAAAAGGCATCGAAGTCTTCTTCCAACGTCGCGTTGGCGCTGTAGGGAATGCCGTTCTTCTGCAAGTATCCGGGACGCAAACGGGTGGTAAGCACCCTGAGATAGTCTGCCTGTCTCAACACTCTTCCTGGCACGAGCCTGCCGGCTGCATCTTGTATGGGTCCACCCTGGCCGTCACGTGTGTCAATGTTTTCGTCTCCCTCCCAGGAAGCCACCGAGTATCCTTGCCACGTGGGCGCGTCACTCTGGGGCGCTGAGCCGCCGAAATGAAACAGACGCGTCTGGGTCCCAGAATCTATATCCATGCGCAACGTGCTGTCGTCTTGCCAATAAATGTGCAATCGCCCCGGAACTTGCATGATTGCGGGCGCAGCATACGACTTGCATTCATTGCCGGCCGCCTGATCTTTGGCGGGGTCCCAAGTATCCGCGACTTTGCGGCCTTCGGGGTTGAGCGGAACAAACTCATAATCATTCTTGTCCGGCACCAACATACGGTAGCGCCACAATTCGGTGACGACCGATACCCAATAACCCGTCAAATCCTTCCGGGCTGCCGCCCGTGGCGTTTTGGCGGCCGGGGCTTGGGAATTGGCCGGGGGTTCGTTACTGGCCCGCCCCTGAGCACCCAGCCGCGCCGCAAGCAGCAGAGACAATGCGGCCGCAAACATTGATATTCGGCCAGCCCGCCCCAGCGCCCCTTGGCAGTGCATTTTCATTTTCGTCTCGTGGGCAACGAAGAGCAGTTATCGAATAGTGCCTTCCCACTTGAAACCGTCGGACGGCCGCTCCACCTTCTGCATTTGCATTCTATGATTTTCACCCGCCGCACGCCCGGGGTGGCCCGTAACGATGATCTTGTCGCCAGGCCGGAGTGTACTGCTGGTCAAGCCGTTCTCGGTCAATTGCGCAGGCGCAGCCCACTCCACGACCCACATCTGCATCTCTCCTTTTTCGTCCGGGGCCTCCACCCGAACGTAGGAGTGCGGATTGCGCCACAGGAATTCTTTCAGTGTTCCTTCGATCTTCATGGTTTTGTCGCGGTCATAAGTCGAGTAAAAGGCATGGTGAGCGAGCATCTGACTGGCGCCCAGCGCTACAAAGGTTATGAGCCCCAGCAAAACGAGCAATCTATTTTTCATAACCATCTCCTGATAAGCATCAGAGAATTGTTACCCCGAAGCCGGGACGGCCGCTGCTGAATTCTGCTAGTTCGTTCCATGGCTCTGTGAACTTTCCTGTTTGCCGCTGAGACTCTTGTAGGCGGCCTCCACAAACATATCCGTCGTCCAGTTGCCCGTCGTGCTGCCATAAATCGGATCGTAATCCCGGGTCGGCCGGGCGGCCTTCACCTGCTCGAGCGTCATACCTCTTTTAATCATATCCCGCAGGCGGTCCCGAACGATGGTGACCATTTGCTGATACACATCCAAATCGGCCACATCACAAAGCCGTCCATGCCCGGGGATGATCATCGTGCCGCCTTCCTGGTGGTCCGCCGGAATCGCCATCTGCTTCAGGCGATTCAGTCCCTCGAGCACTCCCGGAAGGCTTCCCCCACTCTTCAAGTCGATGATGGGGTATTCCGTGGGATCGAAAATATCACCGGTGCTGATCACATCGGAATGCCGGAAAAACACGATGCTGTTCCCGTCGGTGGTTCCCGGTTGATGAAAGATCTGGATCCCTTCCCCATTGAAATAGAGGTTCTTCTCGGGTACCGAATACGTGTCGTTCGGCCAGGCCTTTTCCGGCGTCGGAGCAGTCTGCCCGGTCGGGGCACTCATCCGGTCCAGAACCGTGTTAAACGCCACAATCATGACACTGGCTTGCGAGGCGCGGTTGATGGCTAAGGGCCGGCCCGTCTTGGCCAAGTTCTCGTTACCGCCTACATGATCGCTTCTATCATCGGTGTTAATGATGTAGGTGAGCGGGCCTTTGGATAACGGCCGGATCGCCGCCAGCACCTTATCGCTCATTGTTGCCAGACCGGTGTCCACCAGCAGGATCCCGTCCCTTCCTGCTTGCACGGTGATATTGCCGCCGGCGCCGGCAAGCATGCTGATGTTGCCTTGCACGGGCAGAACTTCGAGATCTCCGCTCTTGGGCTTCTGATCTTCTTTAGTAGTATCGGGCCCATTCGTATTCGGAGCGGCGTTCTGAGCGCCGCGGTTTTGAGCCGCCTGCGGGTAGACCAACTGCGTTGATCCTACTGCTCCAAGGAAAAGCAGTGTGGCCAGGATGCACATCGGCCGCGGCCTTGATGAAAGAAAACCCATGTTCCTTCTCAATATCTGCCAACGTAACAGCGTAATTTCCGCCAGGAGAAGCGGCTTTTCTGACGGCATGATCTACTCCGTGCGAATCGAATGTCAAGATGATAGATTCCGGCCACGACAATTTCTCCCCGCAAAGAGACTTTCCGCGGCGTTGACAATTGCCGCGGGTGCCCGCGCCAAGAGAGAGCACGGAGAAGCGGTGCCCGCATTGGCAATCGCAAGAGCGTTTGCTAGCATAGACGAAATCCGGGAAATCCTTTGCGGCGCCGAAGCGAATCGGTTGCGTTTGCTGCGAGCTGCTTTGGCGCAAAGGTGCTCGGCCTGCACTGTGGGCGGCTAGCTCAGTTGGAAGAGCGCCTCGTTCGCAACGAGGAGGCCGGGGGTTCGAGTCCCCTGCCGTCCACCAAAACTCCCAATAAAAACGAGCTTTTTTGAATAACTGGCTGCCGCCAGTGTCTTGCCCGGATGTCCACTGCCTGTTCGGCGACGATGTGCTTCAGCTGGTGGTTCTCCTCCTCCAGCTGCCGCAGCCTCCGGGCCTCATTGACTTCCATCCCGCCGAATTTGCTCTTCCAGCGGTAGAAGCTCGCTCGCGTGATCCCGTGCCGTCGGCACAGCTCTCCGGTTTCCACCCCGGCCTCTGACTCCTTCAGAATGCCAATGATCTGTTCTTCGCTGAATCGACCCTTGCGCACGACTCCTCCTTCCCCCGAGCGGGGCATGGTAAACGGAGAAGCCACATTTCACATGGACTAATTTTCGGGGAGCAGGTCACGGTGGTTCCACCCTCGGGATCGGTGAACCCACAGTCCCAAGGAACCGAAAAACGCTTCCCTCGATGTCCCAATGGTCCAATGGTCCATCGTACGCTCTACCGATATTGTAGATTCCTGTCGGAATCGGGGCCGACATCCGGCACAATTCCCTTATTCGCGCGAGATGATGATCGTGCCATCCGATCTTCCGGGCGCCGACACTTACTCTTTTCATTCATTGCTCTCCTGGTCCAGGAGCTTCCCAACTTGCTTCGCATCTGCAAGCACCCCGTCGAGCGTCTTCAAGTCGTGAAGCCGGCACCTTAATCTCGACGTACCACGGCTGCTCCGCCGGATGGCGTCGAAGTCAGTTCGTTCGAGCTGTTGCGGTCGAGTTTCCCAAGACGAGAGGTACCCCTGCATCCCGAACTGCCCTTAGTATCGTCCACATGCGCGTGTGGCGAGCCTGCTGTGTTTCCGCTATCGACTCCTCCCCCGTTTCATCGCTGCACCGATAGTCTTTGCCACCAGTCGCCGGGTGGTTCAGAATCAATCACAACGCCATGAATGATAAGGCTCTGACCGTCAGAATCACGTCTCAGAATCTGTTGGTCTTCATCAAAGTACGCGCGCCTATAATTTCCGTAGAATACGACAACTGCGGAATCTTCTTTCCGCAAGTTGATCCTAGGACGGTAGAGATCTTCAAAGTCGAGTAAGTAAGCTGTCCAGGGGCCGCCCGGTCTACGAACAAACAGGGCGGTTGCAAAGGGTTCGCTAACGTTTCCGCTTTTTCTCTGCCAGATTTGGAAATCAGAGTCGCCCAGACGTGTGCTCTCAAGGTGGACCGCATGCCCTACCGGCATCCACGGTTGAAATTCCCACGCAGTCCACGCTAGCCCAACGAGAACAATCACGACCAGCAAGGCAAGTGTTGTTCTGCCAAGCGCGTTCCTGCTCAGCAGACTCCAAAGGGTCGCTTTGTCACTTGCTGGATTCATGGTCTTCTGGGGTCTAATTTACCCAGCCATAACCTGGGGGCGGCGAATTCGATGGTGCGCCACGCTGTTCAGGGGAGTTGGCCTTCGGCCCCTGATTGTTTGGTGTCCATCTATATCGCATCAATAAGCAGTTGTTGCCCGGTGTACGGCAGACCGGGATGAGCCCATACATATTGACATTTAGATCGCTAACTGTATAAAAGCCCCCTCCGCAAGTCATGCCATCGCAGTCGTCAAAGGTCCCAGTGCACTTGCCCGCTGGAAGCTTCTTCCATACACCGTCATCCATCCACCACTCGTCTTGTTTAGACCCATTACAGCACTTGCCACCACACAAGCCCCAGCACCGATGGCTAAGGCCGGTCGGATCAAAATTACGAATTGGCTCATTTCCAACATATTCGTACAGGTTTGGGCCGTCACCTTCAAACCGCAAAGGATCCTCGCTGGTGAAGCGACCAATCGTTGGATCAAGGTGTCTTGCGCGGTAGTATCTTAATCCGGTCTCAGAATCGAATTCTGCTCCCGTGTACTGGAGCGGGTTGGTCACACTTCCCGATGAAGCTGTCAGCCTACCGAATGAGTCGTAAGTATAGGTATTCACTACGGCTCCCAAGGTATTCGTCAATGACGTTACGGAGCCTAGGCCATCCGCCAGATAAAAGCTGATTAGGCCTGAGCGAGACTGTGCCAGCGGCTCGTCGACGGTCTGAGTTTGAACATACCGCGCGATCACGGAGCCACTAGCGTCTACCTCTTCGATAAGATTGTACTGATCGTAAAGGTAGTTTGTGGTGGTCGTCCGGGAACCTGTCGTCAGGCTCTTTTGGATGCGCCGGCCAAATGGATCGTACTTGAAGCTGACAGTTCCGCCGGAGGCGGGCAGAGAGACGGAAGCAAGTCGATTTTCAAAATCCCAGCCATATTGCGTTGTGCCGGTCGAATCGGTCTTTGTCAGGGTATTACCGTCGTTGTCATACCCCTCCCGGCGCAGCAGCGCCGCTCTGCTCCGATGCTCCCGGCGCTCTCCAGTAACCGGCCCTGACAGGCGCTAGGCTGCCTTCGGACGAGCAGGGAGTCCCTCAATGGCCGAGTTTTTTCAGCGAGATCAGGGCCTCTTTACGGACCTCTTCGGACTGACTCTTTTGCAGTTCTTGAAGCCGGTCAATGGCAAGCCTACGGAGCGATTCGTGAGGAGTCGTCCTCGCCAGGGTCTCAAGGCCGTGCGGGACGGCAGCCCTCGCAGGGAGACGGGCACTTTTCCCAAGCTCTGCCAGGATTGCTAACGTAGCTTCGTCTGCGTAGTGTTCGCCAAGAATTTCAGACGTAACAAACGCGCCCATCCAGTCTCCGTATTTGTCGAACGCAACCGCCAGCACCCGACGGAGCTGCTCATGGTCGTGTGGTGAAAGCTGTTCCCAGTTGTTGTTGATGAAGTATAGGAGATTCCAAGAGTTTTTCAGGCTGAGAAAACTCTGGTCCTTCAGAAGTTCCTCCAACTCATCGAAAAAGCCTGCGGGCCACTTTCCGGCCTCCACTGTGGTTAGCTCCAGATCCTTTAGGACTTCGGCCACAGCCCCCTCGTCACGCGAGCGGTTTGAAGCTCGCAGCCGCTCCAAAGCAGATTGAAATTGTGTCTCCATGTGAATCTGATCTCCTACGGTATCGGTATGAGGTTTCGAGGAGGAAAAAGACGACTACCCTCGCTAATGATGTAATAAATTATTACGCCGACACTCACTGCTGTCCCTGCCTTGACTGTGGTGTCCACTGGCACGGGCACTGGAACCGGGGGAGACGGTGGTTTGTCTTTGCAGCGCCACGCATATGTGGCTTCAAGCGATGCCAGTAGCGCTTTGTCCATATTGATTAGCATCCTGTGGCCTGCTTTGCTAAGGCTCGGCGGACCGGGGCAGGACTCGGGCAGATTCAGTGGATTTTCATCAAGTTGGCCTATCCGTCGTTGAATGTTCTTCCGAACGTTCTCGATCTTTTCTAGCAGGCGACGGCAAAACTGTGAATCGCTGTCGAATCCCATCGGGTCCGTTTGATTGACAGGGTCATTCGTGACGTAGGGATAGAAGTTCACACCCGCCTTAAATCCAGTCGGGTCCTCGCTGAGGAATCTGCCGGTGGTTGGATCGAGGTAGCGCGCCCTATTGAAATAGAGTCCGGTCTCGGAGTCGAATTCGCGGGCCGTGTATTGGAACGGATTCACTAGGCTGCCAGTCGGCGTCGTCTTGCCGAAGGAATCGAAACTGTAGGTTTGCGCCAGCGCACCGGCACCGTTGCTAAGGGACGTGACTGAGCCGAGCCCATCCGCTTGATAAAAACTTGTGGCCGCCGAGCGCAGCATCGCCAAAGGCTCGTCCGTGTTGAGTCCCTGGGAATAGCGCGCGACGACTCCGCCGGATGAGTTCGTCTCCTCGATGGGATTATCTCCATCGTAGGCGAACACCGAAGTACCGGCAGATGTGGATTTATAGATTCTTCTTCCGAACGGATCGTATTTGAAGCTGACCGTTCCGCCAGAACCAGGCAGTGTCACGCTCGTCAGGCGATTCTCGAAGTCCCAGGTGTAGCTTGTCGTGTTCGACCCAACCACTTTCGTTTGCGTGTTGCCGTTGGAGTCGTATGTGTAGCTTATCGATGGCGTCGCCGTCAGTTCATTTGAATTGTTAACGGTATACGACCCGACACCCAACGAAGATACCCGGTTGCCCACCGGATCGTAGGTGTAGCTTTCGCTCGTGTTGGTACCCTGGGTGACCTGTGTCAGTTCGTAGATCTGGTCGTAGGTGTAGTTCGAGGTCACGTTAGCCAGCCAGTCTGTCTTCGACGTTCTATTTCCAGCAGTATCCAACCCGTAACTGGCGCCGTCAATATTACTCGAACCCGTCTGGTGCAACACGCTCAACAGGCGCGAAAGATTGTCGTAGGTGTAGTTTGTGGTG
>Ga0209160_1003149_pt1 | contig 13586 bp, 11 predicted proteins | sample GraSoiAngelo_153_FD_186167 | JGI IMG/M metagenome (GOLD analysis project Ga0209160, IMG submission 186167) | Grasslands soil microbial communities from the Angelo Coastal Reserve, California, USA - 14_1009_12_40cm (SPAdes) (version 2) | ecosystem: Environmental > Terrestrial > Soil > Grasslands ...
CGCGATCCACGAGCTTTGCGCTCCACGCCATCAGATCCACCATGAGATTGCCGTAGGCTTTGCCGAGCCGAATCATCGCGCCGGTGGTCAACGTGTTGAGCACGAGCTTGGTCGCGGTGCCCGCCTTGAGACGCGTCGAGCCTGTCAGCACCTCGGGACCAACGATGGGATTGATGATGACGTCGCACGTCTCGGCCAGCACCTTGGGCGGCGTCGAGCAGGTCACGAGAATCGTGCGCGCGCCCAGCGTCTGCGCGCGCGCCAGCGCGGCCCGCACGTACGGCGTGGTGCCGCTCGCGGCGATCCCGACTACGACGTCCCGATTGGTAATCGCCGCCGTGTCCATCGCCGCCGCGCCCGCGTTCACATCGTCCTCGGCGCCCTCGAGACCTTTCACCAGTGCGCCGTAGCCGCCGGCGATCACGCCGACGACCATCGACGGCGGCGTCCCGAACGTGGGCGGACATTCGGTGGCGTCGAGCACGCCCAGCCGCCCCGACGTCCCCGCGCCGACGTAGACCAGCCGTCCGCCAGCGCGAAACGCCTCGACCAGCAGATCGATCCCTTTCGCGATCCGTTCGCGCTCACCGCGCACGACGCCCGCTATGGACGCATCTTCGGCATTCATCAGGTCCACGATCTCGAGACTCAAGGCGACGTCGATTCGCTCGGTGTTGGGATTGCGCTGCTCGGTGCTGCGGGGATCGCGGAAATCGGGTTTGGACATGGAAGGTGGCGTCAAATTAGACGTTGACCGCGGCTCGGGTCAACTTCCAGATTAGGAAATGAAGAACATCCTCCTCCTCTTCGTTGCGACGCTCACCTTGTCGTGCGGCGTCTCGCGCGCTCACGAAAACCCGGCGCCCGAACTTCTTCCCGCGCACACCGTCGTCATTCGCGGCACGCGCACGATTCCATCTGCATGGACGCTGCGGTCGAAACCCGCGACCGGGCAGCATGCGATGGTCGTGTCTGCTCATCCGCTCGCGACCCAGGCCGGAGTGGAGATTCTGAAGCAGGGGGGCAATGCGATCGACGCTGCCGTCGCCGTCGCGTTCGCGCTCGAAGTCGTGCTCCCCGACGCCGGCAACATCGGCGGCGGCGGATTCATCGTGCATCGCAGCGCCGCGGGCGAGGTGCTGGCGCTCGACTATCGCGAAGCCGCACCCGCTGGGGCGACGCACGATATGTATCTCGACTCGGCCGGCAACGTGACCGACAAGAGCCTCGTCGGGCATCTCGCCGCGGGTGTCCCCGGTAGCGTCGCCGGGCTGTACGCGGCGTGGAAGCGGCTCGGCTCGCTCCCTTGGCCCACGCTGCTTGCTCCCGCGATCCGGCTCGCGAATGGCCATATCGTGGACAGCGCGCGCAGCCGCGACATCACGAACGACCGGGAGCTGCTCGCCCAATTCCCGGCGAGTCGCGCGCAGTTCCTCCCGAACGACAGCGCCCCGGCGCCGGGGACGCTGTGGAAGCAGCACGACCTCGGGCGCACGCTCCAGCTCATCAGCGATTCCGGGCCAGACGTCTTCTACCGCGGTCAAATCGCCGATCTGATCGTGGCCGAGATGCAGCGCGGCGGTGGATTGATCACGAAGAATGATTTGCGCGCCTATCGCGCCAAATGGCGCACGCCGGTCGAGCTGACGTATCGCGGCTACACGATCTACTCGATGCCGCCGCCCAGCTCCGGCGGCGTGACGATGGGCGAGATCCTGAACATCCTCGAGGGCTACGACACGATCCCGGCGCTGGGCACGCCGGCGTACGAGCATCTGCTCGCTGAGGCGATGCGGCGCGCGTTCATCGACCGGAACCACTGGCTCGGCGACCCTGACTTCGTCCAGATGCCGATCGAACGCCTACTCTCGAAGTCTTACGCGGCGTCTTTGCGCTCGGAGATCGATCCTCAGCATGCGACGCCGACTCCACCGTCCATCACGACCGGTGGCGGCGTCCACACCACGCATTACTCGATCGTCGACGCAAAAGGGAACGCGGCCTCGGTTACCACGACCCTGAACGGCGGTTTCGGGAGTGGCGTCACCGTCACCGGCGCCGGTTTCCTCCTCAATAATGAAATGGACGACTTCGCCTCGGCGCCCGGCAAGCCGAACATGTACGGCTTGGTGCAGGGTGAGGCGAATTCGATCGCGCCGGGCAAGCGCATGCTCTCGGCGATGACGCCGTCGATCGTCCTCGACCGCGGCGGCAAGCTGTTCATGGTGGTTGGGACGCCGGGCGGGCCGACCATCATCACTACGGTGGCGCAGGTCATCCTGAACGTTCTCGACCAGCGGATGAGTCTCGCCGATGCGGTCGCGGCGCCGCGCATCCATCATCAGGCGTTGCCCGATGTGATTCACTATGAGCGTGACGGTCTGACCGAAGCGACGGTGCGCGCGCTCGAGGCGATGGGGCACAGGATGGAAATGCGGCGCGGGATGAGCGGCATCGTCGCCGCCATACAGCATACCGCCGGCGGATGGATCGGGGTTGCCGATCCACGCTACGCCGGCGGTGCTCTAGGCTACTGACTAGTACGACTGACACGCTCACCATTTCGCGCTACGTTTGGAGCCCTATGCGCCCCCCCCCACTAAAACAGTCATCGCCCGCGGACGTCTGCATCGTCGGCTCTGGTGCCGGCGGTGGAATGGCGGCTTATGTCCTCACCCGCGCTGGTCTCAACGTCACTGTTCTCGAGGCCGGCGCACCGTGGGACAACACGACCGACTCCGCGATGTTCAAGTGGCCCTACGAATCGCCGCGCCGCGGCGCCTCGACTCCTGCCAAGCCCTTCGGTGAATTCGACGGCTGCATCGGCGGATGGGAGCTCCCGGGTGAGCCATACACCGTCGCTCACGGCGACAGTTTCCGCTGGTGGCGCGCGCGCATGGTCGGCGGGCGGACCAACCATTGGGGCCGGATCTCGCTCCGCTTTGGGCCGCGCGACTTCAAGGCGAAAACGTACGACGGCCTCGGGGACGACTGGCCGATCAGCTACGAGGACGTCCGCCCCTACTACGAGAAACTCGAGCAGCTGGTGGGGGTGTTCGGCAGCAAGGAAAACATCCCCAACGCGCCCGACAGTCTGTTTTTGCCGGCGCCCAAGCCCCGCTGCTACGAGCTGCTGGTGCAACAGGCGGCGCGCCGACTGAACGTCACCTGCGTTCCGGCGCGTCTGTCGATCCTCACGCGCCCACTCAATGAACGTCCGGCGTGTCACTACTGCGGGCAGTGCAATCGCGGTTGCAAGACGAACTCGAATTTCTCTGCGACGAATGTGCTGATCGCGCCAGCGCTCAAGACCGGAAGGCTCAACCTGATCACGCACGCGATGGCCCGCGAGGTGACGCTCGATCGCACGGGGCGCGCGAGCGGCGTCACCTACATCGACACGACCGATGGCAGCGAGCACCATGTTGCCGCGCGAGTGATCGTCGTGGCCGCCAGCGCCTGCGAGACGTCGCGGTTACTCCTCAACTCGAAGTCCTCGCTGTTCCCGAATGGCCTGGCGAATGGCAGCGGCACGGTGGGCAAGTATCTGACGGATACGACCGGCACCGACGTGGCGGGCTTCCTTCCCAAGATGATCGACCCTGTGCCCCACAACCATGACGGCGTGGGTGGGATGCACGTCTACATGCCGTGGTGGCTCGACAACAAGAAGCTCGACTTCCCGCGCGGCTATCACATCGAGGTGTGGGGCGGGACCGGCATGCCGGAATTCGGCTTCATGGGCGGCATCCAGAATTACCCCGGTGGCGGCGGCTACGGGAAACAGCTCAAAGCAGATTATCGCCGCTACTACGGCGCGTACGTCGGGTTCTCGGGTCGCGGCGAGATGATCCCCAACGAGAACAGCTACTGCGAGATCGATCCCAAGCTGGTGGACCGCTGGGGCATCCCCGTTCTTCGCTTCCACTGGAAGTTCACGGACCACGAGTACTTGCAGGTCAAACACATGCAGGAGACATTCCGCGCCCTCATCGCCGAGATGGGGGGCGTATCACATTCGCAGATGCCGTCGCGTGAAGACGGCTACGGCATCGCGGCCGGCGGCGTGATCATTCACGAGCTGGGCGGCGCGCGCATGGGATCGGATCCCAAGTCGTCCGTGGTGAACGCCAACTGCCAGACGCATGAGGTCAAGAATCTCTTCGTCGCCGACGGCGCCCCGTTTACCTCGCAGGCCGACAAGAACCCGACCTGGACGATCATGGCGCTCTCCTGGAGGACGTCGGAGTACATCGCGAACCAGATGAAGGCGAGGGCCCTATGAAGCGGCGCGAAGCGGTAGGCGCAATCGCGGCGGCCGCGCTGACGGCGGCGTTCAAATGGACACCGGCCGAGGCGGCAAAGGCGGCAGGGTTGGCGCGCGAGGCACTAAAAGCGCCGTACGCGCCGGCATTCTTCACTCCCCACGAGTGGGACACGGTGCGCGTCCTCGCGGATCTGGTCATTCCAAAGGACGAGCGCTCAGGCAGCGCCACCGATGCCGGCGTCCCCGAGTTCATGGATTTCATGATGAACGACCGTCCGGACGGGCAGGTCGAGATGCGTGGCGGGCTGTCCTGGCTGGACGCGCAGTGCCGCGAGCGTTCGGGCAAGACATTCCTTGATTCCACTGACGCCGAGCGGACCGGGTTGCTGGACGACATCGCCTGGCCAAAGAAAGCGAAGCCGGAGCTCAGCCAGGGCGTCGCGTTCTTCAATTTTTTCCGCGACCTCACCGCCTCCGGGTTCTATTCCAGCAAGATCGGCATCGCCGATCTCGACTATCGGGGCAACGAATTCGTGCGCGAGTGGACCGGCTGCCCGCCGGATGCACTGCAGAAACTCGGCGTCCATTACGAGGATTGAATGGCCAAACGACTCGGCATCGGGATGGTGGGCAGCGGCTTCAACGCCAAGTTCCACTTGCAGGGATTCGTCGGCGTCCGGGATGCCGACGTCCTGGGCGTCTGGAGTCCCAACGCCAAGAATGCCGCAACGACGGCGGGCGTCGCCAAGAAGCTCGGCGTCGGCGACGCGAAGCCGTATCCCTCCATCACGGCGATGGTCGAAGATCCGGCCATCGACGCGATCTGGCTGTCCGGGCCGAACTACGCGCGCATCGAGAACGTCGAAGAGATGGTCAGTGCGCTCGAGCGCGGGAAGGGCAAGCTCGTTGGCGTCGCCTGCGAAAAACCACTCGCGAGGAATGTAAGTGAAGCAAAGAAAGTCTTGGAATTGGTAAATAAAGTCGGACTGGCGCACGGCTATCTCGAGAACCAGGTCTTTGCGCCGCCGGTCGAAGCCGGCCGGACACTGTTATGGGCGCGGGGCGCCAAGATCACGGGCCGGCCGTATCTCGCGCGTGCCGCGGAGGAGCACAGCGGACCGCACGGCCCCTGGTTCTGGCAGGGCGCGCTTCAGGGCGGCGGCGTGCTCAACGACATGATGTGCCACTCGTCGCTGCTGGTGCAGCACTTGCTCACCGACCCCACGAAGCCGTCGACCTCGGTGCGACCGGCGCGCATTACGGCGCACATCGCCAGCCTCAAGTGGAGTCGTCCCCATTACGTCAAGAAGCTGACGGCAACGATGGGCAAGGACGTGAACTATGAAAAGGCGCCCTCCGAGGACTTCGCGAGCGTGGTGATCGAATTCACGACCGACGACGGACATAAGGTCCTTGGCGAAGCCACGACCTCGTGGAGCTTCGTCGGCGCGGGCCTGCGGCTGTCGGCCGAGCTACTCGGGCCGGAGTACTCGCTGGCTTGGAATTCGCTCGACTCCGGACTGAAGCTGTTCTTCAGCCGCGAGGTTCAAGGGAAAGTCGGCGAGGACCTCGTCGAGAAGCAGAACGCCGAGATCGGTCAGATGCCCCTGGTTGCGAACGAAGCTGCCGCCTACGGCTATGAAGCCGAAGATCGGCATTTCGTCCAGGCATTTCTCAATAAACAAAAGCCAGCGCTCACCTTCGACGACGGGCTCCAGGTCGTGAAGGTGCTGATGACGGCCTACATGAGCGCCGAACAAGGTCGCACGCTCGAATTCCCCGCCCCCGGTGTCGATACATTCGTGCCCGCCGTTGCCAGAGGAACATGGAAGCCATGATCGCCCCGTTAGCTTTGCTCGTTATGGTACAGGTCTCCACCCAATGGCCCCAGCATTCGATGGATCGTCCTCGGCCCCCGGTCGTTCAGCCGGCGCCACACGCGGGGGAGGCGTCTCCGCCCGCAGACGCGATCGTACTCTTTGACGGCAAGGACCTCGCCCAATGGCAGGCTGAAGACGGCTCCGCCGCGAAATGGATCGTCAAAGACGGGTACGTCGAGGTGAACCCGGGCACCGGCATGCTGGTCTCGCGTCGTGGATTCGGCGACGCACAGCTGCACATCGAGTGGGCGACGCCAACGCCACCAAAGGGCGAAGGCCAGGAACGCGGCAACAGCGGCGTCTTCCTGATGGGCATCTACGAGCTGCAGGTTCTCGATTCCTACCAGAACGACACCTACCCGGACGGCCAAGCCGGCGCGATCTACGGCCAGAATCCGCCGCTCGTCAATGCCACACGGCCCCCCGGCCAGTGGCAGGCGTATGACATCGTGTTCCATCGCCCGCACTTCAAGCCGGACAGCTCGGTCGAGCGGCCGGCCCGCATGACCGTCTTCCTGAACGGCGTATTGATCCAGGACAACTTCGAGCTGAGTGGGCCTACGGCACACCAGCGACGCCCGCCGTATAGTCCACATGCGGATAAGTTGCCGCTCAAGCTCCAGGACCACGGCAATCGCCTGCGCTACCGCAACATCTGGTTGCGGGAACTCGAGCACACACCCTAAGGCACGGAGCAGTTTACGACGATTGGCGTGCGAGCCGAGGCGGTGGGCCCCTAGCCTCGCTCGATCGGAGTAGCGCTTTCTTGCGTCTGGGGCCGGAAGAATACGGCGAAGAGCACCATCACCACAGCGGCAAAACCGGCGGGCAGCGGCCAGAACTTCGCCCACTGATCCAGCGTCAGCGCGCTCGCGGCGCCGAGGAATCCGTTGTAGACCTTGCCGGCGATCAAGCTGCCGATCAGCATGCCGACTCCGTAGGTGACGAGCACCAGAAACCCCTGCGCCTGGCCACGCACCGCCGGCGACGACTTCTTGTCGACGTAGATCTGGCCGGTCACAAAGAAGAAGTCGTAACAGACGCCGTGGAGCAGAATCCCGGTGACGATCAACCAGAACACGGCGCTGGGAGCGGCAATCGCAAACAGCACATAACGAAGCACCCATGCTCCCATACCCACCAGCAACATCTTCTTCACGCCGAGCCTGGCGAACATCAGCGGCATGAGGAGCATGAAGCCGGTCTCAGACATTTGGCCGAGCGTCATCAGCGATGAGGGGTTTGGCAACAGTTTGGTGACGAGATTTTGCGTACCGACGTCGTAGACACCGATTTTGGCGAATACGGGCGCGTATGCATAGTACGCCGCCAGCGGAATGCAGATGAGCAGGGAGCTGACAATGAACACGTAGAACGGCGGACTGCCGAGTTCCCGCAGTGCGTCGATGCCGACGATACTCCGAATGGATACAGGCTGCCCAGCTGCCGGTGGTGGCGTGTGCGGCAAGCTGAAGCTGAAGACGCCCAGGATCAAACTGGCAATTGCCGTCGTGTAGAGCGGCAACGAGGTCTTATCCGGCATCACGCCATTCGTGAACTTGCTCAGCACAAACCCAACGAACAGCCCTGCGACGATCCAACCGATCGTGCCAAACACGCGAATGAATGGGAAGTCCTTCTCCTGGTTCCTGATGTTGTGGAAAGCCAACGAGTTTGCCAGCCCAAGCGTCGGCATGTAACAGAGGTTGTACAGCAGCAGCAGGAAGATAAAGAGCCCGGCCGAGGTTCGAGGGACGAGCAGCATGATTACGCCACCGAGGATGTGCAGCGCGCCGAGCACCTTCTCCGTCGAGAAATAGCGATCGGCGACCAGTCCGAGAAAGAACGGCGCAACAATGGCCGCGACCGGGTTGACCGTAAATGGCAGGTATCCCAGCGCGGCCATTCCGTGGGCCGGCATGTAATTGCCAACTGTCGTGTACCAAGCCCCCCAGATGAAAAACTGGAGGAACATCATCGTGGACAGCTTGGTGCGGATCACCGCGTCAAGATGCCGATACCGCGAGTTCCTTCGTCAGTCGCATGATGATATGCGCCCCCGCCGGCAGGACGATGTCCGAATCCTTGGTTTGCGATGCGACGCCCGCGCCGACGAGGCCGCCCGCCAGGCCGCCGATGACCGTGCCCTTCTTGTTGCCGCCGAGCACTCGCCCCAGCACGGCGCCGGCGACGGCACCCGCCCCTACCTTGGCGGCGTCACCAGTCGTAATGCCGCGGCCCTTGTGGATCGTCTCGAGGGAATCAATCGTGCCCTCGATGGGATACGTGTGGCCACGTACACTGAGGCTCGTGACGGAAAGTGTCAATGTGCCCTGGCTACGCGGATTGGGTGCCGGCTTGACGTCGGTGATGGTGCCGTTCACGGTGGATCCGGCGGGAATAACTACGTGACCAGCGGCATTTTTTACATCATCGACGACCCGAGCCGTAAACGGCTGCCCGGCCTTCGCCGTGCGCGATGAAATCGTATCGGTAGCGGCCATATCGATGGTCGTGCCGGCGCTCAAGCGCAGCGTCGCCGGCCGCGCGGGAGGCGCGGGGGGAGGATTCGCTGTGCGCCGCGTGCGGTTCACGGGGGTACGTGTCGGTTGGCGCTCCGGTACGTCGCGCAGCTGCGTCGTGGACTCAGCGGGCGCGAGCGTCAGATTGCGCGCGGTCGAGTCGGTGGACTGGCCCCCCGATTGCTCGGCCTTTTGACACGCGGTCAAAGCGAGAGCGCCGGCAGTCGCCAGGGCGAGAATGCGATTCATAGAGTCCTCTCTGTAGGAGCTTGAGCCGCGACTGAAAACGGTACCCGCGTCCGGTATCAGGTTCTAGAGGCGCCGCCGCAGTGAATCGGGCGTCAGGCCCTGCAGGTAACCCGCAAGTACTGTGAAGTTGTCCGTCACCAGCAAGATACCGAGCACGACGAGCAGCGCACCGGCAATCCGATCCACCCACATTATGTACGGTCGAAAGCGCTGAAACCAGATGAGGAAGCGATCGAGCGCCAGCGCGGTGAGGAGAAACGGCACGGCGAGCCCCGCGGCGTAGACCGCAAGCAACATCACTCCCCGCGCGAGCCCGGTTTGTGTGGCCGCGAGCGTGAGAATGCCGCCGAGAATTGGGCCGATACACGGTGTCCACGCGGCTCCGAAGGTGAAGCCCACGACACCCGAGCCGACGTACCCGATCGGCTTGCGCGCCAGCTCGATGCGCCGCTCGCGCATCAAAAACGCCGGCCGCAACACACCGAGCAGATACAGGCCGAACAGGATCAGCAGCACGCCGCCCGCGCGGCCGAGCCATTGCTGATAGTCGCGCAGCAACACACCGAGTGCGGAGGCCGCGGCTCCAAGGATGATGAACACGAGCGTGAAGCCGGCGACGAACCAGAGACCATGCAGCACGGCCGTGCCGCGCCGCCGCTCGACTTCCTCGACCGACATCCCGGTGAGGAAGCCGACGTAGCTGGGGATCAGGGGCAGGACGCAGGGGGAAAGAAAACTGAGGAGGCCGGCCGCGAACGCGACCGCGAGGGAGACCCCCTGCTCGTTCACACTAGCCGCAGAACGCCACCGCGGAGACGACCGTCGTCCAGCGACCGTCCGCTCCACATTCGGCGGTCGAGGTGACGTTCATCGTGCGCACGATTTCGCCGGACAAGAGCCACTGCTCGCGGCGCTCGTCCCACGCCTGGTCCGCCTCGAAAGGCACGCCCAACACGGTCGCGAGCATCGACGCGGCCAGATCCTCGGCGTACTCGCCGGAGACGCTTTCGCTCTGACCGTAGCTGTGATGTTCGGAGATGTAGCCATGATGAGAAGGATCCGCCGGCATGGCGACGCCGATCGACGCCGCGACGAGACGGCTGGGCTCGTTCGTCGCCGACTCGGCGATGACGGCGAAGACCACCTGACCGGGCCGCAGCATGCTCATGCCTTCTTCCCGATCCACCAGCTCGCAGTGCGGAGGGAAAATCGAGCTCACCCGAACGAGGTTGAAGTTCGCGAGATGCGCGTCCCGCAGCGCCATCTCGAAGCTCGTGAGTTTTTCCTTGTGCCGGCCCACGCCCTTGGTGAGAAAGGCCTTGGTCGGGATGAACATGCGCGCGTCGATCAACCTGAATGACCTCCTCCTTCGTACCAAGCCGAGCGACCAAGTTCGACCGGCGGCTCGGTGTCACCGCCGCGGTCCACCGTTGCCTGCATCACCTGCGCCAGCACCTCGGCGGGACTGAGCGCCACCTCCGCCACTTCGATCTTCGCCTGCCCGCGCTCTTTGCCGCGGACGATGAGCATGTATTTCGCCGTGTAGATGCGCAACCGGCCGTCTGACGCTTTGCGCGTCACCACCGCCGTGCCCCATTCTTTGCCTTCTCGCTTGATGGGGCGGAAGACATAGATGGTCTCAATTTCCCCCGGCGGCACCTGAGCCTCGACGGCGGCGGCGAGTTTGGCCCAGCCCGCCCCCTGGCCCGGAGCCGGCGGGGGGGGCGCTAGCGGGAAGAGGGCGCCGGGGTCCGGACCGGTTGGTTCGCTTGCTGCCATCGCTCCACATAGAAGCGCAGGACGTGCATGAAGTCCTGCGCATTGGTGACGACGCCGTACGCCTGATGCGTCCCGCGGTCTCGCAGCTTGGTGACCACGAACTCGGTTTGATCCACACAGATCGTGGTGAGCGGGCGAATGTCCTCGGTGACTCTGGAGTCCACGAATGCGGGCAGCATGTTGCCGACCGCGATCGCGTGCAGCGCGGTCGCCACGAATACCGCGAACGTGGCGACCGCCGTATAGGAGCGCATCGCGTCCTGCGCGGCGAGCGTATCCGGAATCACGTCGGGCAACGGGCCGTCGTCGCGGATCGAGCCGGCGAGCACGTACGGGATGCGGTGCGCGACCAGCGCGTGCATGATCCCGCTCTGTGCGATCCCCTGCCCGACTGCCTTTTCGATCGAGCCGGCGCGCCGGATCGCATTGATGGCCCGCATGTGGAGTCCATGGCCCCCTTCGACGCTCTCGCCGGAGCTGGACATCCCGAGCGTCGTGCCGAAGATCGCGGCCTCGAGATCGTGCACGGCGACCGCGTTACCGCCGAAGAGGACGCTCACGTAGCCGTTCTCGATGAACCAGATCATGTCCTCGCGCGCTCGTGCATGGACGAGAGCGGGACCGATGACCCACAGCATCTTGCCGCCGCGTTCCTTCTCTTCGCCGAGCAGCTGAGCCAAGACGCCGTAGTCCACGGGTCGCTCGCGCGACACTTCCGCCGCCATGAACCGGAATTCGTTCGGGCTGTGTGTGCCGCCGAGGAAACCCTCGACGTGAACGAAGATCCCTTCGCTGCCGTCTTCGGCCGCCCCGACCGCAACTTTGTCTCCGCGGCGCACGCGACGCGGCTCGCTGACGACCAAGTCATCAGGACCCGCTTGCACGATCACGCAATCCATCCGCGGCAAGCGGGGACGGCGCCAGCCGGTGGGAGGAGGAAGCTTTACGTAGGTCGGCAGGTTCGTGGTCGAAAAAAAACCGTCGGGCAGGACCCCGTCGGCCGGTGCCGGCGTGAATCGCGCCTCGGGCGCGCCCGACAGCGGCGGCGCGGAAAAGTTGGGTGGTCGGTACTGAAACCGGGGACGATTCACAGGGGAGTCAAAATACCAGAAATCAAAGACCATTCACAAGAGTGAGACGGGGTCGCGGTCCACCATCACCGCGCGATGCGACTTCGCTCGCCACGCGCGCACCACGCGGCCGAGCACGCGCGGCTCCGCCGCCTTCGTCAACACGTGCCACCGCCACTTGCCCTTGAGGCGCATCAGCGGGCACGGCGCCGGTCCCAGCACGGTCAGCATCCCGTCGAGCCGGGCGCTCGACGCGCGCCGCAGCCATGCCGCCACACGCTCGGCGAGATCGGCGGTCCAGGCATGATCGGTCCCCGAGACCACGAAGCGGACGAGGCCGGTGCGCGGCGGATAGGGAGGATTGGGCGGCGAGCGCAGCGGCAGCTCGGCCGCCGCGAATTGCGCGACCGAGTGCGCCGCGGCGGCGCGAATCGCGTGATGGTCGGGCGCTCGCGTCTGCACAAACACGAGCCCGCCGCGCGGTCCCCGCCCGGCTCGGCCGGCGACTTGCGCCACAAGCTGAAACGTGCGCTCCCCGGCGCGAAAATCGGGGAAGTGCAGGCCCGTGTCGGCGTCCACGACGCCCACGACGGTGACATTGGGAAAGTCCAGTCCCTTCGCGATCATCTGGGTGCCCAGCAGGATGTCCACCGCGCCGCTCGCCATGCGCTCCAGGATGTGATGATGAGCCCACTTGCTCGTTGTCGTGTCCAGATCCATGCGTGCGATGCGCGCGCGCCCGAATCGCTCACCCAGGAAATGCTCGAGCTGCTGCGTGCCCAATCCGCGTAGCCGCTGAGTCGCAGAGCCGCAGAATGCGCACGTTTCCGGTACAGGCTGCTCGTGCCCGCAGTAGTGACAGCGCAGCGCGGGCGGTGTCTGATGGACCGTCAGCGCGATCGCGCACTGGGGACAGCCCGGCACATTGCCGCACGCGGGACATTGCACGAACGTGGCGAAGCCGCGCCGGTTGAGCAGGAGAATGACCTGCTCCTGGCGCTCGAGCGCACCCGCGACCGCGCTGTCCAGCGCTTCGCTCCAGGGGATCGTCGCCGTGGCCTCGACACGAGGCGCACTGCGCAAATCGACGATCTCCACCGGCGGCAATGGCCGAGCGCCCACTCGATCGGGCAGTGCGAACGTTCTGATTCGACCCTGGGCGGCCTGATCGAGAGTCTCCAGTGAAGGGGTCGCGCTTCCGAGAATAAGCCGCGCTCCCTCGAGCTGCGCGCGCACGGCCGCCGCGTCCCGCGCGTGATATCTCGGCACGGAGCCCTGTTTGTAACTGGGTTCGTGCTCTTCATCGACGACGATGGCGCCGAGCCGCTGCACGGGCGCAAAGACAGCGGATCTGGGACCGACCGCGACGAGGCGCTCGCCGCGCCGCAGCGCGCGCCACGCATCCGCCCGCTCGCCATCGGACAGGCCAGAATGCAGCACTGCCACATGATCGCCGAACACGCCGCGCACGCGCGCAACGGTCTGCGGAGTGAGCGCGATCTCCGGCACGAGCAGGATGGCGCCTCGATCGGACGCTACGACTCCGCGCAGGATTTCCAAATACACGAGCGTCTTGCCCGAGCCTGTGACGCCATGCAGCAACACCGGCACGGCGACCGGCGTGGACTCGATGCCCGCGACGACGTTGCGTTGATCTTCGGTCAGCGTCGGCGGTGGGGGCGAGGACATGGCGGCAAAGGGATCGCGCATCTCAGGGACGCGCTCGAAGCGAGCGAGACCCTGTTGCACCAGCCCCTCGAGGGAATTCCTGGATAGTCGCAGCTGGTTCACGAGGTGGGAAACCGGCGCGCTACCCCCG
>Ga0209160_1003150_pt1 | contig 13582 bp, 11 predicted proteins | sample GraSoiAngelo_153_FD_186167 | JGI IMG/M metagenome (GOLD analysis project Ga0209160, IMG submission 186167) | Grasslands soil microbial communities from the Angelo Coastal Reserve, California, USA - 14_1009_12_40cm (SPAdes) (version 2) | ecosystem: Environmental > Terrestrial > Soil > Grasslands ...
GGTCGACGTCGAGCTCCTCGATCGTGTGGCGCAGCTTGCCGATGTTCATCTGTACGGTGCGGCACAGGCCCCAGTCCTCACAGGCGAGGCGCGCAACGTATGCCGCGTCGATCGCGTCCTCCTCGTTGCTCTTGATCGGATGGTCGAGGATCAGCGCTGTCGCATCGACGAGGTCTTTGCGGTTGACCTCGTAGATCTGGAGCTTGCTGAGCAAGAGGTCGGACGGGCTGACGGCGGGATGATCGTGGTCGAGGCGCCCACGAAGGTCGATCTCGTGCGACATCTTGAAGACGTCCACGAAGACGTCCACCTGCCGCCCATGGTCGGTGTCGAAGAAGTAAAGCCTTCGGTCGCCGTTCATCAGATTGAACCGCTCGTTGGGCTCGTAACCCAGCTCGCGAAACAGCGCCAGGACCGCCTTCCGGTCGCGCTTCGGCATCGCGTAGTCGAGGTCGCCGTACTTGCGCTTGAGCGGCGGCCGGCCGGCGCTGGGGGAGTGGGCGTGCACGCCGGCACCACCCAGAAGCTTTAAGCCGAGCTTCTTCTTTCGGGCGGCTTCTGCGATCCGCTCCGACTCCTCGATGGGGTCCTCGTGAGGCCTGTTCACTCGGGCGAGATCTCGATCACGATCGTCTTGAGGTCCGTCATCTGTTCCAGCGCGAATCGCCCGCCGACCCGCCCGATGCCGCTCTTCTTGCCGGCGCGGCCACCGAAGGGGAGGTGCGCCTCCCAGTAGTTGGTCGACTCGTTGATGTTCACCCAGCCGGTGTCCAGCCCGTCGGCAAAACGCAGCGCGCGGGACAGGTCTTTCGTGTATACGGCGCCGAGGAGGCCGTAAGGCGAGTCGTTGGCGAGCTCCAGGGCCTGCTTCTCGTCGCGGAACTTGATGATCGGCGCGATCGGACCGAACGTTTCCTCGCGGCTCACGCGCATGTCCGGCTCGACGCCGTCGAGGATCGTGGCGTGATAGTAGAGGCGCGTCGGGAAACCCTTCGCTCGCTCCCCGCCGAGGACGAGCTTGGCGCCGCGTTTCAGCGCGTCGGCGACGTGCTCGTCCATCTTGGTCGCCACGCCCTCGTTGTTCAGCGGACCGAGCGTCGTGGCGTCATCGAATGGATCGCCCAGGCGCAGCGCGCGCGCCGCGTCGGCGAGGCGGGCCACGAACTCGTCGCGGATCGGCTCCTGAACGAGGATGCGCTCCCCGGCCGTGCAGCTCTGTCCCGCGCAGAGATAGCAGCCGACGATGGCGCCTTCCACGGCGCGCCCGATGTCGGCGTCCGCGAAGACGACCTGGGGACCGTTTCCGCCGAGCTCGAGCATCACATGCTTCCCCGCGGCGCGCTTCGCCACCGATGCCCCGGTCTCGGTCGAGCCGACGAAACCAACTCCATCGACCAGCGGATGGCCGGCCACCTCGTCGCCAACCTCGGCGCCCGGGCCGGTGACGAGGTTCACCACGCCGGGCGGAAAGTCGGCCTCGGCCATGCACTCCATCAGCGCGACTGAGATGACGCTGGTGGACGACGCCGGCGTCCAGACCACCGTGTTGCCGGCGGCAAGGGCGGGCGCGATCAGCTCGGCCGCCATCGTGAGCGGCCAGTTCCAGGGCGTGATGATCCCGTACACGCCGCGCGGATAGTGGCGCGCGAGGACCAGCTTGGTCGGGCTCGCGCTCGGCAGCACGCGGCCCTCGAGACGCTTCAGGTCTTCGGCCGCGATGCGGAAGTATTCGGCAGCCTCGGCCACCTCGCCCATCGCCTCGGCCTTGAGCGGCTTGCCCTGGTCGAGGGTGAGCAGGCGGCCCAGCTCGTCGCTGCGCTTCTCGATCGCCTCGGCGATCCTGTGCAGCCGCTTCGAGCGCTCGAATCCTTTCAGCTTCGCCATCGCGCCACGCGCTTTGTGCGCGGCTTCTACAGCGCGTTGCGCATCGACGCGTGTGCCCTTCGGGACCTGGGCGATGATCTCGCCGGTAGCGGGACTGTCCGCGTCAAAGAGCTGCCCGCTCTCCGACTCGACCCAGTTACCGTCGACAAACATCTTTTTCACCGACCGCGCGACATCGATGGTCATTTCAAGCTCCGTTCTTTCCAAGGTCAAAGGCACGCTGGTAGATCTGTCGGTATGCCGCGGCGTCGACGTCGCGCGGGTTGCCGATGGTCTGGGGGTCGGCGAATGCCTTGTCAGCGAGCATCGGGATCTCGGCTTCGCTGAAGCCGAGCTCCTCGAGGCCGGGAATCTCGACGTCATCGGTCAGCTGGTGGACGTAATCGACCGCCATCTCCGCCGCCTGCCACGTCGACGTATATCTGGTGTCGAGGCCGAACGCGGCCGCCATGCGCGCGAACCTTTCGGGCTCGCCCGCGTAGTTGTATTCCATCACCGGGCCGAGCAGGCGCGCGGTCAGGGCGCCGTGGGGCGCGTCGTGCACGCCGCCCGCGGTCTGGCTCATTGCGTGCGCGGCTCCCGCCGAGTCGGTGCCGTAAGCGAGGCCGGCGAGCATCGCCGCCGCGCTCATGTGATAGCGCGCCTCGAGGTTGTTCGCCTGCGAGAACGCAACCCGCAGGTAGCGCGCGACGTACTCCATCGCCAGCAGAGCCACCGCGTCGGTGAACGGCTGGTGATACGACATCGTGTAGCACTCGACCGCGTGGGCAAGCGCGTCCATCCCGGTGCCGGCCGTGACCGCCGGTGGAAGCTTCACCGTGAGCTCGGGGTCGATCACGGCGACCCACGACGCGATGTTCGGGGTGCCTCCGACGTTGAACTTGATCTTTCGCTTCGGGTCGGTGATGACCGCCCACAAGGTGACCTCGCTTCCGGTCCCGGCCGTCGTCGGCACGGCGATCATCGGCGGGATTCGCGAACTGATCGGACTGTGGCCCCACTCGTATTCGACGATGCTGCCGTCGTGCGCGGCGACCACGCCGATTCCCTTGGCCGTGTCCATGGAGCTCCCGCCGCCGATCGCGACCAGCCCGTCGCAACCCTGGGAGCGGTATTCGGCCGCCCCTGCATCGACCAGCTCGACGCCAGGGTTGGCGCGGACCTTGTCGAAGACCACGGGCTCCACGTCAGACCGGCGCAGGGATTCCAATGCGACGTCCAGCAGGCCGGCGGCCTTCACGCCGGCATCGGTGACGAGCAGCGGCCGGCGCATGCCGAGCTGGCTCGCCTCGCTGCCGAGCTCCTGGATGGCGCCCAGGCGCTGCACGAGTCGGGTCGGGCTCTGGTAGGTCCTGAGAGTGCGTTCCAGCATGGGGCTAAAAAAGGCCGCCGGACTTGCGCCCGGCGGCCATCGCAATGCTACTCAACAGGGATTTCGTGGTGGATCCGGCGCAGGTCGATGCCCTGCCGGTTACGAATGATGCGAGCCGCGACGTAGATGATCACCGCCACTACATATGTCGCGATGAAGTACCACATCGAGCTCTGGGTCTTTTGGAGCGTTGTTCCATAGAGGTTGTCGGGGTTGAACGACCACTGGTAGAGCATGAAAAGCAGGAACACTCCTGTGATCACTCCAACGATGGAGATTGCGGGCACGCCCGCAACCTTGTATCGGGCGATCGGCGACGCCTCGTATAGATCCTTGCGCCGCCACGGCAGGATGACTGCTGCAACCACGGTTGCGAAAAAGGTCAGCGCCAGCACGGCGGTCGCGTCCAGGAACACGCTCTGGAAGTCGGGCTTGTACGCCCATATGGCGCTGACGACGATCGACGGCGCGATCATGAGCGCGAGTGAGCCATACGGAACGCGCCGCCTCGAGGAGATGTTCGCCGCCCACGAAGGCAGGACGCGATCAAAGGCGGCGGCAAAGATCACGCGGGTCGAGGACAGGAACAGGGTGCCTGCCCACCCGAAGAACCACAGACCCATGACGATGATGAGCAGGGCCTGGAACAGCTTGTTGTCGACGAGCCAGCCCGCGAACATCACGGGATATGGCCAGGTCCCGACCGGAGCAGTGCCTGCATACCATGCCGCGTTGGCTGCGTTGTAGAACTGCCAGCCCATCGTCTTGACGATCAGGATCACGACAAGGGCAACCATCCCGACGGTCACCCACAGGCCCAAGAACATGCTCCAGAACGGCTTGCGAATGTCCTTGGCGCCCCGAACCTCGCCGTAGAGGGTCGCCCCCCAGTTGGGCCAGAGCAGATAGAAAGCGAGAAACGGCAGGACGAGGAAGATCGGGCCCAGAGAGAAGAACCCAAAGTCGTGGGGTGCGTAGCCAGCCTTTGTACCCGCGTCGATGGTCGCCTGGTAAGCATTGGCAGGAGCGCCAAACAGGCTCGTCGCCTCTCGGTTGAACGCGGCCTGGAAGTCGCTCTGGCTCGCGAACAGCAGCAAGCCGCAGACGACCACCAGTCCCACGATCCCGATCCAGAAGCAGATCTTCTGGATCCTGGCGTAGGTCTCCATGCCCAGCGTCACGACGACGCTGACGAAAGCAAGGACGATCAGGCAGCTGACGAACACGCCTGTATGGTTCGTGCTCGCAAAGAACGATGCGACACCGGACCAGCCCAGGGTGTAGGCGAGCGGTTCGAAGAACTGGACGTTCAGGATGTTGGCGTAGATGGGCGCCCAGAGGAAGAGGGTGAACCACCATCCGGTGATGGAGAGGACGAAACCCGCACCACCGCCGAGGACCCGGCTCTGCCAGGCATAGTCGCCGCCCGTACGCGGCATCACGCTCACCAACATGGCGTACGTGACGACTAGAAAGGTCGTGAGCACTCCGAAAACCACGATCGCGGCGAGCAGCTGGCCGTCCGGCACCCAGTACACGTAAGACATGCCGTAAAGGCCGAGGGTGATCAGGTTCACCGACCAGAACGAGTAGACGAACGCGTCGAACGTCGACCAGGCCTTGACCAGCCCGGTCGCGTTGCGTAGGAACAGCGCGGGCCTCGTCCCGGTAGCCGTCCCCAACGTCGTGTCAGCCATGTGTGCTTCCTCCTTAACTCTTTATCCGTTGACCAGCTGATAGCTCTTGACGCCTTTCTTCGCGTCGAGTTGGATGATCGCGCCCATGAGCATCCCCTCCTCGTAGGCGCTGCCTGGATTGATGGAAAGCGTCTTGCCGATCTTCACGGCGCCCTTGCTCTCGTGGATGTGCCCATGCAGCGAGAGCAGCGGCTGATGCCGTTCGATGGCTTCACGCACAGCAGTCGAGCCGACCGGCCGCAGCGCCCGACCGCCATGCAGCAGCTTGAGGTCGGCGTCGATGGCCGGCGCCTCGTCGAGGCCCGACCGGTAGGGCGGGCAATGCAGGTTGAAGATCGCGTGGGACGGGTCGGAGACCTGCGAGGCCATCGACTCGATACGCTCGCCGAGCTGCTCCTCCGAGTCCTCCCGGTGCGTCTTCCACGGCGTCGGGTTTGACCAACCAGTCGAGATCATCGAGAAACCATCGATCTCAACGATGCGGCCTTCGCCAAGCTCGACCATCTCCGACCGCCGGACAACCTCGTCCACCTCCATCTCGTCGTCATTGCCCGGGCAGACAAAGCAGCGGATGCCCGAACCGCGAAGCTTCTCCGCGGCCATCTTCATCCAGCGGTCGACGCCCTCCAGCATCACCTCCTGAAAGCACTCGGCGCGCTTGGCGGGGTCCTGGTCCAGCTCATGCAGCCGCTCGACGCTCATGCGGAGCGGGTAGTAACCCTTGCGCCGAATGTTGGCCTCGACCTCACCGACCTGGTCGGCCGTCACCGCCTCGCGCTCGCCCCCCAGCGCCACGGTGTAGTGGCCGTTCTCCGAGACGATCGGCACGATCGCCTTGCCCGTCATGTCCCCGCCGCAGATGAGCACGTCCGCCTCATAGAACTTGGCCGCGTTCAGGAACTTCTTCCAACACACTTCGGAGCCGTGCAGGTCGGTGGCGAAAAAGATCTTGGGCATGTCTGTCACCTCTCGACGAGCACTTTGCGGATCTCGTGCTCGAACCCTGTCACGTGTCGTCGCATGATGTCCTCGGCGCGGTCTCCGTTCCCGGCGAGCAAGGCCTGGAGCAGCTCGATGTGCTCGCCCACCGCTTCGCGTAAGCGCACCTCGCGGTCAAGCACCAGGTACCACAGGCGCAAGCTCAGGTTGAAGTAGCGCTCCAGGGTCGCTTCGAGGAACGGGTTTCGCGCCGCCCGATACACGGTGCGATGAATCCGCTGATCGAGGTGCATGAGGTCGCGAGGATCGTTGACGTAGCTTCGCCGGACCAGCCCAAGGAGCTCCTCGATCGCGTCCCGGTCGACAGCGCTGAGCTTCTCCGCGGCCAGCCGCGCGGCATGCGATTCGAGCACCACCCGGACCTCTGTGATCCTCGCCAGGTCGGTGATGTTGACGTCCGTGACGAAGGTACCCCGGTGCGGGATGGAGCGGACCAGGTTCTCCCGGGCCAGGCGCTGCAGGGCCTCCCGGATGGGGGTCCGCCCGATCTTGAGCTCCTCGCGCAGCCGCGCCTCGTTGACCACCGAACCGGGTGGCATCTCCAGGCAGACGATGCGCTCGAGGATGCGCTGGTATGCCTCCTCGCTTTGCGACCGTATTGCGACCGGTTCGGCGACCGCCATCGACCCCATCCATTCAAAACTGGCGATATGCGACCGATATACCGGCGCGGAACGTAGCACCACTCGAGTGCACCGTCAATTGCCGGCTTGGCCCATCCAGCGCTTCAGGTCGCCTGAGCGGAGCACCTCCAGGGCACGATCCCAGCGGCCACGGTAGTAGCCGGCAAAGTCGAAGTCGACCTCGGAGATCTTCGACTGGATCGCGCCCCAAAGCGTCCAGCCGACATCCGACATGAGCGCGAACAGGTTCATCCGCGCCAGCTGGCGCCCATCAACGGTCCCGAAATAGGCCTCGCACAGCGCCGCGCGCAGCTCCTGGTCGAACTCGGCCTCCTGCGCGGTGTTGCCGAGGTCGAAGCACGGGTCGTTGTTGCCGCTGAGCTCATAGTCCACGATGCGCAGCGCGGTCCCGTCGTCGATGAAGTTCTCGCAGAGCAGGTCGTTATGACATGGGGCCAAAGGCAGGGCGCCGGTGCTGACCGCACGCTCGATCTCAGCGACCGTGGGCAGCCAATCGCGATAGTCGGGCGGGATCGCGACCTCGTGTGCGTCCACGATCCCCAGGTAGGTCTCGATGAGGCGAAACATGTTGAAGTCCTGCAGGAATCGCGGCGCGGCGTGCAGGCGGTGGAAGGACTGTGCCATCCGCGCCGCCATCTGTTTCGACTGCAGCGTCTTGGCCGACATCGTCGGGCCGGGGATGAACTCCAGCACCATCACGTCCAGGCCGGCGACGTGCTCCAGCACTTTCGGGCCGATCCCGGTGGTCGCCGCCGCCTTGGTGTTGTAGATCTCGTTTGCTCGATCAATCGACAACAGCTCAGTCGACTGGCCCGGCAGGCGCATCACGTAGCGCTGCCCGCCGACCTCGACGAGGTAGTTCTCGTTCGTCAGGCCGCCCGACAGCGGCGTGATCCTGACCTCACGGTCTTTCCACAGCGAGACCCGGCTTACGGCCTGGTCAACTTGCGAGCTGGGCACGTTTTGTAAGCACGGCGTCGTGCGTCACTGCGGCCGGGATCATCTGACCGAACACTTCGACCGCGACCTGCGCGCCGGGCTGCAGCTCGCTCGGCAGATACGAATAGGCGAGGTTCTTCTTCACGGTGAAGCCGTAGGCGCAGCTGCGCAGGCGGCCGACCACGCGACCATCGCTCAGCACCGCCTCCCCACCATAAACGGGCAGGTATTCCTCGCCGCCGATCACGAGCGTACGCAACCTACGCTGGATTGCGTTTCGCAGGAAGTTCCACTTGGCCTGCTGTACGCAAAAACCCAGGCCCGCCTCGTACGGGTTGTCGAGCAAGCCCATGTCGGCGCCGTAGTAGCGGTACCCCTTTTCCATGCGGAGCGAATCGAGGACCCGGTAACCACCGGGCCTGATTCCGAAGGCCACCCCGGCGTCCAACAATCGGTCCCAGACCTGTCCGGCCGCCGTGGGTTCGACGTAGAGCTCCCACCCCAGCTCGCCGACGTAGGTCACGCGCTGAGCGAACACTGGGAAACCGGCGATCCGGATCGTGCGGGCGTGCATGAAGGGAAAGCCGGCTTGGGAGACGTCATCGCGCGTGACGCGTTCGAGGACCTCGCGCGTGCGCGGTCCCCACATGCCGATCACCGAGAGCTCATCGGAGGATTCGCGCAGGTCGACGGCGGGATCGCCGTCGCGGACCTGCATGCGCAGCCATCCGAGATCGCTGTTCACGTAACCGGCTCCGGTGACCAGGCGGAAGTGATCCGGCGCGATACGCGTGACGGTCACATCGGCGGCGATTCCGCCGTCCTTCTCGAGCAGCTGCGTGTAGACGACTGATCCCAGCGGGCGGTCGACGAGGTTGCCGGCGACCCTCTCCAGCAATGGCAGCGCGCCTGGCCCCGTGATCTCGACCTTGCCGAAGGAGCTCATATCGATTATCCCGACGCGCTCTCGAAACGCGCGGTGCTCCTCCGCGAGGAGGTCGAAGTACGGCGGACGCGAGAAACCGAAGCCCCGCTGGTCGGCGCCGGCGCGCCGCCACGGGCGGGCAGGGTCGAAATAGTCAGGCCGCTCCCAGCCGTGCTTGACCCCGAACACCGCGCCCAGATCCTGCATTCGCGTATGCAGCGCGCTCGTCCGTTTTGGACGTCCCCACTCGTCGGAGTCCAGGGGATAGCGAAGGTAGTAGTAGTACCTGTACGCCTCGCGTGCGAGCTCTGCGACGTAACCGAAATCGCGATGCACCGGGCCGAAGCGCCACGGCCGGTATGGATAAAGGTCGAGCTCGCTCTCGCCTCCGGTGACAAGCTGCGCGATCGCTCGTCCGATTCCGCCCGCTCCACCGAAGCCGTTCAGCGAGAGTCCCGCCGCCATGTAGAGGCCATGCACTCCGGGCACCGGACCGACCAGCGGCCCGGCGTCGGGAGTCATCGCGTCGGGGTGACAGACGAGCTTGACGATGCCCGCCTCGTGCGCGAAGGGGAAGCGTCGGGCAGCGCCCGCCAGCAGCGGCTCGAACCTCGCCTGGTCAGGCGGCAGTGATGTGCCGGCGTGGTCCCAGGGCACGCCGTCGATCCAGCGTGCCATTGGGTTGGCCTCGTATCCGCCCAGCACCATGCCGCCGGCCTCGGCCTTGCCGTAAACGAGGTTGTCGGGGTCACGGAAGCACGGCATGTCATGAGGCATCTCGTGGCCGGGCACGGCAAGCAGCGCGGCGTGCTGATGGTCGACGGGCGTCGAAACGACGAACGCGCCCGCCATCGCCGCCAGCTGCGGACCCCAGATGCCGCCAGCGACGACCACAACTTCGGCCTCGATCCGGCCGGCAGTCGTGTCCACCGCCTTGACCGCGCCCGCCTCAGAAAGCTCGATACCCGTGACCCGGCGATGGGTGAGGATTTGCGCGCCGAGCTCGCGCGCGGCAGCCGCGAGCGCATGGGTCGCGGTGTGCGGGTCGAGGTGGCCGTCGCCCGGCACCCACACCGCTCCATAGAGCGAGTCCTGGCTGATCACCGGCATAAGCCGCGCCGCCTCTGCGGCGGAGACCAGCTCCACCTCCAGGCCGATGCCTCGCGCCCGGCTGACTCCCCGCTGCAGCTCCATCAGCTGGTTCCTGCTCGAGGCAAAGCGGAGGCTGCCGACCGTCTCGAAAACACCGATCTCCTGGTACAGCTCGATGCTGTAGCTGCGGAACCGCATCATCGTCGGCGACGGGTTGAACTGGGTCACCAGGCCGGCCGCGTGGCAGGTCGAGCCGCTGGTCAGCTCGTCCTTCTCCAGGAGCACCGTGTCGCGCCATCCGGACCTGGCAAGGTGATAGGCGACGCTGGCGCCGGTGATGCCGCCGCCGATCACAACCGCCTGGGCGCGCTCCATCGGTGCGCTGAAATCTACTCGGGAAGCGGCTGCTGTTTCGTCTCGGGCAGAAGGAACAGGAGCAGCGCACCTGCCACGGCCGCGACGCCCTCGAGCTCGATGGCGCCCCCAAGGCCGGCCGATGCGGACAGCAAGGCGACCGCCTGCAGCCCAACGATGCTGCCGATCGCTCCGGCGAGCGCGATCGCGGCCTCCGCCGTGGCGCGGGCGCGCGTGGGGAACAGCTCGCCCGACCATGCGCCGAATACAGGCGTCCCCGCGCTGGCGAAGGCGCTCCACAGCACGTTGCCGACGAAGAAACCCACCGTGGATGTAGCGAAGCTAAGGCTTGTCGCTGCCGCGGTGGCAACTGTCAACGCGATGGCCGGGCCCCTCCGCCCGAACCGGTCGGTGAGGTAGCCGCCCGCGAGGTACGAGACCGCACCCGCGGTGCCGGACACCACGATCAGGAAGCTGATCTGGACGGGCGACCAGCTCAGGACCACGCTGGCGTAGAGGGTGTAGAGCAGGCCGGCCGGCTCCAGAAGCACCGCGAGCAGCGCGAACATCGCCGCCAGGACCACGATCCGGCGCCGCCAGGGCGGCTGCATCAGCAGGCGGATCGCCGACCCGGTGACGCGCACCCCCTGCCAGGTACGCCCCTCGGGCAGCAGCCACCAGATGAATGGTGCCGCCACCAGCCCCGCCCCGCCGGCCATGAAGAGCCAGCGCCAGTGTGGGGCGACCAGAGGGTAGGCGATGACGGTTATGCCAGTGCCCAACCCCGACAGCAGCGCCAGCACGCTGACCGCCTGGCCGCGGCTGCCCGCGGGGGCCTCCTCGACTATCAGCGCCGTCGCCACCCCGATCACCAGGACCTCGAAACAGACCGCGAAGAGCCGCAAGAAAGCCAGGTCGGCCAGGGAAGGCACGTAGGCGCTGGCCAGGGTCACCAGCGAGAAACCTGCCACGCCCGCGGCGATGAGACGGCGCCGGCCGAAGCGGTCGGCCAGGGTGGCAAGGGGCAAAGCGCCGAGCGTCCCCACCGCGAGCACGGAACCGAGGTTGGAAAGGGCCGAGGTGCCGGCGTGGAACTCTTTGGCGATCGCAGGTAGAGCCACGACCAGGATCGAGCCCTCGAAGCCGGCCAGCACGACGGCCATCCCGGCCCAGATGAGGGTGACGCGTTGCCGCCTGTCGAGCTCGACCACCTAAACCAGATGCATCCTTCTCAGCAGGTAAGGCCCTGGTCCGAGGAACCCACAGGTCGCCGCGATGTGGGCGATCGAGATCCCCAACAGCGAAGGCGGACCGGGGAGCAGCCAGTAGGCAAGGCCGAGAGGGAGGCCCACGAGGGCCGTCGCGAAGGTGTCGGCCCAGGTCCAGCGGCCGAGCCGGTGGTAGAGCACGTAGGTCGCGGCCCCGATCGCGAACCCGGCGGGCGCCGCCCACAACGCGGTCAGTCCGCCCTGGACGATGCCGCGAAAAAAGCCTTCCTCAATCGGCCCGTTCAGCGCGTAGAAGCCGGCCTGGAACGCCGCGTCGTCCGGCCCCGCCGGCACGCTCAGCGCGCCGCGCCGGCGCGTGAGCCACAGCTGGACCGCCGCGGCCGCACCGAACATCACGGGCGAGGCGACGGCCGCGAAAACGAGCTGCGCCGTCAGGTTGCCGGGCCCGAGGCCGAGCCATGAGGACCTGCTGCTCGCGATGTAAATCACCGCGTAGGCGACCGTGAATGGAAGCAGCCGGACGAGGAGGTCCGAACGCATCCAGGACCAGCTGTCTGGAATACGCGTCAGGAGCAGCCGCGTTGGAACACTCTGCGTGGCCCGTTCAGAACCCATCACGTTGGACGTCTTCTTCGACTACCTGTGTCCGTTCGTCTTCCGGGCGGCGGGTCTCCTCGACGCGGTGCGGCGCTCGGGCCGGCGCGACGTCGAGGTTCGCTGGCGGTATTTCTCGCTCACGCAGGTGAATTCAAAGAATGACGGCTGGACGGTTTGGAGTGCACCCGCGTCCGAAAACGTGAGGGGACGACTCGCCTTTGGGGCCGCGGAAGCCGCGAGGCGGCAGGGCCGCTTCGACGACCTCCACATGCCGATGCTCTGGGCCCGCCATCGCGACCGGTTGGACATCGACGACCCGGCGGTGGTGGAGCAGCTTGCCGTCGATGTGGGCCTCGACATCGAGCGTTTTCGGCGCGACCTGGCAGATCCCAAGATCCTCGACGGGCTGGCGCGGGATCACGGCGAGGCCGTCGGCGAGCTTGGAGTATTCGGCACTCCGACCTTCGTCTTCGCCGACGGCGCATCCGCTTATGTCCGTCTGGCCGATGGGGTCGATGACAACGACGCGCCGGAGGTGTTCGACCGCCTCGTGACGGTCGCCGCGGCCGAGCCTCGCATCCTCGAAATCAAGCGCCCCCGCAGACCCTCGACGGACTGATCTCGCGTTCGGGTGCTTTCGAGGCATCCGGAGTTTTCCGTACAGCGGAGTACTGGGAGATGCCCGTAGCTGAAAACCACGTGCTTCCCGGTGCCACGAACGACACCTGGCGGACGTGGCTGATGACGGGCGCCCGGCGGACCCCGGTCGACCGCCGCCGCATGCGGGGCGCCCACAAAGGCCTCAAGAAGATGCTTCTCGAGGGCATGAGCGACGGCGAAGACCGTCCTCATGCCTGGAAGGACTTTTCAGGGGCGATGATCCGCCACGCGGTCGACGAGGCGATCCGCTCGCTGCCGCGCGAGGACAAAGAGGTCATCAAGCTCGCCTACTTCGGCGGCTACTCGAATCGTGAGATCGCCTCGGAGATCGGGCTCACCGAGGGCACCGTGCAGCGCCGGCTGCGGCGCGCGCTCAGCAGCATCAGCGACCACGTTCAGCACGGGCGCGCGATCGGGCGGCGGGCGATGTCCCTGCTGGCCATCTGGCTGTCGGGTCGATGGCTGACCGACAGCGCTCATCACGTCGTGCAGGTCGCCGTCGTGGCCGCCGCCGCGGCGGTCATCATCGCGCAGCCCGCGCCCGCTGTCGCACCGCCCCCTCCCGGTGCCCACGCCGTGCAGCCCGCCTCCGCCCCAAGCGTCAGGGCCCCGGTCGTGCCGCCGATGCCTTCACCGTCGGTTCCCCCTTCGGTACACGCCGGACCAGCGCAGGTCGGGGTGCCCAGTGTTCAGGTGCCGGTCGTGCCGCTGCCGGTCAAGCTCCCGCCGACCCCACCCGTCCCGTCGCCTGACCGCATTCCGCACGTCTGACGCCACCTGTGCGGGCCTCGGCCCCGCCGGCCCGCCTCGGATAGTCCGGACGAAGCCACATCAAGTGCACCGCAAACGTCGGATAGTCCGGACTATCCGAGGATCTAGGGGCGGTCGAGAGTCGCACGCCTCAGTTTCGGGCGTAGATCACCACGCCGTCGATGGTGGCCACCGCGTGGTAGCGGTTCGCCACGAGCTCTGCAAGCACCGGGTAGTTGCTCATCGGGTATTTGGCAAAATCGCTCCAATCCGCGGCCGCCGTGTCGACGATGAGAGCCGGCGGGTTGGCGGACAGGTCTGACTCCAGCAGCGTCCACACCTCCGGCGCGGTGTCCCAGCTGTTGGGAGGCACGTCCGAACCGCGCTCGAAGCCGCGCAGAAATCCGGGGAAGCGGCCGGCCATCACGCGATCCGACTCC
>Ga0209160_1003155_pt1 | contig 13561 bp, 13 predicted proteins | sample GraSoiAngelo_153_FD_186167 | JGI IMG/M metagenome (GOLD analysis project Ga0209160, IMG submission 186167) | Grasslands soil microbial communities from the Angelo Coastal Reserve, California, USA - 14_1009_12_40cm (SPAdes) (version 2) | ecosystem: Environmental > Terrestrial > Soil > Grasslands ...
CGCATCTTCACCGATCCTGTGCGGCCGACGCATCCGCGGCAAACGCTCATTCAGCCCGCTTCGCCACCGGAACCACCCAAGATCCTTCCGAATCTCCCGAACATCGTGCAGTTGGGTTCGAGCGCGGCGCCGGCGCGGCCGCGCTTGCAGATCAGTCCGGAGACGCTCGCAAAACTCCGCCCGCGCGAGCGGCGCATTGCGACTGTCTCTCCCGGGAAGGCGCCCGTCCTGACGGAGGCGCAAAACTTCACACCTCAGGTAGGTGAAATGAATCTTGTGGCATTCAGCCACGCGCCGGAAAAACCGAAACTGCAGATCAACGCGGGAAGCGCTCCCCGCGTGGCGAGTCGAACGCAGAGTGGCGAGGCAGCGCCCGCGCCGGAAGTGGCGTCGACGGTTCCTGCGACCGCGGCCGGTATGCCCGTGACGCTCATCGCCATTTCCGCTACGCCTGCTCCCCCTACGCCCAGCGTGCAAGTCCCCCAAGGCAATCTTGCCGCGCGTGTTTCGATTTCGCCGGAAGGGACGCACCGGGTAGTTCCCGGCGGCGCCACGAGTGGTGTGCCTGGCGCAGAGGGAGTTCCGCCTGGGGGCTCCGGAAGCAACGGCGGTTCGGGCACCACTCCCGCAGGAAATTCAATCTCCGTGAGCATCAGTGGCGGCGAGCCCGGGAAGACCTCCGGCGTTTCCGGCCTTGGAGAAACTTCCGGGAAGCTCCGAGTGGCTCCTGCGCGGCCTCTCATCTCCAAGCCCGAGCCACGCGGCCAGTCCGATGACGCTCCCTCGCAAACGGTGCCGCAGAACTTCGGCGCGTTGCCGCCAGGGGCAAAGCCCGAAGCGATTCTCGGAGCGAAGCGGGTCTATACGCTTGACATCAACATGCCAAATCTCAACAGCGTCACGGGGAGTTGGATCCTGAATTTTTCCGAGATGCGCACAGACGCCGCCGGACCTGGCGCCACTCCCCCGGGTGATCTGACCGGCCCGTCGCCGCTTCACAAAGTGGACCCGAAGTACCCGCCGGCACTGAGGAACGAGCGCGTCGAGGGCGACGTGATGCTTTACGCGGTGATCCGGAAAGATGGTTCGGTGGACAGCATCCAGCTTGTGCATGGAATCGACGATCAGCTCGACCAGAACGCCATGCAAGCGCTGGCGCGGTGGAGGTTTCGTCCGGCCGAACGCCAGGGCGAGCCGGTCGAGCTAGAAGCCATCGTGCACATCCCGTTTCGCGCCGTTGCACCGGAGTAGCCTCGGGCGAACAAGGACGCCGCGCCGCACTCAGGCGCGGCCTTCTGCGAGCTTGACCAGCGTGTAGAGTGCGTGATTGACGGGCACGAGCACGCCGAGTGCTTCTCCGCGCCGCGCAATGTAGCCATTCAAGGAATCAATCTCGGTCCGCTTGCCCTTTGCCAGATCCTGCGCTGTGGACGACGTCGCGCGGCTCATCTGTTGCGCTAGCTTCAGGGCAGTCGCGATCCCTGCTTCGGGATTTTCCATCCCGGGCACGCGAACTCCTGCCGCGCGGGCGACCGCGCGTCGGCATTGGCTACTATCTCGCCATATGTGACGCGCGCCAGCGCGGAGATGGCGTTCGCCGCGCAGTTCATGGTCAATTTCAACCAAAGCTCTCCCTCGAGATTGTCGGAAATGCGGCAGGGAACGCCGGCGCGCTCGAACAGAGTGGCCAACATTTCTGTCCTTTCGCAGCGCGGGCCGATGACCAGGTCTCCGCGACCCACATGCTTGACACGACCCGGTTCCGGCACAGAGGCGGCCACGTAGACTGCGGCCGACAGCGCTTCGATCCCGGACGCGGCGCGAATTCTTTCCGCGTTGTCCACGCCATTCTGCAGGCTGAGAAGGAGCGTTTGCGGCGAGAGAAACGGCGCCAATTCCTTCGCCGCCGATTCCGTGTCGGTGGTCTTGACGCAGAAGAAAACCAGCTCGGCGCCGCGCGCCGCGCGGAACTCGGTAGCGGCTTCCACGCGCAGGGTTTCGTGAAATTGCAGAGTGTCGAGCTGCAACCCGCTCTGCTTCACCGCATCGGCGAACTTCGGCCGTCCGATGAAGATCACCGGCGCGCCCGCGCGCGCCAGCATGCCACCGAAATAGCCGCCCACGGCCCCCGCGCCGACGACGGCAACTCGCGGCCATTTCTTTGCTTCGGCCATGGGAAAGAGATTCTGCCACGCCTGGTACGTGTACACCGAGGATTTCCATCGGATTCAGGCAGAAGCCGCAGCTCAGATGGTGGCTACGGCGATGAGCCGGTCGATGTCGCGCTCGGTGTTGTAAAGGTAGGGCGAGACGCGAAGATTTCCCTCTCGCAGGCTGACGATCACGTTCTCTTTGCGCAGCCTCTCATAGAGCGCGGCGGTTTTCTCCGGCGTGCGCGCAGCAAAGCAGCCATAAGGCCCGCGGCGCGCGGGGTCGAGCGGACTTGTCGCGATACAGCGGTCGCGAGGCAGGCGTTCATACATCATCTCGATCAATGCGCGGTTGTGTTCGGTAACGGTTTCCGGTCCGACTCGCACCACAAACTCGAGGGACGCGTCCATCGCAGCCAGATTGAAAAAGCTGGAGGTTTCGGGCGAATCCCAACGCGCCGCGCCGGGAGCGGGCTTTGGATCATCGAAGACTAGCGAGTGGAAGCGTTCCGCGCCCTGGAGCGCCATCCAGTAGAACGGTCCGGGCCGAAGCGTTTCAATGAGGTCGCAGCGCGCCCAGAAAAACCCGGTGCCATACGGGCTGAGAATCCATTTGTAGCCCGCACAAACCAGAAAATCAGCACCCAGCTTCCGCACGTCCAGAGGAGTTGCGCCGCAGCACTGGCTTATGTCCAGCAGCAGGTACGTACCTTGCGCGTGGCACGCCGCAGCGGTCCGCAAGGCATCGAGCCGCGACGCATCATCAAAGCGGACAAGACTCACGGAGACCAGCCGCGTTTTCGGCGTGAGCGCGGCAATCAGGTCATCTGCTGTTAGGAAACGCTCACGCGGAGCCACGACCCGCAGCCGAACTCCCTCGCGGGCCTCGAGCGGCTTCCACGCCGTGAATTGCGCCGGGAATTCTCCCTTTGCCGTGATGATTTCATCGCCCGGCTTCCACGAGACTCCATAGGCAACGGCCGCCAGCCCGCCGCTCGCTCCGGTCGTGAGCGCGACCTCTTCCGGTTTGCCGCCGATGAGCTTGGCAATCGACGCCCGGATGCGGTTCGGCGTTTCGAAATACGCGGAATCCGGCATCTTATGCGGGAATTTCTTCCATTCGAGCGCGGCCTGGACCGCCCGAAACGAAACCTTCGGCATTGGCGCCTGCCCGGCCGCATTCAGATAGGCTGCGTCCTCAAATTCGAACCATTCTTGCCGCCAATCGGTCGGTTTCAGGCTGATTGCAGTTGCCATAAAGATTTTCCCGTGTCCCGCGAGCCCGAAGTGGCTTCTCCATTCTCGGTCGCATTCGACCGAGTGCAACCTCCATCTTGGATAAAGGCGGAGGAAAACTAAAAATGGGCCCGTAGTTCGCGAAACGCGGGCAAGATCACCAGTTTCCCCGAGCCGCTCATTACCGCCTCCTGCTCCATCTGCCAGGTGTGCTCGTGGGGAATGTACACGGCGTTCAATCCCACCAGCATTGCTGGATTGATGTCGCTTCGGGGGCTGTTCCCCACCATCCAGCCTTGCGTCTTGACGATCTTGTGTTTGTTGACCAGGCTTCGATACGTCGCTGCGTCCTTCTCCATCACGATCTCGATCGCCTCGAAGAAGCCCTGCAGGCCGGAGCGCTGCACCTTCGCGGCCTGTTCGGCGGGCTCACCCTTTGTAAACAGGATCAGCCGGTGCCGCTCTGTGAGGTATGCGAGGGTATCGGGCACTCCGTCCAGGATTTTAGGCGGCGTGCGTTCGAGTTCCGCCACGCGCTCATGAATCTGCACAACCGTTTCCCGCTTGGCCATGTGATCGGCAAGCTTCACGTACGTATCCTCAAGCGAGCGGCCAAAGCTGCGCACGCCATAGCCGTACTGGCGGATGTTGCGTCGCTCGGTCTCATTCAAGATGTGACGGATGTACGCGCGCGGGTAGCCGTAAGGCTCGACGAGAGAGATGAAATCCTCGATGAGCTTCTCGAAGAAGACGTTGTTCTCCCACAGCGTGTCGTCGGCGTCGATGAGCAGCGTGTGCCGTCTCATGAAGGCTCGCTCTCGGCTTTTGCGTGCGGATGAAGCTTCAGTGTACAGCCAATTCGATGCGGATCGAAACCCGCTGATTGGCCCGGCCTTTGCGCCACGGACGGCGCAGCGGTCTCACAGCGCTGCTTGACTCTTCACCAACTTCAGCGAGTCCGCAGCGATCTCGGCCGCGGCATGCGGCCGCGCCATCACGTTTTCGGCTGGCTGGTGGTCAGGCGTTCCAGGATGCTGCGCGCCACATGCTGCAGCTCCCCGAAGCGCGTCAGATAATCCTGGAATTCGCGGTTGAGTTCCTGCGCCTCCACGGGCGCGTGGCTCGTGCGCAGGATCATGTCGCGCAGCTTGACGGGATGCGGCAGAATCGCGTCTTCCTGCAGTTCTTCGAGAGCGGTTTTCGCGTCGTAGTGATACATATTGCCCCCTGCGGAAGCGATCCTTCCCGCTATTGTACTCGCGGAATCTGCGCCTAGGCAGCGGCGGGAAGAAATTCGTAGCGATCGATCTTGGCGGCGACGCCCATTCGGCCGCTTTGTTCCTCGACCCGGACAATGTGTCCGCTGCACCGAATGTGGACGTCGTCCGAACGGGTCACCCGCTGCGGCAGGGTAATCACGAAATCGATTTCGCTTCCGATGTCAAAAGTCCCGTCCGCGAGGAAATAAAGGCCGCGATAGCTGACGTCGCGGGTCTCTGCGCTGAGTTCGCGGCCGCTTCCATCCGGGATAAGGCGCAGCGGCAGCGCCATGTTGAATCGACGCGCTTCGCGGCGGTCGGAAATGTCTCCCATCACGCCCCCGGCCGGAGAGATTCAAGGAAAAACTAACACCAGAGCAGCGGTTCGCAAAGAGGAAAAAGGTAATAGTACGTTTTTTCCTCAGCAACTTGCCCCTCACGCAGTGCGGGGAGTACTATGCCATTAAGCCCCGCTTAGGCTTTGGCGAACTCTCGGGCAATGGAGCGCCGTGAACATTACCGAGTGCGCCTGCGCCTGCCGGCGCGCATCCGCTGGCGTACCCCCTTTGAGCAACGCATCGAAGTGCGTGAAACGCTGGACGTTTCTCGCGGCGGCCTGCTGATTCCTTCCGCTGCGGCGGTGGAGCCGGGCGCGCGCGTTTGGGTAACGTTCCCATACGATTCCACGATTCCAGATGGACAGCCGGAAGTTCCGGCACGCGTGGTCCGCTCCGAACGTGTGCCGGGAAGCGAAACGCGCTTCGGCCTGCGCTTTGAACCCGCGTCTTTGCACGCCCGGAATGGCCACGGCGCGAAGATCTCCGCGCAGGAGCGCCGCGTCAGCGTACGCCGCCCCTTCGCCGTGCCCGTAAGAGTCCGGTCGGAGTATTCTCCGTGGTTCGAGGAAGCCATGACACTCGACGTTTCGCCCGACGGCCTGCGTTTCCTCAGCACCCGCGAATACGAGCCCGGAGCGCGCCTGATTCTGTGGTTTAATCCAGGCGTCTCCTCTCCCTGGCGGAGCCGCGGCGAATTTCGCGCCGTGGTCGTTCGTTCTGACCCGGAGCCTGACGGCCGCGCTCTGATCGTCGCTGTGTGCCGCATCCGCGAATGATTCGCGTGTGTTCCAGCCGGCTTTTCCACAATTTCGATCCCCGCGCTACACTGTGCCTTTTCAAAATGGACGCCGATGATGGCCACGCACGAAGTGCGTTCCTTTTTTCTCGAAGGCCCGGCCGGGCGGCTGGAAGCAATCCTCTGGACGCCTGCTCGCAGCACTCCGCCGCCGCTCGCTGGCCTTGTTTGTCATCCGCATCCGCTTTTCGGCGGCACGATGCACAACAAGGTGGTCTATCAGGTGGCAAAAACGCTCGACCGGCTTGGCCTGCCCGCGCTGCGCTTCAACTTTCGCGGCGCCGGCCTCAGCGCGGGCGTGCACGACAAGGGGATTGGCGAGCAGGACGATGTTCGCGCAGCGCTCGGCTTCCTTTCTGCCGCATTTCCGGGCACGCCGCTGCTTCTTGCGGGTTTCAGCTTCGGTTGCTGGGTGGGACTCCGAGTTGCATGTGAAGACCCTCGAGTTGCCGAACTCGTCGGACTTGGTGCGCCCGTCAACGACTCGGACCTTTCCTACCTCGCGCGATGCGCCAAACCAAAACTCTTTCTTCAAGGCAGCGAGGACCAGTTCGGTGCTCGGGACAAGCTTGAGCGGCTCGTTGCCTCGTTACCCGGCGAGAATCGGCTGGAGGTCATCGAAGGCGCCGACCACTTTTTCGGCGGCAAGCTCGATTCATTGGACGAAGCTCTTTCGGTTTGGCTCACCACGCGCCGTCCCGAACTGCTCTAGTCCCAGCCGCTGATGTGCCGTCTTTCAGTTTCCGATATCCGGTGCGTTATGCCCCTTTGCCGCGCTCGAAGAGCTTGCGGAACTCCTCCATCGTCCCCGGCGGCACCTCTGTGAGTCGCGTATTCGCGCGCACATGTTCGATACGCGACATCCCTACCAGCGCCGTAGTAATCCCCGGCGCTGACCGGGCAAACTGCAATGCGCTTTCCGCATCATTTGCCAGGGCAAACGCCTCGCGCACAAACGGCGGCAAATTCCACGCGATCTGGCCCTGGAGCAGCGAACCGCTGGCTACGACGGTGATTCCCAGACTCTCTGCTGCCTCGATCAAAGTGACTCGCTGCCCATCCAGCATCTGATTGCCGAGCGTCAGCGCTTCCGTCATTGCCAGGTTGAACGGTAACTGTACGAATCGAAAGCGGTGCTTTTCTCCCGCGATGCCGCGCGCGATAGCTTCGATCTCGGGAAGCTGCAATGCGTCCCGAGTCTCGGCTGGCTGGCGGAAGCCGTTCCAGGTGGCCGCACCGTAATATTTGAGTTTTCCCGCCGCCGCGGCAGACTCGAGAAACGTGAACGCTGCGCGCACTCGAGCAGAAAACTCCTCGCCCGGGACCTCGCTGAGTTGCGTCTCCGGATTGTGAACGTAATACACGTCAACCGCCTCGACGCCCAGGTTATGCAAACTGCGTTCGAGCTGGTCTTCGAGATAGCTCGGCGACATGCAATGACATCCCGCGACGATGTCCTTCGCGCTCATGACGCCTTTCTGGATGTATTCGCGATAAAAGTATTCGTTCGCGTCAGCGGGAACTGACCCATCCGGTGTGAGGTACCCACCTTTTGTGCAGAGAACGACCTCGTCGCGTTGAAAGCCCTTCCGCGCAAGCTGGTCCAGAGCTGCGCGGATGCTCCGTTCGCTCCGTTGAAAACGATAGTTAATCGCGGTGTCGATCAGGTGGACGCCGCTCTCGGCCGCAGCGACCACGGCCGCGGTGTACGATTCATCCGTCTTTGCGTCGGGCTGGCCGAGATACGTGCCGATTCCGAGTGAAGGAAGCACGAGCCCTTGTGTTTCGCGGAAATGTCCGCTCGCCGCCCGCGTGCGAAATCTGTCCGCATAGCGCCGCGTTCCGTCCGCCGTCGCCGATTTCCTCATGACGCTCCTTTAGCTCGGTTTGTTCGTTTCTGAGTTCTGCGCGGATGCGACTGGCTCCGTTTTTGGCGCCAGCAGGCGGGAGCAAGCCCGAAGTATGCGGCGGTACGGCCACTCCCTTTCACGCATGACCGCGGAGCGGTCAACGCCTCGGAAGAAGATCTCCCCCTGGCGCGGGTTGCTGTAATACCAGCGCGCAATAAGCCACAAATGCTCGTTGAGATGTTCGCGTGGATCGGCGGCAACCGATTCCATTCGATCGCGCAGAATCTCTTCCGCCGAGCGCGGTTGGCTCGCTATCTCCGCAAAGCGCAGAAAGAACGGCTCGGCGAGCCGCCCACTGCAAACGGCGAATACGCCGATCGCCTGCTCCTCGGCGGTCCGCTGCAGGATGACGGCATCCAAGTCCTGAATTCGTCGAGCCAGTTCCGGCCGCAGGCGCAGGACGTCGTTGAGTTTTTCGAGGCGCTTGTGCAGGTTTGCAGCGAGCTCGAAATCAAGCTCCTCGCTCGCTCGGGTTCTCTCCTGTTCGAGCGAGGAAACGAGCGAGCCGCCGCTCGTCTCAAGGAAGTTCAGCAGCCGATTCACCTCCGCGTCGTACTCCTCCTTCGTACAGCCCGCGAAGCACGGTGCGAGGCACATCTTCATTTCGGAATAGAGGCAGCCGGGAAACGCCGGGTCACGCCGGATTTTGATCTGGCACCGGCGCACTTTGAAAAAATCAAGCGCGCGCTCGGCGAAGGCTTGGGCAGCGCGACGCGACGCAAACGGCCCATAGTACACGCCGGCGGTCGGCGCTCCGGTGTCATCCACGGCGATCCGGCGCGTAACATAGCAGCGCGGGTACGCGTTGCGCAGATTCACTTTCAAAACGGCTGGCGGCCGCAGCCGGATCAGATCGCGATACCGCTTCGGAAAATACTGCTTAGCATGCTGGTAATACGCGAGTGCCTGCTCGAACGCGGATCCCGTCGCTCGATACCTCACCGCGCGGGCGAATTCGCGCAGGTTCAGCCGCTTGCTCGCGGGATCCGGAGGACCCAGCAGCCGCTGCAACCTGTGTCGCAGATCCGCCGTGCGGATTAGAAATGGCTCCGCTTTTTCTTCTTTCGGTTCGATCAAGCAGACTGCCGCTCGTGCGGGCAGCGCCGAAAAAAACTCCTCCGTTCGCCCGGAGTCAAATTCGAGCCCATTGTTGAGTTCCAGCACTTGGTCAGGATACTACGATGTGACTAGGACTTCAGGACCCATGACGAGATCACCAGCCGCTGAATTTCGCTTGTACCCTCATAGATTTCCGTGATGCGCGCATCACGGTAGGCGCGTTCGACCGGATATTCACGGCTGTAGCCGTAGCCGCCGTGAATTTGAATGGCCTTGTGCGTTACCCGGGTTGCCATCTCGCTCGCAAAGAGTTTGGCAATCGCCGCCTCCATGCTGAACCGCGCGCCCGTGTCCTGCTTCCAGGCCGCCTTGCGCACAAGGAGCCGCGCCGCGTCGATCTCCGTGGTCATGTCGGCAAGCATGAACTGAATCGCCTGAAACTGCGAAATGGGATGGCCGAACGCCATGCGCTGTTGCGAATAGTCGAGTGCCGCTTCGAACGCGCCCTGCGCGATTCCCACTGCCTGCGCGCCGATCCCGATGCGCCCGCTGTCGAGCGTCGATAGCGCGATCTTGTAGCCTTCGCCTTCGTTCCCGATGCGATTCGCAACGGGCACTTCGCAATCCGTGAACGCCAGCTCGCAGCACGCCGTCGCGTGGATGCCGAGTTTTTTTTCCTCCTTGCCGACTCGGAAGCCGGGCGCGGCTTTCTCGATCACCAGTGCCGTGATGCCTTTTTCGCCTTTCGGCGGATCCGTGTTGACGTAAACAATCGCCGCGTCGGCCGCACCTCCGCTCGTAATCCACGCCTTCGTGCCGTTGATCACGTAGGTATCGCCCTTGCGCACGGCCTTCGTTTGCAACGCCGCAGCGTTCGAGCCGGCTTGCGGCTCGGTCAGCGCGTAGCAGCCGATCTTTTCCCCGCGCGCGAAGGGAAGCAGAAATTTCTTCTTTTGCTCTTCGGTGCCAAAGCGATGAACGGGGTCGCAGTAAAGGGAATTCTGTACGGAGAGAATCACGCCGGTCGAAGCGCAGCAGCGCGAAATCTCCTCGATCGCAATGGTGTAAGCGATATGGTCGAATCCCGCGCCGCCTTCGGCTTCGGGAAACGCGATGCCGGTCAGCCCCAACTCCCCCGCCTTGCGGAACGTTTCCAGCGGAAAGTGTCCGGTTTCATCGAGCCCTTTCGCAAGTGGCTTTACTTCCGATTCCGCAAATTCGCGTACCGTGCGCTGCAGCAGCTTCTGCTCTTCGGTCAGCTCTAGATTCACGTTGACTCTCCGTCTTTGACTTGCGAGCCACTTGGAAATCGCGAATTCTAAAGTGGGTCTTTCAGACCTGTGCGAAGGCAGGCCGCGCACCCCTTAGCTGAGCGCTTTGCGCAGACGTTCGTAGGTTGTCTGCAAATCTTCAGGATGCACGCGCGTCTCTCCGACTGTGGTCATGAAGTTTGTGTCTCCGAACCAACGCGGCAGGATGTGCATGTGTAGATGGCCGTCAACGCCAGCGCCGGCCGCGCGGCCGAGGTTCAGGCCCAGATTCATCCCGTCCGGCTTGTACGATTTGCGGACTGCGGACTCGACACGCTTCGCCAGCGCCATCATTTCGTTCAACGTTTCCACGTCACACTTCGCAAGCTCCGCCACATGCTCATAAGGCACCACCATCACGTGGCCCGAGGTGTACGGATAGCGGTTCAAAATGATGAAGTTCTTTGCGGCGCGGTGCACGATGAGCGCTTCCACGTCATTTTTGGCAGCGAGCGCGGCGCAGAAAATGCACTCCGGTTCTTTACCGGCGGCCTCGGACAGGTACTTGTAGCGCCACGGCGTCCAGAGGTAGTCCATAGAGCTCCATCGGCCTTCCGAATTTGCCGGCGCAAGGATAGCGCAAAACCGCTTGCAGAATGGACGCCTTGTGAAGATTGGAATGAAACGGCGAAACTCTGAATCGGGAGTTGGCTCGCAGTCACCCCCGGCTCGGAGTGAGGCCCGCACTGCCGCTCTTGCCTCAGTTTTGTGTCGCGTTGCCGGGAGCCGGAGCGGAAGCGGGTGCGGCGGCGGAGGCCGCGGCCTCCGAGCTGTTCACAAAATCCTTCAGTTCTTTGCTCGGCTTGAAGTAAGGAATTTTCTTCGCCCGCACTTCGACTTTCGCGCCCGTCTTCGGATTGCGGCCCACCCGTCCGCGACGATCTCGCGTACGAAAGCTGCCGAATCCCCGAATCTCGATTTTCTCGCCCTTCTGCAGAGACTCAATAATGCTTTCGAAGATCGTCTCCACGATGGTCTCCGATTCCGTGCGCTTCAACTCCGTAACGCGCTCCACTTCAGCGATGAGGTCCGCCTTGGTCAGTGTCGGTTGTTTCATCATTTCGCTCATGCCTCATTCCAAAGGAGAAATGCCGCTTGCTGCGGTCCCCAGAAAAACGCGGCGGGGCAGGACGGCAGCCGCCCGGGTTGCTCCCTCAATATCACTAAATTGACCCGGAGGTAAAACGAAATTTCGGCGCGGGTCGACCCCGGTGCCCCGCCTCACCTCGACTGCTTGGACAGGATGGCGTCGCCGATAGTCGCCGTCGCGGACGACTTTGTCGAACGATACTCTTCGATCTCGCGACGCTCCACCTGGCGCACCGCCGCCCGGTAGCTCAACCCTATGCGGCGCTGCTCGTAGTTGATCTTGATGATCTTGAAGTCGTATTCCTTGCCCGGCTCGAGCGGCCCAGCGCTCTTCAACGGGCCAGTGATGCGATGCGCGGGCGAGCCACCTTCGTCCCGGCGCCGCCGCTCTTCGATCTCCGTGTTGTGGCAAAGTCCTTCGATGTTTTCGGCCAGCTCCACGAACGCGCCGAACGTGGCGATCCGGCACACTTTGCCTCTCACGAGCTGGCCAACTCTGTGCTCCTTGAACCAGATGCCCCAAATGTCGTTCACCTGCTTGATGCCGAGGGACACGCGCCGGTTCTCCGCATCGATCCTCAGCACCTTCGCGGTCACCTGCTCGCCCTTCCTGAACACTTCGTGCGGGTTCTTCACCCGGCCGGTCCAGCTCACATCGCCAACGTGTACGAGGCCGTCGAAGCCGTCCTCGATTTCGACGAACGCGCCGAACTCCGCGATGTTGCGCACTTTGCCGGTGACGATCGTCCCCACTGGGTACTTTTCCGCGAGCTGCAGCCATGGATCGGGCAGCGCTTGCTTTATCCCGAGCGAAATGCGCCGGTCGCTCGGCTTGAGGTCCAGCACAACCACGTCCACCTCGTCGCCGACCTTCACGAGTTTCGACGGGTGCTGCGTCTTCTTCGTCCAGCTCATTTCCGTGACGTGCACCAGACCTTCTACGCCGGTCTCGAGTTCGACGAACACGCCGTAGTCCACAATCCCCACAACCTTGCCATGCACCTTCATCCCGGCAGGATATTTTTCTTGTGCCCTTGCCCAGGGATCCGGCTGAAGCTGCTTCAGGCCCAGAGAAACACGCTGCTTTTCCTTGTCAAATTTCAGGATCTGAACATCCAGCTCCTGATCGGGCTTCACGGCTTCGGAGGGATGCTTCACCCGCCCCCAGCTCAAATCCGTGACGTGCAGCAGGCCGTCTAGTCCGCCCAGGTCCACGAAGACGCCGTAATCGGTGACGTTTTTCACGCGCCCGTGCACGATCTGTCCTTCGCTGAGCTGTTCGAGCAGCGCAGCGCGCTTCGTGTGCAGCTCTTCTTCGAGCAGCGCGCGCCGGCTCACGACCACGTTCCCGCGCCGGCGGTTGAGCTTGGTGATCCGGACAGGAATCTCGTCTCCGACCAGATGATCCAGGTCCTGGGTCGGCCGCAGGTCGTACTGCGAGCCCGGCAGGAACGCACGCACACCGATGTCCACCACGAGCCCGCCCTTGATCCGGTCCACTATCTTTCCCGTCAGCGTCTCCTTGGCCTTGTACGCCGCGTCGATCTTCTCCCACATCCGGCGGCGCAGCACCCTCTGGTATGCGAGCAGGATGTATCCATCCTTCTCTTCGCCCGACCGTTGGACTTCGATCGTCGAGCCGGGTTCGGGCCGGGGAATGTCTGTTTCCGTAAATTCCGCGGCGGGTACGAGGCCTTCGGACTTCAACCCCAAGTCCACGACAACGCCTTGTTCCGTGTACGCGACGACCTTGCCTTCGAGAATCTCACTCTGTGCCGGCGCCTCGTGCGGTTCACCGTACTGTTCGATAAGCTGGCTCATCTCCTCTGCGCCGGGCGCCTCTTCCGCCGCCGGAGCAGCTTCAGCGTCAGGGTGTGGCGTTTCGGAGTCCACCGCCGACTGTGCAGGTTCTTCGGTCGGAGCGGCTTCCATGGAAAGAGCTGCTTCCAGTGGAGTGGGCTTTGTCGTTTCGGTCGTCGAGTTCACGCTCGCTTCGGGAGCAGGCGCGGCCGCCGCCGACGTGGGGTTGTCGTGGTCCTGAGACATCTTTGTTGGCCTCCGGAAAATTCCGTGCGTCGCCGAAAAAATTCCTTGCTGTATCCCTGTTCGGGGGTGCTTGCAAGGAGGTCGACCACTCTGCGGTCGCCCAGGAATTAACCGCTCTGCGGTTGCCCGGAAAATAAACCGCTTTGCGATTTCACAAAGGAAAACAACGCTGCGGGCGTATAAAACGCTGCAACGTCAAAATGATACGCGCCGCCCTCCACAGTGTCAACGAAGCGGGTCGCAGCGCCGCGTCCGTGCGGGCGCCACCTCTTTACGCTTCGTCGAACGTCCACCGGGTCGCGGACTGCATCGCTGTCTTTTCGATCAGCCCGAAAACCACGGCCGGACGCACGACGTAAATCGGCTCC
>Ga0209160_1003163_pt1 | contig 13542 bp, 12 predicted proteins | sample GraSoiAngelo_153_FD_186167 | JGI IMG/M metagenome (GOLD analysis project Ga0209160, IMG submission 186167) | Grasslands soil microbial communities from the Angelo Coastal Reserve, California, USA - 14_1009_12_40cm (SPAdes) (version 2) | ecosystem: Environmental > Terrestrial > Soil > Grasslands ...
CGGTTCTCGAGGCAGAAATTGTCCCAGAGATTCTACCCGTGATACTCGACCCGGACATGGCCTCGATCATCAGGGCGCGAGCAGAGGAACATGGCGTTGAGTACTATCTCAATTCGACCCTTGACGAAATTGTGGGTCAAGACGGCAGGGTTTCTGGAATCCGCATTTCGGGAGAGAATTACCCTGTTGATGCGGTTGTTGTCGCCGTGAGGGTGAAGCCGAACACCGAGTTGGCAAAGGAAGCCGGCATTGTTCTTGGGGAGTCAGGCGGAATCAAGACGGACGAGCGGATGGCGACCTCTGCGGCGAACGTGTATGCAGCGGGAGACTGTATAGAGACGTATGACCGGATAACCCGTCGGCATGTATTCTTTCAGCTTGCTACAACAGCTGTTAGACAAGCGCTAGTGGCAGGGATCAATGCGGCAGGGGGTAACGCAAAGTATCCTGGGTCGACGGGCGTAACGACCGTCAAATTATTCGGACTGGAGGTAGCGTCCTTTGGACCTACCACAACAATTTCGGAGAAATTGGGCACGCACCCGGTATCGGTCAGGGTGACTGGGTCTACGCGACTCCCGTATTACCCCGGTGGTAAAGACCTGACCGTCAAGCTTCTCGCCGACCCTAAGGATGGTCGATTATTAGGAGCTCAGCTCGTAGGTGAGGAAGGCGCCACTTTGAGAGCGAATCTCGCCTCAATGGCCGGGCACTTGGGGTTGAGTGTGAAGGAGTTCGAGCAGATAGAGACTTGCTACTCACCGCCGCTGGCTCCGGTGTGGGACCCGGTGACGATAGCGGCGCAAGCGTTGCTGCGGAAACTCCAAACTTCTCAAACAAAGCCACGTCCGGTTACGACAGTGGAGAAATAGGTATATGCGAGTTCTCGTTTGTGACTCCATTCACCCTGATGGATTGGCGATTCTCCGAACGGCAGGCTTCCAAGTCGACGATCAAGCGGGCCTTGACAAGGCCAAGCTCGTAGAATCGATTCCGAATTACGAGGTCGCGATTGTTCGCGGCAGAACAAAGCTCGACGCCAGCGTGATCAAGGCGGCAAGAAAACTAAGGATCATCGGGAGAGCTGGAGTCGGCCTCGACAACATAGATGTCGAAGCAGCAAGGGCCGCAGGAATACAGGTCTGGAACACTCCCGCTGCACCCTCGACCAGCGTTGCCGAGCTAACAGTCGGTCTGATCTTGTCGTTGTTGAGGAAGATTCCTCTAGCAGATCAAGAGATGAAGGCGGGTCACTGGATCAAGAGCCAGTTGATGGGTGAGGAGTTGCAAGGAAAAAAGGTCGGGGTCATTGGACGCGCAGGGCGGATAGGGAATGAAGTGTCAAGGATTCTCACGGTGGGGTTCCAGGCGGATGTTCTCGGGTACGACGTTATCAAGCCCCGCGGCGTCCCCGGTCTCAGCTATGAGTTCACCGAATCTATCGAGGAACTTCTTCAAAAGTCCGAGATTGTCACGATCCATGTTCCATATACTCCTCAGACCCACCATCTTCTGGACGCTAAACGGCTTGCGATGATGAGGCGAGGATCCTATCTGATCAACACTTCGAGAGGGGACATTGTCGACGGTCCGAGCCTTCTGGAATTGCTTCGGAAAGGCCAGCTCGCCGGGGCTGGGCTGGACGTCTTCCACCTCGAGCCACCAGTCGACGAGTGGGAGAAAGCGGTGATATCACTCCCTAACGGTGTTACGGTAGCAACTTGCCATATAGGCGCTCAGACGAGCCAGGCTCAACGACGAGAGAGCGTGGAGCTTGCCCGGAAGATAGCAACCGAAGCATCGAAAACCGTAGCCCAGACCCCAAGGCCCTAACTCATCCGATAGACTCGCCCGAAAAAATCGCCCATTTTCAGCCCTGCTCTTGAATTTGAGACATGCCTAAAATTTTCGTTAGGAAACAGCCCGACGATTAAGCGTGTTGGTCCAAAACGAGATCAAGCTCATATTCTACCCTAATCAACCTGTCTCGCTCATTATCAGCGCCAGACAGGAAATTTTCTCTGTCAGAGGGGGGTCTTAGCGACTGCATCTCGCACCACAAGAGAGGCTCTTTCGAACCCCAGTGAAAGTAAGTCTCGAGGTCTATGGAACCAAAACCGCTTTCCCTTAGGCACAAGCTGACTCTAAGGGTAGATTCGGTTGATCAATCGTGGGAAGGCAATCGCATCCCGTATGTGATCGAGCCTGCAGACCCATGAAACGACCCGTTCCAAGCCCAGCCCAAAGCCGGAATGGGTTACGCTGCCAAACTTTCTCAGATCCAAGTACCACTCGTAGCTTTTCGGATCTAATCCCTCCTCACGAATCCTCGCCAGCAGAGCATCATAATTCTCTATCCTCTGCCCACCACCTGTGATCTCCCCATAACCTTCAGGAGCCAAACAGTCCACAGACAGCGTAACCTCAGGGTTCGAGGGATCAGGCAGGTGATAGAACGCCTTCGCCTTCTTCGGATAGTGAGTGACAAAGAAAGGCCGATCAAACTTTACGGTCAAAAGCTTCTCCTGCTCGTATCCAAGATCGTCACCCCACTTTATCCCGGACTTCTCTTCCCCGATCATCTTGAACGCTTGATCATAGGTGACTCTCTCGAATGGTGGCTTCACCTTCTCTAGATCCTCCAGCTTCCGCTCGAACAGAGCCAGCTCGGTCTTGCACTTTTCCACAAGCGTCGCCACGATGTGGCTCAACAACCGCTCTTCCACCCCAATGATGCAATTCAGGTCACACCACGGCGCCTCTGCCTCCACGTGCCAGTACTCCGTCAAGTGCCTCCTAGTGCGCGATTTCTCCGCCCTGAAAGATGGAGCAATAGTATAGATGCTACCAACGCTCGCGATTAACGCCTCAGCATACAACTGCCAGCTCTGAGTCAAGTACGCTTTCTGATCGAAATACTTAACCTCGAACAAAGTCGCGCCGCCCTCCACGGCAGCCGAGGTGAGGCTTGGAACATGAACCTCGGTAAAACCATGCTCATCGAACCACTCTCGAACCGCAGAGAGAACCACGGCCCGCACCCTGAGAATCGAGCGCATCTTGTCGCTCCGGACGAACAAGTGCCGCTTATCCAGGAGAAACTCGGGACCATGGAACTGTTTTGCAATCGGAAACTCTTCCAGAGCCGGATGAACGACTCGCCCCTCATCCACCTGGACCTCTCTCCCGCCAGGCGCCCGAGGATCAGGTTTCACCTCGCCCCGCAACTCAACACTCGACTCTATGCGAGCCGACTGAAACTCCTCGAAAGTCTTGTCGTCAACCTTGCCTTTTCGCAACGTACACTGAACAACCCCTGAGCCATCGCGCAATAGAAGGAAAATTATCCCGCCACCGATGCGTTTGTTCTGCAGCCATCCGCGGACAATAACATGCTTGGCATCGAAGGTCCCGAGCAGAATCTCTCTTACCGTGGCGACAGGCTGCATCTCTGGACCCCCAAAACTCAACGTCCGGCCGCTCCTCGGATTATTTAAGAATCCCAACGCGAGCAACAGTGGGACGATATGTCAGAGCTGAGAGAACGATCCACGAAGAAACTTGCAGAACTCAAAGCTTACCTCGAAAAGAAGGTTGTGGAAGACGAGGAAGAAATCAGAACTCTGAGATCCTTCCTCGAAGTAATTGATCTCCTACTCACCGAGCGAAGCTATCGAAGAGTCGAGGTCCCGAAAACACTCGCGGAAACCACGAAGAAACAGGAAACCCCTCCACAGAGCATTAGAACCATCAGCGGAGTAGTACTAGCTGACATGCACGTTGATGGCCCAAACCTCCGCGTCGTGCCGGGCGAGGGAATGAAATTCGACACCAACACTCCACCGTTCAGGCCCTTCCTTCTAGGAAAAGTGCTTGAACCAATGCAGAAGAAAGACGAAGAGGCCGTGCGGAAGGGAGGATTATCTCCAGACCGAGTTCTATCTTTTGACCTCGACCAGCAAGGCAATCTACTGAAACAGTTGCACGTGAAGAATTACGGTGACGAAACCCGTCTGAGCGAGATAAAGAACGCGGTCCGCTGGACTTTCAGGAAAATGTACGAGAAAACCGTTGGCACGTAGGCTGTGGCAGTTGAACTGACGCCTCAGTGCTTTACGGCATGACTTTGAAGATCACTTCTAACTGCACCAGCATAGTCGATGCCGTAGGTGGCTTGAAGGTAGTCCCTCAACGCCATCGCCGATCGAGCCTCCGAGATGAATCCCTCCTTTGGAAACTGGAAGGCCTGCGCCTCGCCACAGGATTTGCACTTCGCGATAACGCTGTCATAGATGGTTCCGCCTGACTTTCCGAATTCGTGGTCCACCGGCTCCAATTGGCCCCCGCAATGGCATTGGGTCTTCAGAATGGTCGCATAGGTGGCCTGTATCTCCCGGAAATGCCCCTCGGCATCTCGAAGCAACTGTTCCTTCAGCTCTAGATACCTAGAGTCATTCGCAAGCTCAGGCCTCTCGGTTTCGACTCTCCGAAGGCCATATTCTAGCAAGTACGCCATCGGGTTCTCCGATGAAGCCATAAGGTACGGTCAAGCTGGCCTCTTGAAAGAAGAGAGTGGTACTCGCCTTGAACCATTCAAGTTCTAGAAGACAGCCAAGTCTCTGGAAGATGTTCTCTTCCGCAGCAACCTTGGACCAGCGAGCGCCCATCCGACATGGCCTACGTCTCAACTCTAGTCGAGACAATCCTCAGTTTGACCCGTGAAGCGGGTAAACCTTAAGAAATCCCGTTCTCTCATTGCTTTCGAATCCCAATTCTGCAAGGTTTGAAAGAATGTCTGCACAAGGAACCCAAGGAGTGCCTGTACTTATCCTTAAGGAAGGAACAGGACGATCAACTGGTAAAGAGGCTCAGAGAAATAACATAACTGCCGCAAAAGTTGTGGCGGAAACAGTCCGATCTACTCTTGGACCTCGAGGAATGGACAAGATGTTGGTCAGCTCGATCGGCGACGTGACGATCACTAACGATGGGGCCACGATCATGAAAGAGCTAGACGTCCAGCATCCGGCCGCGAAAATGCTAGTTGAGGTTTCCAAAACCCAGGATAACGAGGTTGGAGACGGAACTACGACTGCCGTCCTCTTATCTGGTGAACTTCTGGAGAAGGCTGAGAAGCTCTTGGACAAGGATGTGCATCCGACTGTCATCGTTGACGGTTACAAGAAGGCTGCGGAGAAGGCCATTGAGATCCTCGATAAGCTGTCAATTCCCATCGCTGAGAAGGATGATGTTATTCTTCGACAAGTCGCGACAACGTCGATGTACAGCAAGGGCATCGCTGTCGCGAAAGAACACTTCGCAGATATCTCGGTGAAGGCTGTCAAGCAGATTGCCGAGAAAGTTGATGGCAAGATAAAAGCCGATATCGACCTGATCAAGATCCTGAAAAAGCACGGCAAGAGTTTGGAAGAAACAGAACTCGTCAAAGGTATCGTTATCGACAAGGAACTCGCGCATGCTCAAATGGCCAAGACGATAACGGGCGCACGAATCGCGCTTCTCAACGCCAAGATAGAGGTAGAGAAGACGGAGTTCGATGCCAAGATTAACATCAACAACCCTGACCAGATGCACCTCTTCATCGAGGAGGAGGAGAAAATGTTGGTTGACATGGTGTCCCAGATTGAGAAGACGGGAGCTAACATTGTCTTCAGTGAGAAGGGAATAGACGATGTGGCACTTCACTATCTAGCCAAGAAAGGAATCGGCGCGGTCAAGAACGTCAGCAGCGGCGACATCGAGAAGCTGTCAAAGGCGACAGGCGCAAGAGTCGTTGCAAGTGTCAAGGACCTCGCGAAGGACTCTTTGGGAGAAGCCAAATCAATAGAGGAGGTAAAGATCGGGGATGACAAGCTCCTGTACGTTCGCGACGCCAAGAACCCGAAGGCGGTCACCATAGTGATACGCGGCGGAACAGAACACGTCGTCGACGAAGCGGACAGGTCCCTGCACGACGCACTGTGCGTGGTGCGAAACGCGTTGGAGGACGGAAAGATAGTTGCCGGCGGCGGGGCACCTGAAGCGGAACTGGCCAAGAGACTACGAGAGTATGCTGTAAAAGTGGGAGGCAGAGAACAGCTCGCTATAGAAGCGTTCGCAGAATCTCTTGAAGCTGTACCGACTACGCTGGCGGAGAACGCTGGGTTCGACCCAATTGATGTTCTAGTAGAGCTGCGGTCGAAGCACGAGCGGGCGGGAAGCCCGTGGTTCGGGATCGACGTCTTCTCCGGTGATGTGAAGGATATGCGAAAACTGAACGTTCTCGAACCCTTGAGGGTTAAGCAGCAAGTGATCAAGTCAGCCTCCGAAGCGGCATCAATGATATTGAGAATCGACGACGTCATCGCGTCTAAAGGCGTTGACAAGGGCGCCGGTGGCGGGAAGGACTTCAAGCCACCTGGCGGAGACGAGGACTTCTAGTAGGATACTTGCTTTTCCGCTTCAAATGTCGGCTTGAGCAATCCGGAAGAACCACTCATGTGACGCGAGACTCGGTCGCTAAGACCTCCTATTTTTCTAGAACACCCGCTGTCTGGTGGTGATAATGGGCGAGTCTTGCCGATCGAAGCGTAGACTGGGCTCGGTTCGCTCGGGAATTATCCGCGTTTGCAGCGTGAAACATCCCATGTTCTAGATATGTATGTTCAGATCTCGAATCAGGGTTGATAATAAGCGATTTCGCGAATCAGACTGTTCCCTCGACCACTCTTGCGTCGCGAGTCGCGTTCGCTAAGACCCCCCTCCTGGAGAGGTCACTTGCTGTCTGGCACGTATTATGGGCGAGTCTCGTGATTCAGGGCGCGTTCCGGGCTTGGGTCGGATAATGGATGATGGGATTTCGTCGGGGGGATCCAGAACGTTTGGAGGGAAGTCTAGGGACCCCCTCTCATTTTCAAGATCAGGGCTTATAATGGGCGATTTCCGTGACCCTTCGACGTTACATACCTTCAAACTTGGGAAGGCATCGTTAGAAAACTCTTCTTTCTCAACGTGATAGGGTGTGCCTAGATCAGCGTCTATGGATTAGCGACTATGTCTCGGTGAGTCTTTTTCTGACGTGATGTAAGATATTCGGAGGAGTCCAAACGGAGAAGACCCTCACATATCGGGGAGAAGCGGCGGCTCTTATCGTGCTTGCGCTCCCTTGCTCCCTGTACCCCTTGATGAAGGAATCAACGTATCCCGCGAGCGTCTTGTTGAACGAAAGCCAATAGTGACCTGAATAGAATAGGAATTCCGCCAAATCCCAGGAATAGTCCCCTCTGTAACGGGCTTGCTCGAGATCGACGAGCGTCACTTCCCCTTTCTTCTCCACTAGAAAGTTCTCTGGCTTCGTATCTCCCAGGGCTGCCTCCAGTCGATGAGCACCGGCCATGAGCCTCCCTGCCTCGTATGCAGCTTCCCGCTCTCTCTGTCCAGTTTGCGTGCCCGAGGCCAATCTGGGGAGAAGACTCGACAATTGGTCGCCTGGAACGAACGAGAAGAGTATCGTTCTGGATTTCTGGTCAGCCCCCAAAATTGCCGGTACAGGTATCCCGCGACGCGAAAGTAGATCATTGAAAGCATATTCGGCCTCCATCCTTCTCTTCCCGGAAATTGAGAAGTGAACAGATCCTAGCCCGAAGAGGCTTAGCGTGACCCATTTGAGAGATACCCAGTTCGTATACCGTTTAGCGACCATCTTCTCATTGTCTACCTTCACTAGGAAGACATCGTTGACGAAGCTCCCGATACGCCGAATCGATACCCGTCCCGTCGGACGATACCTCCTAACAATCTTCAGAATCACATCCATTTCTTCAGGCAAGAGAGGTCCTCCGTTAACTGTCCGGTGTGGACGTAAGGACCAGCCTTCCTAAATATCGTCCATCAATCGAAGTCTCGACCCAGGCAAGATTGTCGACTGACACCATAAGTTCGCACAACCGACGCAACTTACTCGTCTGCTTTGTTGCTACTTTCATTCTCTTTTTCATCGGTTCATCTACAGTTCTTCCCATCCTCGCATCAGCGAATAGAATACTTCCAAGAAACGCACAGGTGGGACTCCTCACGCTAGCTTTGAGCGCGACACTGACACTCGTAATCTCTCTAATTGGCATTCCCATAGGGCTCACATACATGTACTTCTTCGGCGGTGTCGTATCAACGAAGGCGATTAAGCTCTATCTCTTCATCACGAAAGGAACTCACGTAATCGGGTCCAAGACGTCAGAACTCTCGACGGTCCAAGCCTCCCGAGGTTTGAAACTGAAACTTCGCAGACAGGTCATGTACTTCGGGTTCATCCTAGCCGTTGTAGTGCCCTTTGCAACCTACGAAGCCAATCACAAAGACATCCCATTTTTCTCCCCTCTAGCCCGGACAACCGACATCGTGAGCCTGATTACCCAAGATTTTGTGACGCTCACAATGACGGCCTCGCTAATGCTCCCGCTGGTTGCCCTCGCCCTCCCATACTTCGGAGGGCTGAGGCTTCGGAGCATCGATGTTGGCCCATTTCATACAACGGTTCTGTCAATGATAATTGGCGCATCAAGCGGCTTCTCGCTCCTCTACACTGCCCTGACCCGGCCAATCTTCAACATCCTCGCATACCTCTTCCTTCTTTTGATCGGGGTTTGCTGGTGTTTCGCGATCGGTTGCAACTTGGCGGCTGATCCCGCGGACAGACACATAGCACGTATAGTGTTAGCCCAGAAGGTGAGCTCTAGGGTCGTTTCTTCGAAGATATGGCTGGAAAACCCGCCAGGGAAATTCCGAGAAGTCTAGAATTGATCTCGAAATACTATTTTTATACAGTGATCATCGCTTTGATGGCTGATTACGTTGGAGAGAGTTCCTACAGGGATCAAGGGCCTCGACGAGCTTCTGGGGGGAGGCTTCCCTGAGGGAAAATGCATTCTAGTTGTCGGGAGCCCTGGTTCCGGAAAGACAACCTTCGCCATCCAGTATCTCTACAGCGGGGCTCTTCAAGGCGAAACTGGACTCTACGTTACCCTCGACGAGTATCCTGACGCGATCAAACAGAACTTCCAATCCTACAATTGGGACTTGGACAGCGTAGAAAAGAAAGGCCGGCTCCTCTTTCTAGACGCAAGCGGCCTCAGAAGGACCAGGCTCAAGAACAATGGACCCCACGCGCTATTTTCCTCCGACTCCTCGGAAGGGATCGGTTTCACCGAAGTCCTGAAGACACTTACAAAATTAGTGGAAGGGGAGAATGTCGAACGGATCGCCCTCGACCCCATTACGTCTGTCATGTTAAGGTATGGAGAGGAAGTGAAGAAACGAAGGGCAACCGTAGAGTTCTTCGATGCGCTCGCTGATACTGGTTGTACTTCTCTAGTGACAAGCGAGTTGAAGACATCGCTCCTAGACCGAAGATTCCAACTTGAAGAGTTCCTATCACACGGAGTGGTTGTTCTTCACACTCTAATGCATCAAGGAAACTTCGTCCGAGCAGTACAAGTGGAAAAAATGCGTGGAATCTCTCATGACACGCAGATTCGTCCGTATCAGTTTGGAGCCTCGGGAATCGAGGTCTTCCCCCGGGACAAGGTATTCTAGGTCTTGGGTTTCTTAGAATAGAAGATTATTCCCTTCCCATCTTCTATTGCAAAGACACTCCAACCCTCCTGATGCCTTCTAGCCCTCAGCTTTGCAATCTTCAGACGTCTACGACGAATTCCACGTTCCTCAAACGCTTCCATCTGAACAACGCAGTCGGCCAAATCTTCGAGCTGTCGTTGAACCGCCCCGTCCACGCTAGGCCCCAGTGTGAAAACCGCTTTGCCGCCCATTCCGCGCATTCTAGCCCCGACTGACTGCACGAAGGATATGATGCTCTCAGCCTTCGCCTTCGACGCAAGAGGAACCAGAGAATCCAAGTAGAGGCTTGCTCCTTTTGCCTTGTCGAAGGGTAGCGACGACGTTATCTTCATCCCAAGCGTAGTCAAGTCTCCCAAGGACGGGGTGGAGAACTTTTCCCTTGACTCCAGCCCAGCTTCCGACGAGTATGCGTCGACAAAGCTCAACAGCCCACTCTGCTCGTAACCCGTGACGTCAAGTCCCATGGACTTCATATTTTGCCTGATGTTGGCGGGAAAGTCCCCAGTTGCTACAAAGACGCACGGTCTTCCTCTCCTAAGGTCTTCGAACATCAGCTGTTCCGACAGCAGGGTTTTACCTGATCCTGTATTACCTTCCACCGTCATCGTCCCGCCGTTAAGCTCTCCACCTGTTAGAGTGTTGAAATATTCGAACGGTGCGAGATAGCGCTTCGTCCTTCTTTTGGTTCCATAATACAAACCCCCACCGGCGACGGCCGCTCCGCCGATCGCAGCATATGGCAGGAAGTTGAACGGTGGAGTCCCACCTTTGAATAGACCGAAAGATGAAGACCCTCCGAACTTAGAGGCTAGATGGCCTTGAGAGTCGATTACGTCAATGCTAATCTGATAGACCCCTTCTGTAGCGTTCGAGGGATATGCCCACTGAAAATTATAACTGAAAGGAGGGAATTGGGTGAGGGGAAACGCCTCGTTCCCACTTCTTGATTGGTTGTAAATCGGCAAATGGTTTGGCCCGGGCCCGACTATTGTCAGGTTTACTCTTTGTACGTCCGATGACCCGAAAGCCGCGACTATCGAAGCTTGAATCAATACGACGTTATTTCCTGTTGAAGCGAGAAGATCAAAGTTCGAAGCGGGCCGTAGCAGTTTGTCAAGGATTGCAACGTTGTTCACGAAGGAGTATCCTGAGAGGGGAATGAGAACTGACGAGGGTCTGGTTTGCGAACCCCAATGGAGAGTCACGCTGGTGCCCTTCGGTGGATTTGCCCAGAGTAAAAATTTGACTTGTGACCCAAAAAGCAAAGTGTTGACGGACGGCGCTAAGGTGATACTGACATTAGCAGGCATCATCGCGAGGTCCTCTTGAATCTGTCCGGTAGTGATATTGAACCCGCCGGCCAATGTTAGACCTAGAGTTACCCTTCCTGTCTTGTTCGAGGAGAGCCATAGGGAGAAGACGATAGGGCCGGTGACAGTTACCGAGTCAAAGAGTTGGTTTTGCATCGTGAAAATTGAAGAGGAATTGGTGAGGTTCCTTGTTATCGTGTTGTTCCCAGACGGAAACTGGAATGAGAGGCCAGCGTTACTCGTTGAGTTGCTTCCTACCAAGTAGGAAATCCGAGGCACGGCCGCCGAGGTTGCGTCCGCTCTCGACTGCGGCATCCAGTAGGTGACCCCAACCGACAGAATGAGGAAAATAAACGTCGCGCTTTTTGCGTTCAATCCCTGGCTAAACAAAGAGCTTGGGGGTTAATAGGTTCTCAGGATTAGCCCACGAACTGCGCTAACGCGAATGGCTATACCGAGAAGACGCGCTCTAACCCTTGCCAATTCGGAAGACTGAGGTTCCGCAGTTGGGGCATACGCCCTTGACCGCAGCCTTTCCGTTCTTGAGCGTGACGTTCTGGGGGTTCTTTATCTCGATGTTCGCTTTGCATTTGACGCAATATGCTTGTGGCATTTCTATTCAGCTGAGCGCAAACTGAAGCGTGGTAGTATTTGAAACTCACGTAGAACGCGGAGATACCCACGAGGAATGGGAGTGAAAAGAAGCAAGAATACGAGTTCTTTCCTCTAAAAGAGCCTGGAAGAGTGCTTGTTAGGCTACTCTGTCAGGTTCTGGGACCAGAGCATCTATCACAGTCCGAAACTTCCTCCATCGTTTCCCCCAATACTTGAGTGAAACATACGGTTTGAGCGTGCCCTAGTATCTCTTCGTGAGCGTTTCATAGGAGTCTTTCACGAGTCTCTTCGTTGAATAGTTGAGAAGTTTCTGAGCCCAGGTACGCTCAAGGAGGTCTCTCATGCTCAGGTTCTTCAATCGGTCGAGGTCAACCTGTTTGCTTGCCTCCATGAGGCCCGTGGCCATGGTCGAGAAGGTCTCGAAGCTTGGAGGGTTTCCCACCTCGCTTCGGGCGAGCGCTTGCTTTCTGAGCTCGTTGTAAAACCTGAGCGTCGCTTTCACTGACTTGCCGATGGCTAAGTCGACCTTCTCTTCAAACTGAAATTGCGTTTTCAGGTCCGCCTCGACTGAAGCGTGAAGACATCACCCTAGTCAGACTCTCTCGTAATGGTCACACTACCTGTCCTCAATGGTTGCATCCCTGCACTCCTCGAAGGTGCCAAATGAGGGCGAGTTTCAAGTCTCCCGGAACTCTCAACAAATTTTTGTCACGATTCGGACACTATTATCGTTTTGACTGCGGTTCTCGAAGTTCGAGCGTGCTCAAGTGCTTTTGGAGCCTCTCGTAAGGCAAATCGGTCAGTGACCATCGACCGAAGGTCAATGTCTCCTCTCGTTAGAAAGCCGAGAGCACGGTGAATATCTGATTCTATACATGAATAGCTTGTCACAATCGAGATCTGCCGGCTGAATAGTGCGCTGACATCGAGGTCGATAGATGAGCCTTGAGCTGGGGCCCCAAATAGGAGAAGTTTTCCCCCTTTTCTGACCGAAGCAAGCGCCGGCTGTATGGCCTTCGGATTTCCGGTCGATACGATCGCCAGATCGACTCCTACACGGGTCAGCTTCGTAACGTGTTCGGGAATGTCCTTCGAGGACGAATCAATTGCCTCGCTGGCGCCTAATTTACGTGCCATTTCCAGCCTTTTAGGAAGAAGGTCTGCACCGACGATAGTTGATGCGCCCATTTTCCTGAGTAGTTGGATCTGTATCAAGCCTGTTGGGCCTAGGCCAACGACAAGAACATTGTCTCCTTGCTTCACCTCCGCCTTGTTCAGCGCCCTCACGCAACATGCCGTTGGTTCTATCATGGATCCCTCCTCAAAGCTTGCTTCCGAGGGCAAGCGTGTAACAGCGCCCCGAGTTACGTTGGTCTCGGGAACTCTGAAGTACTCGGCGAATCCGCAGGGATCGAAGTTTGTTTTCCGGAAGAGATCGCACATGGTGTGATCCCCTTCTTGGCAGTAGTGGCAGTTGTAGCAGGGAACGTGGTGGTGCGCGATGACTCGATCCGATTTTCTCAGATCGGTCACCTCCTCCCCTAGGCTCGCAATTGTTCCGCTAACTTCGTGGCCTAGAAGTCCTCCTAGTCCGTACGCGCCGTGGACTTTTTCGACGTCAGTTCCGCAAATTCCTGCTGCCGCCAATTTGATCAAGACTTCACCAGGGTGGAGTCTCGGTACTGGAACGTCTGTGATCTCTGCTTGTCTTTGTCCGTTGATTAGACACGCGAGCATGAACTGTTCTTGTCTGGCTGTGCGATTTAACGAATTTCCGACGCAAGAGGCGGATGGGTGGTTTCCGGATTAGAGTTTATTCTATAGGAAGGGTAGATGAGCCATGAATAGTAGTTGACTTCCGTTGTTCGTATGCCAGTATCGAGAACCCGGGGAACCAAGGACTCGGTCAAGTTCATGCAGGTCCTCGACCGAATGGTCTACCTTAGGCTCAAACAACTCGCGCTTCAGAGAGGAGTCACCGTTC
>Ga0209160_1003164_pt1 | contig 13542 bp, 10 predicted proteins | sample GraSoiAngelo_153_FD_186167 | JGI IMG/M metagenome (GOLD analysis project Ga0209160, IMG submission 186167) | Grasslands soil microbial communities from the Angelo Coastal Reserve, California, USA - 14_1009_12_40cm (SPAdes) (version 2) | ecosystem: Environmental > Terrestrial > Soil > Grasslands ...
GCGAGTCGGGTGCTCGGATAAAATGCGGTGTCGTCGTACGCCGTCCACTGGACGACGATCTCCCTGGATCGAAGCTGCGCGAGATATCCGAAGAGCCGCCGCCACGAGTCCTCGCTCCACGCTCCGTGGGCCTGCGAGAGCTGGATGAAGGTTCCGTGGAGCCTGGGCGGCGGCGTCTGCGCCAGTGACGCCGCGCCACCGGAGAGCGCCACCGCGGCGAAACCGATCCAGAGCCAAGGCCACAGGGCCGGCATCGTCACGCGCGCCGTCCGTCAGAAGCGCAGCACGCCGGTGAGCACGAGTCCATGGAAGCTTCCGTCGGAGGCGCCGCGTTGGCGATTGAAGAAGTCGCCGGCCTTGTACTGGATCAACAGCTCGACGCTGCCTCGATAGCCCTCGTACCGCGACTCGCCGAACAGATACCGGAGCGAAACGCCGCCGCCGCCCTCCACGAAGGAGTCCGTGGGGCCGCGGGCATCCTGATACCTCGCGTCGACGACGACATGGGGCGTGAGCAGGACCTGGTTGGCGATCCGGAAAGTGACTCCTTGCCTGGCTTCGCCGTACAGGACCCACAGGGAGCGCTCGACGAAGTAACCGACGTCGGCGAAGACCGTCGTGTAGTTCCAGTGCGACCAGTCGGGTTTGCCGAGCAGCGGATGGTGCTCCCACGAATACAGCGCGCGGAGGAGCCAGTCGTCACTCGCGTCCCTCCCGATCGCGAAGAGTCGTTCGGCGCTCACGAAGAGGTTCTGGGTTCTCAGCGGCTTGTACCGAAGGCCGACACCCGCCTGGAGCGAATGGTCATCGACGTCGAGCGATTCGGGTCGGAAATTCCAGAGCAAGCGCGCGAAGACCTGGAAGATCCGCTCGTCACGGAAGCCGATCACCGGGGGCTGATACGCGACCTCCACGCCGCTCTGCGACGGGAGCGTCCCGCCTACGGCTCCTCCCGACCCGGTGCTGGGCTGGCGCTGCGACGAGCGGTAGGTCAGGTAGGCCGTCGCCTCGAACCGCTTGGCGAGGCGCGCCACCTCTTGCTGCAGCCGCGCCCGTTCCTCCGCGATGTCGCTCTCGGGTCGGGGATCGCGTGGTGCGTTGTCGATGGCCTTCTTGAACCACTCGACCGCCCGGGAGGTATCCGATAGCGCCGCATAGATGTAGCCCAGCTCCTGATAGAGCGGCAGGCGATCGGGATCCCGGGCGACCACTCCTTCGAACACGCGGGCCGCGTCGGCCAGGCGCCCGGCATCCTTGTACGCGTAGCCCAGAGCGACCGCGTAGCCGAGATCGTCCGGCGCGAGGGCGTGCGCCCGCTCGAGATGGTCGACGGCCTCCGGGCGGCGCTTGAGGTCTCCAAAGGCGAGACCGAGAGCATGGTGGCGTTGCGCCGACGGCTCCAGCGCGTTGGCCTCCTCGAGGGCGGCGATGCTGTCCGTCAGCTGCCCCTCGGCCCGGTCGAGCGCCGCGAGCTCGTCGAGCCGGACGGCGCGACTGGCCCGCGACAACCGCTCGGGTTCGATCGCCATCAACGTTTGCCGGGCCCGACGCGCGTCGCCCAGGAGGCGCTGTGCTCGACCCAGCCGGAGCGCGATCTCCGGGTCGTCGCCGAGGGCAAGGGCTCGCTCCCACGCCTCGGCCGCCGCGGCGTGCTGTCCCTCGGCGGAGTAGAGGTAGCCCAGAGAGCCGAGGACGTCCTTCTGCTCGGTCGGCCCGAGCTCCTGAAGTCGAAGCAGGGCGAGCTGAAGCCAATGGATGGCGACACCCGGCTTCTTCAAGCGCTCGTAGCAGCGCGCCAGGTAGACGAAGGAACGGGGCGCAGGGGACTGCCGAGCCGACAGCTCCAGCTCGCCGACCGCCTCCTCGCAGCGATCCAGCGACAGGAGCGCGAAGCCGAGGTTCTGGCGGATCTGCCAGTGATCGCGCCCGGCCGCGATCGCCGCGCGAAAGTATCGCGCGGCCTGTTCGTAGTCCCTGCGTTGCAGCGAGGCGACGCCCAGGCGCTCCAGGATCTCGGCGCGCTCCGTCGCGGGCGGAGGAGGCCGCTGAGCCTGGACGACGGCGGGTGAGACGCACACGAGTTGCACGGCGAGGCCGAGGGCCCAGACGAAGAAGCCTAGCCGAGGCCGGATTGGTCCAGGCGCTCGGCCCAGGGGAGGGGTCACGGCGTCGCCTGATGCTCCGTGAGGGCCAACGCCCGCTCGAGATACTTGACGGCGTCGTCCAGCGCGTCGAGCTTCATGCACGTTTCGCCGAGCGCCATGTAGACGGCGACATCCTTCGGGTTGAGTCCGATCGACTGCTCGAACGCCTCGCGCGCCTCACGATACCGCCCCTGGGCATGATAGATGAAGCCCTGCCGTTTGTACGCCTCACTTCTGATCTGCGCCGTCCCGCCGCCGGCCGCCGCGGCGATCAGATGGCGCAACGCCGGGTCCCAGCGCCGGAGCGTACCATGGAGGGTGGCGATCCTCAGATGCGTTTGCCCGCTCGCATCGCGGTCGGCGACGGGCTCGAGCGCGGCTGCCGCCTCGGCCAACCGGCCGGCGCGCTCGAGCGCCTCGGCCCACATGGTCAAGGTTGGCAGGTCCGCGCGAAGCTTCGCCGCCGCGCTGAGCGTCTCGACCGCCGCGGGGAGCTGGCCCAGCTTGAGGTACCCCTGTCCAAGCGCGATCAAGACCCGATGGCGATCCTCGGGCGCGCTCGCCGTCGCGACGAGCTCGCTGAACTCGCGGGCGGCTTCGCGGTAGTCGCCGAACGCATAGAGAGCATTGGCGAGTCGCTCGCGGTCCTGGGCGCTGCCGCTGGCCTCCGCGGTCGCTCGAAACCATCGGGTTGACTCCCCGACGTCCCTTCGCGAAAACGTCACCTCCGCGAGACGACGGAGGACGGCTGCATTGCGCGCATCGGTCTCTAGCATCGCCAGCAGCTCCTGACGGGCCTGGCCCCAGTGCTGCTGCTTCTCGGCCAGCTCCGCTCGCGCCTCGCGCACGCGAAGCCGTTCGGCGGCGTCCCGCGCCTCGGTCAGCGCCGTCGCGAACACGACCTCCGCTTCCTTCAGTCGGCCGAGCTTCTGGAGCACGCGACCACGCCTGAGACGGTGATCGGCGCTCGGCCGCAGGGCCACGAGGCGATCGGCAGCGGCGAGGGCCTCCTCGGCTGCTCCGTGCGCGGTTGCCAGATCGACGATCATCGCCAGGGCGAGCGTCTGGTGCTCGACCCTGGCGCCTTGCACCTCGGCGACTGCGCGAAAATCCCGGATGGCCTCGGCGTCGTCGGACCGAGCGTGGTTGGCCAGGGCCCGGTAGAGCAATGCAGGGGCGAACCCGGGGCGCTCCCGAAGAAGCGCATCGGCTTCCCGAATCAGCTCGGCGTGGGCGTTGAGGCGATGGAGCAGGACGAGATAGCGGAAGCGGACCTCGAGGTCACGAGGATCGATCGACAGGTATGTTGCGAACTCCCGCTTCGCCTGCTCCAGCTCGCCTGCGGCGATCATCCGGTAGGCACGGTCCAGGTGCGGGTAGGTTCGGAAACGCCGGATCTCTCGCTGAAGCCATCCCTCGTCACGCACTACCTCGAGCGCCGCGCCGTAGCCGGAAGCCTCGGGGGCCTTCGGCGGCGGCGGAGTGCAGCCGGCCATCGCAATGGTCAGCGAGAGGACGCAGCCGATCGCGGCCGCCCGTGACATCATCAGGCTGCCCTAGGTGCCGAGCGCCGACGCAACTCTGCTTCGGACGGGAAGACGTGGCCCGTCTTGTCCCAGGCAATCGGCCGTCCCGTGATCAGGTGTCGCGCGAAGAGCCGGATGGCCCGGGCGGTGGCCGCGAAGTTGACGACATTGCTCCAGACCTGCCTCGGCACCGCGAGAATGGCTTGACGCCACCCATAGAGCTGCCAGACGCACAGCGAGCGCTGCACCAGGCGCTCCAGCATCAGGAATCCGTTGGCCCACATGAGGTACCAGAGCCACGACCCGGATTCGACCACCGGCGGATACCGGTACGCGTCGGGGACCAGGGACGTCGTGACCCACACGGCGATCACGAACCCGACCGCGACATAACCGACCATCACGATCTGATTCGTGAGGAGCCCCTTGCGATCTCGGAAGAGCGCATATTTCGTCCAGAGGTCGCCCCGCCAGCCCAATCCCGCCCAGCCCTGCAGCGTGATCCCGATGATCCATCGCGATTTCTGTCGGACGGCCTGCGAGAATCGAGACGGGAAGTATTCCCAGGTCCCGATGCACTCCCGCATCGAAGCCTGGTCGAGCGGCCCCCGGCGCTCGATCGCGAGACTCACGAAGGTTTGGCTGAGCCCGTAGCGCTGCAGCCGCATGCCGATCTCGTAGTCCTCCGTGAGGGAGTCGAGGCTGAAGACCTGGTTCTCCGAGTCGGCCGCGAGGAGACGCAAGGCCCGCCGGCTGAAGGCGCAACCCACGCCGGCGGCCGGGATGCTGCCGGTCAGCCATTGCCGGACGGGCAGCTCCCTGACGTGACTGTGCGCGAACTCGTCGAGATAGTGTCCGGCCGTGAACCAATGCCACCTCGTGGGCAGGCACAGGACCGGTAACTGCACCATGTCGTACCGTGGCATCAGGGTGTTGAACAGATTGAACGACAGCGAGTGAGGCAGGTCCTCCGCATCGTGGATGACGAACATCGAGAACGTGAGGGAAGTCTCTCGCTCGAAGTCCAGGATCGCCTGGTAGATCCAGTTCAGGCAGTCCGACTTGCAGGTCGGCCCGTTGTTCGGGCAGACGACCCGGTGAACATTGGCGAACGACTCCGTCACGACGTCGACCTCCCGGTGGGTGGCCGGATCGTTAGGGTACGTGCCGACGAAGACGTGGTAGTTCGAGTACGAGACGGACTTCAAGATGTTGCCGACCATCCGACGGATCACGGCCGACTCGTCCCAGGCCGGCACCATCACGGCGATCGGCTGCTCGGTGATGCCGAGCAGCTCCTGCTCGGTGGCGACGTGAGGAGCCGGGACCCGCCGGTAGGCCATCGCGACGAAGCAGAGGTCGACGAAGCAGTCATCGATCCCGCTCAGCAAGCACGCGACGCCCACGACGGCCAACAGGCCCTTGCAGACGACGAGAAGGACGGGGAGAACCTCGGCGGCGCTCATCGTACCGCCAGCGAAACTGGCCTGAACTCCCGCGCCCGGTGCAGCAATGGCCGCCGCCCATTGAACCATCGAGTCAGCGCTTCGACGATCCGCTCCGCGGCGCGCCCATCCCCATACGGATTGATACCCGTCGACATCTCGTGGTAGGCGATCGGGTCGGTCAGCAGCCGGCCCACCTGGGTCACGATGCTCTCGCGATCGGTGCCGACCAGCTTCGCGAGCCCCGCTCGAAACGCCTCGGGGCGTTCCGTCACCCTGCGGAGCACCAGCAGCGGTTTGCCGAGGGTGGGCCCTTCTTCCTGGATGCCGCCGGAGTCGGTCAGGATGACGTAGGCCCGCCGCATCAGGTCCACGAACCCGATGTAGTCCAGCGGCGAGATGAGGTGGATGCGCTCGACGCCCGCCAGCATCCGATTCACGGGCTCGCGCACGTTCGGATTGAGATGGACCGGGAACACGACCACGAGGTCGGGAAACCGGGCCACCAGATCACGGAGCGCGCGACAAATGCTCTCGAGGTCATGCCCCCACGACTCGCGCCGGTGCGAGGTGACGACGAGCACCCGGCCGCCGTTGAACGGCCATTCGATGGAGCGCGTCGTCCGAGCCCCGCCCTCTAGTAGCCCACGAAGCGTGTCCACGATCGTGTTGCCGGTGACGACGATCTTCCGCCGGGGTACCCCTTCTTTCATCAGGCGCCGCCGTGCCAGCGGCGTCGGCGCCAGATGGATGTCCGCGACGACCGCCGTCAGTCGCCGATTCGCCTCTTCCGGAAACGGGTTCTCCAGATCGCGGCTACGCAGCCCGGCCTCGACGTGGGCGATTGGGATCCGGGCGTAAAAGGCCGCCAGCGCAGCGGTGAAGGCCGTTGTCGTGTCGCCCTGCGCGACGACCAGGTCCGGCCGATCTGCGGCGAGGCGACGGGCCACCTTCTCGAGCACGCTGCCGGTCAGCTCGGCAAGCGTTTGATTGGGGCGCATCAGATCCAGATCGACGTCGGGCGAGATCTGGAACAGGGACAGCACCTGGTCGAGCATCTCCCGGTGTTGCGCGGTCGCGATCACGGACGTCTCGAAGAGCTCGGGCTCTCGTCGCAGGGCGAGAATGAGTGGCACGAGCTTGAGGGCTTCCGGCCGCGTGCCCAACACGATCGCGATCCGCCGGCGCCGGGGTGCGGTGTCGCCTCCGTCCATGGCTTGTCCTTGGATCCTGGCCTATAGAGCCGGGTCGCGGACGAGCGATGCGCGGAGTGCGAGCGCCGCCGCGGCCGTCCGCGTCTCGACGCCGAGCTTTCGGTACACGCGGTTCAGGTGGATCTGGACGGTCCGCGCGGATCGGCCCAGGATGATCCCGATCTCCGGGTTCGTCTTTCCCTCGGTGACCCACCACAGGACCTCGTGCTCGCGCGGTGTGAGCCCATGCCGGCGCAGCGGTTGGTGCAAGGGCTGGCGCTGCTCCTGCACGAGCAGGACGATTTCGCCGGGATCGGAGGTCGGCAACGGACGCATCAGCAAGCGCCGGCCGTCCTGCTCGGCGACGAACGGCATGCCGCGCCCCGATTGCGCCAACCAGGCCACGAGAGACGGCGGGAGCCAGTCGCCGGTGATGGGCGCGACGTACGCGGCCACGAGCGCTCGAGCGTGCTCGGACACGAATTTGACGAAGCCGTGGCGACTGACGACGAGCACGGCGTCGGAACGGGAGGCATCGCCTGCCGTGGCCGGGGAATCCGCGGACCACGCGTCATCGGTGGGAACCTCGAGGAGCGCGGGCTCGGGTGCGACGCGTCCTCCACCGTCGTTCTTCCGCTGAGTACTAATGACTGGCATGGCTTGCCTTTCTCGCCTTTGCTCGCGCGACCGGCCTGGCCTGCTGAGCTTGCCTGCCTTCCAAGAGTTGCGTGACCACCGCGAGGACTCGCTTGGCCCGCCTCGAGGTCTTGATCGCGGTGAATCGGCTGACTGTCGGGGCTGGGGCGGCGGGCTGGGCTCGACGACGACCACGGAGCGATGACCGGTGCATCTGTAGACCCGGCGCCCTCTTCCTGGCTGACTTGAAACGTCCTTCAAGACCGACGGGCTCTCATCCGGCCTCGATCCTCCTCTCCGAGCCGCATCCGGTGACGGCATCAGATCACGGAGAATCCGATCCACACCATCAGGCGAAGTCCTCAACTTAATACCGAAAGTTCACTTATATATGAGATGTCGGACTCCCGGCGAGCGATCTGGCTCACTAAAAGGTGTCCATGCGCTCGATGACCTCGGACGGTGGTCGAGCCGAGGACGCTCGCGAGAATCCGCCGTGTGAGACTTCAGCGTGACAGGCTAGTGTGAAGGGAGGCCGAGGCCCGAGTCAGACGCCGAGCGTGAGGCTCTGAAGAGTCCGGACTGTCGCTGCGGAGAGGAGCGCGATCCTTCGGGGCTTTCTTCCGGGGCCTCGGGCGAGGCGTCGCGGCAGCTTGTGCTTCGAGAGGAGATTCCGGATAGTGCCGTCGGAACGGTGGCAGAGCATCGCCGCCTCTCGCACGGTATACCAGCGTTCGACATCCCCCGACGTCGAGTCCGCCATGCCGGAGTCTAGGGCAACACCCGTGCCACAGCTCACCGTCAACTCACGCGGGGTGTTAGAACTACCGGCGTACAAGCCGCTTGCAAGGTAGCTCAAAGAATTTGCAGAGGGATGCATGCGGAGGGTCACCTCGAGCCGGCCGTGACGGGCCCCCTGGTCGAGCGGGTGTGGGTTCGGGCCGGCGCGGTGAAGCCTAGTTGTCGCGGATCACGTCGTTGAAGATCGTCCAGAGTGGATTGCTCAGCGGCACGAAATCCTGCTTGCCGTACCACCAGAAATGGCCACCGATGTACTGCGGCAGCGCGAGGCGCACGGAATAGTAGCGCTGAATGTACGACGCTTTCCGTGAGGCGTACACGGTGCCGTTCTCGCCGAAGCCGATCTTCGAGTTGGGAAACATCGAGGCGAGTTTCTGGAAGACGCGCAGCCAATCCGGCTGAAGTCCGTTGCAGTCGTCCTCGTAGTAGCTGATCAGGACGTAGTCGAGGCCCTGCTTCATGTCGTCGGGGACATGGGCCTGGGTCCAGGTGAACATCTCGTTGGCGGGGTTCGACCAGCAGTCCTCGTTGTAGTACAACGTCAGGGCCGCGCGCGCACCTCGCTGCTTGACTCGATCATAGGCGCCCTGCATCTTGGCCACGACGCTCGGGGTGTCGCCCAGCCACTCACCATTGATCTCGTTGCCGACTTCCCAGATATCGACGACGGGTCCGAGGGCGTCGAGGTAGTCCGAGGTGCGCTGCAGGTAGTCGGCCACCGTATAGCGCTTGACGTACGCGGAATCGAGGATCTCGCCCATCACATAACTGACCCTGGAGATCTGGCTGACCGGGTCGACATAGTCGCTTGGCGGGACGAACTCGTCGAAAACGACGCGCGTGGTAGCCGTGTGCGAGAGGTTGCTGAGAGACGCGACGATGGCCGGTAAGTGATCGACGGCGTCCAGTGTGATCCCGTAGAGGGGATCGGGAATGGGCCGCGACGGGAGACCGGTCGACCCGGGCGCGGTCACGTTGAAGGCGGTACTCGTCGCCGAGGCGAGGTTCGGCGACAGCGCCCTCAGGGTGTAGCCGAGGCCGGTGGCGTTGACTCGGAGGTCGCTGAAGGTTGCCACGCCATCGATCGCGGCGCGGGTGGTCAAGCCCGATAGAGTTCCGCTGCTGGGATTCGATGCGATGGAGATGACGATGCTGGCGGCTCCTGAAGAAACAGTGTTGCCGTAGCGGTCGGAAAGCGCGACCTGGACCGGGGGGGCGATGAGAGCGCCGAGCAGCACGTTACGGGGCTGGCTCCTGAACATCACTTGGGTGGCGGCGGCGGGGGTAATCACCTCGGTCTGAGAGGCTGAGGCGAGCCCGGCGGCTGAGGCGGTAATCGTCGGCATGCCGACCACGGTGCTTTTGAAATAGAACGCTTTGGTGGCCGAGGCCGCGGCGATCTTGACGGCATAGATCCGCGTCGAACAGGTCGAATTCGAGTAGAACTTCAGGTTGCTGCTGCCGGCGAGGCTGACGACCGTAACGGACGACACCGGAGCCGGCGAGGAGGCACTGTCCTGAGCCTGGACCCGGGTGGTCCCGGAGCAGGCCCCGGCCGTCACCGTCTGGGGCGACGTGATGATTCGCAGTGCGACCGGCGTCATCGCGAAGGCCGAGCTTGCCATGACGGCTCCCGCTGTCGCGAGGATGAAAACGGATGCCGCGATCCGCATGCGCACGGCCGAATGAGTCAGCATAGCAACCGCGGCGCGCAAGATGTGTACCGAGCGGCGCCTCGAGCGAACGCATCAATTCTTCAGCGCGGCGCGCCGTCTTGGCCGGCACTGTCAGAGCCGCGCTGTCTCGGGCGTGACAGCCCGACACGTTGGAAAGGCCGGTCGACAAGCAGACGCTAGAGAGGACGACCGCCGAGCATCTTGCGGAGGAAGATCCGGATGTCGGCGCCGGGCCAGCCTGGAAGCTCGCCGATCACGTCGTAGCCGTTGCGCCGGTAGAACGCCGGTGCCTGATAGCTGTGGGTGTCCAGATGCATCTGGTGGCAGCCGCGGCGCACCGCCTCCGCTTCGGCCGCGGCCAGCAGCCGCGCGCCCAGACCGCGGCGGCGAAGCTTCTCGTGGACCCAGATCGCCTGCACGAACCCGGTCCCGCCCCACGTCCACCCGTGCAGGCCGGCCACAATGGTGCCCTCAGCGTCGCGCGCGAAGATCGCGAGCGAGCGCCCGTCGTCGACGCCGCTCGCGGCGGCGTTGAACTCGTAGAGCCGCTCGTCGAGGAGCGCGAGGTCCTCCCGGCGCGGATCGTTCTCGATCCGGATGTCTTCGGGCGGCGCCATCGACGCCGTTAGCCGGCGTGGACGGCGTCGGCCTCGAGGTCGAGCACGCGGATGGTCTCCCGCGTCGGCACGCCCGTCGCCGGGTCCCAGCCCTGCTCGACGTAGTAGTCGGTGACGATCTTGTCCTGCTGCTCGCGGGTGAGGCCCGCGTGCTTGGGCAGCGGGTCGCTGAAGCGAGCCGGCAGCCGGTCGTCGGCCCGGCTCATGCCCTCGCGCAGGTTGAAGAGCCGGGCGAGCGTCAGGCCGCGATGCGCCGCGGTCACCATCTCCTCGGGCGTGATGTCCCAGCCGGTGACCGTCTTGATGATCTGCAGCGACTGATCGTCCTCGTAGGCGAGGAAGTGGCAGAGCCCGATCTGGTTGCGCAGGCCGTTGCGGTTGCTGGTCTGGCGCATGTGATCGCCGCCGGTCGGCGCGAGCAGGTACGAGGCGCGCATGGCCGGCATGTGACGCGGGTCGTGCATCGCCATCTCCATGCCCTTCACGGTCGTCAGGAATGCCTCGGAGCCGCGGCCGAGCCGTCGCGCCGCCCGCTGGGAGCCTTCGGCGAGCAGATCGCCGATGCCCTGGCGGTACGCGATCATCTCGACCACCTTGATGACGCCATCGGCGTCGTGGAAGCGAAGCGGGACGCCGCCCGTGTCCTCGAGCGTGAGGATGCCCTTCTCGAAGCACTCCATCGCCCATGCGAGCGTCGCGCCGAGCGACACCGTGTCCATCGCGAGGTAGTTGCACATCTCGTTGGACTTGCAGATGGCGATGAGGTCGTCCAGGCCGAGGTTGACGCCGAGCGAGGCGAGCGATTCGTACTCCGGCCCGCCGTAGCGCGGGTCGACGCGGTAGCGGCCGAGCGGATCGACGGCCACCTTCGCCCGTCCCTTGTAGATGGTTTCCATGGCCTCGCGCGCCGTTTCTTCCTTCTGCTCGATGTGGACGACCTTCTTGCACCGCACCGAGCACGCGTAGCAGGCGCCCATCTTGACGCGTACCTCGTCGCGCACCGCGATCGCGTCGACCTTCGCAATGGTGTCGGCGGCGCCGAGACGATAGTTGAGGACGGGCATCCCGCCCTCGAGGCTCTTACCCTGCATCGCCGCTCCGGTCCCGAACTCGTGAAACGCCCGGTGCTTCTCGTCCATCGTGCCGGAGACCCACTTGGCCATCGCCAGGAGGCCCGGCTGATCGGCGATCTTCACCGGAACCTTGCCGCGGACCGCGATGGCCTTGAGCCGCTTCGAGCCCATCACGGCGCCCATGCCCGTTCGGCCCGCGACCTCGTTCAGCTCGTTGGCGATGCAGGCGAAGCGGACGAGGTTTTCACCCGCCGGCCCGATCTGAGCGACGCGGATGCGCGGGTCACCCAGCTCGGCGAGGATCGCGTCCTCGACCTCGCCGGTGATCTTGCCCCAGAGGTGCGTGGCGTCGCGGAACTCGACGGCTCCGTCGTTGATCCAGAGATAGACCGGGGTGGGGGAGACCCCGTGAAAGACGATCGCGTCCCAGCCGGCGCGCTTGAGCTCGGCGCCCCAGTAGCCTCCGGACTCCGACTCGCCGAAGCCCCCGGTGAGCGGCGACTTGGCGCCGACGCTGTGACGCCCTGCGCCGGGGACCGGCGCGCCTGTGAGGATCCCGGGTGCGATGACGAGGATGTTGTCGGGCCCCAGCGGGTCCGCGCCCTTCGGCACGTGCTTCAAGAGGTAATGAGCGATGAGCCCGCGCCCGCCGGCGTAACGCCGGAAGAAGGGGTCGCCCGGCTCCTCGATCCGCGTCGTGCGGTCGGAGAGGTTGACGTGCAGGATCTTGTTCCAGTAGCCGTAGCGTTCCATCAGGCTCCCCCTTCTCTTGTCGTGGTCGCCTCGCCGTCGGCCGCGGCTCCCCCATCTCTTATCGTGGTCGCCTCGCCGTCGGCTGCGGCTCCCCCACCTCTTATCGTGGTCGCCTCGCCGTCGGCTGCGCCGTCGGCTGCGGCTCCCCCTTCCATCGGGCTCAAGAGCATGACCTCGGCGCCCTCGCGCAGGGGGGCGTCCCGGTCGGCCTGCTCGCCGTCCAGCGCGATGGTCAACTCGGCGTCCGGCGCGACACCGATCACTGCCAGCAGATCGTCGACCGTGGCGTCCTTCGGCACCGTATAGCGCTGCGGCCCGTCGGCGCCGCGAGGCAGAAAGCGCCGGAGATCGGCGAAGAAGGTGACCATCACGGTGATGGTGGAAGGCTCCGTCCGCGTCGAGTCCCGAGGCCCGGTCATGACAATCTTGCTGGAGTATACTGCGCGGCGTCAACTATGACGGATCGAAGTGCGAGAGGAGATCTGAGATGGGACTCGGTTTTGCCGTGTTCGCCGGCACCTCGCCCGAGGTCATTCGCGCGTGCGCGCGAGAGGCCGAGCGCCTCGGTTACAGCTCCTTCTGGGTGAATCATCCCGGCTCGACTGACGGGCTTGCCGCGCTCGCTCACGCGGCGCGCGAAACCCAGCGCATCGAGCTCGGGATCGGCGTCATCCCGCTGCACACGCGGGGACCGGAGAGCATCACCCAGGGCGTGAAGACCACGGGGCTCCCGCTCGATCGTCTGCTCCTCGGCGTCGGCAGCCCGAACCCGGAGGCGCTCAAGCGCGTGCGCACCGGCGTCGGTGAGCTGCGGCGCCAGCTCACGACGCGGCTCATCGTGGCGGCGCTCGGTCCGCAGATGTGTCGCCTCGCCGGCGAGGTCGCCGACGGCGTGCTCTTCAACTGGCTGACGCCGGAGTACGCGCGAGAGTCGGCCGGGCGCGTGCGCGAGGGCGCGGCCGCCGCGAAGCGGCCGGTGCCGAGACTCTGCGCCTACGTGCGCGTGGCGCTCGGGCCCGGGGCGAGTGATCGGCTCCAGGAAGAGGGGAACCGTTACGCCGGAGTCCCGGCCTACGGCGCCAATTTCGCTCGCATGGGGCTGAAGCCCGTGGAGACCGCGATCGCCGCCAACAGCCCGGAGGCGATCACGCGAGGGCTCGCCAGGTGGCAGGGCGCGGTCGACGAGGTCGTCCTGCGCGCGATCACGGCGAAGGACACGGTCGAAGATCACCTGGCGCTCGTTCGCGCCGCTGCGCCCGCGTAGCCCGGGCAGCGCCTTCTCCTAGCCCGCGCGGTAGCGGCGAACCAGGCCCTCGTCGAGGATCAGCCCGAACCCTGGGCCCTGCGCGACGTCCATCATCCCGTCCTTGATCGCCGGCCGATTCGTCCACATCGTCTGCCACACGGGATCGCGCTCGGGGTCGGCGAAGCACTCCGCGTAGGTGCCGTGCGGCACCGCGGCCAGAAGGTGCTGCGAGATCTGCGACTCCTCGTGATGCGCCATCTGTAAGCCGGCCACGCCGCAGAGCGCCGCGGCGCGACGCCACTCGGTGACGCCGCCGCACTCGGAGGCGTCGACGTTGACGAGATCGACCGCGCGCGCGTCGACCAGGCGGCGCACGCCGTGGCTCGTGATCTCTGACTGGCCGGCGGTGACGGGAATCCGCGTCGCCTGCCG
>Ga0209160_1003165_pt1 | contig 13542 bp, 13 predicted proteins | sample GraSoiAngelo_153_FD_186167 | JGI IMG/M metagenome (GOLD analysis project Ga0209160, IMG submission 186167) | Grasslands soil microbial communities from the Angelo Coastal Reserve, California, USA - 14_1009_12_40cm (SPAdes) (version 2) | ecosystem: Environmental > Terrestrial > Soil > Grasslands ...
CTGGTATTGATTCGGCTGATTCGCGATATGGCGTCTTCTGTGGCGGATTTCACCGTAGTGCTTCTGGTCGCGCTGATGTGCGTGGGACTGCCATACGGATACGTGATCGGGCTCGTGGTGGGCACCCTTGCGGCGCATTTTTTGAAGGGCAGATTACAAGGATTAGCGAAGTGATTGCGATTGCTCTGCTGGTTTTGATCACAGGATGCATCTATGGACTCTGGCGAGGATTACCGTTTTCAGCGGCACAGCGCCACGGATGGGCGGGCGTATGGCGTCTGGCATGCATGATCGCGGCTGTGCGGATCAGCATTTTTGGCATGGGCGTACTGTTGATGCGAAGTGCGGATTGGCGCCAGAGTGTCGGCCACATCTTGGTTCTGGTTGGTCTGCCCGAAATCTACGCGGCAAAGGCGCTGCGTTTTCAGACCACAGCGTGGTTCGCCGCATGCTGCGCGTTGCTGGCCGCAAGCAGTATTCTATGGGCCGCATTGTTCCTATTACCCTACCGTGCGCCGATGAAGCAGGCTGACGAGCGCCCAAAGAATTAGCTCGAGGGCGTATCCGAATCAGTGCTGCAGTGCGGACGCCGGAATCACGCGAGAAGTTGCCGGCAGGCAGCCGGAGGCCGCGCCGAAGCAGGTGTCTCGCAGGAACAAGGGAGGCGCGGAGGTTGCGGGAAAAGAGTTTAGGGACTCCGGCCGCACGAGGTTCGTGGCCGAGGAATTGAAAACCACGAAGCGGCCGTCGGGGCTGATGGCCGGAGAGAAGCTGGCGCCATTGGCCTCAGCGCCGTCAGGCCCGATGGAAAGGCGAAGCGTAGCAGGGACGCAAGCCGATATGGCGCCGATGCAGGTATCTCGCAGGAAGATATCACTCCATCCGTTGCTGTCACCTTTGACCAGATTGTTAGCCTCTGATGCGAAGACGACAAACCGGCCATCGCGAGTCACGGATGGCGAGCTGCTCGGGCCGTTTGGGTCAGCCCCGTTCCATCCGATGGAAATCGGAATCATCTTAGGGGCGCACGCGGCGGGAGCACCGAGGCAACTATCGCGCAAGAAAATTCTGGATATGCCTGTTCCGGCCTCGATTGAACCGTCGGCGGAATCCGCCACGAGAGCCTGAAAGCGGGGAGCCGTTTGGGTCGGGCCGGAAAGCGGTTCAGCAGGCGCGGAATCTGCGATCCTGGGGCTTGCGCTTGGCACAACAGCAGCTGAACTACAGCTCGCTGCGCAGACGATAAAGGGAACGAAGTTCGAAATATTGTTGCCCGCATTGTTGCCGCCGGTTGGTCCGGGCGCGATCACTCCGATGGAAAAGGTGCCTTTGGTGGCCAGGAATGAGGCGGGGATAGTGGCCTGCATTTCGTTGCCGTTCACGAAATTGGAGAGCAGGTTGATGCTGGTGCTGCCGGAGCCGTTCCAGGTGACATTGGATCCGGAGACGAAGCCCGAACCGTTGACGGTCAAGGCAATGTCTTTCGTTTGCCCTTCGATTGCACCGCTGGGGTAAATTGAGCTGATGGAGGAGCTAATCGTGGGCGAGGCGCCGAGATAGGGATTATAAGAATTGCAACCGAGCAACAGGAATAACCCGCATACGGCCGTTACGCCGAAAATAACGCGAGACGCGCGGAGCAGTCGTTTGCTCGTGGGTAAGCGCTGAACTTTAGTGCTGGAGCGAGCGAGGCACTGAGATCGCCATACTCGCAGCGTGGTGCCGAGTTTCAAGCCTTTCAAGGTACTTGGAGTTCCCCCTGGCCGCTGAAGCGTTCCGTGATACCACCCGGGTAGAGGCAAGTCAAATGCGTATACTCGCGAGATTACCGTTTTCCGAGATTGGATGCCAATCAAAACCAGCTTGTTGCTTATTGGTCCGGTGAAGCAAGCGCAGCGAGGCCGCTATCTGACTGTTCGGCGAGCATTCGAATGTGGCGCTCGCAAGGGGTATCGGCGGAAGAAAATTCGTGGGCCTGGCGGAAGCTGGCCGCGGCCATTTCCCTGCGCCCCAGCTTTGCCTGGACGTCACCCCGGAGAAGCCGAAAGATGGGATTGCGAGGAAACTCCTCAACCAGCGATGAGAAGACCTCCAGCGAACGCGCGTAATCGCGATCGTAGGTGCGCAAGTTTTTGGCGAGATAAAAGCGGGCCCCCACACGCGTGAGATCGCCTTTTTCGGCGGCGATCTCCAGTTGCCTCATGCCCTCCGCTCTGGAGCCGCCGGGAATCCCCATGAAAAAACGCAAAATACGCGCCATTGGCGATAGCGTGTCGACGTAATAGTTGTAGAGACCCAGGCCGGCGTAGGCGTCGGCCATCTGCGGGTCGAGCTGCAGGCAGCGCAAAAGGTGTGCACGAGCATTCACACCGGCCCGCGCCGTCCCGCGACGATCGTTGCGCAAGCCCAGCAGCCGCGCCCGGAACATCCACCCCATGGCAGCGTAGAGCTGCATCTCGGGCGAATCAGCTTGCGCGATTCGTGATTCCGCGATCGAGATGGCTTTGTTTGTGAGCGCCAGATAGCCATCATCGGCGGTCATTCGGGGGCGCTCCCAGGCGTCGATGGTGTTCCACTTAACTTCGCAGGCTTCGCAATAAATTTCCCACCAGCGTGCTTCAGCTTCCAAAAGGTAACCGAGAGGACCCCCGGGATCTGCGGCTTGTACTAGGCGAAACTGGGCCATTGCGTCATCTGGGCGTCCGGCGTACAGCAGATCGAGACCTTGTCTTGCTCCGTCGGGCAAATTGAGCGATGAGGCTTGCGCAGGCTCAGGCCAGAGCAAAACGGCCAGGAGCAGCCAAGGGAACACGGCAAAAGGGCGGGATCGGAGTATCGCCGTCGGCCGGCGCGACGATCGTGCCTGAGGACTCGTTTGCGCCTGCGATGGTTTTTCCCAGCCCAGAAGCCACGCGGCGAAGTGGTACATCACGAAGCATTCAAGAGCAAAAGGCAGAAAACCGAAATAGCCGAGCACCGGCATGTCGAAAATTTTGTCCCTTTGCATTATGGGGAAGATGTAATTCCATTTGGACGCGGCCCAGAAATTCCAAAATTCCCAAAGCCAGCCGCACACCCATCCGGAAAGCAAGAAGGAAAAGAAGCGTGCCCGATGCCCAAAGGCCAGGTCCGCTTCCAGCGAGGGAAGTCCGAGGCGGAAGTTGATGGGATCGAGGAGAAACACGAAGCCGAGCCACACCGCGCCAAAAAGAAAGGAGCCCAGCGACCGCGGCAAAATGACGGGGACGATCAGAAGAATGGCGCCAGTAATCATGAACGCGTTTTGGGCCGGGCGCGAGAAGCTGATCGGGCGAGCGGGGGCTTCCCACCAGCCGAAGGACTCGATGAGGTCGGCGGTAAGAAAAATTCCCGGCCAGATGGTGGCAAAAGCCCACCCGTAACCGAACCAGCGCACCGGAAGCGATAGAGGCATACCGCCCACATATGTCCAGTTTGCCAGCCGCAGGTTATAAGCTTCGAAGATGAGCCACAGCGGAATGGAGAGCAGGGCCAATCCTGCGAACTTCCCGGGCGTATCACGGAGTTGAGAATGCCCGCGAATCGCGAAGACGGCGGCATCGGCGGTGAGTGCATAGGCGGTCCAAGCAATGGGAGTGAAGAAAGTGGCTATCGGCTCCACGCCGCGGAACATCAGCCATTCCGCTATGACCAAGGAGACCAAGCCAACCCAGCCGTAGACGGGGAATGGGCGCGTGCGTCGCCTGAAAAATTCGGCGAACATGACCGCGGTCATGCACGCCAGGAGAATCACCCCGACCCTGATCATGGTCCCATGTTAACGCAGGGCCAGCCTTTTGCCGATTGCGGACTCTGCTATGCTGCGAGGCGGCGGTCTGGGCGCGGACCAGGCTCAATGGCGAGCAGGGCCAGAGAAATGTCAGAAACGGCACGTCAATTAGAAGCAAGTGCGATTCGGGTGGCCTGGCAATTTGCAGAACCTCGCCTGGCGGCGATTCCTGAAGGCTGGTTCACGATGGGCTGCGCAAACGGCCGCGATGATGAAAGACCGGTGCATCGTGTATGGGTCGACCGCTTTGAGCTTTGCATTTATCAGCTGACTCGCGCCGAATACGCTTATTTTCTTCGCGAAACGCGCCGGGCGGCGCCGCCCTTCTGGGATGATCCCGCTTTTCAGCAGCCGCAGCAACCGGTGGTTGGGCCATCGTGGTTCGATGCGACGACTTTTTGCGAGTGGCTGAGCAACATTACCGCTCGAAATTACCGGTTGCCTACGGAAGGGGAGTGGGAACGCGCGGCGCGCGGAGGAGTCGAGGGAGATCTCTATAGTTGGGGAAATACGGCGCCCGAGGAGCTGCCGGGCTATGCGAGCCGCTGGAGGAATGCTCCGGAGCCCGTGGGACTCGATGCGCCGAATGCCTATGGGCTATTCAATATGGGCGACAACGTTCACGAATGGTGCGCGGACTGGTACGACGCGCATTACTACGAGCGCAGCCCGGAACGCAATCCGCAAGGACCGGAGCATGGCAGCCGGCGCGCATCGCGGGGCGGAGCGTGGCGCCACCACGTCAAGGCGTCCCGGTGCGCGGCGCGCTCGAGCATCCCTCCTGAATTCAAGTATGCCGATTATGGTTTCCGTGTAGCACGATCGCTCTAAGAAGAAGCCGCGAATGAGGACCGATGAAGGATTGGTCAACTCGGCTGCCGGCGCACGAGCGTCGGCACTCTGCTTCTGCTATCTTCCTGTGGTTGGTCGAGCGGAGGGCAGATGCGCGAAGAATCCCAGTTCAAGAATGAGGACGCCCATTGCGGGCTGGCCAAGCGGTTTCGCCGCGATTATGGAGCCATGCCGGGGCGCATAAGAAGGCGCAGCGTGGCCATTCTGGCGCTGGCAGTGACACTTTGCGGGGCGGGTTTCATCTACGGCCAGAATCAGAAAAGTAAGAAGAAAGGCGCCGATGCCGGCACGAGTGTGAGTACAGCTTCTTTAATGCCGGACAATCAAGCGATCGACCTGCTGGTTTCGCAGATGTTAGGGGCATGGCAGGCCGGCGACGCGGAGGCCATGCGAAAATTCTATGCTGACGACATCATGGTGATCAGCGGTGCATGGGAACCGCCGCTAATCGGGTGGGCGAATTACGCGCGCGCCTATGAAGCGCAATTTGCCCGGACTTCCGGCTCCCGTCTGGAGCGCACCAATTCTTATTTCAAAATGATGGGCGATACGGCCTGGGTGACCTATCAGTGGCAATTCTTGGGAAACGTGGACGGAAAACGTACACAGGCCTTCGGCCACACGACGCTCTTGCTGCAGAAGAGAGCCGGCAACTGGCTGATCGTACTGAACCACACCTCGGCGATTCCGGCCGATGAGCCGCCGGCGGATCTGTCCTCCAACCCCGTGAGCGGTGAGCCTACCAGCTCACTCGCGCCAACCCCAAAATAGAGCGAGAGGCGGGTCCTCTTTCGCCGAGGGCGCGCGCGAACTTCGTTATGGATTATTAAAGCCGATCCATACCCAGAGGCTCGCGCTTGCCAGCAGCAGAATGCCGGAAAGGATTGCGAGGGTGAGGATGGGCTTCCCCAGGCGGTTCAATCTCGTAATGACCACCGCCTGATCGCTGCCCATCATGCTTATCTCGGCTTTATTGAGGTAAAGCTGATCGTCTTCCTTGCTTGACAGCGTGGCACGGTAAACGAGCAGGGCCACCAGTGCGGCGGTGATCAAGCCCCACGAAAGCAACAGGTAGGCCAATGGACCGGATATATCCCCCATGGTTTCCTCCCTGCGAGAATCGACAGCCCGCGCTTGACTTTTTGACTTGGAAGTTGCGGCGCCATAGGCATGGCCTCCGCTAATGGCGGGGATTATAGCACCGCTGCGGGCCGAGGGAGTCAAGCTGCAGCGTGGGTCAAGGGTCGGGTTGCGTTGACAAAGGGGAAAGCGGCGGGCAAAATGATTTTGGTTTTTGCCTCGGTTCGGTCCTACCTATGCCCAAGTGGCGGAACTGGCAGACGCGCTAGATTCAGGGTCTAGTGCCGGCAACGGCGTGGAGGTTCGAATCCTCTCTTGGGCACCAAACATTTCAAAGCGCTTACGCGGATTTTGCCTTTGCCATAGTTTGCGTCTTTGATTGCTCGGTGTCAGTATTGGTGTCAGTTGGTTTCGCCGTTATGCGTTCCACCGCTTCTTTGAGGTGGCTGTCGCCAAGATGGGAATACCGCCGAGGACTGCTACGGCCTTCGTGATATTCACGGCTGACTTGGAACTGCGTGCGCTGGATTGGCCAGACTGGTGCCGACTCACGCATGCGAAGAAAAGGAATCTGGTGGCAACTCGGGCAGTCATAGCGGCACGCATCCGAGCCGCGAGACAGTAAGGGAAGAACTTGCTCGGCGAACTCACGACTTGGTACAGGGGGTCGGATTACTGAGGAAGCCGGACCCGCGAGATATCCGATGTTCGTTGAAGAACGACAGTGAGAGGTATGGCCTGCTCCTCTAGCGCGGTTTCGGCATTCGTGGGAGCGGCGATGATGGTGTAGGGCGTGGCGGTGAGGAAGTCGTCCAACGAGACCTTGAAATTCACTTTTCTTCGTTTAGGGAAGCGGACCAGAAATTCTCCCTCCCTGTTGGAAAAGACCATTTGCCCATCCGCCTGTAACGCCACACCCGCCAGCGGTGCACCGGCCGCGTCAACCACTTTCCCCAATACAACGTATTTCGCAATCTTGAGTGATAGCATGCCATTGCTCTCCAGTCCCGAAGAGCGGTACAGGTAATCGCCCGCCGATGTCGTGTACCGGATTGTTCCATCCGGGGCCACATTCGTGTTGGCGGCTAATTGCAAATTCCCAAAGGGGCGAAATTGCAGGCTCAGGTTGTAAACATGGGTAAAGGGTCCGCCCCCCGTAGTTGCACGAAAGGGAAGGTAGGCTGTCTCGTGGCTGAGCGATATGGAGAATCGGTTAGAAAGCAGAAATTCACCCCCGATATTCAATGCCGTCTGGCCGCCAGACCTGGTGACGTACTCGGTTAGGCTGAAGCTCTGCGCGATGGCCTCGCGGAGGTGTGCGGTCATCGATTGGTTTGCAAAATCTCCCTGTGACTTGCTCTTGTAAAAATCGAAACCGGCTTCTAACTTCCCGCCCAATGCTCGCTCCGCCGAGAATGCATATCCTACGGTATCTTTGGCGGAAACTCTGGACTGATACAAATTGGCGCTCAGGCGGACACCGTAAAGGATGGTGTTGGCGCCTAATTGATGGATGGTGCCCTCCAGGCTTGGCTGGTCCGACGTGACGGGCGACAGAACGTTCTGTCGTGACAGGCTGAAAGAAAAATTCGGCAAAGGGCGCAGCCCAAGATAAAAATTGTCTTTGATAGGTTCTGAAACGAGCGGAGTAGATTGTGTACCTATACGTTGAAAGGTTTGGTCTGCGCTTATGTAGGCCGCCTTGAATGTTAATTTCTCGCCTTCGATGACGACGGCGTTTGCTAGATAAGGACTATCGGCGCCCCTTCCGCCAGAAAAGGAGTAGCTCAACCACTTCCTCGGCGACCACTCCATACCAACAATAACAGTCTGTTTTTCCGAAGCGATCGTACGAATAAGGAAACGCAGTTGTGGAGATTGTTGAAATTGCGCAAAGAAAAGGCCAAATGGCTGTTCGGCGCGTGCTGCCGAGAAATAAGGAGCCCCCAGTGCCAATGAAGTCGCGCCGCCAAACACCACGAAATCCATTCGACCTGATTTCTTTGCAATACCTAGGCCCTTGCCGAAGAAGTAGTGATCGGCGACGAAAACATCGGTCGGCAGATTGAAGGGAAGGACATCATCTCCGGCGGTCAAACCGTATCCGTGAAATTGAGTTCTTAGAACTTCACCAAAAACCAGCCTGCCATCGACAACCCCGGCGCCCAAGGAACCACTATAACCGGGCGCCTGGAATTCGACCGATCCTCCATGGGCATTAAACAGGCTTGAAGAACCGGCTTGTGGGTGAAATATTTGGGCGTGTGAACTGGGGGACCAGAGGGCAATCAACAACAACGAATAACAGAAGTGGCCGCATCTCAAACTCCTTGAGCCATTCCGCGAAGCCCTCCTACGGTGTCTGAGTTGTAATCGGAGCTTCAATTTTGAAATTTCTCAAGGTGAAAACCGCTAGGTCCGGTACTCCGTCTTCCTTCCAAGGCACATCCAGCCGCCTGTGCTTGTGCGGGTAGATGGGAAAACCTTCTGCTTCCATCTTTTTCTTTCCCGCTCGAACTTCAGTCGCCAGAACTCTTGCAAAGCAATCGCTCTCCGACGCTAGGTCGAGCGAAACTACCTGGGTGGCCGTATCGAAGCTGGCGTTCACGATCTTCAGTTCATTTTTGGAAGCGTCCTTCTTGGGCAATAGGTAGACCGTATGCGGCAGCAAAACCTGAATATTCATCCCTGAGCTTGTTCGCACCGGAAGTCCGGTCATTCCCGCGTAAACCACAAACCACGCCGGAAGTTTGCTAGCCGTTGCCTGGTAGGCCACGGACAAGGATTGCTTCGGCGGTATGCGGAAACTGGTAGCCGAAAATTTGACGTGAATATCGCTGTCCAATGGCCCGTAGGTGATTTCGCCGTCTTCCGATACCGCGAAGCTCTTGGCTTCCAGCACGACGTTCAAGGGATAAAAAGAATCATTGGTGAGTTCAAAACGGCCGCTGGCTTGCCCGCGATATTCGCTCAACACCGGCTGTATCGTTTGCCCCTGCGCGATGCCAGCGAAGCCGGAACAGACGAGGGCGAAAAGAATTACGATCTTCACCTTGGCCGGAAAGACTTGCGCGGCGCGACGCATCTTAAGGAGTCGCCTGAGCCTGGATATTCAGGGTGCCGCTATAGGTGTCCGCAGGGAGCTGTGGCAGCGTGGTCAGATTGATATTGAAAGTGAGCGCTGCCGTGGCGCTGCTTACCTTATTCGCGCCGGTAATTACGGTGCTCTGCAGGAGCAGCGAAGATCCAGCAACACCGAAACCCGCGTTCGTGCCACTGACCGGAGTGAAGGCGCCCGCGCCCACTTTGATCTCAAACGCCGCAGACGGAATGTTGGTCGTTCCTACGGCAGGCGTCAATGCCGCTGTGGCACTGGCGAAATATCCATACAACGCCACTGCTGTTTGTGCTGGCTGCAGGACCCAGCTCGTGGTCACCGTGATCCCGGCATTGCCCGGATTGCTCGAGTTTCCCGGGGTCAGGGCATTCGCGTTGGCGGTAGCCCAGGTTTGTGTTGCGCTCGACAAAGACACGGTCAACGACGTATTCACCGTCGCTGTCAACGCAACCGTCGCTGTATTTGAATTGGTTGCGGCCTTAACCGGCGTGCCGAAAAGCATAGCCAAGGCCGAGACGCCGGCGATTCGCAGCAATTTCTGAGTGCTTTTCATATGATTGCTCCTTCCATTACTGAGCCCATTTTCTAAGGTATTTCCCGTATGGGGAAATAGCTCGATAGTACCGAGGTCGCGCATCCGATACTAATTAAAGGGTTTATACTCTCTGCGCCAATTCGGGAAAGGCGAGCAAGCCTTTACTCTAGGGGGTCGCCTGCGCCTGAATGCTTAGCGTTCCACTGTAGGTATCAGCGGGCAATTGGGGCAAACTGGAAAGATTGATGTTGAAAGCCAACACACTCGTGTTGGAAGAGTTCCGATTGGCTCCGCTGATGGCAATGTTCAGTAGAATCAAACTTGCTCCCGCTGCGCCGAAAGGGCCGGTACCCGTGACGGGGGTGAATGCCCCGGCGTTAATCTTCAACTCGACCGCCGATGAAGGAATATCTGGACACCCGGTGGTACAAATGAGGGATCCATGCGCCAGAGCAGCGGTGGAACTGTTGAAATAGGCATAAAGCCGCAAACGCGTAGATGTTATCGCAAGGCTCCAGATTGTAGAGATCGTAATTGACGTACTGCCTGCATTCGTAGAGTTGCCAGGCGTCAGTGCGTTACCGAAGCCGTTGTTCCACTGCACCGAGCCGCCGCTCAGCGAGACGGTAATAGACTGCGCGTAGGAAACCCCTCCAAGCAAGAAGAATCCACAATAGAAGAAGACGACGAATGCTAAGGTTCTTCCTCTCATGGTGCGCTCTCGACCCTTGTAGCATGATTCACGTCATTCTCACGTGGATGTCCAGCAACTTGTTGCTCTTTCGTTAATCGAAAACCTAGCGCAATTCCGCCCGGCAATCGAAGCACAGGCGAGGCCGTCCGGCCCTGGCTCAATATCTTTTAGGAGTGAGTTTGTGGCGCGGAGCCCTGGAATTGCCTCATTTGAGGGGTCAATCGTTCTGGTGGGGACTCGTGACCTGTATATCGATCGTTATAGGCAGTTGGTCAGTTGGAGGTGCCTTCGTGCACCTTGCCGTTCTTTCTTGGAGATGGGCGCGACTCTACAATGCGGGCGGGAAGTAAGAGCGGCATCCTGGGCACGCAATACATTGACAGCTCAATGCCGCGTGACGCAAGGAGCAACAATAGCAATCCGCCCTCGTGGGAATTGTCAGGGAGCGCTCTGACGCGGCGCCGGTGTCAGTTCTGGAGTCAGAGGGTCGGACCCACGTCAGGGCACGTTCGCGAATGGAAACGAAAATCCAACTCTGGCCGCAAGTCGCGGCCAGCAAGATGGTTAGCGCGCCCTTGTGCACGCCTGCTCGGTGGTGCCGGACTCTACGGATCCACCCAAATATAGATTCAGGGTCTAGTGCCGGCAACGGCGTGGAGGTTCGAATCCTCTCTTGGGCACCAACAGCTTACGAGCTGTGGGAATGTAAATGAACTCTGCCGAGGCTGGCTCGAGAGACCTGAACAAGAACGAACGAATTGACGGCGGAGACAGCCAAAGCGTATATTCCGGCAAGCCAGTAGAATGGTCCTACCGTTCGGGCAGAAATCTGGAGGAAGACATGAAGAATGGGGTTGGCTTGAGTTTCCTCTTGATGATTGGTCTTTTGGCGGTTTCCGTTCCGGCGGTCGCACACCACGGGAACGCGTCATACGGTCATGCGAAACAACTCACTTTGAAGGGAACCGTGACGGAATGGGATTGGCTCAGTCCCCATACCTTGCTGAAGCTTGATGTAAAAGATGACCATGGAACCGTAGTGAATTGGATTGTGGAGTGGAACGCGCCGTCCAGCCTCATCAACTTTGGCATAAACAAGAAGACCTTCAAGCCCGGGGATGAGGTCACGGTTTTCATCATAACGCCCGACAACGGCGCGCCGGTCGGGCGTATCCAGCGAGTCATGCTCGCCAACGGCACGTGGTTACGCGGCTAGACTGCGGAGCCCCTCGACCCCTGCGGTCGTGCGTATTCAAGCGATGCTTTGTATGAATCCACAGCTGAGATTTATACGACGCAAAGGATTTCCGACATGTTGAACCGCTTCGTGATCCCGGCAGTTGTACTTGCAGCATCCATGTTTTCACTTCCTGCGCGCGCTCAAAATGCTCCGCGAACGCCGTTTCCTGCGCCCGATCCAAATGCTCCGCCGGTGGCCCAAAACCAGGAGAAGCATGTCGACGGCTGGTACAAGGAAGTGCCCTTGCCGCCGAAAGATCAGAAGTCGGCGCCAGCTCCTCGCCATGACCTGTCTGGAATTTGGGAGCCGGCCGCGGGTTGGAGGGCCGGGGTCCAACAATACGGCGCCATCGAATACCCGTCAGACAATAAACCCGAGCATCAGTTGCCTTTTACCCCCCTGGGTGAAAAAACGTGGAAATCTCATAAGCCGGGATTTGGAACCACAGAGGTTCCCATCGCGCTCAATAACGATCCATTTGATATCTGCGATCCAATCGGGTTTCCGCGCATAGAACTCTTTAACCTCAGAGCGATACAAATCCTTCAGACGGAAAAGCAGGTGCTGATCTTTTATCAAAATGATCGGACATTTCGCAGCATCTGGACGGACGGGCGAGGGTTTCCCCCTGAGGATATTTCGGAGCCACGATGGTACGGCTATTCGATCGGCAAGTGGGAGGACGATACCACGTTTGTCGTCGAGACGACCGGACTCGATGAAAGAACCTGGATCGATAATGCCGGGCGTCCGCATACTAGCGACTTGCGAGTGGAAGAACGCTTCCACCGCGTGAACCACGACATCCTGGAGCTCACCCTAACGATCATCGATCCGAAGATGTATACGAAACCCTGGAATGCCCTCAATAAATTCCCTCTGCGGTTGCAACCAGCCGATTTCGATCTCCGGGAGATGATCTGCTCACCCTCAGAGCAGGCGGAATTTGACACGCAAGTGAGCCGCCCGGCCATAGCGAACTCAAAAAAGAACTAGTTTGGCTGCTGCGGCTGGTTCCCTCGGCGACGGCGGCACAAGTCACCGGCCTCTTGCGCGGAGCTGCACGAACCTATTGGCGGCCTTTCTCGCTGGCGGGATTGCCAATTAATCTGTAATAGTCCGCGTTTTCTGACGGCGAGCAAATCATCTCCCGGACATCGAAATTGGGCGGCTCCAGCTTCATGGGAAACTTGTCCAGGGCCACCCAGGGCTTCGTGTACATCTTCGGATCATCAATCGTCACCGTCCACTCCAAATGGTCATGGTCCACACGGTGGAAGCGCTCTTCCACTCGCAGATCGCCGCTATGCGGGCGGCCAACAAGGTCGACCCATGATCTTTCATCGATACCCGCCGTCTCGACGACGAGCGTATCGTCATCCTCCCACTTGCCCACCGAATATCCGAACCAGCGGGGTTCGGGATCTTTGGGGAGTTCTCGGCCGTCGGTCCAGATGACCCGCCAGATCCTGTCAAACTGGTACAGGATGGCTACCTTGACGGGCGTCTGAAAAATCTGAGTTTCCCTTAATTGAAAAAGGTCTTCGCGCGGAAACCCCTGAGGATCACAGTTGTTCACGGGATCGTTTGTCTCCGCAGGGAGGACACTTCTGAATCCAATGGTGGGCCTCGTGCGCTTCAACGCTTCCAAGCCCAAAGGAGTGTAAGGTAATTCATGTTCCGGCTTGCCGTCTTCCGGCATGGCCTTCGCGCCGTAGGGCCCGAGTCCGTCAAGGAATCCGTTGGCCGGCGCCCAAGTCCCGGAAATGTCATGTGCTGGAGCAGGGGCCGTCTTCTGACCCTTCACGTCTGGGCTTATTGGTCGTCCCCAACCGTCGACATCTACAGGTTCGGAGGCAGCGGGCGCTGCCTCCTTCGGCGTTCCTGATTGTGCCGGTGCGGTCTGAGCGCTCGCCAGAGATGAAAATATCAACGCCGCTAGTACAAACCCGGAGGCAGCAGAGCGCTTCAGCACCGTGGGAACCTCTTCCATCGTCTAAGCTCCCTCAGTTTCAAGATTAGGCTTCCCACACGGAATTGAGATTCCATCCGATGCGGATGGAGGCTTGATGCTATCGGATCACTGCGGGGCAGATCAAGACATGCGAGCCTCGGCGACGCGCGTGCGACCCTCTGAATCACGCGGCCTCCGGACCAATCAAGAAGGCGTGGCGGCCTCGAATTCTGGTAGAGTTTTAAATGATTTTGGTATCTG
>Ga0209160_1003167_pt1 | contig 13535 bp, 10 predicted proteins | sample GraSoiAngelo_153_FD_186167 | JGI IMG/M metagenome (GOLD analysis project Ga0209160, IMG submission 186167) | Grasslands soil microbial communities from the Angelo Coastal Reserve, California, USA - 14_1009_12_40cm (SPAdes) (version 2) | ecosystem: Environmental > Terrestrial > Soil > Grasslands ...
TCCAGCCAGAAACTTAAGGTGCTGAAAGATCCGCATTCAGGCGGGACGGAGAGCGATATCCAGACGCAGACGCAATTCCTGACCGGCTTACGGGACGAGATGAACGCTATCGCTGCAAGCCTCAATCAGATCGAGTCCATTCGCGCGCAGCTCGCTAACCTCGAGAAGGAACTGGGGACGGACGACACGGGCAAGGCGATCCGAAAGGCGGCGGACGAATTGGCGGACAAACTCACTAGCGTCGAAGGCAAGGTCCTGCAGCTCAAGCAAACAGGAAGAGGGCAGGACGCTGTTCGGTGGCCGCCTATGTTGGCTGGCAAGATCGGTTACCTTGCCGACCAGGCCGAAACGTCGGATTTTCCGCCAACGACGCAGCAAGTGGCGGTGGGAGAAGAACTCAAAAAGCAGAGCGACCAATTCCAGCAGGAATATCAGCAGATTTTGGCTAAGGACGTGACGCCCTTCAACGCCATGCTTCGGGAGAAGAACATTCCGAATATCATCGTCAAGATGCCGTGAGGGACACTTCTCTGGATTTTTGAGAGGACCTGGGAAGGACAAGACCGTGCGAATCGTTCGCGGATGGATATTTCTTTGTGTGACCGGTGCAATGTTGACGGGAAACAGTTACGCGCAAGATCGCAGTCAGACGCGATCGATGATCATTTCGCGGAATGGAATCGTGGCAGCGGAATCGCCACTGGCGGCGCAGGCGGGCGTGCGAATCCTGGAACATGGCGGAAACGCCGTGGATGCGGCCATTGCTGCGAACGCGATGATGGGCGTGGTCGAGCCGATGATGAATGGCATCGGTGGAGACTTGTTTGCAATTGTGTATGACGCGAAGGCCAACAAGCTGTATGGATTGAATGCCAGCGGGTGGGCGCCAAAAGGATTGACGATCGAATATTTACAGAAGCAGGGAATTCGAAGCATGCCGCAACAGGGAGTGAATGCCATCACCGTGCCGGGAGCGGTGGATGGATGGCAGAAGCTAGCGGATAAGTTTGGACGAAAGAAACTGGCGGAAGACTTGGCTGCGGCGATTCGAACGGCACAGGACGGATTTCCCGTGCCGGAATGGACGGCGGCGTACTGGGCGGGAGAAGTAGATTATTTGAGGATGGATGAGACGGCGGCGAAAACGTATCTACCGGGAGACCACGCCCCGAAAGTAGGGGAAGTGTTTCGCAATGCGGATTTGGCTTGGTCGCTCGAGCAAATCGCGGAGCACGGGAGGGACGCGTTCTACAAGGGGGAAATCGCGGCGAAGATTCTGGAATCAATGAAGCGCCACGGCGGGCCGATGGTGGCAGGGGACCTGGCGGAGTATTCGAGCGAATTCGTGGAACCCATCTCAACGACCTATCGCGATTGGACGGTCTACGAGTTGCCGCCCAACGTGCAGGGCATCGCGGCGCTGGAGATGCTTAACATCATGGAGACGTTTCCGCTGGGCCAGAAAGATTGGGGCTTTGGCTCGACGAGAGCGTTGCACGCGATGATTGAGGCGAAGAAGTTGGCGTATGCCGACCTGGCGAAGTACATCGGCGATCCGCGGAAGCAGAGATTGCCGCTGGCGACGCTGCTTTCGAAAGAATGGGCAGCGCAGAGAGCCAAGGTGATCGATTCGGAGCATGCGAACTGCGGAGTGACAGCAGGAGAAATCCCTGCGGGAAGCGATACCACGTATCTGAGCGTGGTGGATCGCGAAGGGAACATGGTTTCGCTGATCCAGAGCAATTACGAGGCTTTTGGATCTGGCATCGTGGCACCAGGAACGGGGTTTGCACTGCACGATCGCGGCGGACTTTTCTCACTCGATCTCACTTCACCGAATGCGCTGGCGGGAAGAAAACGGCCGATGCATACGATTATCCCGGCATTCGCGCAGAAGGGCGAAACACGGGTGGCGTTCGGGATTATGGGCGGATGGAACCAGTCGCAGGCCCATGCACAGTTCGTGGCGAATCTGGCGGACTTCAAAATGAACATCCAGGCGGCGCTGGAAGCACCGCGATTCAGCAAACACTCATTCAACGGATGCGACGTGATGGTGGAGAACCGGATTCCCCAAAAAGTGCGAGAGGAACTGGCGGCAAAGGGACACAAGATTGAATTGAAAGGGATGTTTTCGAGCGCTGTGGGTGGGGGCCAGGCGGTGATGCGGGATTTTGCGGCAGGCGTGAACTATGGGGCCTCGGATCCCCGGAAAGATGGCCAAGCAGTGGCGGAATTACCACTGAACTGAGAGCCATCCTCGATCTGCCGGGAAACGGCGCCCGGCTCTCCATGCAAAAGAGTTCCCTCCAAGGGAGTTAGAAAGGAAGGGAGCTGCCGTTTATAGGATAGGCGTCCTAAAGTACAGTTTTCTAAGTGCTTGCAAGCAAAAGACTTAGCGTCAATTCTATTGGCGGAGGAATTGCACCTGTACTTCCGGCCAGGGTCCGCCGGCCGCAGCCAAGCGACCTGGATGTGGAGACCCTATGGGGTACGTTCGAGTCGCTCGGATCCTCGTACGCTTTCTGCCGCTCGCTGCTGTCTTGTTCCCTTTGAATCCGACGAGTCAGGCGCAAACCATCGACGTTTCCGGGCGTTACGAGTGCACGCAAGCGAAGGTGCATGGGAAAGAGACTCCGTGCAAGGCCGCGCCGCTGATTTTGAAGAACGATGGGCGTTTCGAATTGCGCGGATGGGAAGGAAGTTATCTGGTGAACGGCGGGTGGGTGGAGCTATCGGATTCGCTAATTAAGACGCGCGCGAGGATTGAGCCGGGGCACAAAATCGTGCTGCGATACTACGGGAAGCATGGGCTGGTGCAAATGACGTTTGAGCGGCGCGTGGCGGAGCTGGGCAAGACGGCGCTGAGCTGAGGAGCGATGGAGATCCAACTGAGTTTTGTGCTTTTCAAAGAGCTGCAGGAAAAAGCGAGGAGTAGCGAGGCCGTGGCCCGCATAATGATTGTTCGCGAAAGCAAAAATGCGGACGTTGCGTTTGAGGAAGATACAACGGGGCCGCATGCCCACGAGTAGTTCACTTCCGAAATAACCCAAAAGAGCGGATTTTTAGTTTGCTGGGGCGAGCCAGCCTCGGCCGCGCAGGACTTTGCCTGCCGTAGCTCCGGTGAGTTTGCCTTGATCGTATTCGATTTGCCCGTTGACGATGGTGAAGTCGATGCCTTCGGAAAGCTGGTCGGGCTTTGTAAACGTTGCATGGTCGATGATCGTCGAAGGATCGAAAATGGCGATATCTGCAAAGTAGCCGGGCTTGAGGAGCCCGCGGCTGTCGAGATGTTCGCGCTGGGCGGGAAGCGAAGTGATCTTGCGAATGGCAGCTTCGAGAGGCATGAGATGTTCGTCGCGGACGTAGCGGCCGAGGAAGCGCGGCATAGAACCCATCGCGCGCGGATGCCCATGAGCCTCGTAGATCGGGCCGTCGAGTGACATTTCACCGGCGTCAAGGCCAATGCTGGTCCAGGGCTGGCCTAGGCCGGTGCGGAGGTCTTCTTCGCTGGCCATGAAATAGATGGCTCCCGTTTGTGCGCCGTCGGCCAGAACGAAATCCATGAGCGTGTCTTCCGGTGATTTCTTCCAGACCTTGGCGATGTCGTCGACCGTTTTCCCTTCAAACTGCTTCAATCCCGGTTTTTCCACGGAAGAGATGAGAACGCCGGGAGCACCGCCACAATCGTAGAAGAGGTTTTCCCAGTCGGGATGATCTCCGGCGAGCTCTTTCTTGATGCGTGCGCGAATGACAGGATCTTTCAAGCGCCCGAGTAATTTCTGCACGCCTCCATCGGCGACCCACGGCGGAAGCGCGGACGCAAGTGCCGTGGCACCGGCAGGGTAGGGATACATGTCGGCGGCGATATCGAGACCGGAGTCGCGCGCGTTTTGAATGGTGGCGACGACATTCTTCATGCTGCCCCAGCGCGGCTTACCGCTGACCTTCAAGTGAAAAATTTCGACGGGGAGATGTGCTTCGTGACCGATGCGGATGGCTTCGGCGAGAGCGGGCATTTCGGATGCACCTTCACTGCGCATGTGCGTGGCGTAAAGGCCGTCGTATTTTGAGGCGACTTGCGCGAGGGCGATGAGCTCGTCGGTTTTTGCATAGATGTTGGGCGGATAGATAAGCGCACTGGAAACGCCGAGAGCGCCATCCTTCATGGCCTGCTCAACGAGGGATTTCATTTGTTCGAGCTCCGCAGGTGTCGGGGCGCGGTCATTGTCGCCGATGACGGCTTCGCGAACCTGCGCAGAGCCCACGTAAGTGCCAATGTTGAGAGGCGTACCCTGTTTCTCGAGCCGGCGGAAGTAACCGTCGAGAGTGGTCCAATCGATAGTGAGCTTGTAGTGTTCGAGAAAAGGTTTTTGCGGTTCGATGGTTTTCCGATTTTGCGGAGCGATGGAACCGCCTTCGCCGGTGATTTCCGTGGTGATTCCCTGAGAGAGTTTGCTGAGCGAGCGATTGTCGAGCAGAAGAGCGACTTCCGACTGGCCAAGCATGTCAATGAAACCGGGAGCAACGATGCGGCCCTTGGCGTCGATCTCCCGCTTGGCGTGGGCCTCGCGCAAATCGCCGATAGCGGCGATGCGATCGCCGCTCACGCCAACATCGGCTGCGTACCAGGGATTGCCCGAGCCGTCGATGATGTGGCCGTTGCGGATGAGGAGATCGTAGGCGGCTGCGGGAGAGTCGTTGAGATTGGCGTCGTACGCGGCAGCGGCAATTTCTCCGAGAGCCTGCCCCGCGACGGCCTGCGCCTCTTCCATGTCGGGAGGGAGAGTGACGTGATTGACGTAAGCAGCAAAGGCGAGCTTTTTGCTGTCTTTAGTGATGACGTAGCCAACCAGGCCTTTGCCGTTGAGCATCAATTTGGTATTGAGCTTGTCTTCGGAGCCGAAAGTGCCGGTTTTTGCAAACACGTGACCGGCGCCGGGAGAGCTAGTTTGAATTTTCGCGAGCGTGCCGTCTTTGCCGAGGATGGGCAGCGCTTTGAAGAAAACTTCGTAGTCAGGGCGCGTGGTCCAATACGTGAGGTAATGGACCATGAAATCCGGGCTGAAGAGATCGGCCCAGTCTCCGCCCGCACCATCGCCCTGCCCCGCGCCGGAAAGATCGAGTTTTGCGGATTGTAGAAATTCGTGCTCGACATGAAACCCGGCGTCGAGCGGATTCTTGATGTCCTTTGCCACCAGCGCGCCGAGAAGATAAGGTCCCATGCCAGCGTGGAGGTTTTGACTAACTTTTAATGTCACCTTGATTTCTTCAGAGAGAGGGGGAGAGACGTGTTCCGTCACCTGATTTTCCGCAGAGTAGAAACGAGTGTAAGGAGAAAAATCGGTGGGGGCCGGTGCAGAAGCGGATTTCAGCTGGATACCAGCGGCGATCAAAGCTTCGCGGAAAACGGTTTCAGCAAACTTCATCGGCGAGGGCACGGCGATGGTCGCGGGCTGCGGCTTGGCGCCCACGGGAAGACTGCCAGAAAGAGTGACGGTGACGGAGCCATCCGCGTTCGTTGTGAAGTCCGGGGAATCAAACGAAGGCTTGGCTCCGGCAGCAGAGGTAGTCAAATGATTGAAGAATTTGACGTAGGCGGTCTGAGGTGAAGTCTTGAGCGAAAGGGGATCGCCCTCTTTCGCGCCGGGCGTTCCGAGCAGATCGATGACGTTGTCATTGATCATGATGGAGGACATAACCACGTTCGTTCCGCCTTCGCGGGGGCCGTCGGGGAAAAGTGTCGTGTCGATCAGCACGTGGCCATCGATTTTGCGGATGCCTTTGGCCGCGACGTCCTTGGCAAGCTGCTTAATGACTGCGAGAGGATCGCCAGCCAGGGCCGGGCCCCCGTAAGAATGATCTTCATCGACGAAAGCGAGGGTGCCGTCGGCCTGGATGCGATTCGAGAGATTGGGATCGCCGCTGGCGACGAGAATCAAATCACCTTTGAGCGTGCCGTGTTTGTCGACGGAGCCGGTGCGGTAGACGTGAGTATGAAAACGATAATCTGGACCGAGTTTCGCAAGGAGCGTGCCTTCGGTGAGGGTCTTTGTCGTGGAGGCAGGCACGAAGAGTTTGTCGGCATTGAGGGAATAGAGGACCTTACCGGTGTCGAGCGAATAGAACTCGATGCCGAAATTGGCGTGAGCGAATTCGGGACGGCCGACGACCTTCTGGATGCGTTGCGCGAGCGAGTTATCCGTTTGCGCGCGAGCGGGGATCGCCTGGAGTGTGAAAAAGACCGCGAGAGGCGCCGCGAAGGTCGTGAGCAGAAGGCGGGTTTTATTTTTCAAGAGAGAATCCTCCTCGAAATGATCCGACAAAGGCGCTAATGAGCTGTGCCGGCGGCCGTGCCCGTGCCTAGCTTTTCGAAAGGAACATTCAAGATCGGATATTCCTTCCAATCTTTGTAATCGAAGTGCCACCACTCGGCTTCATAAACGGTGAACCCCTCGGATTCCATGGCGCGGCGAAGCGATGAATGTTCGATGCAGAATAGATTTACGGAATCCGCTACAAATTGTACCAGCGGAATCCTTTGCGCTGTTCCTCTGCAATTTCCTTGACGATGGCAAGCGTTTGGGAGCGGCGATACTGACCGACGGCGGCGAGCAGAGAATCAAAGAGGGCGACGGGCGCGACATAGGACGCTCCGAACGAAGTCGATTCGACGGAGGCCAGAAAAATCTCGTTGCACCCGCGCGCCAGCGGAGAAAGATAGGTGTCCGCGATGCCAACGCAATACGCGCCGCGAGAGCGCGCCTGCTGCGCGCCTTCCACGGTTTGGCGAAGACCGCGCCGGAAGCTGATGGCGATGACTAGATCCTGCTTGTTGACCGAGCGCACGAGATGCAAAATCCTGCCTGTGGATGTGGCGGGGAAAATGGGCAGACCCAGCAGGCTGACCTCGTACTCAAAGTAATGTGCGAGATGAACCGCCAAATCGCCGGCGAGAATCACGATGCGGCGCGCTTCATGGAACCGTTTTGCCAAACTCACCAGGCGCTGGGCGTCGAGGCTGTTCTTCAGGCCTTGGAGATTTTTCAAATCTTGTTCGAGCGACTCGAGAACGTGCGCCGGCATGCTGGGGTCGCGCCCGCCGGACTGCATGGTATCCAGGGAAGTGGCGAAGGCCAGAGAAAGCTCGTGCAAATGGTGCTGAAACTCCCGATAGCTGCCAAAGCCGAGTCCACGAACAATGCGCACGATGGTGGCTGGGTCTGTGTGCAGGCGTTTGGCCATGGCGCGCACGCTGAGCAACACGTATTCGCGTGGATGCTCGAGGATTGGGCGGATAATCTCCTGCCGCTTGATGCTGAGTTGATCGATGCGTTCGGCCAAATGGTACGGCGGGGCAGGTGATGCAGCTTCCTTGCGTTTCATCACGCGAGAGGATTGCTTAATTCCTGCCGCGTGTCAACTTGCGCACCATGCGCTGCGCACGAAAATTTCCGCTAAATCGGTTCACTATTACTTCTTCGTGGCGGCGGCTTTGCTTTCCAGTCCCGGCGCGATGACGGGTTGAAGGAATGGCATCATGGCGCGAAGTTTTGGGCCCAGCTGCTCAATCGCATGCTGCTGCTCGCGCTGGCGCGTTGCCAGGAAGTTGGGGCAGCCCTTTTCATTTTCTGCAATCCAGGCCTTCGCGAAACTGCCGTTGCGAATTTCCGCAAGGATTTTGCGCATCTCTTCGCGAGTTTGCTTGGTGATGATGCGCGGCCCCGCGGAATAATCGCCCTGCTCGGCGGTGTCGCTGACGGAGTAGCGCATGTAGCTGAGGCCACCGCGATAGATCAAGTCCACGATCAGTTTGAGCTCGTGCATGCACTCGAAGTAGGCGACTTCCGGCTGGTAGCCTGCCGCGACGAGCGTCTCAAAGCCTGCTTTGATCAATTCACTGACGCCGCCGCAGAGCACCGCCTGCTCTCCGAACAGATCGGTCTCAGTTTCTTCGGTGAAGGTCGTTTCCAGGACGCCCGCGCGCGTGCAGCCAAGCCCTTTCGCGTAGGCCAGCGCAAGCGCCTTGGCGCTGCCGCTGGCATCCTGTTCGACTGCGAGAAGAGCGGGCGTCCCGCCGCCTTCGGTGAAAACTTCGCGAACTCGATGGCCAGGCGCCTTGGGAGCGATCATGGAAACGTCCACGCTGACGGGCGGCTTGATGGTACCGAAGCGAATGTTGAAGCCGTGCGCGAACATCAGAGTCTTGCCCGGCTTAAGATGGGGTTCGATGGCGTCGCGGTAGAGCTTCGGCTGCTTGGTGTCCGGAGCGAGAATCATGATCACGTCCGCCCAGGCCGCCGCCTGCGCGGGCGTGTTGACGGTCAGCCCCTCCTTTTCGGCTTTGGCGCGGGAAGCGCTACTCTCTGGCAGACCAACGCGGACTGTGACGCCGCTGTCGCGGAGGTTCAACGCGTGGGCGTGGCCTTGGGACCCATAGCCAATGATGGCGACCTTTTTTGCCTGAATGAGGGAAAGGTCTGCGGAATCGTCGTAGTAAAGATTAGCCATGCTGTTCCTCTCGTTGGCCGATGCACGGCCGAGTTTGTGATGCACCTGCGCGGGATCTGTGGTGGAAGCCCGCGTTTGCGTCTGGATCTGACTTGCTCGCCCGGTACAACACGAGCATTTACTTCACTCCCGAACTTGTGGGTTCGAGAGCGGAACTTTCGGGCTGCGGCACCGGCGGCTGCAGCAAATCGCTGCCGCGGGTCATGGAAATGCGGCCGGTGCGCGCCATTTCCAGGACTCCGAAAGGCCGAAGAACTTCGAGCAGCCCATCAATTTTGTCCACCGTGCCAGAGACTTCGATAATCAGGGATTCCGGCGCAACATCCACCACACGAGCGCGAAAAACCTTGATCAATTCCATGAGGTGAGGGCGGTTTTGCTGGTCGGCGGCCACTTTGATCAGGGCTAAATCGCGCTCAAGCAGCGCGCGGTCTGAAATATTTTCCGCGAGCAGCACGTCTACCAGCTTTTCAAGGCTGGCTTCCAGGCGGTGAGCGCCTCGCTCATCCGTGTGCGCCACGATGGTCATGCGGGCGATTTCCTCGTTCTCGGTCGGCCCAACGGTGAGGGAATCGATGTTGATGGCCAGGCGACGGGCGAGGGAAGCCACGCGATTCAGGACCCCGGGTTTGTTTTCGACATAAGCGACGAGTGTTTGCATGGCCTCTCTTCTTTCCTCATGTATCCGAGGCGGTTTCAACAAGCGGACTGTGCGGGCGGCGAATCATGTCGTTTAGTGACGCGCCCGCGGCCACCATCGGGTAAACGGAATCTTCCTGCTCCACGCGGAAATCAAGCAACACGGTCTCGCCGGATTCACGCGCCGCGCGGATCGTGGGAGTTACTTCCGCGCGCGTCGTGATGCGCTCGCCGCGGATTCCGAACGCATTGGCGAGCGCCACGAAGTCGGGCGCGACCAAAGGCGTGGCGACGTAGCGCTTGTCATAGAAAAATTCCTGCCATTGACGCACCATGCCCAGATACCCGTTGTTGATGATGGCGATTTTGAGGTTGATCTTCTCCTGCACGATGGTCGCGAGTTCGCTCATGGTCATCTGAAAGCCGCCATCGCCAACAACGGCCCAGACCTCGGCATCGGGCTTTGCGAATTTTGCTCCGATGGCGGCGGGAAGCGCGAAGCCCATCGTGCCGAGTCCGCCGGAGGTAATCAAAGTGCGTGGACGGTCGTGATGGTAATACTGCGCTTCCCACATTTGGTGCTGGCCGACGTCGGTAACGACGATGGCTTCGCCGCGGGTTTCCTTCCAGAGGTCGTTGATGACATGAGCGGCGTAAAGATGGCCGGTATCGGGCAAGCTCTGAATATCGCGCACCGCCGAATCGCCCTTCAATTCGTTGATATGGCGAATCCAGGCGCTGCGATCCCGTGTCTGGATGTGCGGAACAAGTTTTTCGAGGACTTCGCGGGCGTCGCCGACGAGAGCGGCATCCACCTTCACGTTCTTGTTGATTTCGGCGCGGTCAATCTCAATGTGGATCTTGCGTGCGCTCTTGGCGTAGGTGCGAAGGTCGCCGGTGACGCGGTCGTCGAAGCGCATGCCCACGGCAATGAGCAAGTCGGCTTCCTGAATGGCATTGTTCACCCAAGCTTCACCGTGCATGCCCATCATTCCCAGGTTGAGCGGGTCTTTGGCAGGGAAGCATCCGATGCCGAGAAGCGTCATGGCGACAGGATAGTTCCCGGCGCGGACAAACTGCTCGAAGGCGCGCATCGCTCCGGAAACCATGATGCCGTGGCCTGCCAGGATGAGGGGGCGCTTAGCGGTGTTCAGCATTTCGACGGCGCGGTCAAACTCCGCCTGGTCGTGATTGTTGCGGATGCGCTTTGGCGGAAGCTTCGGCGCACAGGTCTCCCAATCGAATTCCGCGGAACCCTGTTGCGCGTCTTTGGTGACGTCCACAAGCACCGGCCCGGGGCGACCGCTTTTCGCGATGACAAACGCTTCGCGAATCGTTCGTGCAATGTCTCCCGCGCGGGTGACCACGACATTGTGTTTCGTGATCGGCATGGTGATGCCGGTGATGTCAATTTCCTGGAACGCGTCGGAACCCAGAACTTTGCTGCTGACTTGCCCCGTGATGCACACCACGGGCGAGGAGTCCAGCATGGCGGTCGCGATTCCCGTAACCATGTTGGTCGCACCAGGACCGGAAGTGGCCATTGCTACGCCAATGCCGCCGCTGGCGCGCGCGTAACCATCGGCCATGTGCGTGGCGCCCTGTTCGTGACGCACAAGGATGTGATGCAGTTTCGATTTCCCAAGCGCATCGTAAACGGGAAGAATGGCGCCGCCCGGATAGCCAAAGATTTCGCGAACCCCCAGCCGCGTAAGCGACTCGCAGAGGATTTCCGCACCGGTGAGCTTCATTGGGGCCTCGCATTCAAAACAGGCTGAGCAGAAGCTGAGAAAGAAGCAGGCAAAGTGGTGACTGCCCCGAGAGAGGGCGAGGAAACGAGCATGGCGTACTTGGCCATGACGCCGCTGGAATAGCGCGGAGCCGGCGGCTTCCAGGAAGTGAGACGCTTCTGGATTTCCGACACCTTGAGCTCCACGCTTAACTGGCGGTTGGGAATGTCAAAGGTGATGATGTCTCCGTTAGCGACAGCGGCGATTGGCCCGCCATTCACAGCCTCGGGCGCAACGTGGCCCGCCATCAGTCCATGCGTCGCGCCGGAAAAGCGGCCGTCCGTCAGAAGGGCCACGGAATCGCCAAGCCCCGCGCCGACCAGCGCCGCGGTGACAGCGAGCATTTCACGCATGCCCGGGCCGCCTTTCGGTCCTTCGTAACGAATAACAACCACATCACCCGCTTTGATGACGCCTTCCTCGACAGCGGCGAAGGCCGCTTCTTCGCTGTCGAAGACACGTGCGGGACCACGGAAATTCTGCAAATTGTGGCCGGCAACCTTGACGACGCAGCCCTCCGGGGCGAGGTTTCCCTTCAGGATCACCAGACCGCCAGTGGACTTGAGAGGCGAGCTGAACTTGCGAACGACTTCCTGCCCCGGTGTTTCTTTTGCCGCGGCAGCTTCTTCGCCGAGCGTACGGCCGGAGACGGTCAGGCATTCGCCGCGGAGGAGTCCGGCTTCCAGAAGGTGCTTTGCGACAAGCGCAGTGCCGCCCGCGGCGTAGAGATCGGTGGCGACAAATCGTCCTCCCGGTTTCAGATCCGCAAGAATCGGAACGCGCGAGCTGATGCGGTCAAAATCGTCGATCGAGAGTGAAATCTTCGCTTCGTTGGCGATGGCCAGCAAATGCAGGACGGCGTTGGTGGAACCTCCTGTGGCGGCGACGCCGGCAATGGCATTCTCAATCGCTGATTTCGTGATGATTTTTGAGGGCGTGACATTCCCACGAAGAAGATCGACAACCAGCTCACCAGCGCGACGACCCGCTGCGGCCTTTCCAGAATCCGTGGCGGGAACGCTCGAGAGGCCCATGGGCGCGATTCCGAGGAATTCACAGACCAGCGCCATGGTGTTCGCGGTGAATTGTCCTCCACAAGCGCCGGCTCCGGGACAGGCCGCCGATTCGAGGGCTTTGAGTTGAGCGTCCGTCATTGCGCCACGCGCGTGCGCGCCTATCGCCTCATATACGTCCTGAATCGTGACGGCGTGACCCTCAAACTTGCCCGGCGCTATGGAGCCGCCATACAAAATGAGACCGGGAATATTCAAACGCGCCAGGGCCATGACGCCGCCGGGAATGGTTTTGTCGCAGCCGACGAGAACGATCAAGGCGTCAAACAAATTGCCGCGCGTCACAAGTTCGATCGAATCGGCGATGACTTCGCGGCTGACCAGGGAGGCGCGCATGCCTTCCGTACCCATGGTGATGCCGTCGGAAATGGATACGGTGTTGAATTCTAGGGGAGTGCCTCCTGCAGCGCGAATGCCTTCCTTGACGTGCTGGGCCAGCTCGCGAAGGTGATAGTTGCAAGGCCCGATTTCAATCCAGGTGTTGGCGACGCCAATGAGCGGTTTCTTGAAATCGTCATCCCTGAGCCCGCACGCGCGAAGCATGGCGCGCGCTCCAGCGCGATGCGCTCCGTCGATGAGCGCGTGGCTTCGAGGCTTAAGCGTTTGATCGGTCACTTGGAAATTCCTTCGCCGCCAAAGGCAGCAGCGATTTCTGAAAACGCGAACTTCAAAAACTTAAGGCCATCACCTGGTCCCGGTGATGGCCCTGAAATCCCGTGAATCGTTTGGCTAGGCCGCCATCATCCGCCGGTGAGTCCCCCTGCGAGGACAAAACTAATTCGTACAACTACCAGAGGCATCCCCCCGCCCCGAAAGGCAGCAAAGAAACTCCGAAATCGGCGATGGCGATGCGTGACATAGGTATCGCCATGAACACGAACAGGATGAGGCCAGGGGAGTCAATGAGTCAAATTAATAGTTATGCTTATTCCAATAAATCTTGATTATGGAATGGTTTTTCGCGTTGCGCGGTCCTGCAGGTTAGTGCTTTATCAGGGGAGGAGATGCTCCGCAGGCATCTCCCTGCGCACCCGGACATCTAATTGGGGTTGGTTTCTCCACCCTGAGCGCGTTCGCGTTGGCGGGAAATGCGGAGGATCGATGGGGCAGGGGACCGAGGTGTTAGTTGTCGGAGGGGGCCAGCAGGACTGGCTGCAGCTATCGCTGTGCGAAAGAAAGGATTTCGAGTCACGGTCGCGGATGGGGAGAAGCCGCCGATCGACAAAGCATGCGGCGAGGGACTCCTGCCGGGAACTTTGGCCGGACTCCGAGAATTAGGGGTCACCATTCATGCCGCCGAAGGACAGATCTTCCGGGGTATTCGGTTCATAGATGAAACTACTACCGCGGAAGCAAGTTTTTCTCGTGAGAACGGCATCGGCGTACGGCGAACCCTTCTCCATAAGAAGATGGTTGAGCGCGCGAGGGATTGTGGAGTCGATCTCTTATGGAACACGCCGGTGACCGGCCTTTCCCGGGATGGTGCCTTCCTAGCAGGAAGGGTGTTCCCCGCGAAGTGGAT
>Ga0209160_1003170_pt1 | contig 13524 bp, 13 predicted proteins | sample GraSoiAngelo_153_FD_186167 | JGI IMG/M metagenome (GOLD analysis project Ga0209160, IMG submission 186167) | Grasslands soil microbial communities from the Angelo Coastal Reserve, California, USA - 14_1009_12_40cm (SPAdes) (version 2) | ecosystem: Environmental > Terrestrial > Soil > Grasslands ...
CCTCGAGGTTGTCGAGGTTCCTGTTGTTGATCCCAACAAGGTCTGCCTCGGTCTGGCTTGCCATAAGATACTCCTCGGCGGTATGAGTTTCAAGAAGGACCTCCAGCCCTCTTGAATGAGAATGGGCGATCATCTCCTGAAGGCTCGCCGCCGAGAGAGCCCGGGTAAACAGTCCCGCGATGAGAAGAACCGCGTCCGCCCCTATCCTTTCCGCGGCGTCGATCTGGACGGGGTCAAGAAAGATGTCCTTCATCAGGACCGGTATCCCGACCGCATCCTTCACATTAGGGACGAATCCGAGTCTCCCCTCGAAGTGCTTCTCTTCAGTGAGGACGGAGATGGCGACCGCGCCCCCCCTTGCGTACAACCTTGCCATTCCGGCTGCTCCCTCGGCCCTCCGAATCGGCCCCTCGGCTGGAGATCTGTACTTCACCTCCGCTATTATCGGGAGAAAGTTGGTTGCGGCTATCGCACGGCGCAGGCTCCTGCGGGGAGAAGGGTGGCGGTCCACTTCGTATCGACCCATCGCGACAGCCTCGCGCGCAGAAGCTGCCAGCCTTGAAAGGAATTCCTCACCGGCTCTTTGCATACTCCTCAAACCTGGTTAGCTCGCCTCCGCTGAACTTCACGAGTTCTTCGAGTTTCTTGTAGGCCGCTCCACCCAGTATCGAGTTCTTCGCCAGCTCGACACCCTCCGGAAAGGTGGTCGCGCGCCCTGCGAGGACGAGGGCGGCTGCAGAGTTTGCGAGCACCATCTGTTCTTTGGCACCTCGACCCCCTCGAGAGTTGAGGATGTCAAGCGTGGAGCCGACTGGGTCGTCCCCTTCAGTTATCTCGGCGAGTCTCGCTCCCTCAAGTATTCCGAAATCCCTGGGTCCGTACTCCTTCGTCGTGATCTTCCCCTCGCGGAGCCATGACACGAGCGTTTTGCCGGTAACGGAGATCTCGTCCATCCCTTCCAAGGCATGTACCACGATTGCTTCATTCGTCCCCAACCTCGAAAACACGTCGGCGATAAGAGGAACTAGCTCGGGAGAGTACACTCCCACCAGTTGGGCGTCAACTCGCGCCGGATTGATCACCGGTCCCAAGAGGTTGAAGACTGTCCTTATTCCCAACTCCCTTCGAACCGGTGCGACATGCTTCATTGCGGGGTGGAATGAAGGGGCGAACATGAACCCAATCCCTATCGTCTCTATTGACTCCTGGACGCGGAGCGGTTCCATCTCTAATCTGAAGCCAAGCCTCTCGAGAAGGTCTGCGCTTCCGCACTTGCTCGTCACCGACCTGCCGCCGTGTTTGGCGACGTACGCGCCACCACCCGCGGCCACAAGGGATGAGATGGTACTGACGTTGAAGGTCTTCACGGAGTCGCCCCCCGTTCCACAGGTATCGATCACCCTTCCTCCAACTCGCGGCCTGATGGCGACACTGTATTCCCTCAAAGCGGAGGCCATGACTGCTATCTCGGCGGGCCGCTCTCCCTTGTTGCGAAGAGCGACTAGGAAGCCTCCAATCTGGGCCGAGGTCGCTTCCCCTGAGACTATTTCACCCACTACCCTTCTCAGCTGGTTCTCGTTAAGGTCCCTACGTTCGACGAGGTCGCGGATGGCGTCCTGTATCAGGTCTGGACCCCGTCCCTAAGGAAGTTCTTGACGATTTTCATTCCCCCCGCACTCATTATGGATTCAGGGTGAAACTGCACTCCTTCTATCGGGTACCGGACGTGTCTGAGTCCCATGATCTCAGAGTCGTCGAGTGAGTGCGAAGTCATCTTCAGACAGTCGGGGACGGTGCCGCGCCTGACTACGAGCGAGTGGTACCGGGTCGCAACGAATGGGTTCCCGAGACCTCTCAGAACTCCTCTCCCGTCGTGCCTGATCCTGCTTGTCTTTCCGTGCATGAGCTTCGAGGCCCTGGTCAATTTTGCTCCAAACGTGTACCCGATGCCCTGGTTCCCAAGGCAGACGCCGAGCGTGGGAATATCCGGGCTGAGCTCCTCGAGGACCCTCCTGCAGACCCCAAAGTATTTTTCATCTTCGGGCGTGCCTGGACCCGGCGAGATTATGATTCTCGCGGGGTTGAGCCTCCGAGCGTCCGCTAAGGAGATCATGTCGTTCCTGCGGACGATGGGTTCGCCCCCGAGCTCCCCAACGTACTGGGCCAGGTTGTAGACGAAAGAATCGTAGTTGTCTATGATGAGGACCTTCATTCAGGTTTCCCCTCCCGAATCGTTCCGAATGGCCTCCAAGAGGACTCTTGCCTTCGCTTCCGTTTCCAGCCACTCCTTAGAAGGGACCGAGTCAGCAACTATTCCAGCACCGGCTTGGAGGTAGCCTTCCCTGCCTCGCCTGAAGAGAGTCCTTATCGCGATGGCGAAGTCGGCGTTTCCGTTGTACGAAAAGTACCCTACCGCGCCCGCGTAGGGTCCCCGTCGTCGTGGCTCCAGTTCGTCTATGATCTCCATCGCTCGGGGTTTAGGCGCTCCGGAGACAGTCCCGGCAGGGAAGACCGCCCTGAAGGCGTCGAAGCTGTCTGACCCGTCTTGCAGCTCCCCGACCACTCTGGAGACGATGTGCTGGACGTGACTGAACTCCATGATGCTCATGAAGTCAGTTGTCTTCACGGTTCCGTACTTCGCGACTTTCCCGATATCATTTCTAGCGAGGTCGACGAGCATCAGGTGCTCTGCCCTCTCCTTCGGGTCGGCTAGGAGTTCCTTCCTGAGCTTCTGGTTCTTCCTCACGTCATTGCTCCTAGGTCTGGTGCCCGCGATTGGGAACGTCTCGACCGTACGGCCCTCCACCCTCAGAAGCATCTCAGGGCTGGAGCCGACTACTTCCCTCTCACCGAAGGCCAGATAGTACATGTAGGGCGAGGGGTTGATGCGTCTCAAGACGGAGTAAAACGGAAGCAGGCTGCCGTCGATGGTAAACAAGAATTTCTTCGAGATGACGGCTTGAAAGATATCTCCCGCTCGAATGTACTTCTTGGTTCGGCGGACCCTCCCTTCGTACTCGGCTCGACCGAGATTCCTCTTCGGGGAAGACACCTTCAGCTTGGGGAAGGGGCGCTCCTCCCCGATCATCTCCAGGACGTCTTCGAGTCTGTCCTCGGAGAGGGTGTAGTAGTATGTTTCTCCCTCTTCGTGGCTGAAGACGAGGCCGTCGTCGAATATCGCGAACTCGAGGTCGGGGAAAGTCGCGGGGTCCTTCCGCGAGTCTGGAAGCCTCTCCCAGTATCGGACCGCGTCGTAGGAAACGTAGCCAACCCCTCCTCCGGCGAACCGGAAGCTTGTGTCGACCAGACGCCGTCCTTCGAGTGTCCTCCTCAAGTCCAAGAGAGGGTCGCGACTCCTTCTCTTCTCGACCTTGCCTGTTCTATCCCTGATTTCCACCATCCCTCCGGCGGCGGTGAAGACCGCTACAGGGTCGAAGCCGATGAAGGAGAATTCCGCAAGGCGATTGGAGCTGTTCTCTGACTCGAGGAGATACGAATATTCGCATCTTCCCTGGATCCTGGAGAACATCTCGACGGGCGATAGGGTGGTGGGTACGCGAAGGTACTTCGCCGAGTGCCCAAACCTCTGAGCGAGCAAATTGGACCGTTTCACGCCTTGCGATGGCAGCAAGAGATCAGGTGGAGTGAAAGTTGTGCCATATAAGAGGATTTATGGCCAATAATGTACATTGTTCGCCTTAGCATGTTCCAAAAGAGTGCTAAAATCAGGGAGGTAACCACATCACTTCGAGATACAGTACGGAACTCCCAGTCGATCGTCAATGAGGAGAATGCCTGATGTTAGTAACCGGCCAGCCTAGCGGATTAACGAGCAACCCGATAGCATACGACATGAATTATTTCTTGATTAGTGGCGAGAAAAGTGTCTAGTTAGCTCGAATTGGACGAATCCAACCAGCCAAAGAGAGTTCGTTCTGAGCTCATTGAGTGTGGCAGGAGGCAGCTAAATCAGAGAAGAGCAACCTTCGCAGAAAAATACGGATTGGTGATTCATAAGGCTTACAAAGAAAACATGCACAAATTGTGAGGATGATTGACATGAAGAACTTGAAGGTGCGAGCGCAACTCCAGCCTCGTCCCGGCGCACACGCCGCAGAGATCGTCTCGGTAGCCAAGGCGCCACAGGTGATTTCCATGCGCTGCGCTATCCACGGGACAGTAATGAATTATCGGCGGAGGAGCACATACTTCTGCGCTGAATGCCTGGGAATCGCCCCGCAAGCGACATCTCAGACTGAGCGACAACCGGTCAAGAGTCTCTCAGTAGGGCCATCTTAGATATTTTTCCTGACGATACCTGCGTTCAAAGGCGAGCCAAGCTTTACGATCGAGGAACGGCACTCTTAAATACAGTTGACTACTGGTACAAACTCGGTGCAAATGCGGGGCGATTTCGTTCATAGGGGCTGGTTACGTTCACCTGCTCCGAGCCCATTCCACGCGCCATAGCTCCCGCACAGCCATCTGCACGTAGAAATTTTCTTCCTACAGTTCCCTCAGGGGGAATCCCGCCCAAGTGGGGGTCAGCATGAACAAGCTGAAGCTCGCCATCCCCAAAGGTTCCCTCGAGCAGGCGACCTATGAAATCTTCCGTGGCGCGTTCTACCGCATCAGCGGGCAAGAACGGACTTACAGGCCCAAAATCAATGATTCGGATATTGAAGTGAAGATTCTACGCCCCCAGGAGATACCGGTCTACGTCGCGGGAGGGGTCCACGACGTAGGCGTAACAGGCGCCGACTGGATTCTCGAAACGGGTGCTCAGGTGGAGAACTTACTCGACCTAGAATACGGGAAGGTAAGAGTCATCTCGGCAATCCAGAAGAACGTGAAGGCGGACTCACTCTCGTCATTCTTCGAAGAGAGATGGAAGAAGGGCGCGACCGTCAGGATCTCGACGGAGTATCTCAACATCGCATCAAAATACCTGATGGCCCTCCCCGCATATGCCAAGAGGTTCGGTCGGCTCGAACCAAAGGTCGTAACCCCCTGGTGGACCAAGGGCAAGAACCCGGCAGCGGTCATCTACCTCTCCTTCGGCGCGACCGAGGCCAAGCCACCTGAGGACGCGGACGCAATCGTCGATGTGACGGAGACCGGGTCCAGTCTGGAGCAGAATAGTCTCAAGGTCGTGGACGAAATCATGGTTTCGAGCGCCCGTCTTGTAACCAACACTCAGGCCCTCGGCGACCCGTGGAAAAGGGAGAAGATCATCGACCTGATGGCCGGGCTGAAGGGGGTGGTGGAGGCAAGAAAGAAGGTGCACATCTTCCTGAACGTGCGGGAGAAGGACCTCGAGAAGCTCCTGAAATCGCTGCCCGCGCTCAAGAGGCCTACGATAAGCCCGCTTTCGGAGAAGGGCTGGTTTGCCGTAAACACCATCGTTGCGAAGTCAGAGATGCTCGGGCTTCTGCCGAAGCTCAGGAGGGTCGCCCAAGGGCTGGTTGTTCACGCCCCCGAGCAGGTGCTGCCGCTCGACGAAATCAACAAGGGAAGCGGATGAATCCAATTCTTCCCCTCGTGCGAGTCTCGCGGCGCAATTTCGCGGCCGAGGCGGCTAGAATCAGGGACAGGGTCAGAGTATCAGCCGAAACTCATGGGCTGGTCTTCGACATCATATCGGACATCAAGAAGAGGGGAGACGCCGCCCTTCTGGAGTACGCGCAGAGGTTTGACGGGATCAAGCTACAAAAGAACGAGCTGAGGGTCGAGGATTCAGAAATCGATGAAGCGTTCGACTCGGTCGGGCCAGAGCTCGTCAGGGCACTCCGTTTCTCCATGCGTCGGATACGGAAAGTTCAACTCGCGCTTTTCCCCCGCGCCCGCCGCTTAGTAAGGAGCGAGGGGTTCACGGTCACAGCACGCTGGAGACCGCTTCCCTCCGTCGGCTGCTACGCCCCGGGAGGAAGAGCTGCCTACGCGAGCTCTGTCCTCATGACTGCGGGAGTCGCAAAGTTCGCGGGAGTCCCGAGAGTCGTCTTGACTACTCCACCTCAGAGGGGCGGCAGGGTCAGCCCTGCGGTTCTGGCCGCCGCGAAAGTCGCGGGAGTCGACGAGGTGTATAGGGTCGGCGGCGCTCAGGCCATTTCTGCCCTCGCCTATGGTACGGAGTCGCTCAGCAGAGTGGCCAAGATAGTAGGGCCTGGCGGCGTCTACGTGTCTGTCGCAAAAAGGTTGGTGGCTGCCGATGTGGAGACCGACTTTTACGCGGGCCCGACCGAACTGATCGTCTTCGCGGACGAATACTGCAACCCCAGATTCCCTGCCTGGGAGATGATTGGGCAGGCGGAGCATGGTGCGGATACCCTCTGCGGGCTGGTGACGTATTCTGAAGACTACGCGAATGAGGTTAGGGCCGAAATCCTGAAGCTGCTGCCGACTCTAGAGAGGAGGGAGCATGTCCAGGCGTCCCTCGGACGCGGCTTCTCTGCCGTCTGCGATAGCGAATCGACGGCTTGCGGCTTCATAGACGCTGTGGCGCCAGAGCACCTTGAGATCCTAACTCGCGACTATCTCCGAGTCGGGGAGAGGGTCGAGCGGGCAGGGCTGAAACTCCTCGGGCCGTACTCGCCCTGCGCGGCGAGCGACTATGTCGCTGGAACCGACCACGTCATACCAACCGCCGGGTTCTCTGCCACCAGGGGAACGCTGTCGGTCCTCGACTTCCAGAAGCTAGACTGGAGTCTTCTGGGTACGGAGGCGGGCCTAAGAGGCGTCATCCAGCCCCTCAAGGCGCTGGCCTATGCAGAGGGACTTCCGAACCACTACCTCTCCACGCGCTCCCGATTCGAGGAATTGGGCCAACCATGAACTGGATGGAGGAACGACTTTCGCGTCTGCAAAGGTGGGAGGGCTACCAGCATTCAGTCGAAAGCCGGGATAGTGTCGAAAGCAAGCTTGACGCGAACGAGAACTGGCACTTGCCATCGGCGGAAATCCGGGAGGCACTCAATACGTCAGCGGAGCACCTCGACCCGCGGAGCTACCCTGATGGCGCGGTCGTTAATCTGGCTAAGGCAGTTTCGGTGCAGATCGGCGTCCCCTCCGAGTCCGTGATCCCCTGCGCCGGCGGTGATCAGGCCATCGACCTCATCTGCCAAGCGTTCCTCGGGCCCGGTGACAATGCGGTTATCGTCTCCCCAACCTTCTCGATGTACCGACTTCGGGCCACCATCGCCGGAGCTGAATGCGCCTGTGTGCCGATGCTCCCGGACTTCCGATTGCCAGTAGCCGAGATCCTGCGGCGGGGCGGGCCCGGAGGCGTCACATTCATCTGTTCCCCCAACAATCCGACCGGCAACCAGTTCAACCGGGATGACGTAGAACGGGTGCTCGATTCCTTCCAAGGCCTCGTGGTCCTTGACGAGGCGTACGTTGAGTTCGCGAGCTACAGTCTGTCGAGGAGGGTGAGACAGAGGCGCAATCTCGCCGTGTTGAGGACCTTCTCGAAGGCGTACGGGATGGCAGGGCTCCGGCTAGGCTACATCGTAGCCAGCGAAGAGTGGGCTCCAGAATTTCTCGCCAAGGTCCAGTATCCCTACCCCGTCAGCGGGGTCGCGGTGGCAATGGCCGTCGCGATGATGAGAAACCGCGGCCGCATCGAGGAATGGATCGGCAAGGTGCGAAATGAGCGGGTCTGGCTTACGCGGCGACTCCGAGCGATTCCTGGGACGGTTGTCATCGATTCAGAGGCGAATTTCTTGATGGTCAGCCTGCCTGTGGATTCGGGCGAAGCGCAGAAGAGACTCCTTGCGGCCGGCGTCTCGACGAGGAGACTCGGAGACGTCCTCGATTTTCCTGACTGCCTCCGGATAACCGTGGGGACACGTAGAATGAACAAGCAGCTCCTGGAAGGACTGCGGGGGATTGTCACGAAATGACAACCAGATACACCTCCATCCGGACGGAACACGGGCCCGCCTGGATCCGAAGGGGGGCTGAAAGGGCGTTGCGGAACGCCGATGTCGCGGCCTTCGATTGCGACGGCGTTCTCGTTGACACTCGGAACTCGTACGATGCCACAACGGTCCGAGTCGTCGAGAGGCTCATCGGCGAGATGTTCGGGGTGAGGCTTCCGCGGGAGAGGGAAGCCCCGCGCCTGATTCACAGGTTGAGAAAGACGGGGGGGTTCAACAACGACTGGGACACGACTTACGCCTTGTGCCTCTTCGCCGCATGCTCGATGCCGACGCGATTCAAGGAGTCCTTGACCGCGCGCAGATTCCCGGTCCCTCTAGGGGGAGCTATCAACGCAGCGGTTCCGGCAGTCTTCTCTGGAGTCAGCCGAATCATCGTCGAGTACGTGAATTCGAAAGGCAAGGCCGGCCACCCGTCGGTAGACCGGTTCGTCAGGGAGACCATGTCTGCCGTAGACCAGAGGATCTGCGCCTTCGTGAGGGCCTACACGGGGTACCCCGGGAGCCCCCCAGAGAGCCGCCTAGCGACGCTCTACGATGAAATGTATCACGGACCGGTTCTCTTCAAGGAGTTGTATGGGGTCGGGCCGAAATACTTCGCTGGGACCGGCCTGATAACGAGGGACAGGGTTCTCGTCACAGGGGCAGACCTCCGTCGCCTCTCGGAGCGTTTCGGAGACAAGCTGGCGATCGACACCGGCAGGCCGAGGAAGGCGGTCGAGTATTCCCTGGGGAATCTCCTATCGTTCTTCGATCTCGATGCCTCCGTCTTTATCGGGGACGGGGAGATTGGGCGCGAACGCGAGGGGGTCCCTCATTTTGAGAAGAAGCCGAGCCCAGCCAGCTTGCTGCATATCAGAGACAGACTCGGATCGTCGAACCTCCTCTACGTCGGCGACTCCGCGGAGGACATCATGATGGCGACGGACGTCAGAACCTCCTCGGAAGGTGTGACCTTTGCGGGAGTCTACGGGGCCTCGCACGATGCCAGAGACCAGGTCCAATTCTTCAGGCGGGAAGGGGTGGAGCTCATCCTGCCTTCGGTGAGGGACCTTTCCGGCGTCTACAGGAGGCTCTCCCGGAATTGAAGCCGGTCGTCCGGAGAAGGTCCAAGGAGACTCGCGTCGAGGTCTCCGTCAAGCTGAAGGGGAGCGGGAAGAGCGACGTCAGGACCGGGGTGCGCTTTCTGGATCACATGATAGATTCCTTCTCAGCCCACAGCCTGGTGGATGTCAAGATAAGGGGCAAGGGCGACCTCAGGCACCACACGGTCGAAGACGTGGCCCTGACCCTGGGTAAGGCGCTGAAGGAGGCCCTCGGAAGCCGGGCCGGAATAATCAGGTTCGGGTACTCAATCGTGCCGATGGATGAAGCCCTGGCTCTCGCGGCCGTCGACCTCGTCAAGAGACCCTACTCGTCGATCGACCTCAAGATCGAGAGAGCGATGCTGGAGGATGCTCCGAGAGAAGACCTCGAGCACTTCTTCTCATCGATGGCCACGGCGCTTGAAGCGACTCTGCACGTCAAGGTTCTCGACGGAAGAAACGACCACCACAAATTCGAGGCCGCCGTGAAGGCATTCGCGCTATCGTTCAGGGCCGCCATTCAGGCCGACCCCAGGAGACGGGGGAGGCCGCCCTCCTCAAAGGGTGTGATGTAAGATTCGTTTCGCGATTGTGAACTATGGGGTAGGGAACCTTTTCAGCCTCAGGACGGCCCTCCAGAGAGAAGGCGTCGAGACATTCCTAGCGAAAGGGAAGCGCGCTCTAAGCGAGGCAGACGCGGTGGTTCTCCCCGGGGTCGGAGGATTCCGAGCGGCCGCAAAGGGGCTCCCACATGAGTTGAGAGACCTGGCGAAATCGGGAAAGCCGACAATCGGCATCTGCCTCGGGATGCAACTCTTCCTCGAGCGAAGCGAGGAGGGACTCGGCGAAGGTTTGGGATTGTTTCCGGGTGCAGCCAGACGATTGCCCCCGGAGGTGAAGGTGCCGCAGATAGGGTGGAACACAATCAGGGTGAAGAAGGAGACAGAATTCACGCAGGGGCTTCCCGGAGAGAGCTGGGTCTACTACGTCCACTCCTACTACCCCGATACGAAGGGCGATTGGGTTCTTGCCACCACCCGCTATGGTGCCGAATTTCCTGCCATAATCGGGCAGAAGAACATCGTCGGGACGCAGTTTCACCCTGAGAAATCGGGGGCAGCAGGCGCCCAGATTCTAAGGAACATTCTGAGGATGGCGAGATAAGTGAAAAACTGGGCGGCGATAGACATACTCAAGGGACGAGTCGTGACCCTCGTGAAGGGTGACCCCTCAGCTTCAACCGAGTGGGAAACGGATGCGCTCGAAACCGCGGCTCGGTGGCAGGAAGAAGGGGCCGATGGGCTTCATCTCATCGACCTTGACCGCGCCATCGGTGGCGGGTCTAACGGGGAGGTGATCCAGTCGGTGCTGGGCGCCGCGGATGTCCCTGTCGAGGTGGGCGGAGGCATCCGAAGTGTCGAAGAGGCTCGTCGCTGGTTGGACCTCGGGGCCTCTAGGGTGGTAGTTGGGACTATGGCGTTCAAAAATCCCGAGAAACTGAGGGAGATTCTCAGAGAGGTCGGTCCCGGGCGAGTGGCGGTTGCCGTCGACTTCAAGGAAGACCGCGTTCTCACGAGCGGTTGGCGGCAGATAGAAAGCGTGGATGTTCTGGAGGCGGTCGAATCGTTCGAGCGACTCGGCGTGGAGACCGTCATAGCAACGGCTGTTGAGAGAGACGGGACGGCGAACGGCCCAGACTTCAATACTTACAGGGCGCTCAGGGGCGCCAGTGGGATGAAGATAATCGCCTCGGGCGGAATAAGGTCCCCCGAGGACATCGAACGGCTGAGCGCACAGGGGCTGGACGGCGTGATTATCGGTCGGGCGCTCTACGAAGGAACAGTCAGGCTGGCTGAGTTGAGGGTGAGTTAGTGTGCCTCTCGCTAAGCGGATAATCCCGTGCCTTGACGTCAAGGACGGCAGGGTCGTCAAGGGGGTAAGGTTCAGCGGGCTCAGGGACGCAGGGGACCCGGCAGAACTCGCGAAGCGCTACCGGGACGAAGGAGCCGACGAAATCGTCTTCCTCGACATCACCGCAACAAACGCGAAGAGAAAGACGTTGGCCGGTCTAGTAAGGAAGGTTGCGTCCTCCCTCGACATACCGTTCACCGTCGGTGGAGGGATTCGGACTGCGAGCGACTTGCAGGCGGTGCTTCTGAGCGGAGCCGACAAAGTATCGATAAACACCGCGGCGCTGTCGACGCCCGGACTTATCCGAGATTTGGCGGATATCTACGGTTCGCAGTGCATCGTGGTCGCAATCGACGCCAAGCGCAATCCGGAAGGTCGAGGGTATGAAGTGTACAGCCACGCGGGCGGGAAACGATGGCGCAGGGATGCGCGGGAATGGGCCAGGAAGGCGGCTGCGCTCGGGGCGGGGGAGCTTCTTGTGACCTCTATCGATAGGGATGGGACAAGGCTTGGCTACGACATTGATTTGCTTAAGGAGATTACTTCAAGCGTAGGGATACCCGTGATTGCCAGCGGAGGCGCAGGCTCGTTGGAGGACTTCTTTGACGTACTGACGGTGGCCGGATGTGATGCGGCGCTGGCAGCATCCATCTTCCATTACGGCGAACTCTCAGTTAGACAGGTGAAGGAACATCTGGCTGCCAGGGGAGTGGTCGTCAGACCTTGAACTTCATCGGAGTCGAGGAAGTCGATTTCGCTAAGGGGAAAGGCCTGGTGCCCGTCGTGGCCCAGGAAGCAGTCACCGGAAGAATATTGATGCTTGCCTATGCTAACAGGGAGGCCCTTGAGAGGACAATGAATACAGGTTTTGCCCATTACTTCAGCAGGAGAAGAGGGAGACTCTGGAGAAAGGGCGAGGACTCCGGGCACGTGCAGCGTGTCAAGAAGGTACGGGTCGACTGCGACGGCGACTCGCTGGTTTATGTCGTAGAACAGACCGGGCCAGCATGCCACACGGGCGAAGAGAGCTGCTTTTACAGAGGCGTCAAGGTCAGAAAGCAGAAGAAGCCCTAGGCGCGCATTCACCACCATAATTACCAATCACAGTGGCGGAAAGCCCACGATTCCAATCCTGGGATGAATGCAGAATAGGGTGTCTTCATGGAATGAAGGCGCCTAATCCTCTGTGGGTGGAATGCTGGAACGCGACTTCGCGGCGTAGATAGTGCTGAAGGGAGGACTCGCTCAGGTAGGCGTGGTATGCCCGAGCTCAGGCCAGTAGATGGGCCCCTACCCGTTCCGACAACGGACGCGCGAGGCCGGTGGGCGAAACAGGAGCCTACGCGACGGATATGCCACGCGGCAAGATGCCGCTTGAAGCCAACGACTGAGGTCTCGCGAAAATGTCACGCCAAAGCCGGGGAGGAATCGACGAATACTAGACGTTCCGCGATAGCAGGTTTCGTAGCGAAGGTGCGTCATTCACCTTGGGCATGGCTTTCGGGTCCAGCTTCACCGTCTCAGGGTCCTTCAGCCCGCTCCCCGTCCCGATGCAGACCACCACATCGTCGGACCTGATCAGGTCGCGCAGGTGTGAAAGAGCGGCCACGGGCGCCGCGCTGGCGGGCTCGAGGAAGATCCCCTCCTTCGAGGCCAGCTCATCCCGGGCCTTCATGATCTCATCGTCTTCCACGGAAATCGCGGTCCCTCCAGATTTCCTGATCGCCCTAACCGCCTTCTTCCAGGATGCCGGGTTTCCTATCCTGATGGCCGATGCGACGGTTGAGGGTTCTGCCCACGCTTCGACGCTCTCCCCCCTCTCAGCGATCGCTTTTACGATTGGCGCTGCACCGCTTGCCTGCACGCCGACCATGACAGGGAGTTCCTTTGTTATTCCCCACTCGCGCAGCTCCTCGAACCCCTTCCAAATGGCGCTAATATTCCCGGCATTTCCAACGGGCAGGACGACGTAGTCTGGAACCCTTCGACCCAGCTGCTCGTATGTTTCGAAAGCCGCCGTCTTCTGCCCCTCGACGCGATAGGGGTTTATCGAGTTCACGAGATAGATCCGGTCGTCGGCGGCGGCGACCTCCCGCACGATTCCAAGCGCTTTCTCGAAGTCTCCGTCAACCTTCAGAATCTTTGCCCCGTGGGCGGCAGCCTGAATCAGCTTGCCCGGGGCTACCTTGCCCGCGGGGAGGAGAACCACGGCTCGGAGGCCCGCCCGTGCAGCGTAGGCCGCGAGTGATGCTGAGGTGTTGCCCGTCGAGGCGCAGATTAGAGTACGGGCGCCTGCTTCGAGGGCTCTGGTGACGGCAACCGTCATACCTCTATCCTTGAACGAACCGGTGGGGTTCTGCCCCTCGTTCTTGAACCGCAGCGCCTTGAATTTTCTGGACTTTGCGATGAAGACGGAAGGCACCAACGGGGTTCCGCCCTCTCCGAGCGTTACGTGAGGCGTCCCCCTATCGATAGGCAAGGCCTTGGCATACCTCCAGACACCTAGCTGCTCACTCCCGGAGACAAGCCCAGAATAGGTGAGATGTTGATCGCGAGTGAACTCGAGCAAGTCGCCACACCTCGAGCAGGTA
>Ga0209160_1003175_pt1 | contig 13513 bp, 10 predicted proteins | sample GraSoiAngelo_153_FD_186167 | JGI IMG/M metagenome (GOLD analysis project Ga0209160, IMG submission 186167) | Grasslands soil microbial communities from the Angelo Coastal Reserve, California, USA - 14_1009_12_40cm (SPAdes) (version 2) | ecosystem: Environmental > Terrestrial > Soil > Grasslands ...
GAGCACGAACCGGAGCGACCCCACTGGGAGCGCGTGTTCGCCGCGGCCCGTGAGGTCGGCCCGGCACTATTCATGTCCCTCCTGATCATCACGCTGTCATTCCTGCCGGTCTTCACGCTGGAGGACCAGGAAGGGCGGCTGTTTCGGCCGCTCGCGCTCACCAAGACCTTCGCGATGGCGGCGGCGGCGCTGCTCTCGGTGACGCTCGTGCCCGCACTCATGGGGTGGTTCGTGAAGGGAAAGATCCGCGCGGAGGCGGAGAACCCGCTCAATCGCTTGGCCCTCCAGCTCTATCGGCCGGTGCTGCAATGGGCGCTGCACGCCCGCTGGCTGGTGCTGGGCGGCGCAGCGGCGGTGCTCGCGCTAACACTGATCCCCCTCTCGCGGCTCGGCACCGAGTTCATGCCGCCGTTGAACGAGGGGTCGCTCATGTACATGCCGAACACACTGCCAGCGCTATCGCTCACCACGCAGCGGCGACTGCTTCATGTGGAAGACTCGATCCTCATGGCGTTCCCCGAGGTCGCGTCGGTGTGGGGCAAGGCGGGCCGGGCGAACACGGCCACCGACTGGGCGCCGATATCGATGGTCGAGACCGTCGTGAACCTGAAGCCGGAGGCCGAGTGGCGGCGGGGGATGACCCAGGATCTTCTGATCGCCGAAATGGATCAGCAGCTGCGCCTCACGGGTGCCGTCAACACGTGGACCATGCCGATCAAGAACCGCACGGACATGCTCTCGACCGGGGTGCGGACGACCCTCGCGGTCAAGATCTTCGGCCCCGACCTCCAGACCATCCAGCGCATCGGCCAGGATATCGAGCGCGCGCTCGCACCCCTCCCAGGCACGGCGAGCGTCTATGCCGAGCGGTCCTTTGGGGGGCGCTACTTGGATATCCGGCCGGACGCGGATGCCCTCGCTCGCTACGGACTCACCACCGGCGACGCGCAAGAGGTGATCAGCCTGGCGCTCGGTGGGGAGGAAATCACCACCACGGTGGAGGGCCGGGAGCGCTACCCCGTGCAGGTGCGTTATGCCCGTGACTTTCGGGATGACCCCACCACGATCAGCCGGCTCCTGGTCGGCAGCGGTAACGGCCCGCAGGTGCCGCTCGGGCAGGTGGCGGACATTCGGTTCAGCCCCGGCCCACCGATGATCCGGAGCGAGGGCGGCTACCTCTACGATCAGGTGTCGATCGACGTGCGGGGAAGGGACGTGGGGAGCTATGTGCGCGATGCCCACGCCGTCGTGGCCCGAGAGGTCAAGCTCCCGACCGGCTACTGGCTGCGCTGGAGCGGTCAGTACGAGGCGATTCAGCGGGTGAAGGCGCGGCTCCAAGTCGTCGTCCCGCTCACGCTCGGGATCATCGCGCTGCTGCTCTATCTCACCTTCGGGACCGTAGCTGAGACGGCGATCGTGATGCTGTCGTTGCCATTCGCCCTGGTCGGTGGGGTGTGGATCATGTGGCTGCTCGACTACAACCTGTCGATCGCGGTCGCGGTGGGGTTCATCGCCTTGGCAGGGGTCGCGGCGGAGACCGGCGTGGTGATGCTGATCTACCTCGATCACGCCTGGCAGGATGCCGCGAAGGCGCGATCGCGACCGACCCTCGGCGAGCTCGTGGCGGCGATCGAGCACGGGGCCGTGAACCGCGTACGGCCCAAGCTCATGACGGTGCTCGCGATTATGCTTGGGCTCGTGCCAGCGCTGTGGAGTCACGGCGCGGGGGCGAGCGTGATGAAGCGCATCGCGGCGCCGATGGTGGGCGGGATGGTGACGTCCACCATGCTCACGTTGATTGTCATCCCGGTGATCTACTACTTGTGGCGGCGCGGGCACGCGGAGGTGGCACCGTGATCGACAGCGCTTTGGATACGCGCGCCGTCCTGCTCCGACGCGGGGCTGCGCTCGAAGTGCTGACGGTCGGCTATAACGCTGTCGAGGGCCTCGTGGCGATCGGCGCGGGCCTCGTTGCAGGCTCCGTGGCGCTGACCGGGTTCGGTATCGACTCCGTGATCGAGGTGGCGAGCGGCGTTGTGCTCTGGTGGCGGCTCAGGGCGGAGCTGGGCGCGGCGCGCGTCGGGCCCATTGTCGAAGCGCGGGCGGCGCGCTGGGCAGGCGTCCTGCTCCTCGCCCTGGCAGTCTACATCGTGGCTGAGTCGGGGCGTCGTCTCTTCACCGGCGATCGGCCCGGAGAGAGCGTCGTGGGGATCGTGCTCATGGCGCTCTCATTGATCGTGATGCCCCTTCTGGCCCGGGCGAAGCTCCGCCTGGCGGCCAGTCTCGGGAGCCGGGCGCTGCGGGCGGACGCGCACGAGACCATCGTCTGCGCCTGGCTCTCCGCGACGACTCTTCTCGGTCTGGGCTTGAACGCGGTGCTCGGCTGGTGGTGGGCCGATCCCGTGGCTGCGTTGGCGATGCTGCCGTTGATCGTGCGCGAAGGGATCGAGGCTTGGACGGGTGAGGCTGGCGAAGAGTGAGGTCGCCTACGTGAGCGGCACGCCGGCCGAGCACCGGCACGCGCCAGAAGGGCACGCTGGGCACGGGGCGCACATGGTGCAGGACATGCTGCGCCGGTTCATCGGCTCCGCCATCCTCACCGTTCCGATCGTCATCTACTCGCCGCTTGGCACCTCGCTGTTCGGCCGCGCGCTCGCGCCGCCATTCGGGCTGTCGTCAGGGCTCTTGAGTTTCGTCCTGACCTCGATCGTCGTCTGGTGGGGCGGGTGGCCCTTCGTCTCGGCCGCGGCGCGCTCGCTGCGACAGCGCGAGCTCACGATGATGACTCTGATCGCGACCGGCATCCTCGTGAGTTACCTGTATTCCGCCGCGGTCACATTCGGCCTGCGCGGCGAGCCGTTCTACGATGCCGCAGCGATGCTGACCGCCTTCAGCCTGCTCGGCCACTGGCTGGAGATGCGGAGCCGCTTCGCCACCGGCCGGGCGGTCGAGGCGCTGCTCGAGCTGGCGCCGCCCACCGCGCGGCGGGTGCGGGATGGGCAAGAGGAGGAAGTGCCGCTCGAGGCCATCGCGCTGGGCGACGTCCTTGCCGTTCGGCCGGGCGATACCATTCCGGTGGACGGCTTCGTAATCGAGGGCACGAGCTACGTGGACGAATCAATGCTCACTGGAGAGCCGGTGCCGGTCGCGAAGCAGCCCGGCGACGCGGTCGTGGGCGGGACGCGCAACCAGCAGGGAGCGTTCCGGTTCCGCGCAACCAAGATCGGCGCTGATACGGCGCTGGCTCGCATCGTCGCCATGGTCCGAGACGCGCAGTCCTCGAAGGCGCCGGCGCAGCGCCTGGCGGACCTCGCCGGCAAGTATCTGGTCATCGTGGCGCTTGCGGCTGGGGTCGTCACGTTCTTGGTCTGGCTGGTGTTGGGACATCAAGCCGTCGCCTTCGCGCTGTCGGCTGCCGTGGCGGCGATCGTGATCGCCTGTCCAGACGCGCTCGCGCTCGCGACTCCGACGGCGATCACGGTGGGCGTGGGGCGGGCAGCACGTGCCGGGGTGCTCTTCCGGAGCGCTACAGTTCTCGAGGCGGCTGCCCGGGTGGATACAGTCGTCTGCGACAAGACCGGCACACTCACCGAAGGTCGGCCGTCGGTGACGGATGTCATTGCTGCGGCAGGCGTCGAAGAGGCAGAGATTCTCAGGCTCGCCGCTGCAGCGGATGGGGAGTCCGAGCACCCACTCGCTACCGCCGTTGTCGCAGCCGCCAAGCAGCGTGCGCTTGTCGTGGATCCGGTCTCTCATTTCGAGGCCGTCCCCGGCCACGGCGTACAGGCGACCGTGGGTGGTCGCGCCGTGCTGGTAGGCAATGGCAAGCTGCTAGAGCGCAACGGCGTCACGCCGGGGCTCGAGCGCGAGGCCGAGGGACTGCGAGCGGAAGCCAAGACCGCACTCTACGTGGCGGTGGATGGCCGGACGTTCGGTCTCATCGCCGTCGCCGACCGGATTCGCCCGACGGCGAAAAGTGCCGTTGCGGCGCTCCACGACCTCGGTATCCGCGTCCTGCTTCTCACGGGGGACAGCAGGGCCACCGCCCAAACAGTCGCCCGCACGCTCGGCATCGATGAAGTCCGCGCCGAGGTATTGCCGGCGGATAAGGCTGCCGAGGTCCGGCGACTCGAGGCACAAGGCCGCCGGGTGGCCATGGTGGGGGATGGGGTAAACGACGCACCGGCCCTAGCGGCGGCGACGGTCGGTATCGCGATCGCCGCGGGCACCGACGTTGCGATCGAAACAGCTGGAATCATTCTGATGAAGGACGACCCGGCCGACGTCCCGGCGGCGCTCGTGCTGGCCCGCCGGGTGCAGCGCAAGATCAAACAGAATCTCTTCTGGGCTGCGATTTACAACCTGATCGCCATCCCGCTCGCGGCCGGCGTGTTGTATCCGTCGCTGGGGATCCTGCTCAAGCCCGCGTGGGCGGCGCTGGCGATGAGCGCCAGCACGGTGACCGTGACGGTGAACGCGCTGCTGCTTCGACCCCCAAGACATGGAATGTCATGAGACGCGAGCGCTCAAACCATGCGGCAGCGTCTCATACATGACGCCGGCTACGACCACCCCCGAGACGAAGGTCAGCACGGCGATCGCGGCGATGGCGAAGGGCATAGTGAACGCGTCCGCCAGGAGCCCAGCGGCGATCGCGCCTATGGCGTAGCCAGAGTCGCGCCACAGTCGGTAGACTCCCACGGCGCTCGCTCGCCAGTCGGGGTGCGCCACGTCTGACACGGCTGCGAGTAGGGTAGGGTACACCAACGCGGTTCCGATTCCCAAGAGCGTCGCGCCGGCCATCCATGACGAGAAGGCGCGGCCCACGACAAATGCCGTGATGCCCACCGCCTGAACCCACATGCCAGAAGCGATCATCCACTTCCGTCCCCAGCGGTCGCTCAGCGCGCCCGTGGCGAGCTGGCCGATTCCCCACACGAGGGGGTAGGTCGCGGTTACCACGCCGATGCGGTCGAGCGTGACACCGCGCGCGGCGAGAAACACGGGGATGAGTCCCCACACCATCCCGTCGTTTAGGTTGTTGACCATGCCCGCCTGGCTGGCGGCGAACAGCGCACGGTCCTTCCAGCTGGTGAGCAGCAGGATGTGGGCAAAGCGCGGGCGGCGTGCGTGAGAGCTGAGCTGGCGTGCCTCCGCGCGGGCGTGGCCGTGAGTCTCCTGGACGAACAAGACCGAGAGGGCCAGTCCAAGCACGGCGAAAGCTATCCCGGGATAGAATGGCGCCGGCCGCAGGCCGTGCGCGGAGGCGAGGTAGCCGGTGAGCAGCGCCGACAGCGACACGGCGACGTAGCCCGCGAACTCGTTCAGCCCCATCGCCAGGCCACGCCGCGCCGGCCCCACGAGATCGATCTTCATGATCACGGTCGTGGACCAGCACAGCCCCTGGTTGACGCCCAGCAGCACGTTGGCGAACACGATCCAGCCCCAGCTCGGCGCCCAGATGATGAGCAGCGGCACCGGGAGCCCCGCGAGCCACCCTGCGACGAGCAGCGGCTTGCGGCCGATCCGGTCGGCGAGCTGCCCGGCGAAGAGGTTCGCAAGCGCTTTGACGATGCCAAAGCTGACAAGGAAGGAAAGGACGACGGTTTTCGAGACGAGCCCGAAATCTGCCTGGGCGATGAGTGGGACCACGGTGCGCTCGAGCCCCACCATCGCTCCGACGAAGGCATTGACGACGACGAGCAGCGTGAACTGACGCCAGTTGGCGCCGAGGCCGAGCCGGATGGGAGACGGCGCCTCAGGCAACGGCGCAGCGATTGGCGCCGGCCTCCAGCTCGGTGGGGTCATCAGGCAACGTGCCGGCTTCGTTCAGGGCGACGATGCGGTGATGGTTCGGCGGTGTTGGCGGGAGCCGGGCGAGGATCTGGCTCACGAACGTTTCCTCGGTCTCACGCAACAGCGACGTCCGCTCCTGGACTTCCTCGAGCGTTGCGCTGATGGGCCGGCCGTCGAACGCCACGGGCTCGCTCGTATGTGCAGGCAGGATGACGGTCTCTGGAGGCAACGCGAGCAGGCGCTGCAAGGACGCGTGGAGCACGTGAGCACGGCTCTCCGACTGCTCGGTCGTCGCCTCGAGATCCGGACGACCGACAGCCGCCAGGAACAGCGTGTCGCCCGTGAACAGGGCACAGTCGTCCAGCAGATAGCAGGCGCTCTCCGGGGTGTGGCCAGGCGTGTGCAGCACCCTGAGGCCGGCGGATCCCACGCGCACGGTGTCGCCGTCGTTCAGGGGCGCGTACTCGAAGGAGACGCGATCCGTCGCTGGAAAGTAGAGCTTCGCCCCGGTGTCGGCTGCGAGGGCCCGGGCGCGGAACAGGTGGTCGGCGTGCACGTGCGTTTCGAGGATCGTGCGGATACGCCAGCCATGCTCGTCGGCCAGTCGATGATACACCTGGGGATCGAGCGAGGCATCGATGACGACGGCAGCGCCGTTCGAGCCGATGAGATAGGAGAGGCAGCCCTTCCCGGTGCGGCGCAGCTGCACTATCCGCGCGGTGCTGCCGGGGCACGAAACCTCGGCGGTGTTCCAGGCCAGGCTCCAAGCGCGCATCCCGCCCTCGAGCGACACCGCGTCCAGGCCGCGCGCGCGCAAGCGCTGGGCAGCCAGCATGCTCGTCTTCCCTGCAGCGCACACGGTCACGACGCGGTCGCCATTCGTGGGGTGAAAGTCCGCGAGGGCGGTCGGTTCGCCGCGCCGCAACGCGTTGTAGACATCGGCGTGCACGCTGCCAGCGACGCTCCACTCGGCGCGTTCGGCGGCGGGGCGCACGTCGAGGACCGTGACCGGTGCCCCCCGCTCGAGCAGCTCCCGCAGGCCTTCGGTGGAGATGGTGGGTGCAGTCATCCGGGAAGCGTGCCTAGGTCGCTGGCTTCTGCGCCGTGAACAGCACGGCCTTCACGCCGTAGGCTTCGGCCGCGTCGCGCGTCGATTGTTTTCGGAACGTGAAGCCGGGGACCACTGTCGAACGCACCCGCTTGAACCCCGCGTCCTCGAGCAACCCGAACACCTCTCCCTCCGGGAGAGCGCCGCCGATTCAGCTGGCCCAGAGCTTGGGGTCGTTGACGATGGACTGCGACAGCTGCTTCGCGCTCACGATGTCGGTGATCGAGAGCCGGCCGCCGGGCTTCAGAACACGGAACAGCTCGTGGATCACGCGGCGCTTGCGAAAGGACAGGTTGATGACGCCGTTCGAGATCACGACGTCCACGCTCGCGTCGGGCAGCGGAATGTCCTCCATCCGCCCCTCGTGGCACGCCATCCGCACGCCTGAAGCAGCGGCGTGCGCTTCAGCCTTGCGACACATCGTGGGGTTCAAATCGAGGCCCATCACCCGGCCCGTCGGCCCCACCTGCCACGCAGCGATGATGCTGTCGAGCCCCGCCCCACTCCCGAGATCCAGAACCGTCTCGCCGGGCTGGAGCCGGCTGCGCAGGTGCGGGTTGCCGACCCCGGCGAACGACGCCACGGCGCCGGGCGGCGCGCGATCGAGCCACTCGCGCTCGTAGCCGAACAGCTCGGCTGCCAGACGCCCGTGATGGAAGTGGAACTCACCTTCCGGGTGTTCGGCTACCTCCTGATACATCCGCAGGACTTCGCCCTTGATCACTGCTTCGAGCGAGCCCTGCTCCTCCGCGTGAAGCACTGCGCCGTCGGTCATGTGCGAAGTGTGGGTCCGCTTGCACAATAGGACAATTAGATGATGTTTATGAGATAGATAGGTATTACCCTATGGCAAAACCTGGCCTCACGCTGCACCGCTTAGAACTGTTCCTCGCGGTCCTCGACGAGGGGGGCGTGGGTCGGGCGGCCAAGGCCTGCCACATCAGCCAGCCCGCGGTTTCCGAACACTTGCAGGGTCTGGGGGCGCACTTCGGCGTTCCGCTGCTGGAGCGTCACGGGCGGAGCGTCCGTCCGACGCCCGCCGCCCGCCTGCTCGAACCGTACGCCCGCCAGGCGGTGGGGCTGCTACGCGGTGCCGAGCGGGCTGCGGCCGACTTGCAGGGGCTGCGCAGCGGCGCCCTGACCGTCGGGGCGAGCACGACGCCCGGCACCTACCTCCTTCCCGCCGCACTCGGCCGGTTTCATGCAGCTCATCCGGCGCTCGCATTGAGTCTGCAGATCAGCGACACCCGGGAGATCGAGCGCTCGGTGGCGGCGGGTCAACTGGAGCTGGGAGTGATCGGGGATGCGCCGCTCGTGACTGGGCTGGCTGCGGAACCCTGGGTGAAGGACGAGCTGGTGCTCATCGTCCCGCGCGGCCACCGGTTCGCGCGCCGCCGGGCCGTGACCGCGCCTGCGATCGCCGGCGAGCCCTACATTGCTCGCGAGGAAGGCTCGAGTACGCGCGGCGTGGCCGAACGCTATCTCGCGCGGCTGGGGGTCACGCTCAACCCGGTGATGGAACTCGGGAGCACGGAGGCGATTCGCGAGGCGGTGGCCGCGGGACTCGGCGTCGCGCTCGTGTCGCGTCACGCGGTTTTGGCACGGGATCGGCGGATCGTGGCCGCACGGCTCGCCGGCCCACGCTGGACGCGGGATCTGCTGATTGTGCGGCGCTTGGGGACGCCGCTCGGGCCTGCAGCCGCGGCGTTCCGGAGCCTGCTGCTCGAAACCCGAGCCTGACCTGCCAGTGGGCTCAGCGGTTCGGGAACGACGCGGAGGTGCGGAGCCAGGCGCTGAGGAGCGGGTCTCCGGGGTACCGTGCCAGCTCCGCGCGCAGCGCCTCCCGCACGCTGCGCCGCAGCCCGTCAGGGAGCACGACCGGTGCGACCGGCCCGGACTCTGATCCGGACAGCAGCGTGACCGTAGCGGCATACGCCTGAGCCGGCTCGAGGCGCACGGCCAGCCGGGCGCTGAAGGCGGCCAGCGCAGCCCGCACACGCTCGAAGTCTCCGGCCGCGGCGAACAGATTCGTGGCCCAGGCGTACGCTTCGGTCATGGCGGGCACAGTGGCGAACAGCTCCCCCCCGAAGTAATGCGCGCCCCACAGGGAGTCCGCGATTCGGCGCGCGTCATCCAATCGTCCGAGCTTACCCAGCAGGATCATCCGCCGTGCGGCCAGGGCCTCCGCTTCCGCTTCGACACCGAGCGAGTCTGCGATGTCGAGCTCGCGGAGCGCCGCCTCGTAATTGCCGTCCAGCTCGAGCACACGCGCCGTCATGCGGTGCGCTTCGGCCTCGGCGGGGCCGGCGGCCAGCCAACGCCGGGCCCACGCCCTCGCCGCGGCCCGCGCGCGGGCGCGCGAGGCGGCCAACGACTCTGCCGGAAGCGCAGCCAGGGAATCGACCGGCACGAGCTCGAGCGAGTCGCGCAGCAGCGGCACGAGCATGAGATCGGGACCGGCGAACTGGAGTGCCAGTGCCGAGTCACTGCCGCGGCCGGGCGGCTGCCCAGCCACGCCGAGCTCGAAGTCACAGCTGCACCAGGCACGGACCGAGCTCCGCACCGGACGGGGCAGCTCGCGGCGGTAGCCCGCCATCGCGCCCGGCGACTGCCCGGCCGCCAGCGAGTAGATGACCACCAATCCCTGGTAGGCGCCATGCCGCGTGGGGTCGAGATCGAGCACGCGCCGGGACAGCCGCGTAGCGGCGTTCAGAGACCCGCGGCGCCGCTCTCCGGTCGGCGTCGCCACGAGGAGGGGGTCGAGAAACTCGAGGCCTGCGAGCTCCTCGAGCGCGTCGACGTCGTTCGAGTCCTGGGCGACGAGACCGCCCAACTCCCGGCGCGCCGCGGTGAAGTCGGCGTTCAGCAGGCTGCGCAGCGCGCGCACGTGACTGGCCGCCCGCGGCGGCAGCCGGTTGCTGAGCGCCGCGGCGCGCTCCGCGTAGCCGTAGGCCGGATGGTCAGGATCCAGCACCGAGAACGCGAGCAGGGAGACCTCAGCGAGCTTGCCGTATGCCTGCGCGAAGGCGCTGTCGATGCGGACGGCGTCCAGCAACGCGTCACGGGCCTGGCGGTATTCCGCTCGGTTGAGATGCGCCATACCACGCAGGTAGGCCCGATACGCGTCCAGGGAGCGCGTCGTGGCCGTGCCCAGGTCCGCCGAGCCCTGTTCGAGCCCGGCCGCGCGCAACAACGCCGTCGCGATCTGGTCGTAGGCCCGCCGTACGTCGTCCCTGGCTCGACCTTCGAACGTCGCACGGGCCAGCTGGCGCCGGGTCACGACGTCGTAGGCCCGGGCACTCACTTGCAGCCGTTCGCCCGTCACGATGATTTCGCCCGTCACCGCCGTCCATCCGCCGGTCTCCGCCGCCACACGTCGCAGGCTCGCGAGGTCCATCACGTCCCCGGGGTGCAGCTCGTGCCGGCGCAGCGCCGGATACAGCCGCTCGTCGGGGACGACCGTCAACTCCGTCCACTGGCCGAGCGCGTCCGCCAGCATCGTGGGGGACGCTTCGACCAGCCATTGATAGGCGGCGATGCGCGACAGGTTGCGAAACGGGAGAATGAGAAATGTGCGCGCCCGGTCGCGCTCGGCAGGAGGCGGGGACGTAGCGGCCGCCCCGGGCGCTCCCCGACTACACGGCGGGGCCGTACCGTCGGGGCACTGAGCTCCGGCGGACCTCACGACCAGCGCGGAGAGGAAGGCCACAATGACGGCACCGTGGCGACCGGATGACATATGGTCGGACCAACATCGCGCGGCCGCTCGGATCCGGCAAGGCGGGAGCTGGCGACGTCAAGCAACGGCGCCGTTGGCACCACCGTTGGCACCACGACCAGCCGGATTTTAGCGCACCCCATGATGATGCGGCGTGGATCCACGCGGACCGCTCGCTTCAGCATCCTTGGTCGGTGAACCTGCATCGTGGAGCGAGCCCCCTTCGGAGCGCCGCGAGACATCGAAGCTGAACATCATCCCGCTCTCGGTATGTTCCGCGATGTGGCAGTGCGCCATCCATAGCCCGGGATTCGTGACATCCAGCAGGATGTCCACCGTCTGTCCCGCGCGCAGGAGCACCGTGTCCTTCCACACGAGATTGGACTCCCGGTTGCCATCCCTCGATAGGATCAGGAAGCGGCCGGCTCCGTGGATGTGGAAGGGATGGTGCATCGGATGATCCGACTCCATCTCGTTCACTAGCCGGATCTTCACCCGATCACCCACTGTAAACGCCCAAGCGATGGCGCCGTTCTCGGCCCCGGTCTGCCGGTCGACGAGCTTCCAGAGCATGTTGCTAGGGTCCGACGCGCGGTTGATCGCTGGCATTAGGTCTTCCCACTCGAGACCGTCGCCTCCTTCGTGCCCGCCGTGCGGCGGGCCATCGTGCGGTTTCGGAGCGGGCACCCCCGAGAGCACCAGCTTCATCCAGCATCTTGGGCATCTCCCCGGCTTCGAGGCCGTGACCTCCGGGTGCATGGGGCAGACGTAGGAGGCCGGGACCACCGTGGTCGTCTGCACCGCCACCAATTTCATAAAGCACTTCCGGCACCTCCCCGGCTCAGAGGCGGTGACGTCTGGGTGCATGGGGCAGGCGTATGTGGACGCCGCCTTGTCGTCCTCTCCGTACAAGAGCGGCATGGAAGAGATGAACGCTAGCACCTTGTCCGGTGCTCGCTCGACGTCGTGCCCAATCGCTTGATGCTCGGCGGTGAGTTGGGGGTCGACGCGCAGCACGTCGAACGACCGAGCGGCATCGCCAGCCTCAGCGGCTGAGACCGAGAACCCACCGAGGTCGTAGACATGGTCCGGGGTACGATGCTCGAGCCGCACGTCCCCCGGGGTGTCGAACAGCACGTCGACAACCGCTCGTTCGGAAGGCGCGAGCAGCACAGCGTCGACGAACGTCTCGCGCTCGTAGCGACCGCTGTCACCACCGACCAGCTTCGCGCGCGCGCCGCGAACGGCGAAGTTGAAGATGCGCGTGTTCGCCGTGTTGACGAGATAGAGGCGCACGACCTCCCCCAGAGCCGCCTCGCCGGAGAACGCGGTCTCGCCGTTGATCAGCAGGACGTTGCCGAACCGCCCCATGGCGGTGAAGGTCGGCGTGGACCGGCGGAAGGGCGCGATCTGGCCGCCCTCGACGAGCAGGTCGTCTAACGTGAGGGTCAGCTGCCGGTCGACGGCAGGCCAATACGACGGGTCGGAGGGCTCGACGACGATTGTGCCGTACAACCCCATCTCCTGCGCGAAGTCTTCCCGGATGTGCGGGTGGTACCAATAGAGCCCGGCGTCGGGGAACTGGACCTTGTAGGTGAACGTGCCGCCGATCGGGATCGGCGCCTGCGTCTCGTGTGGGACGCCGTCGTAACGGTTCTCCAGCCGCAGGCCGTGCCAGTGAACGGTCGCCTCGATGTCGCCGTCGTTGGTCACCTGCACTGTGATCTCCGACCCTTGATCGACGTGCAGTGTCGGACCGGGGATCGACCCGTTGTAGGCGAGCATGCGCAACACAGCGGCGTCGAGGCCCTTGCGCACGGGAGAGATGCGCAGGTCGAATCGATCGCCGTCGTGAAGCCGGATCACGCTCGGCCTCGACACGTCCGAGAGCCCCGCGGTCTCAGTCGTGAATAGGTCCTGAGGATCGACGCGCCTCGCTTCGATGGTCTTGCTCACGGGTCGCGATCCGGAGATGGTGACGCGCTCCGAAGAGGGCCGCGAGAGAACCCCTCTCAGGTGACTGACGATCTGAGCGCCGATGGTGCGGACGACTCCAAAGATTCGCCGAATGAGCGAAGGTGTCTGGGACATGATATCGGCGATCCTCAGGTCGGAGTCTGTAAGGGAGGGAGCGACAACGCGTCTTACGCTGGCTCGGGATGCTAGCTCCAATGATGCTTCGAGGCAAGCCGCGCAACGAGTTGAATCGTCTAACCGCCGGCCTTTGCCACAGATTGACTGCGGTGGAGTACCGCACGGAACGGCACGTCGCTTAAGTTACGCACCGCGCCACCGTAGCTCAGTGGTAGAGCTCTCGATTCGTAATCGAGCGGTCGTCGGTTCAAATCCGACCGGTGGCTCTCTTTTTTCCGTACCGCTGCTCGCTTTTCTCGGGCCACCTTGCCCAGCGCCGGTTCCCGTGGCACTTCCGTGGCGCCTTGCGGGGTGTCGAGCTGCAACGCCACGTCGGTCGCGTGCACCGATATCGCTCCTCTTGCTTGCACAGCCAACAACCCTGCGCAGATCAGTGCGGGGTGGAAATCCCGTCGTTCATGTGGAAAACGGACTCAGCGTTCGGTTATCACAACGGGCGGGCTCACTTCCGGGCGACAGACAACGCACCGGCCCGCCAGCTGCTCTGCGATGCTCGATCAAGTCCACCTTCGGGTGGACGCAGGCAGGGGCAGCGTTGAACGGGAAATGACCCGAGGGCGCGCAGACAGTAGCTAGCTGGGGCGTGAACGAAACACTGGGCGAGCCTCGACCACAGCCAGAATGGGAGCGTGTGCGATGCGCCAGCCCTTCGGCAGCGGGGTGCAAGAGCCCCCCGCTGGCTTTCCGCGCCGGGTGAGTGCAGCTCTCACCCGTGCGGAAGAGTTGGGAACTTTGGA
>Ga0209160_1003177_pt1 | contig 13510 bp, 19 predicted proteins | sample GraSoiAngelo_153_FD_186167 | JGI IMG/M metagenome (GOLD analysis project Ga0209160, IMG submission 186167) | Grasslands soil microbial communities from the Angelo Coastal Reserve, California, USA - 14_1009_12_40cm (SPAdes) (version 2) | ecosystem: Environmental > Terrestrial > Soil > Grasslands ...
TACGTACACGGTGTTGGCGAACGCCACAGTCAACGGTACGCCGCTGGAGGCAAAGTTCGTTATCGCGAACATCCCCTTCGACAAGACGGGCCTTGGCACAAACGATCTCTCTTTCCCCGGCCAGTATCTTGTGGCGGTGGACAGCCAGGGGAACGCGAACGGTGGTGCGCTGAAGGTAACCCGCGGCACATTGGTCTGGTCGACTCCGGGCATACCTGGCTTTGCGATCGTCAAGCCCGACTCCACCGGCACGTTTGATGTGACCGGGCCTTCCGGCACATCTCACACTTACACCGCTCCCGCACCATGGGCGCGGTTTATTCCGGTGGAGTAATTCGTTCGCCGGAATCTTTGTAGGATGGCTTCGATTTATGTGTTGGATGATGACTGGTTGACATACGTTAAATCTAGAGATGAATGTCCGCCAGTCTGCGTAGGAGAGGATGACATGAGGGCGTCGGTAAGTCTGGTTGTAAGTCTTCTTTCGATATCGCTTCTGGCCCAGCCTCCAACGCACAACCGGACGCATGGGACTACACACGCTACGAACTTGGCTGCAGATGACTGCAGCCTGCAATTCCAAGGCAGCGCGAGAAAAGCAGTGAAGCTACGCACCAAGGACTCGGGCAAGGACTATAAAAAGGTATCAAACGGAGATGCCATAAGTGTCTCTGATTGGCTGAAGATGACATGCTCTCTGGATGGGGATGTTCCTAGTCAAATTCCAGCAACCAAGGCTATGCCCGGAATCGAAACGCAGACTGTCACGCTCGACGGTTTCTTGGTTGCTGCGAAGTTTGAGGCCACCGCTGACCACGACATTCACGCGGAGATTGCGGAATCGCCCAAGTGGGAAACGCCGCACGTGGTGGTTGAAGTGCCGCCGGGGCCCGCGTACTGTGATGCTCGTAAGAAGGTCTGGTCCCTCGTGAAGGCTGAACTGCCAGCGAAGAGCACGAGCACGATTCATGTGATGGAGACTCCACCGAAGGTACGAATCACGGGATACGTCTTCCTAGACAGTGCGCACGGAAGTACAAAATTTTGCCAAACCAGTGGTGGGCGCGGAATCCATCACAACGGCACGCAACAGGTAAGAGGACTGTGGGAGGTCCATCCAGTGCTAGAGGTGAGTAGCGAATAAGAGCAGAAGCCGCGCATTACCTGGATCACAAACTCATCGTTTGGTGAATAAAACGATGGCCATGTCTTGATTTTGCGCGACCACTAAAAAGAGCTCTGTGGGAACCAGGGCCGAAAGCTGACGAAATACGGGTGCACGCCGAATCTGACGTGCCAGTTCTCGATCGGACCTCTTTTCCTTTTGCTGGTCAGCCGTCGGTTCAGCATTGCTCCGATCGCGTTGATTTACTTTCGTATTATCAGACTGCTGGGCAGGAGCCGTATCTGGTTCTTCCGCCAGGAGCAGGCTGCTGACCTGCAACTTGGTACAAAAATATTAGGATAACCAAGTACGATATCGAACCTTTTAGTCTGCTTTGCAGAGTCTGTCGGCAAACCTAGCGTTCACATAGCACTTCTTTTGGCTAACTGAGCGTACAGCGGATATCAAGTCATGTGCCGCATCAGACTTCGCCACATACCCGTACCCACCGGCACGGAAAGCTTCTCTGATTGTTTCGATTGTGTCATGTTGACTCAAAAAGACTATCTTTGACAAGGGAGACATTCTGCGAATGCGTCGAGCAGCCTCTAGTCCGTTCATGCCCGGCATGGAAATATCTAACACAATGACATCTGGCTGAAGCTTCTCAGCCCTCTCCACCGCTTCGATTCCGTCGGCAGCCTCGCAAATCACCTCAAAATCGGGCTCGGCACGGAGTAGTGCACAGATACCGCGCCTCACCATTTCATGGTCGTCCACGACAAGAATGCGGAGCAGGTGAGGCATGGCGTCGGCGCGAGGCTCAAAGCACGCTAGCAGGCAGCTTATGAAGGAATCAATACAGTGGAGTGTGTATTGGCTGTCGCTTCAGTGGGCAATTGCCCGCTCTGCTGCCCAGTCGTTGATCCTGACCACTCACTCTCACGCCCAATCAGCGCCGAAAATATGATCCTTCCTTGTCGTCTTTTAAGGTGCATGCACACACGGGCGAGTTGGCCCATCTAAACAGAAAACAGGTGTCGTGAGCCGGCCGTTCATTGACTCTACAGACCTCCGCAACCAGATCGGCCCAGGCAACACTCAGAGTGAGTGAGCACTCTTCGAAAGAACAGCAGCGCAAAAGCAGGGTGCGACCAGAGCAAAAGCCCAAGCCTTCGCTCCAGATTACTGAATCGAGCTGGCGACAGACGAAAAGGCATTATTCGCATTGGAGCCAACGAGACGAATAGTGCCGACCACTAGCACCAAGATCACAGCCAACATCACGGCATATTCCGCGATGTCCTGACCGCTAGCATCTTTCCAAAGTTGTAGGGATTTCGACATCATCTCAAAACCTCGGGCAAGGGAGCCATGCTGGGGGAGCAGGCATGGCCGTTACCACCCGACCAACTGCCAATCACGACGTTACCTCCCCCAAGGTCGTCATGACTGCAAATCCAATCGAGGGTAGAGCTAGGCTATAACGCAGCTATTCCGATTGCCTGTTCACTATCGAACTTTGGGATAGAAAATTTCAGTGTTGCTCGACAGCTCACGATTTACTTTCGCACTTGGCTGCTGCAGAACGTTGTCCAAGCATCGAAGCGTTCTACAAGAGGAGATGTCTAAATGGAAACCAGAGTGGAACGTGGGCAAAGCAGCGAAGATCGGTTTACAGGTGCAATCGAACGGCAGACTTCCCAAGCTCCTTCGAGTTTATTCTTGGGCCTGGCTCTCGGCTCAATGGCCGCGTCAGCAATTTTAAAGCTCAGCGGTAAAGACGATTGGGCACTGTTCGTGGGCCAATGGGCCGCTCCCTTTCTCATCGTGGGAAACTACAACAAAATGGTGAAGCAGGATGGTTCCGACGCCTTGAATCGTTCTGCTGCCTAGCACTTGTGGCAAGACCAACATCGCTCGCTGCGGGAACGGAACCAGATCGCTTCTTCTTGTCCCGTAAGCGCCTTGTACTCTCGTGCGCTTTTACAAGAACCCGGGAGATTTCTCAGATTGGAACACTAGCGACTACTGTCGTTCCATTCTCCGAGGAAGACAGCTCAAGCTTTCCACCCAATTGTCGCAGGCGCTCGTTCATACCCCGTAATCCAACTCCGAGAGCGCCGATCCAGTCTTGGCCAGATTGTTCCAAAAGGTGTGGAGAGATGCCTTTCCCTTTGTCTTCTATTTCCAAAGCACACATTCTTTGCCTCATCAACAATCGGATGTGTGCCACCTGGCTTCCAGAATGTCGGTGAACATTGGTTAGGCTTTCTTGCAGAACGCGAAACAATGCCAACTCAGATTCGCGAGGCAGGCGGCCAAAGTCTGTCTCGACCTCAAAACTGGTCTTGATGCCGCTGCGAGCAGAAAATCCGTCGAGGTACCACGGAATCGCCGATTTCAGACCCATCTCTTCCAGCATAGGAGGATACAGGAGATAGGACACTGTTCTAACTTCTTTGACGCAGTCCTCAGCTAGGCAAATGCATTGTGCGAGATCCTGAGTGGGCGCATCTTGTTCTTGTCCAGTGGCGAATGCCAGTGAGTCCAACTTTATCTTCAACACCGCGAGATACTGCCCCAGACTGTCGTGAAGCTCCCGGCCAATGCGTCTTCGCTCCTCATCTTGCGTGCGCAGCAGGTGCAGCGACAATGCCCGCAACGACTTCTCTGAATTCTGCAATCGCCGTTCTGCAGTTCGTCTTTCGGCAACCTCATTTTCTAATGCCTGCTGTGCCTGCCTTCTTTCGGTAAAGTCTCGGGTGACTTTTCCGAAACCCACTAATTTTCCTGCATCATCTCTTAGAGCGGTGATGATCACATTCGCCCAGAATTTTGATCTATCCTTGCGTACTCGCCAGCCTTCATCCTCAAACCGTCCCTCTTTCGCTGCGATAACCAATTCCCACTGTGGTTTTCCGCTCCGCACATCTTCTTCTGGGTAGAAGCATGAGAAGTGCTTACCGATAATCTCTGCGGGCTTGTATTGCTTCATGCGTTCCGCTCCGAGATTCCAACTGCTGATGTTGCCGTCAGTGTCGAGCATGAAGATCGCGTAGTCCTGCACAGCTTCGATTAGCAACCGGAATCGTTCCTCGCTGTGACGCAACGCCAGCTCTTTTTCGAGGACCTGAGCTTTCTGTTGCAACTCCGCGATGCTGCGAAGGCGTTCTCCTTCGTTGCTTAATCCTAAATAACTCTCGCTAGGAACCACGCCCGAGTGTTGACCACACATCTTCAGAAATGGCTCAATGTGCCTCTCATTGTTGAAGCCTGTAATTGGGTAAGCACAGAGGAGAGAGAAGGAGTGGGTTTTCGCTAAGTCATTCCAGAGTTCCTCGACCCGGATAGCCTCCTGTGGCCTTCCCTCGGCCCACAGCAACGCGACAAGTTCTCCGAAGACAGCAATGCGGCAGTCTTTGCCATGAATAGCAGTTCGGGCTCGCTTCAAAACTCCGCCGATAATGTCGTTGAAGCGCGTCTCGTCGACCGAACCGTCTACCATGAGTCGCGTCAGAGTTTCTTTCGCGTCCACTGCGACGTATCGCCCTTGCAAGCTCGCTTTAGCTATGTCCAATCCCCGTGCGGATAGCCGCCGTTCCAGCTCTCCACGATGGGATGCTGTTGCTAGGACCACGGCAGCATCACCCACCGCAAGTGCCCCGCCAATGAATCGACTCAATACGTCAATCAGGAAGCCGTCGTCTGTATACAATTGAACAACGTGTCCATCGTGATCGTGCCTTGGAGCGTGCGTTAGGGACGGGACTAGTTGAAGACCGGGATTAGACATCGCAATACTCACCTTTCGCCTCCGCCAAAATTATGGGTATTGATATGGGCCTGGTAATGATCGTGTCTGGGAGCGAAGTCTATACAGGAACTACTGTACTCCCTTAGCTAAAGTTGAGCACAGCCTGAACAGAAGGCAGATGCGACGCTATCTTGGAGGCGGCAAAAGAGCGTTAGCGACTGTGGGAGGGGCAGGGCGAAGTGGAGTGCTTGCCCGACTGCTGCTCCCGGTTCTTTTCGTCTGCCATCGTCACAGCTCCTTATAGTTGAAGATTATTTACCGCCAGCAATCAGATGCCTCTCACGCCAGCAAGATGTCTCTCTCTACGAGCTGTGTTCGCCGACGAACCAAGAATTAAGTTGAGGTCTTATGGTTGGCCTCAGCCTAAAAAACACGAGCAGTATTCGATGCACCATCGAGGCATCACATGACAAGGACACCTTGTGTCATGTTTCAACGGTCATGTGGCGGCTAAGGTTCTGGCTCTTGCCATTGCGATGAAAGCAGTTTCCTGAGTCAGTAATGTTCTTCTGGCCTTAGATTTCTCTTCGTGAACCGAATGCCGCACTCTCGAAAAATTACGCGAAGGTTAACCCCATATTCTTCACGCGAAGTAGCGCAGCCCCGCACGGTATTTCGGAGCACGAGTGTACACCCTGGCGTCGGCCAATGTCTGTCCTGGCCGGAACAATCTCGGCTCACTGCCTACGATCCGCCTTTAGCTAAGGCTCTACAGTGAATCGTTCTGGCTCGTACAGCGCCAAGTGGATGGTCTTTGCGCGGCCCTTGCCATAATGTTGGATACGACTTCCTTTCCTTCCTGCTTTTCGGTAGGGATCGACACAGGCGTCGGTTGGCGATCCGCAATTCTCCAATCACATTACAAGTTACGGGGCGGATGAACTCAGCCCTTGGGTGACTTCAAAATCGCGCGGATTCGCGCAGAGGGATGTATGGCAATGAGATTCAAGACAAGGATATTAGCCGTGCTGACAGCCGCAGTTTTGGCCAGCACAATGGCGGTTGCCGCCGAGGAACCGTCGGAACAAGTCAAACGAATGGATGCAGCAGCAACAGTTTTAGACGAAATCATGGGAACTCCGGATAAGGGGATCCCGGAAGAACTTCTCGATTCTGCGAGGTGCGTGGCAGTCATACCGTCGATGGTCAAAATAGGTTTTGTCTTTGGAGGCCGGCACGGAAGAGGAATTGCGACCTGCCGTACCAACTCCGGATGGAGCGCGCCTGCACCTTTCACGGTCACCGGAGGTAGTTGGGGATTGCAGATCGGCGGCGAGGCGGTCGATGTGGTCATGCTGGTAATGAACGACCAGGGAATGGAAAAGATGCTCTCAAGCAAATTTAAGATCGGCGCCGATGCCTCGGCTGCGGCGGGGCCGGTCGGCCGGCATGTGGAGGGCGAAACTGATTGGAAGATGCGCGCTGAAGTGCTCACTTATTCTCGGGCTCGCGGCGCTTTTGCTGGCCTTACTGTGAACGGCGCATCGATCACACAAGACAAGGACGGAACCCGCATTTTGTACGGCCGGATGATCCCATCAGCTCAAATTCTAAAGGGACAGGTGAAAGCTCCCGAGGGTTCGCATAAATTCCTGGCGACAGTAAGAAAGTACGGTACCGAGGCAAACATTGCTGAAGCATCAGATCGTCGCCATCCGACCTCGACAGACGACACCCACCCTCGAGCATTGAGTTCGACGGAAGCAAAGGGCGCAATTGAAGAGAAGCTCAAAAGCGAGCCGGGCTTGGACAGTAAAGACATCCGGGTTACTTTGACTCCCGACGTGGTGACGCTGTCCGGATCTGTCGTCAGCAGTGACGACCGTGACAAGGCGGTGCGGGTCGCGAGATCGTATGCCGGTGATCGCGAAGTCCAAGATCATTTGTCAATTCAGAGGCCCGACTAGTTTGCACCTTTGCCGCGTTCGAACGAACGCCCGTCTCCCCGAATAGGTGCGTGGGCGCAATTGGCACGAACTTACATTTACAGGAGGAAAAATGATGAAAGTTGATTGCAGGAATATTGCTCGCACACTCTTGTGCACCGGTCTGCTACTCGGCGTCGGAGTATTGGTACGGGCGCAAGAACCAACCAGTCAGCAGGCTCCGCCAGCTGCAGACAATACCAAGACTAATGAACGGGATCGAAGCGCGAACGAGCCAACGGCAGATCAGCAAAAAGACAATCGTTCTGACCGCGACATCACACAACAGATACGACAATCCATCATGAAAGACAAATCACTCTCCACCTACGCGCACAACATCAAGATCGTCACTCAAAACGGGCAAGTGACATTGAAAGGCCCCGTGCGATCAGAGGACGAGAAGCGAGCAATTGAAGCCAAGGCTGCTGAAGTGGCCGGCGAGAACAAAGTCAGCAGCGAACTGAACATCAAACCGCAGCAATAACATTTCAGATTAATAAGGAGAAGTAAAACATGGCAGGTAAAAACACAGCAGTATTTGGCATTTATCCGAATCGCACAAGCGTGGAAAGCGCGGTCGATGCTCTAAAGACAGCAGAATTTCGTAACTCTGATATTTCCGTGCTGTTTCCCGAGAACACGGGCACGAAGGACTTTGCCCACGAGAAAAACACTAAGGCGCCAGAAGGCGCCACAACCGGCGCCGGAACCGGAGCATTGCTGGGCGGCGGACTGGGGTGGCTGGTTGGCATTGGAGCCCTCGCGATTCCAGGGCTCGGACCGTTCATTGCTGCAGGGCCCATTGTGGCGGCCCTTGCAGGAGCGGGTGCCGGCGGTGCAATCGGCGGTCTCACAGGCGCCTTGATTGGCATGGGAATCCCGGAGTACGAAGCTAAGCGTTACGAGGGCCGCGTTAAGGATGGCGGAATACTGCTCTCCGTGCATTCCGACGATTCTCAGTGGACAAAAAAGGCTAAGGAAATTCTGGAGCGGACAGGTGCCCAAGATGTTTCCTCGACCGGTGAAGCCGCTTCCGAAAAGGGTGATAAAGCCCGTCTTGGCGAAGTGGCTTGATCTGTGGAGTGCAGCGAACTGGAGCTTCTCGGCGGCCGGGATCTCGGTTCGCTGCCCCGCATTTTTAAAGGACTGGCGGGACCGCCGCGCGGGCCTTGGCCCAGCGACCGAAACTCATTTCGTGGAGGAAACATGCCAAACGATAATTTGAAAAAACTGTATGTGGACGAATTGAAAGACCTGTTTAGCGCAGAGAATCAGTTGCTCAAGGCGCTTCCAAAGATGGCCAAAGCTGCGTCCTCGGACGAACTCCGAGCTGGCTTCGAAGAGCATCTGGAACAAACCAAAGGCCACGTTCAACGTCTGGAGAACATTCTCCAATCGCTGGACGAAAGCCCAAAGGGCAAGAAATGTGTGGGCATGGAGGGCTTGGTGAAAGAAGGAGCCGAGGTCATGGCGGAAGACTTGGAAGAGGCGGTGATGGACGCTGGACTGATCGGCGCAGCCCGACGCGTGGAACACTATGAGATTGCCGCGTACGGGGCGGTCAGCGAGTTAGCCAAAGCTCTCGGAGAGACGAATCACGCTTCTTTGCTGAAACAGACTCTTGAAGAGGAACAGGCCACCGACGAAAAATTGACGGAACTCGCAAAAGAGATCAATGAACAAGCAAGTGAAGAGAGCTCTCAGGACAACCGGGACGAATCCAAAAAGACGCACAAGATGCCGAGGCGTGTCGCTTAGTTGTAGCGCCGTACTGCAAGTGGAGAATCGCAGAACCCCTAGAAGTCGAAAAGGGAGTGAAGGGGCATAGCGGAAAGATAGTTGCCAAGAACAACAAGCACGACGGCGAAGAAGACGGAAGAACAAAGTAAAGATTCGGCGTAAGAATCAACAATCAGAATACATAGGAAGAGGAGAGAGGAGTGCGCATGGAAGACAAAGTTCGTAGTGGCGTTGCAGAGGGTCGTTTCACGGGAGCCATTGAGTCGCAGACGTCCAAAATCCCAAGCTCCGGCTATTTGGCGGCAGCATTCGGTGCTATCACCGCTTCAGCTATTCTGAAGATCGTGGGCAAGGATGACTGGGCGTTGTTTGTGGGACAGTGGCCGGCGGCATTTTTGTTAATGGGTGTTTACAACAAGATGGTAAAGCAGCACGGCTCAGATGCATATAGCAAGGCTGCCTGAGAGTTGAGTCGGACCGAGTGGTTGCCTCCGAATATGGGGGCGCCTCGGTCCGCCGAATTTCGAGCAATGCCTTCGACGCAGCAGAACGAGCGGTAATCTACAAGGAGAACAGAGTATGTCGATTCTGGCGTGGATTGTGTTGGGTTTGATTGCGGGGTTCATAGGCAGCAAGCTAGTGAACAAGACTGGCGAAGGCGTGATCTTAGATATCGTACTGGGAATCGTTGGTGCCATAGTCGGCGGCTATTTGTTCAGTATTTTTGGGGCGCATGGAGTGACGGGCGTAAACCTATATAGCCTGTTTGTGGCGGTGATCGGCGCTGTGGTCGTCCTGGTTGTCTATCACGCGGTACGGGGAGGTCGATCGCGCTTGTGAGCGACACGTGCAAGCGAGCGACCGTCAGGTCTCTAATACTCCCTTCACCCACCAGAGTTCACAACCCGGACAAATCGGCGGGCAATGACAGGTTGAGATTGATGTCAGGCACTCGCCGATGAGAACTCAAGCGGCCAAATTCAAATCCCAGTCGGGAGCCCCGCGACCACTCGCGGGAAAGAAACCCAACGCTGGCGCCGCCAAAGTCCTTTTCCAAAAACTCGGGCCTGGTCTCATCACGGGGGCGTCTGATGATGATCCCAGTGGAATCGCCACCTATTCGCAAGTAGGGGCACAGTTCGGCTATGGCCTTCTCTGGACCATGGTCTTGACCTATCCTCTCATGACCGCGATTCAGGAGATCAGCGCCCGGATTGGAAGGGTCACCGGAATCGGCATCGCGGCCAATCTTCGGAAAAACTACCCCAAGTCCGTTCTCTACTGCGTGCTGATCGTGGTGACAGTAGCCAATATCTTCAATTTGGGGGCGGATATTGGCGCCATGGCAGCTGCGACGCACTTGGTCCTGCCGGGAAAGGTCGGTGTGTTCATTGTGATTTTTGGAGTCGCGTCGCTGGCCGGAGTGTTGTTGGTTCCATACTCAACGTACGCTAAATACTTGAAATGGCTTACCGTGTCTCTCTTCGCTTACGTGGCTGTCGTCTTCTGTGTCCACGTGTCATGGCGCGCCGTGCTTCACGCGACCGTGCTTCCGCACATTCAACTCACAAAAGAATACGTTACCGCGCTGATTGCGGTGCTAGGGACCACCATCAGTCCCTATCTCTTTTTTTGGCAGGCTTCACAAGAGGTCGAAGAGGTGAGGAACAATCGCGGCGAGAAACCGTTGAAGCGCGCTCCTTTGCAAGCGCAGGAGCAACTGGGGCGCATCCGTATCGATACTTATTTAGGCATGGCCTTCTCCAACATCGTCGCATTTTTCATAATTTTGACGGCCGCCGCGACTTTGCACACTCATGGCATCACCGAGATTTCGACTTCCGCCCAGGCGGCCACGGCGTTAGAACCGCTGGCGGGCCGCTTTGCGTTCCTGCTTTTTGTCTGCGGCATCGTAGCCACCGGCCTTCTTGCAGTGCCCGTGCTCGCGGCATCGGCGTGCTACGGAGTTGGCGAAGCGTGCCGCTGGAAAACAAGCCTGGAGCGTAAGCCAGGAGAAGCTGTCCGATTTTATGCCGCCATCACGATCGCGACTTTGACTGGGCTGTCGCTCAACTTCCTCCATATCGATCCCGTTAAGGCGCTGTTCTGGGCCGCGATTCTAAACGGAATCGTCGCCGCACCGCTGATGGCGGTCATCATGACTATGGCCTCAAGCCAAAAAGTGATGGGAAAGCTCGTCATCCCGGCGTACCTGAAATGGGTGGGTTGGCTTGCCACAGCGGTAATGCTATGCGCTTGCATCGGCGTCTTCTTCTTCACGTGGAAATAGATCCGCTCGCCTATCACGGAGGTAGCTCAATCCTTCATGATCGCGTTCCCGGATATGCGGGTGGTCATGGACGAGGTGCTTGCGCGGGGTGACCGCGCTGAGTACGACTGGACGTTGATCGGCACAAACCCCGGGCCGGGAGGCACTGGACAGCGGTGGCTTCCAGCTTTGGCCGATTGGAGCGGATGGACTCATAGCCTCCTCGCAGGGCCACTTCGACAGCTCCGAAAACCATCGTCAACTAGAGCTCTCCTGACTTACGGCCACGCACGGTGAGCAGCACCATCGGACCCATAGGGAGGCCGACGCGCAGCAATCCGGAATCCAGGTAACAGCGAGAAAGATTCTGTGAGCCAGGGTCGGATCGCGGTGGGGAGACGCGGCCTGCTGCGGGGCGGACATGGTCCTGATCAGATCACGCCATGATGCGCCGCGGATGAGAATCAACAGCTACCCGGAGGATGTAGTTCGGAAAGTGGGGATGGGTATGCTCGCAGGATTTCCCGCAATAGTCCACGAAACTCCTCGTTTGGTGAATGAAACGATGGCCATGTCTTGATTTTGCGCGACCACTAAAAAGAGCTCTGTGGGGAACCAGGGCCGAAAGCTGACGAAATACGGGTGCACGCCAAATCTGACGTGCCAGTTCTCGATCGGACCTCTTTTCCTTTTGCTGGTCAGCCGTCGGTTCAGCATTGCTCCGATCGCGTTGATTTTACTTTCGTATTGTCAGATTGCTGGGCAGGAGCCGTATCTGGTTCTTCCGCCAGGAGCGTACGTTTCCAGGATGGCAACGGGAAGCGGCAGAACGCCGGCGCATCTGAATTCTGCAAGGAAAACACGGACTTGACGAAAATGTTGGGCAGCGTCACGGCAATTTGCGAGTCCGCAGGGGTGTGAACGATCCAATAGCTGCGGTAACCCGCGGCTTCCCGAACGCTTAGTAGTACCCCCGAATCGGCGGTTTGCGCTTAAGCACCAAGAACTAGACAGGAGCCACACGAGTGTGATGATTGAGTTGGCTTGCACCGGATCTCACCTCCGGAAATACTTCTCTCGAAGTATCAGAGCGTTGCCAACTACGAATTCAAAGCAGTGTTGAGCCGCCGGGAAACAGCTTATAACAAGGAGAATTTTTATCGCGGAAAATGGATTCTTCTGGAGCTTCAGCGCAACGGTTCATCAAAGCTGTGACTCTCCAGTCCCTTATTTCAAATGCTTGTTGACCGCCTTGGTCATCTGAAACATGTCCAGTTTCTTACTGCCAAAGATCGGCTCCAACTTATCGTCGGCCAGGATTTCTCGTTTGTTCTTTGGATTTTGAAGTTTGTGCTTCTTAATGTGGGCCCAAATCTTTTTTGTGACTTCACTTCGAGGCAGTGGTTCTGTGCCGACAATTTTGGCCAAGTGCTCTGAAGGCTGCATTGGCTTCATAAAGGCGCTATTCTTTGCTTTAGGCGTTGTCTTTGCCATTTTTCGCTCTCCATCCTTGTCGCAAGCATACCTAACTCCGCGATCACGGGAATTGTAACGGATCAGGATGGCAGATGTGCGTAAAAGCAACGGTTTTGACACGGCCCGTCAGGCCCTCTGCACACTGCCGCGGTGCATGGCCAACCGATGGCGGTTTCATCGGCCGATTCGAGCACACACAGTCAAAATTGGCGCACTCTCTAGTAATGCACGTGTGAAGCGTCAATGGAGAAGCGCCTCTGCCGCCTTTTGTTTCAGGGGTCACCAGCTGAGGTTTGGATTCACCAGGATCCCCCACACGCCAAGCAGCCATTCCGGAACGTAGCACCGATTTCTGTTGCGCTCGCACCAGCTGCGTAACTCAGTTGAATCGACACAAGTTTGCTTCGTGAGCCCCAGCTGTCGAACGTGCATTTCGAACTCGGTAGCAACAGCCGGAGCGGGTTGAATCGGCCTTCCCCAGTTCGGATTCCCGCGTTTGCGAGGCTTAGCTGGCTGGACGGATGGCTTCGCCATGGTTACAGATGATACTCTGCGCAGATCAACTCCGGGCTCCTAACCGACTTCCCCGCTTGCGTCCCGGCTAGGCTTCAGTGCCTGTTCGTGAGGCACAAAACAGGCTTTTACGCAGCGCAATCGCCTGGTCTCGTGCTGCCCGGAAGCGGGAGTCCACTACCATGTGTGTCAACTTTCAGGCTACCAAAATCATCGAAAAGGATTGCTTTTCGAGACTAACCCTTGCCACTGTGATCCGAGAGTTACAATTTTGATCCAATCTCTCGCATTGCGACAGCTCCAAAACGGGCGGAGAGGAGAACCCGTCCGCCCGCAGTCGAGCAGGAGCCCCACAGGACCGCCGGGAGCAGCCTGCGCGATAAGGAGCACACTGGGAGGAAGCGAACATGCGCAACCTAATCTGTGAGGCTGACTTGCGGTTTCTTGTCCCTCCTCGGTCAAGCTCCGACCGAGGATGCTCGGCCTCGGTTTTGGCCGCTCCGTGTTGTACGAAGTAGAGTTCCATGGTCTAACACTCAGGGCATTCTAGCGCGACCGCACAGATTGGGTGACGCGGGCGGATCTTGCGTGCGAGTGAAGGCTAAAGGCGCGCTTCCCCACGCGCCTTTAGTGATGGTAGGTTGCTTTTGTATCGTTACCTA
>Ga0209160_1003178_pt1 | contig 13509 bp, 10 predicted proteins | sample GraSoiAngelo_153_FD_186167 | JGI IMG/M metagenome (GOLD analysis project Ga0209160, IMG submission 186167) | Grasslands soil microbial communities from the Angelo Coastal Reserve, California, USA - 14_1009_12_40cm (SPAdes) (version 2) | ecosystem: Environmental > Terrestrial > Soil > Grasslands ...
CGGGATCGACCAGGAGCCGTTCCCTCCGTCGGCGACGGCGCGCGCGATGCGGACCACGCCCGTGATCTTCGGGCGCGGCCTGCTCGATCTCGTGCCCGACTCCGTCATCCTCTCCTACGCCGATCCCGACGACAAGAACCACGACGGCATCTCGGGCCGCCCCAACCGCAACGTGGACGGGCGCATCGGCCGGTTCGGCCGCAAGGCCCTCGTCCCCACGCTGCGCGAGTTCAACGCCGGCGCCTTCGTCGCCGAGCAGGGCGTGACGAACCCCGCCGTCCCGACGGAAGAGACGATCGGCGGTAAGCCGATCCCCCCGGGCGTCGATCCCGTGGCCGACCCGGAGATCAATCAGGACCAGCTCGACCTCACCAACGACTTCGTGCGCTTCCTCGCCGCACCCACCCCCGCGCGGCTGGGGGGAGCGGGCGGCCGGGGCCGCGAGATCTTCTCCCGCATCGGCTGCCCCGCGTGCCACGTCCCCACGCTCCGCACGGGCGACAGTCCGGTCGCGGCGCTGCGTTTCAAGTACTTCGCGGCCTACACGGACCTCTTGCTCCACGACATGGGCCCGGACCTGGCCGACATTTGCCTCGGGCTCGCCACGCCCGCTGAGTTCCGCACGGAGCCGCTCGTCGGGCTGCGATCCGTCAAGAAGTTCCTGCACGACGGTCGCGCCGCGACCCCCGAGCAGGCGATCGAGGCGCACGGGGGCGAGGGGGCAGGCGTGCGCGACCGATTCAAGGCTCTGCCGGCCGGGGAGCGCCAGGCCTTGATCGCATTTCTCAAGTCGCTGTAAGCATTTGCAACGGGGCCTTGAACACCCCTACGGAGGGTGATTAGCATCTCTCCGCCGCCAACCTGACGCGCCGGCGCCGATGCCTCTCCTTTCTCTCGACAGAGTCTCCAAGCGGTTCGACGGTGTGACGGCCGTCGACCAGGTGTCGTTCGCCGTCGACCGCGGTCAGGTGGTCGGCTTCCTCGGGCCGAACGGTGCGGGGAAGACGACCACGATGCGCCTGATCACGCAGTTCTACGAGCCCGATGAGGGCGCCATCACGCTGGATGGGGTGGCACTCGCCGTGGCGGCGCGCGAGGCGAAACGCCGCATCGGCTACCTTGCCGAGAACAACCCGTTGTACGGGGAAATGCTGGTCGCGGACTACCTCGCCTTCATCGCCGACCTGCGTGAGCTCGCCGGCGCGAGTCGCGCCCGGTCGCTCGACGAGGCCGTCACGGCGACGGGGATCGAAGGCGTGTTCTACCGGCCGATCGGCGAGCTGTCGAAGGGCTACCGCCAGCGCGTCGGGCTGGCGCAGGCGATCCTGCACCGCCCCGACCTGCTCGTCCTCGACGAGCCGACGGAGGGCCTCGACCCGAACCAGCGGGTGGAGATCCGCCAGCTCATCGGCACGCTGGGGCGCGACCGCACGGTGCTGCTCTCGACCCACGTGCTCTCGGAAGTGCAGCAGAGCTGCTCGCGCCTCCTGATCATCAGCCGCGGCAAGATCGTGGCCGACGGCCCCGTGGATCGCCTGATCGAGCGCGCGTCGGGTGCCGTCGAGATCGCGGTCGAGGCCGCGGGCGACGGGATCGCGCAGGCGCTGCGCGGGCTTCCCGGCGCGCGCAACGTGGCCGTGGCGCGCACGGGCGGCGACGGCCGCGTCGCCCTCACGCTCACCGCCGACCGCAGTGCCGACCTGCGGCCCGAGATCTTCGCGCTCGCGAAGGCCCGCGGCTGGACGCTGTACGAGCTGCACCAGGAGACCGGGAGTCTGGAGGAGCTGTTCCGCCAGCTCACCGCGGGCGGCGACGCGTGAAACGCGGCCTGCGGACGGCGTGGACGGTGGCGCGGCGCGAGCTGCTGACGCTGTTCGACCAGCCCACGGGCTACATCCTGCTCGTCGTGTTCGTCGCCGTGAACGACTTCCTGTGCTTCCGCCAGATCGAGTTGTACGGCGTGGCGACGCTGCGACCGATGCTCGATTTCCTCCCCTGGCTGCTCCTGTTCCTCGTTCCCGCCGTGACGATGCGCGCGCTCGCCGAGGACGCGCGCTCGGGCACGCTCGAGGTCGTGCTGGCCCAGCCCGTCACCGAGCTGGAGCTCGTGCTCGGCAAGTACGTCGGCGCGCTGCTGTTCCTGTGGATCGCGCTCGGGCTCACCCTTCCCATCCCGCTCGGGCTCGCCCTGGGCGCGCCGTTGCAGCCGGGGGTCGTGTTCGCGCAGTACGTGGGCTCGGCGCTGCTCACCGCGGGCATCGCCGGCGTCGGGCTGTGGGCCTCGAGCGTGAGCAAGAACCAGGTCACGGCCTTCATCCTCGCCGTCGGCGTGACGTTCCTGCTCGTGCTCGTGGGGCTCGACCCGCTGCTCGTCGGCCTGCCGCCCCGGCTCGGCCAGGTCGCGGGGGCGCTCGGCGTGCTGCCCCACTTCACGGGCATCACCCGCGGCGTGATCGACCTGCGCGACGCCACGTACTTCCTGAGCCTCGCCGCGCTGTTCCTCTTGCTCGCCTACTTCGCGCTGATGCGGGGCAAGCTCACGCCCCGGGGCGCGACACTGCAGCGGCTCCGGCTCGGCACGGCGCTCGTCGCCGTCGGCGTCGTCGTGGTGAACCTGCTGGGGCGTCACATCGGCGGCCGGCTCGATCTGACTCCCGGGGGCGCGTTCACGCTCTCGCGGGCGACCAAACAAGTCCTCGGCTCGCTGCCCGATCTCGTCACGATCAAGCTGTTCGCCTCGGCCTCGCTGCCTTCGGAGATGGCGTTTCTCAAGCGCGACGTCGACGACCTGATCGGCGATTACCGTGCGGCGGGCCGCGGCAAGGTGCGCGTCGCCGTGCGCGATCCCTCGGCTGACACCGCGGCGCTGCGCGAGGCCCGCCAGCTCGGCGTCCCGGCCGTGCAGTTCAATGTGCTGGGACGGTCCGAGCTGCAGGTGAAGGAGGGTTACCTCGGCGTGGCGGTGCAGTACGCCGAGGGCGTGAAGACGATCCCCTTCGTTCAGCAAGGGAGTGACCTGGAGTACCGGCTCACGTCCGAGATCCGCGCGCTTACCCAGCGCGAGCGGCCCGTGGTCGGCCTGAGCGAAACGTCGGACGCGACTTCGGTGCGGGCGCGCCGCAGCTTCGAGGCGCTGCAGGAACAGCTCGGCCGCACCTATACCGCGCGCCGGCTCACGCTGGGCGACAGCGCCATCGCGGCGGACGTGAAGGTGCTGGTGCTCATCGGGGCGCCCGACTCCCTGCGAGGGCGCCAGCGGGAGCGCCTCGAGCAGTTTTTCCGCCGGGGCGGCGGCGCGCTCGTCATGGCCAGCGGCATGGCCTTGAACGCCGGCACGCCGGTGGCGTTCGCGCGCCCGGTCGCGTGGAACAGCGTCCTCAAGCCTTACGGTGTGCAGATCCGCTCCGACATGGCCTACGACCTCGCGTCGAACGAGCGCATCGCCGTGCCGGCGCAGTTCGGCCAGGTGCTCGTGTCCTACCCGCTGTGGCTGCGCGCCCTGAGCACCAAGGCCTCGCCGGTGAACCTGCAGCTGAACGCGGTGCTGCTGCCGTGGGCGAGCACCATCGACACCACGGGCGCCGCCCCCGGCAGCGTCACCCCGCTCCTCGCGACGAGCCGCGCCGGTGGTCTGCAGCAGGTGACGGCGTTCCTCACGCCCGCCCGCGACTTCCCTCGGGACAGCCTGGCCCAGCGCCTCCTGGCGGTGCAGGTCAATCCGCTGGCCCGCGACACGGCCCCGCCGCTGCGCGGCCGGCTCGTCGTCGTGGGCAGCGCGGACTTCGCGAGCGACCGCTATGCGGGCAACTCGCCCGAGAATGTCGTCTTCGCCCTCAACGCGGTGGACTGGCTCGCCCAGGATGACGCGCTGATCGCGATCCGCTCGAAGAACCGCGCACCGCCCCCGCTCGTGTTCACGAGCGGGACCACGCGCGACGCGGTCAAATACGGCAACATGATCGGGATTCCGGCGCTGCTCGTGGCGGCGGGCGCGGCGCGGTTGTGGCGGCGGCGCCTGACCACGGGCAGGGTGTATCAACGCCCGACGCCCGAGGTCGCGTGAGTGCTTAAGCACAGTGCCTGGCCGAGCCCAGGCTTTAGCCTGGGAACGGCATGAGCCCGCGACAGCTGCGGGCGGTCGCGCTGGGGCTGGCGGCCCTGCTGCTGTTGTGGTTCGCCAGCGAGCTGCTCTCGAAGCGCAGCGACCGGATCACGGCGTCGCTCGCGCTCGCCCCCGTCTCCGAGGCCACCACCGACCGCGTGACCATCACGCGCGGCGCGGACACCGCGCTCCTCGCGAAGGGGACCGACACGGCCTGGACCGTGAACGGGTACGCCGCGTCGCGCCAGGCCGTGACCGATCTGTTCGCTGCGTTACGCGACTCGACCCCGGCGGAGCTGGCGGCCGAGAGCCCGGGCTCATTCGCCCGGCTCGGCGTGGACAGCATGGGCGGCCGCTGGATCCGCGTCGCGGGTGGCGGCCGCACGCTCGTCACCCTGATCACGGGCCAGAACGGGCCCGCTTTCGGCACGGTCTACGTGCGCAAGCCCGGCGACACCCGAGTGTTCCTGTGGCGCGGACGGTCGCTCCCCGGGCCGACCAGCCGCGTGGACGACTGGCGCGACAAGCGGATCGCCGGCGTCGAGCCGGACACCGTGCGGGCCTTCGAGATCGCGCGGGGGAAGGAGCGTTACGCCCTGGAGCGCCGGGACCGGCGCTGGACGATCGCGGGCCGGGGCCCCGCGGACTCCGCTGCGGTGACGCGGCTGCTGGAGCAGTATCGCAGGGTCGCGGCGGTGGGCTTCGCCACGGCCCCGCAGGCCGACTCGCTCAGGGCGCGACGGCCCTCGCGGCGGGCGACGCTGCGGGGCACGAGCGGGCGCGTGCTCGTCGCCCTCGCGTTCGATTCCACCGCCGGCGGCACCTGGGTGTACCGCGCCGACAGGCCCGCGGGGACCGTGTACCGCATCGAGCCCTGGACCGTGGACCAGCTGACGCCCGCCGGGCAGGCGCTCGCGCCGAAGAGGTGAATCCCTTCATTTTCTGAGACTTACCGTCTATTTTTAGCCGCCCGAATGGCGGAGCTCTCGCTGTCGCGGAGCCAGCTGTTGCTGCTCGCCGGGACGGCCAACCGGCCGCTCGCCGAGGAGATGGCCGGGCATTTGGGGCAGCCGCTGTGCGCGCTGACGATCCGCCGCTTCGCCGACGGCGAGATCTTCGTGAAGATCGACGAGAACGTCCGCGGGCGGGACGTGTTCATCATCCAGCCGACGAATCCTCCGGCGGAGAATCTCGTCGAGCTGCTGCTGATGGTCGATGCGGCGCGGCGGGCGAGCGCGGCGCGGATCACGGCGGTGCTGCCCTATTTCGGCTACGCGCGGCAAGACCGCAAGGACCAGCCGCGCGTGGCGATCAGCGCGAAGCTCATGGCGAACCTGATCACGCACGCCGGCGCCGATCGCGTGCTGGGAATGGACTTCCATTCCCACCAGGTGCAGGGGTTCTTCGACATCCCCGTGGACCACCTGTACGCGGCGCCCGTGTTCGTCGCCCACTTCCGGCAGAAGCGGCTGCACGACCCGGTCGTGGTGGCGCCCGACGTGGGGTCGGCGAAGATGGCGCGCGGGTTCGCAAAGCGGCTGAACGCGTCCCTCGCGATCATCGACAAGCGGCGCCCCTCGGCGAACGTCGCCGAGGTCGTGAACGTCGTCGGCGAGGTGGCGGACAAGGATTGCCTCATCCCCGACGACATGATCGACACGGCGGGCACGGTCACGGAGGCGGCGGCGGCGCTGAAGCGCCTCGGGGCGCGCAAGATCTACGCGTTCGCGTCCCACGCGCTGCTGTCGGGGTCCGCGGTGGAGCGGTTGCGTGCGGCGCCGATCGACGAGGTCGCGGTGACCAACACGATCCACATCGCCGACGAGCGGCGCTTCGAGAAGCTCCGGGTGCTGTCGATCGCCGACCTGATGGCGAAGGCGATCGGCTACGAACATTCGAACCAATCCGTCAGCTCGCTCTTCGACTGAGCGTTGCTAACGGCTAACGGCCAAGGACTGCGTTATGGCACAGATCGTCTCCCTGACCGCCAGCGCCCGCCAGAGCACGGGCAAGGGCGCCGCGCGCCAGGCGCGGTTCCGCGGCCAGATCCCGGCGGTGATCTACGGTCGCGGCCGCGACACCCAGCCGCTCGCCGTCGAGGCGAAGGCGCTCGAGAAGGCGCTCACGGGAGTCGAGCCCGCGAGCACCATCATCGAGCTCGCGGTGGACGGGAAGAAGGTGCGGACCCTGATCCGCGAGATCCAGCGGCACCCCGTGCGGCCCGACATCATCCACGTGGACTTCTACGAGATCCACGCGGCCGAGAAGGTGAAGCTCAAGGTGCCCGTGCACCTCGTGGGCGCGCCGGACGGCGTCCGCAACGCCGGCGGCGTGCTCGACCAGGTGACGCGCGAGGTCGAGATCGAGGTGTTGCCGGAGCAGATCCCGGACCGTGTCGAGCTGGATGTGACCGCGCTCAAGATCGGCGATTCGCTGCATGTGCGGAACCTGCAGATCCCCAACGTTACGATCCTCACCCACAGCGACCTCACGATCGCGACGGTCGTGCCGCCGCGGGCCGAGGAGGTCACGGCGCCCACGCCGGAGGCGGTGGCCGAGGTGGCCGAGCCGGAGCTGATCCGCAAGGTACGCGAGGGCGAGGAGGAGGCCGAGGGCGAGGCCGCTGAGGGTGGCCCGAAGCCCGAAGTGAAGGGCACGGCCGCGCCGGCCAAGGGCGCCGCTCCACCGGCGAAGGGCGAGAAGGGCGAAAAGCCGGAGAAGACCGAGAAGCCCAAGGGCGGCAAAGAGAGCTGATCCCTGCGCGCCGTCGTCGGCCTCGGGAATCCAGGTCCGGAGTACGCGGCGACGCGCCATAATGCCGGCTTCTGGTTGGCCGACGCGCTGGTCGCGCGCTGGGGGTTTCCCCCGTTTCGCCGCGCCGAGCGGGCGCGCGCGACCGAGGGCGTAGTGGACGGGGTCCCCGTCCGCGTGCTCAAGCCCACCACCTACATGAACCGCAGCGGTGCGGCGCTCGCCTCGCTGCGCGCCGATCCGGCGTTCGATCCCGCCACCGATCTGCTGGTGCTCGTGGACGACTTTCAGATCCCGTGCGGCACGTTCCGGCTACGGGGCGAGGGCTCTGCGGGCGGGCATAACGGCTTGAAGAGCATCGAGGGAGCGCTGCAGTCGCAACACTACGCCCGGCTGCGCATCGGCGTGGGGCCGCTCCCCGAGGGGGCGGGCGACTGGTCCGAGTACGTGCTCGCGCCCTTTTCACCGGAGCAGCTCGAGCAGATCGAGGCGTTGATGCCGGACCTCGTGGCCGCCGTGGAACGGTGGCTCCGGGAGGGCGCGCGGTGAGCACGCTGTTACGTCAGCTGCCGATCGTGGCCGGGCTCGCCGGGCTCGGCGTCGCATGGCTCGTCGCCGCCGCCATCCGGCGATACCCCGAGGGGTCGGCCGCGATGGCCGACCTCGCGGGGCTCATCCGCACCGGGGCGCTGGCGTTCCTGCGGCGTGAGTATTCGGTGCTCGTTCCCTTCATGACGGTGGTCGCCGGACTCCTCACCCTCGCCATCGGCTGGCGCACCGCAGCCGCCTACGTGGGCGGCGCACTCTGCTCCATCCTCGCCGGGTTCTTCGGGATGAGCGCCGCGACCCACGCCAACGTGCGCACCGCCGAGGCGGCCCGCGCGAGCGGTCAGGCCGCGGCGCTGCGCGTCGCGTTCTCGGGCGGCGCCGTCATGGGCCTCGCCGTGGCGAGCCTCGGCTTGCTCGGCGTGGGGCTGGTCCTGCACACCTGGCTCGGGCTCGCGAGCGACGACGCCGGGTGGCGCGCCTTCAGCCAGATCATCTCGGGCTTCGCGATGGGCGCGTCGTCCATCGCGCTGTTCGCCCGTGTCGGCGGCGGCATCTACACCAAGGCCGCCGACGTCGGCGCCGACCTCGTGGGCAAGCTGGAAGCCGGCATCCCCGAGGACGACCCCCGCAACCCCGCCACCATCGCCGACAACGTCGGAGACAACGTGGGCGACGTGGCGGGGATGGGCGCCGACATCTTCGAGTCCTACGTGGGCGCGGTGATCGCCACCGTGGCGATCGGCGCGACGAGCGAGCTCGTGGGCAGCCGCCTGAGCGCCGTCGCGCTGCCGGTCCTGTACACCACCGCCGGGCTCGCCGCGAGCCTCATGGGGATCGCGGCGATGCGCCTGCTCGAGCGCGGGTCGCCGCAGGGCGCGCTGCGCTGGAGCACGTTCATCGCAGCCGGGCTGTTTCTCCTCGCCGCCTACGCGATCACGCGCGCCGTCGATCCGCAGATCACCGCGGCGGACCGCTCCCCGCTTCCCGCGCTCGGCTCCTTCTACGCCGTCGTCTGCGGCACGCTCGCCGGGATCTTCATCGGCCTCCTGACCGAGTACTACACGTCCGCCGCGCCCATCCGGGTCATCGCCGAGGCCTCCCGCACGGGCCCCGCGACGAACATCATCGCCGGGCTCGCCGTCGGGATGAAGAGCGCCGTGCCGTCGGTCCTGATGATCTGCGCGGCCATCTTCGTCGCCCACCGCTCCGCCGGGCTGTACGGCATCGCGATCTCGGCGGTCGGGATGCTCGCCACCGTAGGCATCACCATGTCCGTGGACGCCTACGGCCCCATCGCCGACAACGCGGGCGGCATCAGCGAGATGAGCCGGCTCGGCCCCGCGGTCCGGCGGATCACGGACGGCCTGGACGCACTCGGCAACACGACCGCCGCGATGGGGAAGGGCTTCGCCATCGGCTCGGCCGCCCTCACCGCGCTCGGCCTGTTCAGCGCCTACGCCACGGCCACGGGGATCCCCGCCGGCGGCCTCGACCTCGTCGACCCCATGGTCGTCATCGGCTTCTTCATCGGCGGCTGCATCCCGTTCTTCATCGCCGCCGTCACGATGACCGCCGTCGGCCGCGCCGCGGAAGGCATGGTCGCGGAGGTGCGCCGCCAGTTCCGCGAGATCCCCGGGCTCCTGGAAGGGAAAGCGCAGCCCGACTCGGCCCGCTGCGTCGACATCTCGACCCGTGCCGCGCTGCGGGAGATGATCGTGCCCGGCCTCGCCGCCGTCCTCGCCCCGGTCGTCGTCGGCAGGTGGCTCGGCATCTACGCGCTGGGCGGGATGCTCGCGGGGGCGACGCTCACGGGCGTGCTGCTCGCCCTGTTCATGGCGAACGCGGGCGGCGCCTGGGACAACGCGAAGAAGCACATCGAGGCAGGGGCGCTGGGCGGCAAGGGATCGGACCCGCACCGGGCGGCGGTGGTCGGGGACACGGTGGGCGACCCGTTCAAGGACACGGCCGGGCCGTCGATGAATATCCTGATCAAGTTGATGTCGGTCGTGAGTCTCGTTCTCGCTCCCTGGCTGATTCGCTAAGTGCTGCGCCTTGGCATCGTCGGCCTTCCCAACGTCGGGAAGTCCACGCTCTTCAACGCCCTCACGTCCTCCAAGGCCGCGGCCGCCGAGAATTACCCCTTCTGCACCGTCGAGCCGAACGTGGGTGTCGTCGCGGTTCCGGACCCGCGGCTCGACCGGCTGTTCCAGCTGGTCCAGCCCAAGAAGAAAGTGCCCGCGGTGGTCGAGTTCGTGGACATCGCCGGGCTCGTGAAGGGCGCCTCCCAGGGCGAAGGGCTCGGCAACCAGTTCCTCTCCCACATCCGCGAAGTGGATGCGGTCGTGCACGTGATCCGCTGCTTCGAGGACCCGGACGTGGTGCACGTCATGGGCCCCGTGGATCCCGTGCGCGACCACGATGTCGTCACGAGCGAGCTCGCGCTCGCGGACCTCGCGGTCGTGGAGCGGCGCCTCGAGAAGGCCCGTAAGACCGCCCGCGCCGGTGACAAGGAGGCACAGGCGGAGCTGGTCTTGCTCGAGCGGGTGGTGGAGGAGCTGAACGCAGGCCGCGGAGCGCGCGAGGCCGGCGAGAGCGAGGCGGCCGTGCGGTTCCTGCGCCAGCTCGGCCTGCTCACGGCGAAGCCGATCCTCTACGCCGCGAACGTGAACGAAGACGACCTCGCACAGGGCGACGGCGCGTGGCTCGCCGCGCTCCGCGCCGCAGTGCAGGCGCACCACGAGGAGGCCGAGATCGTCCTCTTCTCCGCCCGGTTCGAGGCGGAGCTCGCCGAGCTCTCAGGCGAGGAGCGGCGCGAGTTCCTGGCGCAGGCGGGGGTCACCGAGCCCGGGCTCGACCGTTTGATTCACGCGGGTTATCGCCTGCTCGGGCTGCAGACGTTCTTCACCGTGGGCGACAACGAAGTGCGCGCCTGGACGATGCACCGCGGCCAGACCGCCTTCGAGGCGGCGGGCGAGATCCACTCCGACTTCCAGCGCGGCTTCATCCGGGCCGAAACGGTCGCGTTCGAGGAGTTCGTGCGGGCGGGGTCGTACAAGGCGGCGCGCGAGCTGGGACTGGTGCGCTCGGAGGGGCGGGACTACGTGGTACAGGACGGGGACATCCTGCTGTTTCGGTTCAACGTGTGAGGAGAGCCGTCACCACCCCACCGGCTTGCCCTGGTTCTGCCGCTCGAGCCAGGCGACGAGCGGCTGGAAGTAGTCCACCATCGCCGTCGCGTCCATCTGGCGCTCCCCCGTCGCGTCGGAGAGGATGTCCTGCCACGGCTTGCTCTGGCCCGCGGCGAGCATACGGGCGAGCTGCCGCCCGGCCGCCGCGTTGCCGTACACGGAGCAACGATACAGCGGGCCCGTCCAGCCCGCCGCCCGGCACCAGGACCGGTGGAACTGGAACTGCAGGATCCGCGCGATGAAGTAGCGGATGTAGGGGACGTTCGCCGCGACGTGGTATTTCGCCGCGGGGTCGAAGTCCCGCTCCGAGCGAGCCACCGGCTCGGCGACGCCCTGGTAACGGTGCTTCAGGTCCCACCACGCGGCGTTGTAGTGATCCGGCGTGATGTCGCCCGCGAACACGCCCCAGCGCCAGCGGTCCACCGCGAGCGCGAACGGCAAAAACGCGATCTTGTCGAGCGCGATGCGCAACAGCATCGCCGTGTCGCTCGCGGCGCTCGGCAAGCCGTCCAACAGCTTGATCCGCTGGAGGTACTCGGGAGTCACCGACAGCGCGATCGCGTCCCCGATCGCCTCGTGGAAGCCGTCGTTCGCTCCGTTCTGGAACAGGTAGGGCTGGGCCTTGTAGGCACGCTGGTAGAAGTTGTGCCCCAGCTCGTGATGGATCGTCACGAAGTCCTCGCCCGTCACCCGCATGCACATCTTCACCCGCAGGTCGTCCCGCCCATCGACGTCCCAGGCGCTCGCGTGGCACACGACGTCGCGATCGCGCGGCTTCGTGATCATGGAGCGCTCCCAGAACGTGGCCGGCAGGGAGTCGAACCCGAGCGACGTGTAGAACCGCTCGCCGTAGCGAATCATGCCGCGCGCGTCCACGCCGTGCGCCAGGAGCAGCGCGGTAACGTCAACGCTCGGCGGAACCGCGGGCGGCGCCACCAGGTCGTAGACGTTCCCCCACTCCTGCGCCCACAGGTTGCCGAGCAGGTGCGCCGGGATCATGCCGTTCGGCGGGACCACGCCCGCGCCGTACTTCTCCACCAGGCGCGCGCGCACGTAGGCGTGCAGCTGGAGGTAGAGCGGCTTGAGCTGGTCCCACAGCCGGTCGATCTCTCGGACGAACGCGTCGGCCGGCATGTCGTACCCGGCACGCCACATCACGCCCACGTCGGCGAAGCCGAAGCCGCGGGCGCCCGCATTCGCGAGCGTCACGAAGCGGGCGTAGCGATCGCGCATGGGCACCGAGATGCGGTGCCAGCCCTGCCACGCGGCGGCCAGCTCCGCCGGATCGCGGCTCGACGCCATGATCCGCTCGATGTCCGTGATCTGGAGGCACTCCTGCGGGGTGCGACAATAGGTGCCCTTGCCGTAGTCGGCCTGCATGCTGCTCGTGAGGCGCGTGAGCTCGGCGGCCTGGCGTGCGTCCGGCGGCGGCGGCGCGGGGAGCGAGAGCTTGAGCAGCAAGAGCTTGCGCGTGAGCTCGGGCGGCAGCCCGAGCCGCTCGTAGCGCCGCGCCTCCGTGGCCAGGTCGCGCGTGGCGACGCCGTAGGCTTCCTGCGCTTGCGCCGTCAGCTCTTCGGTGTCGAAGGTGATGTAGGTGTTCGCGACCCAATCGGCGCGGGCCGCCTTGACGGCCAGGTCGTTGAGAACGGATTCGGCGCGCGCCATGAACGCCGCGGCATCCGCGACGGTCGCCGGACGCGTCCCACGCGAGGCCGTGGCCTGCGCGGCCGCGGGCGCGCTGGGCGCGACCGCGTGCAGCGCGGCGGCGACGAAGATTGGGGTGTGCAACGAGCGGCGGGTCGGTCGGACGTAGAGCATCGCCCTACGCTACACCCGCCGGGCTGATTCGGCTACTCGCCCCCGACCGGATCGCTCGATCCGGCGTGCTGGGTACCGTTCCCGCGCTGGGGCCGACCCGGGGTGGGTCGGGCCTCGCGCCGGTCGCCGACCGGAGTCGTCCGTTCCACCAGGCCACGGCCGATCCATACGACGTGGTCGCCGCACATGATCGCGTCGACCGGGTACTCGTTCAAGCGGAACGATTGGCCGTCCGAGCTCGGTACTTGGGTGCCCGGGAAGTAGTACCAGCAGCGCTCGCCCGTAGGATGGCTGTGGATCATGCCCACCGTGCCGCTCCAGCCGGCACGCTCGCAGGTCTGCTTGGGTATGACGCGCGTGGGCGTGGACGCCTCAGGCTCCACGTCGGCGGGCGCGATCCGCTGCACGAAGACCACCCCGGCCTGCACCTCGCCGATCATGCAGCCCATGAACTCGGTCGAGAACGAGCGGTATTGCAGCAGCAGGAAGCGCCGTGCCTGGTCCGACAGGACGAGCGCGCGGGGCGCGTTCGCGGCGCTGAGCTCGCGCGCCGCGGCCAACCGCGCCAGGCGCGCGGGCTCGGGCTGCAAGGCGAGCAGCGACACGATCCCCAAGGTCGCGCCCAGGGGGCGCAACACGCGCAGCAGTGTCCCCATCGAACCAGCGATCATAGTGCTCACCTCGTTCCATCCCCCGGCCTGCCAGACCGCTCCGGGGTCCTTCTCGCACCATTTTTCGCAAGTCGAGTGCCACGGGCGAACGAATCGCTGTGGCCACGGCCAAGTCGTTGAGCGCCGACATGTTTGGAGACCGTCTTTCCCCGGGGTGACGTCAATCACCGGGTGCAGCCAGGGGTCAAGGTCGTGAATTTCGCGGCACCAGAGTGTGATCTGGATCACGCGCATGCACCCTTCTGGAGCAAGGGGCCGGCCCTTTACCCCCTGCCGGCCCCCGTCTATCTTTTCGCCCCACAAATCCCCTACTCGGTGCCGCACCAGCGCCGGGTCGTCGACGACCAAAGGGAGGTGACATGCCTCGTCGCTACGAGACGGTCTACATCTTCGATAGCGCGCTGGAAGATTCCGCGGTCAACGAAAAGCT
>Ga0209160_1003186_pt1 | contig 13478 bp, 12 predicted proteins | sample GraSoiAngelo_153_FD_186167 | JGI IMG/M metagenome (GOLD analysis project Ga0209160, IMG submission 186167) | Grasslands soil microbial communities from the Angelo Coastal Reserve, California, USA - 14_1009_12_40cm (SPAdes) (version 2) | ecosystem: Environmental > Terrestrial > Soil > Grasslands ...
GTGCGCACGCCCAGTCGTGCGAACACGCGGGTGGGGAGTGCCGCGACGGCGGGCGCGTGGCCTTCGTACAGATGAAAGCGGCCGCTCTGCATGAGCACCGCAACGCCCTCGAGCCTGCCCCCCACCAGCTCGCCCTTGTGCCCGGGCGCGCCGGGCTCCGGGAAGCCGGGGATGTCCCGGTACGGCACTCGCACGGCATGCTGCAGGGCGTCCGCGACGCTCGCCAGCCCCGAGCCGAGCACGATCGCGACGCGGGGCGCGAGCTTCCCGAGCCGTCGCGCGACGACGTCGGTCGCCTCCTCGATCGCACTGCTCCCTGCTCCCTGCTCCCCGTGGTTCACAGCAACATCCCCGCCAACGTCGCCGACAGGAAGTTCGCGAGCGTCCCGGCGATCATCGCGCGGAAGCCCAGTCGCGCCAGGTCGTGCTTGCGGTCGGGCGCGAGCGCGCCGATGCCCCCGATCTGGATGCCGACCGAGCTGACATTGGCAAACCCGCACAAGGCGAAAGTGGCGATCGTGAACGAGAGCGGATCGAGCTGCCCCCGGAGCGGCCCGAGATCCTTGTACGCGATGAACTCGTTCAGCACCATGCGCTCGCCCAGCAGGCTCCCGATGGCACCGCTGTCGTGCCAGGGCACGCCCATGGCCCAGGCAATCGGCCGAAAGATCCAGCCGAGCACCGTCTGAATGGTCTCGGGGAACCACGCGACGTAGCCGTGGACCCAACCGAACGCCCCGTTCAGCAGCGCGACGAGCGCGATGAACGAGACCAGCATCGCGATCACATTGAGCATCAGGTGCAGCCCGTCGGTGGTGCCACGAGCCGCGGCATCCACCACGTTCACGTCGGTGCGCGGGATGTCGACCTTCACCCCGCCGAGGGTCTCCGGTATCGCAGTCTCGGGCTCGATGATCTTGGCCATCATGATCGTGCCCGGTGCGGTCATGATGACCGCGGTGAGCAGGTGGCGTGCCTCGACCCCGAACGCGATGTAGGCCGCCATGATCGATCCGGAGACATGCGCCATGCCGGCCGTCATCACGGTCATCAGCTCGGACTGCGTCATGCGGGGCAGGAACGGGCGAATCGTGAGCGGCGCTTCCGTCTGTCCCATGAAGATGGACGCCGCCACGTTCAGGCTTTCCGCCCCGCTCGCGCCCATCACCTTGTTCATCACGATCGCGAACGCTTTCACGACGAGCTGCATCACGCCCAGGTAATAGAGAACCGCGAACAGCGCCGAGACGAAGATGATGGCGGGCAGGACCTGGAACGCGAAGATGATACCGAGACTCGAATGCTGCTTGCCGATCTCACCGAACACGAACTCCGACCCGACGTACGAGAAGCCCAAGATCGTTTTCACGGCGTCGCCCAGTGCGCTGAACAGCCGCTGTCCGACGGTCAGCTGCAGCACGAAAATCGCGAACGCCAGTTGCAGCCCGACGCCCCAGGCCACCACCCGCCAGCTGATCGCGCGGCGGTTGCGCGACAGCGCGATACCGAGCCCGAGGATCAGCGCGATGCCGAAGATCCCCGTGAGGCGTTGCGGCAGCGAGCGGGGCGCGGCCGAGGGCGGCGGAGCCTGCGGGGCAGGGGTGGTGACCTGCTGGGGTCGCATCGCCCCCTGGACCGTGTTCCAGGCGAAGCGCGGCAGCGTGAACACCGCCAGCACGCACACGAGGGTGACGGCGCACGCCAGCACGGTTCGGCGCAGGGGCATTTACAGAGCCTCCAGTTCGCTCTGCACACGGGAAACCAACGCGACCTTCTCGTACTCGGGGAGAAACGCGCTCTCGCACGCGTTCAGCACCACGCGCGCGAGCTCCTGCTTGGTGAGACGGAACGCGCTCTGCGCCAGGAAATACTCGTCGGTGAGCGAGATGCCGTCCACCACCCGCCCATCGGTGTTGAGGGTGACGACGACGCCCTGGTCGAGATAACGCTTGAACGGATGCTCGGCGACGGAGCCGACGGTGTGGGTGTGGAGGTTGCTGGTGAGACACATCTCGAGCGGGATCTTGCGCGCGATCACGTCCGCGAGCAGGGCGGGGTCCTCGCCCAGCCGCGTGCCGTGCCCGATGCGCCTGGCGCCGCAGTCGTGCAACGCCTGATGGATCGAGTCCGGCCCGTCGCCCTCGCCGGCGTGGCAGGTGCACGCCATCCCGTGCCCGGCCGCGTACTCGAACGCCGCCCGGTGATCGCGCGCCGGGAATCCCCGCTCCGCGCCGGCGAGGTCGAAGGCCACGACGCCCGCGGCGCGGTACTGCGCCGCCACGCGCGCCAGCTCGAGCGACTCGGCCGCCGGGCGCGTGCGGATCCCGCACACGATCAGGCTGACTTTGATCCCGCCGCGCCGCTCCGTCTCCCCGCGCTTGATCCCCGCGAGCGGCGCCTCGATCGCCTGCGCCAGCGTCAGCGCGGGCCGGTGGAGCAGCGGCGAGTAGCGGACCTCGGCATAGCGCACCCCGTCGCTCGCCGCGTCGAGCACGAACTCGTACGCGATACGCTCGAGCGCCGCCGCGGTCTGCATCACGGAGAGGGTGATCTCGTACTTCGTGAGATACTCCTCGAGGCTCTGCGCGTGCTTCACGTGCAGCGCCTGCGCCAGCGCCTCCGGCGTGTCCGCCGGCAGCCGGATGCCCTGGGCACGCGCCAGCTCCAGCATGGTCTGGGGACGCAGGCAGCCGTCCAGGTGAACGTGCAGCTCGGCCTTGGGCCACCGCTGCAGCATGTCCTTCGTGAGGCGCGGCGGGCCCTGCCGGGCGCTCACCACCACGCGCAGGATGGCCCCGCCCTCCCCGACCGGATCCCCTCCGTCCACCGGGCGTCCCACGCCGTCGGTGACGTACGCCGCTCCGCTGCCGAGCAGCTCGGCGAGGTCGCGATCCAGCACGGCGACGGCATCCCGCACCGTCGCCCCGCGGGCCACGCTCACCGCTCGGTCATTCACGAAGATGCGGATCAAGAGAGGAGCGACACGCACGCCATAGTGCGCTGAAAATTGCCAAGGCCGAGCGCGTTGCGCTACCTTGAGCGCGCATGCTGGCCGCCTTGCTGTGCGTGGCGCTGCGCACCGTCGCGCAGGACTCGGCCACGCTCCTGGTACGCGTCCTCGACGTCAGTGACGCTCGCGTCGGAGGGGACGCCATTCTCGTCACCGACTCGGTCGCGGGGCGCGCGCGCCACGTGTTGATCGACGCGAGCGACCACGGCGGGACCGTCGTCGCGCGGCTCGCCGCGTTCCGCGTCGACACGCTCGCTGCGGTCATCCTGTCGCACCCGCACGCGGACCATTACGGCGGATTACCGACCGTCCTGCGCCGCTTCCCCGTGCGACGCTTCGTGTACGGCGGCACCCCGCGCGCCACGGTGAGCTACCGTGCGCTGCTCAGCCAGATCGCCAGGTTGCGCATTCCCGTGGTGACCGTCGACACGGGACTGCGGCGCCTCACCTTGGTGACCCGTCGCGACACGGTCGAGCTGTGGCTGCTCGCGCCTCCGCCCCGCTGTCGCACGCTCGCGGGCGGAGCGGGGGGCGACGACATCAACAACTGCTCGGTCGGCGTGCGCCTCGCGCGGGGCGACTTCACGATGCTGCTGCCGGGGGACGCGGAGCAGCCCGAGCTCGGCTGGTGGATGGCGACCGCGCCCGGGCTGCTCCGGGCGGACGTCCTGAAGGCGGGGCACCACGGCTCGGACAACTCGACCAGCGCGGACGTGCTCGACGTGGTCCGGCCCCGGGCGGTGATCATCAGCGCCAATGGCCGGCAGCATCCCTTCGCGGACGTGCTCGCCCTGCTCGCCGCGCGGGGCATCCCGACCTACTGCACCGCCGACGACGGCACCGTGACCGTGCGCGTGCCGCGCGGCGGCGCGTGGACGATCACGACCCAGCGGAACGGGGTGTGTCATGCCCGCACGACGGATCGCTGATTCACGTCGTAGGGGCGCAGCAGGGGCGCAGCATGCTGCGCCCCGACAATTCAGCAGCCCCCACAATTCAGGAGGCGATTGATGGGTGATCACCACCAGTTGATCATAGACCGCTACGAAGGCGATCTGGCGGTCGTCGAGGTCGACGGGCGCGGGTTCGTCGATCTGCCGCGCTGGCTCCTGCCGGCGGGCGCGCGCGCCGACGACGTGCTCGCGGCGACGGTCGACGCGGGGCCGGAGCGCGCCACCATCACGATCGCGCGCGACGCCGCGGCTACCGCGCGCGCCCGGGACGCGGCCCGCGCGGCGGTCGAGCGGCTCAAGCGGCGCGACCCGGGGGGGGACGTCGCGCTGTGAGCGAGCCGACCAGCCACCGCATCCTGGTGGTGGACGACGAGCCCGACATCACCGCGCTCGTCGCCTACCACCTCGCCAAAGCCGGCTACCGCGTGGCGACCGCGCCGAACGGCCGCGACGCGCTGCGTGCGGCGCGCGAAGAGCGGCCCGATCTCGTGGTGCTCGATCTGATGCTGCCGGGGGTGTCGGGCTACGACGTGCTGGGCGAGCTGCGGCGGCGCGACGAGACCAAGGACATCGGCGTCATCCTGCTCACCGCCCGGAAGGAGGAGCCCGACCGGATCAAGGGCCTCGCGCTCGGCGCGGATGACTACCTGCCGAAGCCCTTCTCCCCGCAGGAGCTGGTGCTGCGGGTGGGGGCCGTACTGCGACGCCTCGGCGCGCCCGCCGTGGCGGCGGGCGGTCTGGTCACCGCCGGGCCCGTCACGGTCGACCGCAGCGCCCACCGGGTGACGGTGGACGGCGCGGAAGTCGAGCTCACCGCGACCGAGTTCCGGCTGCTGCACACTTTGATCGAGCGCGAAGGCCGGGTCCAGAGCCGCGCGCAGCTGCTCGAGACGGTGTGGCGCGCCCAGCCCGACATTCAGACGCGCACCGTGGACATGCACGTGCAACGCCTGCGGCATAAGCTCGGCAAGGCGGGAGACTACATCGAGACGGTGCGTGGCGCGGGCTACCGCTTCCGCCGGCCGGACGCGCGCGCCAGAAAGCGCCCCCCTGCGTGAAGCTCGCCACGCGGCTGTTCGTCACGACGAGCCTGCTCGTCGCCGCGACGGTGCTGGCGCTCATCTTGGCAGCCGATCAGCTGCTGCGGCGCTACCTGGAAGACGAGATCGCGCACGGCCTGGAACGGGAAGCGCGGCTCGTCGCGGCGCTGCTGCCAGCCGACTCGCTGCGCTGGCCCGACCTGGCCCGCGACCTGGGCGCCCGCATCGGACACCGGGTCACGTTGATCGACCCCAAGGGCGTCGTGCGCGGCGACACCGAGTTCGACCGCGCCGCGCTCCGAGAGCTCGAGAATCACCTGCTGCGCCCCGAGGTGAAGCAGGCGCTGGCGGACGGCGTCGGACGGGGCGCGCGCCTCAGCGCGTCGACCAACGAGCGCCGCTTGTACGTCGCCGTGCGCGCCGCGCAGCCCGGCCTCGCCGTCGTACGGGTGTCGACGACGCTCGCCGCCGTGGACGCGCAGGTCGGCGCCGTCCAGCGCGCGGTGGCGCTCGCGGGGCTGGCGGCCCTCGCCGCGGCGGGGGCGCTCGCATGGCTGTTGACGCGCGAGGTCGCGAAGCCGCTCGTCCAGCTGGCCGGGGCCGCCGACGCGATCGCCGCCGGGCGCACACCCGCCTTCCCCGACTCGCGCGTCCCCGAGGTCGCGCAGCACAGCGTCGCGCTGCGCGCGATGCACGAGCAGCTCGACCAGCGGTTCGCCGAGCTGCGGCGCGAGCGGGAGGAAACAGCGGCACTGATCGAGACGATGGCCGAGGGTGTGGTCGCCGCCGACGCGCGCCGGAGCATCGTGACCTTGAACCACGCCGCGCGCCGGCTGCTCGGCTACGGCCCGGACGACCCCGTCCCATCCCTCGCCGAGCTGTTCCACGAGAAGGCCCCGCGGGACCTGGTCGAGGCGGTGCTCGGCGGGCGGGAGGCCGAGCCGTCGGAGCTCGAGCGCGCCGGCCGCGTGCTGCTCGTCGCGGGGCGGTCGCTGCCGAACGGCGGCGCCCTGCTCGTGATCCGCGACGTGACCGAGCTGCGGCGCCTCGAAGCCGTGCGCCGCGACTTCGTGGCCAACGTGTCGCACGAGCTGAAAACGCCCCTCACGTCCATCGCCGGCTACGCGGAAACGCTCGCCGCCGAGACCAACGCCGGCACGCAGGCCGCGGCCTTCGCCCGCACGATCCTGAACAACGCGCGCCGCATGCAGCGCCTGGTGGACGAGCTGCTCGACCTGTCGCGTATCGAGTCGGGTCGCTGGCAGCCCTCCCCCGCCCGGACTGACGTGGCGGCGCTGGCCCGCGAGGCGTGGGCGTCGTTCGCGGAGCGGGCGGCGGAGCGCCGGGTGGCGCTCGCCGTGGACGCCGCCCGCGCCGGCGCGATCAGCGCCGACCCGGACGCGCTCCGCCAGGTGTTCACCAACCTGTTCGACAACGCGCTGCGCCACACGCCGCCGGGTGGGCGCATCACCGTGGCGGCCGAGCCCGCGCCGGACGGAGTGACGATCCTCGTCACGGACACGGGCTCAGGTGTAGCTCCCGAGCACCTGCCCCGCATCTTCGAGCGGTTCTACCGCGCCGACCCCGGCCGGTCCCGCGACGAGGGCGGCACCGGCCTGGGCCTGGCGATCGTGAAGCACCTGGTGGAGGCCCACGGCGGTCGCGTCGAAGCGCGGAGCACGCTCGGCAAGGGCACGACGATCCGGATGTTCTTCCCCGGCCGAGAGGCCGCCGGGACGTAGGGGCACGGCAATGCCGTGCCCCTACTCTTCCCCCTTTCCTCGTCCCCGTCGTTACGTGTCCGTCACACGGCCGTAGCCGGCGCTTGACCGGGCGGCTGCATGCTGCGCTCGTGCGTATTGGGCTCGTTTCCGACACGTACACCCCCCAGGTGAACGGGGTGACCACCGTAGTCCGCCGCATCGTCGGGTTGCTGCGCGCGGAGGGCCACGAGGCCGCTGTCGTTGCACCCCGTTACCCCGCCCCGGCGGCCCCCGCGGATGGACGGGAGCTCCGGGTGCCGTCCCTGGCGATGCCCCTGTACCCGGACATCCGGCTCTCGCTCCCCGCCTACCGGCGGGTCGCGGAGTTCTTCGATCGATTCGCGCCGCACGTCGTGAACGTGCATACCGAAGGCACCCTCGGCGCCGCGGGCCGTGAGTACGCGTTGCGGCGCGGGCTGCCCCTCGTGACGTCGTACCACACGAACTTCCCCCAATACGCTCGGCACTACGGCCTCGGGCTGCTCGCGCCGGCGGTGTGGCGCTGGCTCGAGCGGTTCCACCGGCCGGCCCGGCTGACCCTCACACCGGGCGAGGCGGTGCGCCACGAGCTCGCGCGTCGCGGCATCGCGCACGCGATGGTGTGGGGGCGCGGCGTCGACACCCAGTTCTTCCAGCCCGCCCGGCGGCACCCGAGCTGGCGGCGCTGGCTCGCCGGCGGCGACGACACGGTCATCGTGCTGCACGTCGGACGCCTCGCCCGTGAGAAGAACCTCGACGTGCTCATCCAGGCCTGGCACGAGGCGCGGCAGGCGCTGGGGCAGCGCGCCACCTTCGTCGTCGCGGGAGAAGGCCCGCTCGCCGGACGTGTCGCGTCGCGCGTGCCGTTCGTACGGCAGCTGGGATTTCTGCCGCGCGAGGATCTCGCCACGCTGTACGCGAGCGCCGACTTGTGCGTGTTCCCGTCGCACACCGAGACCTGTGGGCTGGTGGCGCTCGAGGCGATGTCCTCCGGCGTTCCGGTGGTGGCGGCCGACGCGGGCGGCTTCCCGGAGAACGTCCGCTCCGGGATCACCGGCCTGCTGGTCCGGCCGGACGATCCCAGCGGTTTCGCGGCGGCCACAACCGAGCTCGTGGCCGACGAGTCGCGCCGGTTTGGCTTCGCCGCCGCGGCGCGGGAGCACGCCCTGACTCGGGATGCGACCCGCGAGGACGGCGAACTGCTCGCCCATTACGCCGAGCTGGCCGGTTGCGCCGAGCGGAGGAGCGCGACATGCGCCGCCTAGTGATCGTCCTCGCCGACGGTCTCCGCCCCGACGCGATCTCGCCCTCCGTGATGCCGTCGCTCAGCGCACTCGGCGAAGCGTTCACGCTGGCGCTGCACGCCCACACGGTGCGACCGAGCGCGACCGTGGCCGCGCTGGCGTCGCTCGCGACCGGCGTCGGTCCGGACGCGCACCGTCTGATCGAGCCCGGGCTGCGGTTCTTGCCGGGCCTCGGGAGCATTCGGCCGGTCGCTCGCGTGCTCGCCGACGCGGGCGTCCCCACCGACGTCGTGACGGGAGACCTCGGGCCCGCCGCCCTCCCCGTCGCGTGGGCGCTGGCGTCGACCGCGGGAGTGCGGCGCCTCGTGTCGAAAGGCGACCGGGCGCGCGACACGGCGCAGGCCGCACAGCGGTTGCTGGGTCAACGTGAGGAGCGGCTGCTGTTCCTGTACCTGCCCGACTGTGACCGGATGGGGCACGCGTACGGCTGGATGTCCCAGCCGTACCTCGAAGCGGCTGCCGAGATCGATGCGGCGATCGGTCTGCTCTCCGCCTGGACCGACGAGATCACGTTCGTCGTCACGGCGGACCATGGCGGCGGGGGGGTGTTCGCCAACGAGCACGACGAGCCGCATCCCGTCAACGACCACATCCCTCTCGTCCTGGCGGGCCCGGACGTGACGCGGCGCCATCAGCTCACCCGGCCGATTTCGCTGCTCGACGTCCCGGCGACGGCCCTGTGGTGGTTCGGCGCGACGGTCCCCTCGTGCTACGAGGGGCGGCCGCTGATCGAGGCCTTCGTACCGGTGCCCGGCCCGGCGGTGGTGCCCGTATGATGCGCCGGCTCACCCACCTGGGCGGCGCGCGGGTGACGCTCGGCGCCGGTGTCGCGCTCATCGCGCTGGGCGACCGGCGGACCGGCGCGGCCGCCCTGCTCGCCAACGCGGGGTCGCACCTGCTGGTGCAAGTCCTCAAGCGCGCGGTCGCCCGCCCGCGGCCGTGCGATGCCAGCGGCCGTCCCCTGGCCCTGGTCGGTCTCCCCGATGCCCACTCGTTCCCCTCGGGGCACGCCACGGCGGCGACCGCGGTAGCCGCCACGCTTTCCCTCGCCCACCCCTTCGCGGCCGCGGTCGCGCTGCCACTCGCCGCGCTCGTCGCCTACACGCGCGTCGCGCTGCGCGTGCATCACTGGAGCGACGTGCTCGCCGGAGCGGCGTTGGGGCTGGGTGGCGCGATCGCTGTCTCGTATCTGCTCAGGTAGTGCGGAGTGCGGAGTGCGGAATGTCAGGGTGAGCGTCGCGTACCGTCACGACCTCACACTGCAGTTCCGCATTCCGCATTCCGCATTCCGCACTTACTTGTTGAAGTCAAACGCCCCACTCAGCGGATCGGCCGCGGCATCCCGGCTCGACAGCGGCGCGAGACCCCAGCGACGCTCGATGAGCGCCAAGATCGAGGTCGTGTCGTAGCGGTTGTGATCCACATAGCCCTTCCGGGCGAAGGGCGAGATCACGATCGCGGGCACCCGACTTCCCGGGCCCCAGCGGTCCACCACGGGCGGGGCGACGTGGTCCCAGAACCCGCCGTGCTCATCGTACGTGATGATGATCGCGGTGTGGTTCCAGTGCGGGCTGCCGCGGACCGCGTCGATGAGCTGCTTGACGTGATTCTCGCCCGTGGTGAGATCGGTGTATCCCGGGTGCTCGTTGTCGAGGCCGTAGGGCTTGACGAACGACACGGCGGGAAGCTGCCCGGTCCGCAAGGCCGCTATAAAGTCCTGCTCATCCTTCAGGTGCTCGGCCTTCGCCGCGGTGCCGTCCGCATAATTCGCGAAGTAGATGAACGGCTGGTGGTGGAATTGGAACAGCGGCCCCGCCTGCCCGGCGAGCGCGTCGTTCCAACCACCCGAATACCACGCCCATGGGATCCCTTTCTGGGACAGCCGATCCCCGATCGTCGCAAACGTCTGGTTCGGTACGAGGCGCTCGGCCGGCACCGTGGACGGGTGCGGCGTGTTGACGCTGAACGCGGTGTTCACGGCGTAGCCGTCCGGCGTCACGAACCCGTCCCGGACCAGGGTGCCACTCGCGTCGAGCTGCGCCACGACCGCCGCGGGCGCGTTCGGAAACACGGGCGTCTGCGCCGCGATCAACCAGAAATGATTGAGGAACGAGCCGCCGAATGCCCCGTGGAAGAAGTTGTCGCACAGCGTGTACTGTGCCGCTTCCGCCGCGAGCGGCAGGCCCGCGGTGTGATAGTAGCCCATCACCAGTCCCTTTGCGTCGCTCACCAGCGCGAACTTGTCCATGCGTCCCCCGTCGATCTGCACTTGCTCCTGGTAGAAGCGGTGCACCAGATCGATGGTCGGGACGTTCGCGGCAACGTACTGCTCAATGCCGAACGGCGCGTTCGCGAGGTTCGTTGGGAAGAGCGAGCTCGGGATGGCGGGCAGCGTGGCGTACGGCGTGCCGGTCGCATCCACCTGGGGCGGCGCGGTGCTCGCGGCCGCGAGTCCGTTGGCGCCGGCGAACTCGCCATACAGGTTGTCGAAGCTGCGGTTTTCCAGATAGATGACGACGATGTGATCGAGCTGGCGCAGACCTGGATCGCCGGCGCGTCCGGGATCGGCGCTCTGCGCGGCGTTGAGGCGCGTCGCCGCGGGCCGGACCGCACGGTCGCTGTCGCAGGCGCTGAGCGCGACGAGTGCCGCGGCCAGGCCGGTCCAGGCCGACCGCTGCAGCAGATTACCCTGCATGGTGCCTCCGATGTAAGAAGATCGAGCTGCCGGGAGCATTGCAATGCTCCCCGTCCCAGGTCACGGTTCGCCGAGCCCGCGGCGCCAGCCATGTAACAAGCCCGCAACGGCGTGACGCGACCCTCCGAGTCTCGTCCGCATGTTATCCTGCTGGCGGTGGTCGAAGTCTGCAAGGGAGGAGCGAACGTGCGCACGGTCCTGTTTCTGTGTGTCGCCAACTCCGCCCGCAGCCAGATGGCCGAGGGGCTGGCGCGGACGCTCGCTCCGCGAGGCGAGGACTACCGCTTCTGGAGCGCCGGGTCGGAGCCGGGAGCGCTCCACCCGCTGGCGGTCGCGGCGCTCGCGGAAGTCGGGGTCGATATCTCTCACCAGCGCGCCAAGGGGCTCCCCGCCATTCCGCTCGATCAGGTGGACACGATCGTGACGCTGTGCGCCGAGGAGGTCTGTCCGATCGTCGCCGGCACCGTCGCCCGGGTACACTGGCCCCTGCCCGACCCGGCCCGCGTGGAGGGATCGGAGGCGGAGCGGCTCGCGGCCTTCCGGGCGGCGCGGGACCGACTGAAGGAGCTCCTACCTCAACTCTGGTCATGAGCGGGGCCCCCGCTGGCGTTACCGAGTCGTTACGCAAGACGCACTCCACAGTGACCCGCAGGGCGCTATTTCTGCTCCGTCAGAGCAACGTCCACAACTCATTCCCCAAGGAGGGGAGAACCCCAATGACGTTCCCCATTCGTCGGGCGCTCGGGGTGGCCGTCGTGGCTGCCGCGGCAGGTGCCGGTCCGCTGCGGGCGCAGCAGGCCGCTCCGCCGGCGCCCCAAGTGACGGCGGGCGCCCTCGTGTACGGACAATACCTCTACCAGTTGAAGGACAGCTTGGGCGCCGGGCACCAAAACCAATTCTCGATCCAGCGCGCTTACGTCAACGTCGTCGGCAAGCTCGCGAACGGCGTTTACGCGCGCGTGACGGGTGACATCACGCCCAGCGGCACGACGAATCAGGTGCTCCGCCTCAAGTACGCGTACGCGGCGTGGACGCCCACCGGCAGCGACCTGACGGCCAAGTTCGGCCTGCTGCATACCCCGTGGCTCGACTGGGAAGAGGCGCTGTGGGACTACCGCATGCAGGGAACGATGGCGCTCGACCGCAACAAGTACATGACGGCTGCCGACTTCGGCGCCGGCATCGATGGCAAGTGGAATAACGACCAGGTGAACGGCCAGCTCACCGTCGTGAACGGTGAGGGCTACAGTGGCGGCACGGGGGACAATCGCAAGGATGTCCAAGCGCGTGTCTCCGTCCGGCTGCTCGACACCGACGACAACAGCCGCGTGGGTGGCCTTCGCGTCACCGGCTACGCCGGCGTGGGCAAGTACACGGGAGGCGGCGACCGGAACCGGTTCGTCGGCCTGCTGTCCTACCGCTCGAAGCAGTTCACCCTGGCGGGCGAGTTTGCGTCCACGAAGGACACCGTGTCGCCCGCCCCGCTCGCCTCGGGCACGAACCCGACCGGCCGGGTCATCAGCGGCTTCGGCGTCTATCACTTACCCAACAGCCAGGTCGCCGTGATCGCGCGCGTGGATGTCGTCGATCCCAACACGAGCGTGAGCGGAGACCGACAGACACGCGTCATCGGTGGCATCTCCTACCAGGTGTCCCCGAACCTGCGGGTGCTCATGGACGTCGATAATCTGTCGTACGAAGGCACTCCGACTCCGCTGCAAGACGCGACCAGGTCGCAGGGGCTTTTCCAAATGCAGTTCACGTTCTAACCCGACGAGGCACCGACCATGAAGAACGCTCCCCTGCTCACCTTCGCCGCGATCCTGGCAGCGGCCGCCCCCGCGGCCGCCCAGGTCAAGCTCAACGGCGCGGGCGCGACGTTCCCGAACATCATCTATCAGGATTGGATGCTGACCTACAACAAGGCCCACCCCGACGTCCAGCTCAACTACCAGTCGATCGGGTCGGGCGGCGGCATCCGGCAGTTCTCCGACGCCACCGTCGACTTCGGGGCAAGCGACGCGCCGATGAAGGACTCGGCGATCGCCGCGATCCAGGGCAACGTGTTTCACATCCCCACCGTGCTGGGGGGCGACGTCCCGACGTACAACCTCCCCGACGTGAAGGAGACCCTCCGCTTCACGCCCGACCTCCTCGCCGACATCTTCCTGGGCAAGGTCACGAAGTGGAGCGACGCGCGCATCGCGGCCGTGAATAGCGGCGTAAAGCTGCCGGACCAGGACATCGTCGTCGTGCACCGCTCCGATGGGTCCGGAACGACGTTCATCTGGACGGATTATCTGTCCAAGGTGAGCCCCGAATGGGAGCAGAAGGTGGGCCGCGGCACCTCGGTGAACTGGCCGGTGGGCCTGGGCGGTAAGGGGAACGAGGGCGTCACCGCCACGGTGAAGCAGACGCCCGGCGCCCTCGGCTACGTCGAGCTGGGCTATGCCATGGCCAACCAGCTGCCGGCGGGCAGCGTTCGCAACAAGGCGGGAAAGTTCGTCGCCCCGACGCTCGAAAGCATCACCGCCGCCGCGACCGGCGCGATGAAGGACATGGGACCGAGCACCGACTTCCGCGTCTCCATCACGAACCCCGACGGTGGTGCGGCGTATCCCATCGCGAGCTTCACCTGGCTCTTACTGCGCAAGCAGTACGACGATGCGGCGAAGGCGAGCGCGCTCGTGAAATTCGTCTGGTGGGCGGAGACGGAGGGCCAGGCTCGCTGCGC
>Ga0209160_1003187_pt1 | contig 13478 bp, 10 predicted proteins | sample GraSoiAngelo_153_FD_186167 | JGI IMG/M metagenome (GOLD analysis project Ga0209160, IMG submission 186167) | Grasslands soil microbial communities from the Angelo Coastal Reserve, California, USA - 14_1009_12_40cm (SPAdes) (version 2) | ecosystem: Environmental > Terrestrial > Soil > Grasslands ...
TTCCGCGGCACGCTCAATGTGAACGCGGTGTTTGGCCCGCTGTCGAACGTGGCGAATGGGACGACCACCGGCTCACCGCCGCCGCCCCCACCGCCGCCGCCCCCACCGCCGCCGCCACCGCCACCGCCGCCACCGCCACCACCGGGGACGATTCTCTTCGAGGAGCACTTCGAAGACAACGCGTTCGCATCGCGCGGCTGGTACGACAACCCCAGCATGACGATAACGACGTCGCAGCATATCCCTGGAAGTACGGCTGCATTGGAAGTCCACTTTGCCGCTGGCGCGACGATGCCCACCTGGGGGGGCGCGGCGCGACACCTGTTCACCGCGACGCCCACGTTGTACGTGAGCTACTGGGTGAAGTACAGCAGCAACTGGGTAGGCTCGGGCAAACCCTACCATCCGCATGAATTCCAGGCGATGAGCGACCAGGATGGCGACTACGACGGACCGTCGATCGCATGGCTGGTCGCCTACATCGAGCACAACTATCAGAACGGGGGCAAGCCTCACCTCGCGCTGCAAGACAGCAAGGCGATCAATACGAGTTACGGCACACCGCCCATCAATCTCGTTGGCGTCACGGAGAATCGCGCCGTCAACGGATGCAACGGCGTTGTGGAAACGAACCTCAGGGGAGTCGATTGCTTCAACATGCCGCCCTGGTACAACAACAAGCAATTAGAGACTGCTCAACCTTACTTCCAGCCAAGCCCCGGTCCTGGATACAAAGGCGACTGGAATCACGTCGAGGCCTACTTCCAGGCGAATTCGATCTCCGGCGGCGTAGGTGTAGCCGATGGCGTGATACAGTACTGGTTCAATGGAACGCTCGTCATCGATCGGCACGACATGCTGTTTCGAACCGGCGCTCGTCCGAACATCAAGTTTCACCAGTTCTTGATCGCGCCCTACATCGGTGATGGCTCGCCTGCGGATCAGTACATGTGGGTCGATGATCTCACGGTGGCGACTGCCCACCCGTAACAGGGTGGCGTTCACCAACAACTAAAGGAAGAGCTCTCATGACGTTCAAACACAAGTTGTCGCGGCGGCTGGCTCTGATGAGAAATGTGTCCGTGGCGGGTCTCGTAGTCCTCGCCGCGTGCACGCTCCAGGAGCTGGCGGGCCTGCTGACCAAAGTGGCCGCGGTGCTCGTGAGTCCCACGAACGGCAATTTGCCCGTGGGGCAGACGCTGCAGCTGACGGCGACACCCCAGGATGCCAGTGGTACCCCGTTGAGTGGCAAGGTGGTGACGTGGGGAACGAGCGACGCAACCGTCGCCACAGTGAATAGCAGCGGACTCGTCAACGGCATGGCTGTCGGTACGGCCACCATGACCGCCACGAGTGAGGCCAAGAATGGCACGGCGGCGATTACTGTGATGGCGGTGAGCCCGCCGCCGCCGCCCCCGCCGCCGCCGCCGCCGCCACCGCCGCCACCGCCGCCGCCACCGCCGCCACCGCCGCCACCGCCGCCGCCGCCGCCGCCGCCGCCGCCGCCCCCGCCCCCGCCCCCGCCGCCCCCGGGCAGTCCGGGACAGGTGACGGATCTCGCAGTCGCGAGCGTGACCAACACCTCAGCGACGCTCGCCTTCACGGAAGTCAACAATGGGGCGGGCGCGCCCGCGAGTTACGACATCCGCTACGCCCCGGGCACCATCAACTGGAGTTCGGCGCCGTCCGTCACGCAGGGCACGTGCGCGGTCCCCGTGGCCGGCACGACGATCGGCGCGAACCGGCAGTGCACGGTGCTGGGGCTCACACAGGCTACGGCGTATCAGTTCCAGCTGGTGGCGTTCCGCGGCACGCTCAATGTGAACGCGGTGTTTGGCCCGCTGTCGAACGTGGCGAATGGGACGACCACCGGCTCACCGCCGCCGCCCCCACCGCCGCCGCCCCCACCGCCCCCGCCGCCGCCGCCGCCGCCGCCGGGGAGTAACGAGCCGCCCGGGTTCACCCCGGTTACGGACCGGCCCTTTGACGCGTTGACGGAGCTCGGTTGGGGAGCCGGCGCGGCGCTGTCGCTCTTCGTTGACCTCAACGGGCCCAAGTCGCCGCCCTCGGTTGGTCAGGTCACGTATCTGGCGGGGTTTGGCGGCGGCTCCGCACCAGCGAATACGTGGTTGGACGGCGTGAATAGCCGGGGCTACACCCAGGTGTATGTCTCCATGTGGCTGAAGCTCTCGAGCAACTGGCAGGGGCATAGCTCCGGCGTGAACAAGATCGGGTTCGTCTGGGTCCACGGCGACCCCGTCGTCTATTTCTCGGCCCAAGGGAGCGGGAGCTCGCCGCTCGACCCGGAAGTGCGGTTGCAGAACACGCCTGCCGGCGCGCGCAATCTCACGCCGAACCTCGCCAATCTTGAGTTTACGCGGGGGCAGTGGCATCACTGGGAGGCGGTATTGGTGGACAACACCGGTGATCTGGCGAACGGCGAGGCACACTGGTGGATCGACGGCGTGAAGGTGGGCGAGTACCGGGACGTTCAGTACAGCAGTAGCTCGCAGAGCAAGTTCTGGGGGGACGAGTTGTCGTGGAACCCGATCTGGGGCGGAGTCGGTGATGCGGTGGGACAGACGCAGTACATGTGGATGGACCATTTCTATGTCAGTGGCAGATAAGCGGACGAGCTAACGACGTGCTGCAGAACAGCGTGCGTCAGTAGCGCACGCCCAAGCGAGTTGTCCACCGGGCCGCCAGCGCCTCCACACACCTGGCGGCCCTTTTTCGTGCCCAAAGAGAGTTTCCCGGCAGGAGCAAGATGCAGCTCAAAGGCCGGACGTCAGGATAAGAAGGATCATGCCGCCCGTGCCCAGGCCCACCGGTCGAGGCGGGTCTGGATCCGCACAACCTTCCCCAGCGCGACGGCAAGCGCCACCAGTGAATAGAGCATCTCCGAGTACGCAAGCGACAAAAAGAATGCGCCCACGACAAAGCCGACGAGTGACGCCTGCATGGCCTGGGCTAACTGCGGAGGTGCACGCGACCGCGTGGACAGCGCACGCTCCACCTTGGCAACGCGGTGCAACGTCACGAACGCGCTACCGATCACAGCAAGCAGCAGCAGCAGACCAGGGACGCCGAGCTCCGCGCCGACCTGGACAAAGCTGTTGTGAGGCGCATTCCAGCGAACGCCAATGCCGCGCTCCTGCAGCCGGGCCTGCGGCGATATGGTTCCCTCCGCCACTCCAAAGTTAGAGGCGCCCACGCCGAAGACCGGGTGGCTCAGCATGTAACCGATGCCGCGGCGCCAAATCTTTTCACGCCCGTTCAGCTCTGTACGGTTGTAATCATTGTCGGCTTGCAAAATGGTCGCCATCTGCGTCCAGTATCGATCGCTCGCTGTCAGCCAACCGGTGGCGATGATCAACGCCATAGTGAGCAAGCGCCAGTGGAGTCGCATGGCGGTGTACCGAAACAGGAGAAACGCCACCACGGCCAGCATCGCCAGAAAACCGCCACGTGACCCTGACCAGATGAACGCGATGAGGACCGCGAGGACGCCCCCTAGGCTAACGAGGCGACGGTGCAACTGCGTTTGAGTAAGGCCGAAGTAAAGTCCCAATGGCACTGCCGTCACTGCGAAGACCGCGAAATCGTTTGCGTCGTAGTAGTAGAGGCCGCCAAGGCGCCAGTTATTGCCGCCGACGGGAAACCGGGTGAGCACGACGACGGAAAATACGCTGGCCGCCGCGAAGTACACGAACGCTAGCCGTTCGAGATCGTGGAAGCCTCTCACGCTGCCGACGATGAGAACGTACAGCGCGACAGTCTTAATGAAGCTGGTAAGCAGCGAGAACGCGAGTCCCTGGTGTAGTGCCCCAGGCACGGAGAGTGCGACCCACAACAGCAGGAGCAACAGATATGTCGTGGTTGGCGAGCGAACCCATCTGATGCGCCGGGCACCAACCTGCTGCACGACATACAAGACGATCGCAAGCGCGGCCGAGACGAAGACAGGCTTGAGCGGCGACAGGAACAAAAACAGCTGGTGTAACCGCCCCACCGCCGTCGTGAGGTAGGCGGCGACGCACACTAGCAAGAAATCCCAATGACGATCCCGCAGTGTCGCGGAGACAGTAACTGACGGGTTTTCAGCGAGGGAGGCCCTAGTCAGATTGGTCATGGCGTACTGCTTATGAGCAGCAAGACTGGCGCCATTGTGGACCTGGCGCGGCGGACGATCTGGAATCAACACGAGCGCCGAGGGTGTGGCACGAAGGCACCTACCTGTTGTGCTGCCGCAACGTCGCTTGAAACGCGAATATGGCGCGATGGATCGGGTCGTTGCAGCACGGATCTTGATGCGCCAGTAGGCGATGCGAGTTCTTCATGTCTTAGCCCCTGGGGCCGTCGGCGGTCTCGAGCGCGTCGCGCAGTTGCTCGCCCTCGGGCAGGCGCGCTGCGGGGAAGAGGTCCACGCCGCGCCGGTGCTCGACCCGGCGACCGAGAATCACCCCTTCGTCGAGCAACTGGCCACAGGTGGGGTCACCGTGCATCCGGTCGTCGTTCCCGGCCGGCAGTACTGGCGGGAGCGTACAGCGGTGGCGAGGCTTGGCCACCGACTGCGGCCAGACGTGGTACACACGCACGGCTATCGTCCGGACCTCGTGGACGCGGGTGCGGCGCGCCAGCTCGGCATCCCAGCGGTCACGACCGTTCACGGCTTTTGCGGTGGCGGCTGGAAGAATCGACTCTACGAGCGGCTACAGCGACGCGCCTACCGGCGGTTCGACGCGGTTGTCGTGGTCTCCCGCCCACTTGTCGATCAGCTGATCCGAGATGGGGTCTCACCGCAGCGGATTCATTTCGTGCAGAACGCGTGGCGGGAAACAACGCCCCCGCTTGATCGCGTGACCGCGCGGTCTGCCCTGGGTTTACGAGAAGCCGGATTCGTCATTGGGTGGGTCGGGCGCTTGAGCGGCGAGAAGGGGCCAGATGTCCTGCTGGACGCGCTCCCGCATCTGACTGACCTTCCTATCACAGTCTCGATGGTTGGGGACGGGCCGGAGCGCGGCGCCCTCGCCTCCCGTGCGGGGCACTTCGCCATCGAGAGGCGGGTCCGTCTGCACGGGATGATCCGAGACGCGGGACGTCTGTTCGCCGCCTTCGATGTCTTCGTCGTGAGCTCTCATAGCGAGGGCACGCCGATCGTCCTGTTCGAGGCGATGGCCGCTGGCGTGCCTATTGTTGCGTCCCAGGTGGGAGGAGTTCCGGACGTCGTTACTTCAGCGGAAGCGGTACTTGTGCCTCCCGCCGATCCGGTCGCACTGGCCGAAGCAATTCGCGTGGTCTATTGCGATGATGCAGCGGCGCGGATACGCGCGCAACGCGCGCGCGAGCGCCTGCTCAAAGACTTTACTGTGCCTCCCTGGATCAGCCGGTACGACGCGATCTACAGGCTCGTGACCAACAAGGCTCGGGCAGCCGTTACGGTATGATGTTTCTTGCTGAAGTCGTGATCGCGATCGCCTTGACGCTGTGCCTTTACACTTATGTCGGCTATCCCTTAATCCTCAGGATACTGAGCGGATCTCGGCGCTCCCGCTCTGTGCAGCCCCCGGGGGGCTCGTTCAGAGCATGGCCGCAGATCAGCATCGTCATTCCCGTCTACAATGAGGCTGCGATTATCGCGAACACGCTGGAGCGGATCCTCGCGATCGACTATCCAAGTGACCGTCGACAGATCCTCGTGGTGTCGGACGCATCCATGGATGCGACGGACGACATCGTCATGGGACTCGCCCCGCGAGGAGTGGAGCTGCTGCGTCTCCGGCAGCGCTGCGGTAAGACGGGGGCGGAAAACGCTGCTAGGCCGCATCTCACCGGGGAGATCATCATCAACACCGACGCGTCTGTGCGGATCGACGAAGCTGCCGTGAAACATCTCGTGAGCGCCTTCGACGATCCGTCGGTTGGTGTTGCCTCAGGACGCGACGTCAGCGTCTCCAACCTCGACGACCACCTCAATCCTGGTGAGCAGGCCTACGTCGGCTACGAAATGTGGGTGCGTGACCTCGAGACCAGTCTCTCCGGCATCGTGGGGGCGTCAGGATGTCTCTATGCGGTCCGACGCGATCTGCATATGTCAAGTATGCCGGAGGGGCTGAGCCGAGACTTCGCTGCGGCGCTCATGGCGCGCGAACGGGGGTACTGCGCTGTCTCGGTCACCGCCGCAATCTGCTACGTCCCGCGTGGCACCTCTTTGCGGCGGGAGTACGTGCGCAAGGTCCGCACGATGGCGCGCGGCCTCAGGACGTTGTGGCACAAGCGGATCCTGCTCAGCCCGTCGCAACATGGCCGTTTCGCGTGGATGCTGTGGAGCCACAAGCTGTGTCGCTGGCTCACGCCCTGGACTGTCCTTCTTGCGGCGGCCGCGGTCGCCGCGCTTACGCCGCGGCACTGGTGGGCTGCGACAACCCTTGCCGCCGGTGGGGCGGCCGCGTTTCTGACGGCGATCGGTTGGATATGGCCGGAGGGACGCCCGCTGCCGCGCCTGATCGCGCTACCATCCTACGCGGTGAGTGGAAACATCGCCGTACTGCATGCCTGGATCAGAGCGGTGGGGGGGCGGGGAACTGCTCTATGGGAGCCGACCCGGCGCGGTCTTACCAGCCGTGCCGTTGACCGAGCATCACGGCCGGTGTGAGGAGCATGATCTTCAAGTCCTCGACCGCCGAGCGATGGCGGATGTACTCGAGATCGTAGTTGAGCTTCTCCCGGACGTCTTCCACGCTGCTATCGTACGCCAGGTTGATCTGGGCCCAGCCGGTGATCCCCGGCAAGACGCGCTGGCGCCGCTGGTATTCCTGTATCTTCTCGCGCAGCTGGGCAAAGATCGCGGGCTGCTCCGGACGCGGGCCCACGATGTTCATATCGCCCACCAGGACGTTCCAGAGCTGGGGCAACTCGTCCAGCCGGAGCTTGCGCAATACGCGTCCTACCGCGGTGACGCGCGGATCGTCGCGCTGCGCCCACACCTGCGGCGCTGTTCCGCCGTCCGCCCGCATCGTGCGAAACTTGTACATGACGAACGTCCGGCCGCCGTAATCAGAATGGCGCCGGTAGTTGCCGGCCGGATTGCCGAGCGCGCGGCGATCGAGGCCGATCCGCTCCTGCGCGAACAGCACCGGACCACGGGATGTGAGCTTGATCAGCACCGCGATGACCACCATCAATGGCAGCGCGACCACCAAACCCACCATAGCAATCAGGACATTGAGCAAGCGTCGCCCTTCGTCGGTCGGGGGTACGACGGCGGCGGTCCAGGCGAATGAAGGCAGTCGGGGCAGCGTCATGCCCCGCGGAAGTGGCAAAGGCTGTGCCACTTACAGTGCTTGTGCGGTCCCGGTGCCACATCGCACCAGCACCGCGCCGTAGCGAGGGCGCGACGGCGCCGCTGACAGCGAGGTGACAGGATGCCCGGTACGCGTCTTGCTCCTCCAACGCCCTGATGAATCCTCGGCATCTTCCGGCGATTCGCAGTCAGTCTGCGCCGGCAGTTCTACGGCGCCCCAGCACGCCTCCCATGGCAGGTCTGGACGATGAGGAATCAGGCCTTGACTGGCGGCGCATCGTGAGCGCGCTGCTACGATTCAAGTGGCTCGTTCTCCTCGCGGTGGCGCTGGGCCTGGGGGGGGGGTTCGCGGCCACGCGCAAACTGCCTCCGGTCTACAGCGCACAAGCCAACGTCTGGGTCGACGTCCTAGACCGGCGCGGGGAAGGCGGTGCCGAAGCGCGGGGGCCGATCCAGCAGCGAGCGTTGCTCGATGAAGACGCCTGGGTGGAATTGTTGCGGTCGTACATCGTCTTAGACCAGGTCGTCCGTGATCTGCGTCTGTACCTCGCAGTAAAACGGCCCGCCGATCAAGCAACCTTCGTCGGCTTTCGCGTGAACGATACGTTTCGTCCGGGGCAATACGCGTTCAGCGTGAGCGCCGACGGCCGCGAATACACTCTGGACGGTGCCAACGGCGTGGAACTGGAGCGAGGGATGGTCGGTGACTCGGTGGGGCGCCGGCTGGGCTTCCAGTGGGTACCCGCGTCGGGAAGGTTGGCGCCCAGCCGAACCGTCGAGTTCTCCTTGGTATCGCCGCGCGACGCCGCCCTGACGCTGGGTGAGCAGTTGAGCGTCCGGATGGAGATGAACAGCAACTTCCTGGCGCTGGAGCTCCGGGGTTCGAACCCGGTCCTTATCGCCAACATCCTGAACGCCGTGAGCCAGCGCTACGTCGAGGTGGCGGCCCAACTGAAGCGCGAAAAACTCACCGAGCTGACAAAGATCCTCGAAGATCAGTTGCGGACTGCGCAGGGGAACCTCGATGATGCGGAAACCGCGCTCGAGCGCTTCCGCACGCGCACGATTACGCTGCCCTCGGATCAAACGACCGGTGTCGAGAGCCGTGACCCCAGGCGCGCAAACTTTTTCGAGATGCAGGTGGACCGCGACCAGCTGCGGCGCGACCGCGACGCGATCGATCGCTTGTTGGCGGAAGCGGGGGGAGCGTCGGGACTGCCGACGGCCGCGCTCTCAGCCATCGAGTCGGTGCAGCACGCACCCGAGCTGTCGAATGCCCTCAAAGAACTCAGCGATAAGGAAGCGCAGCTCCGCGCTCTGCGGTACCACTACTCCGATGCCTATCCGCCGGTGCAGCGTCTCGCCGCCGAAATCGCGGAGTTACAGCAGCGAACGATCCCGACGCTCGCGCGCGCGCTCTCGGCGCAGTTGGCTGCACGAGAATCGGAGCTCGGCAGACACGTGGACGCGGCGTCGAGCGATCTGCGCCAAATCCCCGCCCGAACGATTGAAGAGGCTCGTCTGAATCGCAACGTGCAGCTGAAGGAACAGACATACACGGCGCTCCAGCAGCGCTTCGATCAAGCCAGGCTCGCTGCGGAGGCCACCGTTCCTGATGTCCGCATCCTCGATTCGGCAATCGTGCCGCAACGTCCCGTGAAGAATACGGCGTCGCGAATCCTCCTGATGGGACTGCTGGCTGGGCTGGGACTGGGCATAGTGGGCGCGGTCCTCCTTGATCGCATTGACCCTAGCGTGCGATATCCCCAGCAAGTATCGCGCGATCTCGGTCTGCCGATCCTGGGCGCTCTGCCGCACCTTCGCGCTAAGGAGCCGGCCGAAGTCGTGGAAGCCCTGCGGGGCGTGCGACTCAATCTCCTGCATGAGTACGGCCCTGGGCCCGTGGTGCTCACGATCTCGAGTCCCGGATCCGGCGACGGGAAGTCGTTCCTGTCGGCCAATCTGGGGCTCACGTTCGCGGACGGAGGCCATAAGACGCTGTTGATTGATGGCGACATTCGCCGTGGCGTGTTGCATCGCCGGTTCAAGGGGAGCCGGCAACCTGGACTGGTCGATTACCTGCTCGGCGATGCCGGGCACGATGCAATCGTGCAGAAAACGGCGTATCCGCGGCTTTCGCTGATCGGCTGCGGCACGCGCACGCAGCGCGCCCCGGAAGTGCTGGGATCGCCGGCGATGAACCGGCTGCTCGCCGAGTTGCGCGGGCGTTACGACGTGATCGTGGTTGACAGCCCGCCACTCGCTGCGGGAGTTGATTCGTTCATCATCGGAACGGTGACGGGTTCACTGCTCCTCGTGTTGCGGACCGGGCACAGCCACCGCGACATCACCGGGGCTAAACTCGAGGTGCTGGATCGCCTGCCAATCCGGTTACTCGGTGCGGTGTTGAACGACGTGCCGCGGGGTGCCGCGTACGGCTACTACGCGTATTACTCCTACTATCTGCCGGGCTACGAGGCCGTGGAGGAGAGCAGCGGCCAAGCCTCGGCTCCGCGAGTGGTTTAGCGGGGTATTTGGTTCAGTGAATCGAAACTTGCGGTTATGGATCATCGCAGTCGCCCTACTCACCGTCGGGGTGCTGGGACGGCGTGTGACGGCGCAGACCCGCACCACACCATTCCAGGTCGGCGACCGCATACTCCTCCGCGTCGAGGGGGATTCGGCCTTGTCAGACACCTTCACGGTCGTCGCAGGGCCGGCCTTGAGACTTCCGGTAATCGGCGAGATCTCACTCGCAGGCGTGCCCCGCGCCAATCTCGAGGCCCATCTCACCCGCGAGCTGGGGCGCTTCATCAAGGACCCGGTGGTGCAAGCGCGCGCGCTGATCCGTGTCTCCGTTCTTGGTGAGGTGACGCGGCCGGGATACTATGCAGTTCCCGTTGACCTGGTGCTTGCGGATGCACTGATGGTCGCCGGCGGCGCCACCAAGGATGCTCGCGTCGAGCAGTTACGCGTCCTGCGCGGCAACTCCTCGTTGTGGAGCGGGAACCAGCTCCAAACGGAGATCGCGCGTGGCGCCACGCTGGATCAACTCGGCATCCGCGCCGGGGACCGCATTCAGGTGCCGGGACACCGCGACGCGGAATCGACGTGGCGAATCGTGGGCATCGTCGTGGGAAGCCTCGCGACTGCCGTCGGCGTCATCGCGTTGACCCACCGGTAGCAGGACCGTCTTAGGGCTTGACGCCCCGCTGTACCGGCAGTTACAAACCAGTTCCCTATCACCTAACGGCTCTCGCGAATCATGTCGCGCACGGTGCGGAGGATGGTGTGCGCAGTGGCAGTCTGGTGCCTGCTGCCGCCTCCTGCCCTCTATGGGCAGACGCAGACGCCGGACACGGTCAAGCCGTACACACTCCCTCCGACGACCGTTTCCGTAACTCGCGCTGAACTGCCGCTCACCAAAGTCCCTCTCTCGATTCAAAGCGTCGACCGCCGTGACATCAGCCGCGCCCGTCCGACGTGGGGACTCGATGAAGCGCTGGTATGTGTGCCGGGAGTCTTCGTCGCCAACCGCTACAACTTCTCCCAGGATCAGCGCATCTCGATTCGCGGCTTCGGTGCCCGCTCGGCATTCGCCGTTCGCGGCATCAAGATCCTCGTCGACGGCATCCCGCAAACGCTCCCCGACGGCCAGGGCCAGCTCACCAACCTCGAGCTCGGTGAAGTCGATCGCATCGAAGTCCTGCGGGGCTCGTCCTCGGCGCTGTTCGGGAACGCGTCCGGCGGCGTCATCAGCATCTGGACTAACCCGCAAGACGTCGAGCAAGCGAGCGAGGAAGCCCGGATTGTCGCGGGGCGATTTGACGAAAGAAAGGGACGCACCTGGAACAAGTGGCAATCGACCACCGGCGTGCGCGTCGGCAGCGGCAGCGCTCAGCTGACGCTATCGCGGCTCGACTATGAGGGCGCGCGCGATCACAGTGCCACCGATTTCCGCGTGCTCAACGCCCGCCTGCAACTGCCGCTCGCGACCGGGTGGTCGCTCGCCGTCGTGACCGATGTCGGCGACGATCCTCGCGCCGACAACCCGGGTGCACTGACGCTTGCCGAGTTGGGCGCCAACCGGGATTCGGTCCCGGCGCTGAACGCGAACCGACACGCCGGGAAAGACGTCACGCAGTATCAGACGGGCGCCACGGTGCGACGGACGATGGGGAATGGTGGCGAAGCGGCATTCACCGTCTTCGGCGTCGGTCGCAATCTCAAGAACCCGATCACGACGGCCTACATCGATCTCGATCGCGTCGACTACGGCGCCCGCGCCAGTATCAGCTACCCGGCGCCGCTGGGCTCGCTCACACATCGGGTGACGGCGGGATTCGATTTCCAGCGCCAGCGGGACGACCGCAAGAACTTCAACTACCTCAACACGCCCGGCGATTCCGCGAAAGCCGACACCACGCGCTCACTCGATCAGCTCGAGCGTGTGACGGAAGTCGGGCCGTTCGTGCAGAGCGCGCTGGAGCTGTCGCCGCAGACGACGATCACCGCTGGAATCCGCTACGACTGGGTGCAGTTCGCGGTCCAGGATCATCTCATCACGCCGACGAATCCCGATGACTCAGGCGACCGGCTGATGCGCGCGTTCTCCGGATCAGTGGGTATCGCAGCGAATCCGTCGAGCGCGGTGACGGTATACGGGAACATCGGCTCCTCGTTCGAGACGCCGACCACTACGGAGCTGGCAAACTCGGCATCGGGCGCTGGCGGGTTCAATCCCGCGCTGCAACCGCAGCAGGCCTGGAACTACGAGATCGGCGCGCGCGGCGCGATCGACGGACGACTGGCGTATGGGGTGGCGCTGTTCCAGGCGGACGTGCGGGATGCCCTCATTCCCTATGAGCTCGCCGCGCCGCGATTCTACTACCGCAACGCCGGAAGCTCGCGCAACCGCGGCGTCGAGGTGAGTGGCGATTTTGCGATCGTGCCGGAAGGGGGCCTGGATTTCAAGGTCGCCTGGACGTACTCCGATTATCGGTACCGGCGCTATTCGTTCACGACGGGCGGCGTGACGCATACACTCGACGGTCGCGCGCTCCCCGGCGTTCCGCAGCACTGGCTGAATCTGGTCTTGCGCACGCATCCGGCGGTGCTGCGTGGCGGATGGATCGAGCTCCACCAGACTTATTCGTCCGACTATCTCTTGAGCGATACGCTCGGCACGCGCTCGTCGCCCTGGTGGGCGACGGACGTGCGCGCCGGGTGGGAAGGGAAAGCCGGAGGGACGCGCCTCGCCCCGTTCATCGGAATCAACAACGCGTTCAATCATCTCTATGTCAGTTCTGTGGTGATCAATGCGGCGCGCGGCCGGTTCTACGAACCCGCGCCCGGCCGCAACGTGTACGTCGGACTCTCCGTTGGAGCTGGTCGGTAGGTCAGGTCCTTCTATGGAGGTGGGTATGAAGCATTGTGCTTGGCTGGTTGCAGGATCGATGCTGGTGATCTCAGTGCGGGCGGGCATGACGCAAACGCCGCCCCCCCCCGCGCCCCCACCGGCTCCTGCAACATCGCCGACCCGGCCTCTGCCGACGACGCAGACTCCGCAGATCGATTGCAACTGGTTGACCGTCGATACGACTGCAAAGACCGCCACTTTCCAACTCGTCGCCGGCCTCACGGGCCTCAACGGTGCGTTGAACTTCAACGGCTTCAAAGACGGCGGCTTAACGTTGTCGGTGCCGCTCAACTGGAAGGTCGTGATCGCTTTCCGCAATCACGATGGCGTGCTGCCGCACTCGGCCGAGATCATTGATTCGGTGAAGCCGATGCCGCCTGGGCCGGTCGATGCCGCGATTCCGCGAGCGATGACGGTTCGACTGCAGCAGGGCTTGGGCACTGAGGAGCAGGACACGGTTCGCTTTGTCGCGAACAAGGCAGGGTCGTTCCTGATCTTCTGCGGCGTTCCCGGTCACGGCCTCGCGGGCATGTGGATTCGTTTCAAGGTGAGCGCAGCCGAAAAACGGCCGACTCTCACGGCAACGCCGTCAGCGGCCGGACGATGACGATCGCGTTCTCCACTTGAGGCGTCCGGGGTATATTGGGACCATGCGATTCGTGTGTGCCGCCGTCGTTTTGGCGTTCGTCTTCGCCATGGCAGCACCCGAAGTGCATGCCTGTCCGGTGCACAGCAACTTACCCGCGCCTCACCATC
>Ga0209160_1003189_pt1 | contig 13473 bp, 9 predicted proteins | sample GraSoiAngelo_153_FD_186167 | JGI IMG/M metagenome (GOLD analysis project Ga0209160, IMG submission 186167) | Grasslands soil microbial communities from the Angelo Coastal Reserve, California, USA - 14_1009_12_40cm (SPAdes) (version 2) | ecosystem: Environmental > Terrestrial > Soil > Grasslands ...
TTCGTCTCCTGGCCCGACGGCAAGGGCCTGGTGCCGAACGCGGAGCTCGGCACGCCGCGCGGCTCGGACAACAAGAAGACCACCCCGATCGGGGCGCAGTTCAAGGCGCAGATCATCGACCTCGACGAGCGGGGCCGTTACCGCCTGTCGCGTACCTCCGCGGAGCGATCGGAGGGGCGCTCCGAGTACGAGGCGTACCGGCGCAAGGCGCCGCCTCCGGGAAAAGGCTTCGGCACGCTCGGCGACTTGCTGCGCGCGAAAGGCGCGAGCCTTCTGCGTCGCGGCGAGCGCAATTCCTGGATCGAAATTGTTTTGGACGAAGGCAAGAACCGCCAGATCCGCCGGATGTTGAAACAGTTGCAAATTGAAGTTTTGCGGCTCATTCGCGTAGCGATCGGGCCGCTGGCGCTGGGCGATCTTGCCAAAGGCAAGACGCGCGCGATCCAGAAGGAAGAGAAGCAGGCTCTGGATCGCGCGATGAAAATTGCGACCCGCGATCCTGCTCTCTCGCGGTAGCGAATCCTATTTGGATTTGTAGGTGAAGCTCACTTTGGTTTCTTCGTCGAGGACCAGCGGCCTGACGAAGTGATACGAATTCCCGGCTCTTGGTACATCGATGCGAACCGGCAGCACGCCGGAAACCCGCTGCTGAAGATTCGTCACGTTCGCAGAAGCCGCCATCTGCTGCTGAGCCGCAATTTTTCGCGCGTTGCGCTCTAGGCGCTCGGAATCTCGCGCGTTATACGGGCCGTTGGAGGCTTCGACAGTTACGGTTTGCGTCGCCGCGCCGAGGCTCGCGGAACTGACTCTTCCGAAAAGTTCGAGGCTCTGGAATTCTTCCGCGCCGGAAACATCTTGCGGGGCCGGCGGCAAAAGATTCGCAGCGATGGCGTCGCCGCCAAAATCTTTCACTTTGTATCTTTCGGGGAGAAATACTTCCCACTGCAACAAATCGATGGGGATGTCCATTCTTGGAAGAGAAATATCGGAGCCGCCTTTTTTCGCAAAAGGCGCGCCGGAATGGATGAAAACAAAAGACACGCTGTAAGAATCCGTAGGACGGAAGCCGGGCCGTAGAAGTGGGACGCGGTTACCGTCGGGACCTTCGACGGGTTTTACTTTTTCTCCCGCGACTTCGGCCGTGAGGATGCTTGCGCCCGCGGGCAGCGCGATTTTCAAAAATGGCTGGGCCTGATTGTTGACGAGCAGCTTTATTTCCGTCAGCGAACGGCCTTCGGTCGTGACGAGCGTTGTGACGACGGCACGTTCCACAACCGCGGAGAGTACGCTGCTGTCCGGGAAGCGCGTCCATTCCAGTGCGAGACTGGGCTTTTCGCTGGGCTGCTTGTGATAGCGGAATGCCGCCTGCATCGGAAACCGCGAGAGCGAACGCAAATACGGATTCGTTTCCTTGAAATCCATGCGCTTGAGGCCGCCGGCCTCCTTCGCGGTGAGTTCGATGGTTCCGGCGCCATCGACGAGCACTTCGCCGGTTTCGCGCTGCGCATTTTTGAAGCTTAGAAACGGCGCATCCACGTTGGTGGCGGTAATGGATTTTTCCATGGAGATCAGGAATTGATGCGAACGTTGCGCGGGGGCTCCCACTTTCAAAACCAGAACGCCGGATTCCACTTCGCTGGATTCGATGGAAGCGCCGGTGGTTCCGGTAACTTCGTAACCGGCGGGGATTTCGATTTCGAATTGAGCGGGTTCTCCCTGCACCACGGAAATGTCGGCGAGCGCGGCGATTCGAATTTCAGCTTCGCTGACGGAGACGAGTGTTTTCACGTCGGACAGAAAGCGGACTTCTTTCGGCACGACGGGAGCGGCGGCTTCCCGAGTTGTCCACCAGATATTTGCCTGCACGCCGGGAACGAGCGTCGCTTCGATGGAGGTCTGGCCGTTCGCGGACGACCTCGCGGTGATGAGGCCAGGGCTGACGCGAACATTAGTGTGATCGCCAGGAACAACGAGGGCGAAGCGCACGCTTCCTGCCGACGGCGCAGGAAGGCTGAAAGAGGCACGACCCGCTTCGATATTCAACGGGAGACCTGCGTCGAGACTCACGGAAAATTCTGAGGGACCATTCAGAACGGCGGTGTGCGTTCCGTTTTCCAGCGCGAGAGGCAGGCTCTTACCTTCCTGGCGAGCGTCCAGGATGGCCATGCCGGTGGTGAGGGGAACTTTGGTCGCGCCCTTGTGAAGAATTTCTCCCTGCAACTGGACGGTGCCTTGCACCGATTCGTCGGTGACGCGGAATTTCAGATCGGCGCGCTTCATCGAGTAAGGGACGGGAGGCGTGTCGGTTTTGCGCACCGGTTTGCTCGCGAGTTCCAGGAGATGGTTGTACTCGTCAAGCGGGAGCGTGACATTGCCCGAAGCCGGGACGGGAGGAAGCGCGGACCCGTCTGCTTTGGCGAGCCCGGGGAGAATCAAAATCCAAGCCAAGAGAATTGCTAGAAGCTTTTTCATTTGCCACCTGCCTTTTTGTCGCGCTGAAAAGTGATTTCCGCGGACGGAGATTGATTTTCCGCCGTGAGTTCAGAAACGAGAAAGAGAGACGGACCGAACGCCGGAAAGGAAACACGGATGGGGAGAATCCCGGCGCGCTTCCCCGCCAAAGCATCGGCTCTGAATTTATCGAGGAGAGACATCGTAGCGGCCTTCGCTTGTTTGGATTTGGTTTCGTCTTTGAAATCCAAATCTGGCTCCGGTACCGGCGCCGACGGAGCCATCTCCAACATGGCAACGTCAGAGCCGACTCCTGCTACAACTCCACCTCTTTTTCCTCCGCCGCTCTCAATCCCCACATGCCATTGAGCAGCCCCACCAATGGGGCTGCTCAATGGCATGTGGGGATTGAGAGCGGCGGAGGAGGGATTCACGTAGGCGACGATTCGGAAGGTTCCCGGTTCCGACGTCACTTTGAAAAGCGGCGGATGATAAACGAGAAGGCCGGTGTGGGAGACCGGCAAATCGAGTGCGGGCAGCGAGAGTTTGAACTGGCCCTTGTCGTTCCAGGCAGAGCCGCGCGCCAGATAGACAATTTCGACCGCGAACTCGGGTGCTTCTTCGCCCGATCGTGCCTTGTCGAGCGGAAGCAAGAGGCTGCCGTCGGGTGATTGACCGGGCCGGACTGCGCGACCGGCCAGAGAAGCCGTCCACAGAGTGGCGCCGGCAGGCAAAGTGACTTTCAGAAAGTTGCGCTGATTGTTTCGAATGGCGTAGCGTGCCTGAACGAGGACTTTTCCTTCGCCGGTGATGAGCACCTGATAGCGGGCTTCCTCGACGTTGGCCATCAAGACCGCTTGCGGCGTGTACCGCGCGACGTCCACGCGGAGCGATCTCGCCAGTTTCGTGGGACCAGGGCGAAACCGGAACGCGTTGAGCGACTGCGACTGGCGGCTGGCGACCATTTCGCCGAGGTCGGTGGCGTCGGCGCTTTCCAAGCCTTCGGATTTGGCATCCTTGATCTCGCCGGCGCCTAGAACTTCGACGGCAACGCCGCCTGTTTCGCGCTCGGCGTTGAGGAGGCGAAGCAGCGGAATGTCAATTTGCCCTTCGCGAGAGGTACGAGTTTCGCCCGTGATGACGAAGCGCGCTTGCTGCTCGACCGGTTCGAGAAAGGTTACGGAGAGTTCATTGTCCTTCACAACCCAATCGGCCACCATCGCGCCGAGAACTTGGTTGATCGTGACCCGGTCCGGGATCTGGATTTTTGCTTCGTGCGCCGCACCCTGAGTGACTTCCAGATTTACTTCGGCGTTGATGGAAGTGGAATCTTCGCCGAGACCCAGGAGTTGCGTCAGAGAACCGCGCAGGCGCAGCGGCTGCGTGGCGCGATGGTCCTCGGTTTTTCGCCGCCAGGTGAAGGTGAGGACTTCATTTCCGCGACCGTAGGCGATCCATTTGCTTTCGGCGCCGCTTTCGGATTTTTCGGAAAGAAGACCGCCCGCGAGGCGGACGTCCACGCCCTGGCGAGGAATCTGCACGGAAGCCCGAGTGACGCCTGAGGCGGCAGAAGGAAGCGAGATGCTTTCTTCTCCGGCCGATGTGGCCACAGGAAGAGCAATCTCGAGGACGAGAACGGCGCGACCGGGACGAGAAAGAAGTGCGGAGAGCTGGCCGCCGGCTTTGCCGCCAACAATAGGCACCAGAGAGACGAGCTTGCCGTCCAGTCTGGCCTCGCGTACGAGCAGACCGGCGGGGATGGGCACGCGCACCCAGCCATCTTTCAGAACATCCACGGTCAGGCCGGCGCGGCCAGAGGCGAGATCGCCGTTGATGCGCAGATCGTAATCCACGCGCGTGAGGGTGGCTTCGACGGGCGGCGGCTCCGGTTCGCGTTCGGTGGGGTACGCCCGGGCGTGCAGCGTGCGGTACTCGTCGACAGGCAAAACAACCCATCCGGGAGAATGTGCGGCGGTCTGTGCGGGAGAATTCGCCACAAAGAAGAACAGAACAGCGAGAAAGAAACCGAGGAACTTGGCCAGTCCGGAGTTTTTCTTTGGCATTAGAGTCAAATCGAATCGTGCGGGCATAGAAGTAGCCTCCTCATCTCGAAAACCGACGAGCGCGTACATCCGTTGAGCAACCCGGGAGTGGAATGACGTGTTGATGGAATGGGATGTCAGGTCGCGCGAAAATGGTTGTTTCATAAAGTAATTTTCTTGCAAGAGCGAAGCCTGGTCTTGCAACTACCGGTACCTCATAGCAGTAGAACGGTGGCGCGGGTTTTTCTTGCAGAGCTATTCGAGCAGGCTGGAATGCGACGAGGTGAATGCGGTGCCAGGCAGGGTTCTTTCAGATGCTTCCCTTCGCAGCGCCAATCGCTACGACGGGAAGCCTTTGATGCGGATCTTTCGTCTGAGCAGGGCCCAGACGAGGTTTGCCTCCTTGCGCAAGAAGCGAAGCCACGTTTGGCTATCCGCAATGAGGCGCAGATTTGGAGTGCCGGTGTGGCCTTCGGATACTTGCAGCGTCTTGTTCTGAATCACGACGGTGGCTTTTAGTTCTTCGTGGCCCGTGAACGTGAAGTGATAGGTGGCGTCGAGCCCTTCGGATCGGCCCCGCTGAAATACAAATGGCAACCCACGCAGGAAGCCGCGAATGGAGCCTTGCCCGGCCAGTCCATTGGCCACTCGCTTTGTTTTCTTATGCGGATAGCGCCGCGCGACGTATTCTTCGGGGTCGGAATTTGGAACCACGTAAATCGTTTCCGGCTTGTTCTGCAGCGGCTGGACCACATCCTCCAGGAATCGCTTCCGATCCGTGAGGAACGGAGCGATGACGTCCTCCCCGGCGGGGCAGACTGCCATACAGTAGGCCGCCTTATAGTTCGCACCGAACGACAAGCTCTGCCACATGGAAACTGTCTCCGCGCCGGACACTTTTTCCCGGTATTCGCGGGCGCTGCCGCTCGCGGCAATCGTTTCCACCCAATCGGTGAATCCGCCCATGAACTCCCGGTAGTTGTGCGTATAGCAGGCAGAAAAGTTGAAGTGACCATCGGCACCGATGGCGCCGGTCGGGCAGGCTGCAACACACAGCTTGCATTCAAGGCAAGGGTTGTAATCGAGCGGCCGGCAGAATGCGGTTACTTCGGTGTCTACCAGAACGGTACCGAGGAGAACGAAATTACCGAATTTCGGATGAATCACATTGCGATGGATTCCCATGTGTCCCAGACCGGCGGCGACGGCGACGGGCTTGTGCGATATCACCCACATCTTTCCACCCCACCGATCCGCCTCCATGGGGAAGCCGGCTGCGCCGCCATTGATGGCGCGAACTCCAGCCCGTTCCAAGGCCGCCACGATTTTGCGCGCGACTTCATTGGTCTGATCCGTGGTGTGGTGGAACTCTACGTTCGCGATGGACCGCGCCGGAGTACGGATATTCTCGCGGTTCATGCGGAGAACGAAGCTCACGAGAGTCTTAGTGCTGGGAAAAACTGCGAGAATGTCACTCTGCTGGTCGGCGATCTCCGGCCGCCCGGCCTCCACAAACCCAACATCGTCCGCTCCCGCCTCAAGGCACACCTGGCGAAGCCAGGTGCTATCTAGCGTTTGCGGCCGCGCCGGCTGATTGCCGGCCGCTTCCCGTTCCCGAAATTGCTTTACCGTAGGATGTTCAGCCAGTTGCGCCATTGGAATTTCCCCCGTTCAGGACATTAAATGTATATACATCTAATAAATCAAAAAAAGGTCAAGCCGCTGCGGAAGCAAGTGTGATTTCAGCGAGCAGTCCGCCCATTTGGCTCCAGGCTGGTTCACCCAGGCCTCTTCGTAATCGTCTCTGCGCCCGTTCCCAATGGGGTTGGCATTGCTGCAACTTCTGCCGGCCTGAGGGAGTGAGCCGCAGAAGCCGCAGCCGCCGGTCGTCCCCCGCCTTCACTCCGATCCATCCGCGCTTCGTCAAGAGTTTGAGCATGCGTGTCAAGGTCGTGGTGTCCAACGCCAACAATTTGCCTAAACCTCCCTGCGTGGTTTCGCCCGTAATGTTCAAGGCCATGAGCAGGGTGAATTGTGTCAGCTCAAGCGCGGTCGCTCGAAGCTCTTGGTTATACATCCTGGTGACCGCCCGAGCCGTGCGACGAAGGTTTGCACAGGCACACGGCAGCACCGGCAAGGTTGCTCCGGGATAAGTCTTCACTTTTCTTCTCACAATCCATGTATATACACCCGTTTTGGGAGGATATCAAGCAAATCGTGATCTCTACCGGTTCACACCTATATACGGTCTACTGAGTCACGGAAGTTATGGAGCGGGCGATGGGAATCGAACCCACGTCCGAAGCTTGGGAAGCTTCTATACTGCCATTGTACGACGCCCGCTCTGGTGATTAAATTATCAAATGGAAGAGGGGCTCGCAAGAGGCGAGCCAGAGCGGCGTGCCGTTCTCCAGGGCACAAGAAGAGATAGGAGGCGGCACACGGCGAGAATGAATTCGTTCCGGGAGGTACTTATGAGAAGTAGAAAAAAGATGATTTTGGGAGTGGTGATTCTGGGCTTGGGACTGGGAATTGCGCTTGCGTCGCGAGGAGCGGCGCCTGGCGGGGATGTCGGCGAACTGAAAGTGACGATTCGCGAATGGGATGTGCCGACGAAAGGCGCGCATCCGCATGATCCCGCCGTCGGAACGGACGGCGCGCTGTGGTTCACGGAACAACTGCAGAACAAACTTGGGCGCGTCGACCCCAAGACGGGAGTGTTCCAGGAGTATGCGCTGAAGATCGAGGACTCCGGCCCGCACGGGCTGGTCGCCGATTCGAACGGAAACATCTGGTTCACGGGGAACGGGAAGGGCTACATCGGCAAGCTCGATCCGGGCACAAGCGCGGTGGTCGCATACAAGATGCCGGACGCCAAGGCCGATGACCCGCACACCGCGGTCTTCGATTCCCACGGCATCCTCTGGTTTACGGTGCAGGTCGGAAACATGGTCGGCAGGCTCGACCCTCAAACCGGCAGAATTGATTTGAAAAAGATGCAAACGGCGGACGCACGGCCTTACGGAATTGTCGTCAACAGCAAGGGCATTCCGTTTTTCTGTGAGTTCGGCACCAACAAGCTGGCCAAGATCGACCCACAGTCTATGGCGATCGTCGAATACAAGCTGCCGGAAAGCGCGCGGCCGCGGCGCATTGCAGTGGACGCGAGCGACAAGATTTATTTCACGGACTATCAGAGCGGAAATCTGGGCCGGCTCGATCCCGCAACCGGCGCCGTCAAAATGTGGCCTTCGCCGGGCGGAGCGAACTCCGGTCCCTACGGAATCGCCATAACGCCGGACGGGCTGGTTTGGTACAGCGAATCGGGAGTGAAGCCGAATACGATCATCCAGTTCAATCCGAGAACAGAACAATTCGCCCGTGCGGCGATCCCTTCCGGAGGAGGCACGGTGCGCCATATGGTGGCGACGGCCGACGGGCGGGTGTATATTGCCTGCAGCGGCGTGAACAAAGTCGGAGTGGTCGAACCAACCCGCTGAGTGCCTCTTCCCTGCGCCGCTTTTTATTCCGCGGAGGATGCGATGAACGCAACGGCCGCAAAATCCAAACCACAACTTTGTCAGGGAATTTCGCGGTTGGATGAACCCTGCGACCAAAGCGCCCAGCAGTATTGCGAGCGGTGCACCCAATGGTTCTGCCGAGCCCATTTCCCCGACCCCGACTGGCATGCGTGTGCGCCCGAGCAGGGCGAGAGTTGATTCGAAGCACTTTGCGCCGCAGAAAGCCCCGTTGGCGCTTGCACAGCACCCGGCGCGCGAATTCTTGACGGAGGCGCGTGCCTTCGCTAGCGTCGAAGTATGCGGAGTGCCGCCCTACTCTGCCGGCGCGAATCGCGCAAAACTATCCGGGTGAGAGAATCCATTGGCCAACGCGATCATTACACTGACAACTGATTACGGCACGAACGACCATTTGGTTGGCACGCTCAAAGGCGTCATCCTCAAGATCAATCCCGACGTGACCATCGTGGACATCACGCACGACGTCACGCCCTTCGATTTGCTCGACGGCGCGCTGGCGATTGGCTCGGCGTATTCCTACTTTCCGGCGAAAACGGTCCACGTGGTGGTTGTGGATCCCGGCGTGGGAACGGAACGGCGGCCGCTGCTCGTCAGCGCGCAAAACCAGTATTTTGTCGCGCCCGATAACGGCGTGCTGTCGGTGATTTATGAACGCGAGAAGGAGAACCTTGTCGTCCGCCATGCCAACGTCCAGCACTATTACTTGCAGCCGGTGAGCAAGACTTTTCATGGCCGAGACATCTTCGCGCCGGTCGCCTCTTGGCTTACAAAAGGCTGGCAGACCCCCAGCATGGGAGATGAGATCAGTGACTACAAGAAATTCGCACTTCCTCGCCCCAAAGAAACGGATGGCGTTGTGAAAGGCGCTGTCTTGCGCGCCGATGCGTTCGGCAACCTGATTACGAATTTTCGCTCGGAAGATTTGCCGGAAGCGGTGCTGAAGGACGGAAACATCAAGCTGCAAGTAGGAACTCATCAGGTCGCACGACTCGTGGATACGTTTGCGAGCGGCAACAACGGCGAAGCGATTGCCTATGTGGGCTCGAGCGGATATCTCGAAATTGGAGTGAACAAGGCGAACGCGGCGCGTACTTTAGGCTTGGGCCGGGGCGCAACGGTTACCCTGACAAAATAAGTTCCCTTCCCACAACTTCAGCTCTCTTCATCGAAACAACGTTTAACGCGAAAATTCCTGTGCGGCCATTTGGGAGCGCAGGCGAGGATCGAGCCAGTCGCGCCAGGCGTCTCCCAACAAATTGAAAGAAAGCACGGCGGTCATTACGGCCAAGGCGGGAAAGACCACCATGTGCGGCGCATCGAAGAGGTGGCCGCGCGCGTCATTCAGCATCGCTCCCCAACTGGGAATGGGCGCGAGCACGCCAAGCCCGAGAAAACTCAACGTGGATTCCGCGAGAATGGCGCCGGCCATGCCGATGGTGGCTTGAATCAGGATAGGCTGCAAAATGTTGGGCAGAAGATGTCCCACCATGATGCGCAGGTGAGAAGCGCCGAGCGATCGCGCGGCGAGTACGAATTCCATCTCTTTGACTTTCAGTGCCTGCGCACGTGCGAGCCGAGCGTAGCCTGCCCAACCGGTAATGATCAGCGCCAAAATCACTTTGCCGATGCCGGGACCGAGAAATGCCGTGAACGCAATGGCCAGGAGGATCCCCGGGAACGAAAGAAACGCGTTGACGAGCAGAAGATTGATGACGTGGTCCCACCAGCCGCCGGCGTATCCGGCGAGCATGCCCATCGTTAGTCCGATGAGACCGCAACCGGAAACCACACATACGGAAACGAGGAGCGAGATGCGCGCGCCATAGAGAGTGCGCGAAAGGATGTCGCGGCCGAGTTCGTCGGTTCCCATCCAATGTGCGCGCGAAGGAGACTCGAGCCGGGCCGGCAAGTTCTGCGCCGCGGGGTCCGCGGGCGCTAACCACGGCGCGAGCAGAGCCGCGACGACGAGAATTAGGCCGGCTATGAATCCCACGCGCGCGAGAATACTTTGGCGAAGAAACTCCCGGAGCGCCTGGGACGAAATCAAGACAGCCTCACGCGGGGATCAATCACGGCATAAAACACATCCGTAAGCAGGTTGACGGCGACGTAGGAGACCGCGATCACCAAAATGCATCCTTGGAGCAGCGGGTAATCGCGCGAAGAAATGGCCTGCACGGTCAAGCGCCCGATGCCGGGCCAGGAAAAAATCGTTTCTGTGACGATGGTGCCCGCCAGCAAAGTTCCGAATTGGAGACCTAGAATCGTAATGATAGGAATGAGTGCATTGCGAAATGCATGTCGCAGCAAGACGACGTACGTGGAGAGACCCTTGGCCTTTGCTGTGCGGACGTAATCGCTCGAAAGCTCTTCCAGCATGGCGCTGCGAACCATGCGAGTGAGAATGGCAGCCAGTGCTGCACCGAGGGTCGCTGCAGGTAACACATAGTTGAGCAGCCCACCGCGTCCCGAGACCGGCAGCAGACCGAGTTCAATGGAAAAGAAAAGAATCAGCACCGGGCCCAGAGCGAAGTTTGGAAATGCCAGGCCGAAGAGAGTGAAAACACCGACGGCACGATCGGAGACTTGTCCTCGGCGATGAGCGGCAAGCACACCCGCGGGGATGGCGATGGCCGCGCAAACGATAAGTGCGAGAAACGCGAGTTGAAGAGTGGCGGGGTAGCGCTCGAAAATGATGCGGCGCACGGGCGCCTGGAATTTGAACGACTGTCCCAGGTCGCCGCGCACGAGTTGCCGGAGATAGTGCCCGTACTGAGAGTGAAGCGGCAAATCCAGCCCGAGCGAATGACGCAGTTGCGAGACTTGCCCCGGCGCTGCGCCTTCCCCGAGCATTTGCTCGACGGGATCACCCGGCACGATGTGAATCATCAGGAAGACCAGCGTAAGCACGAGCCAGAGCGCCGGGAGTGTCAGCAGGAATCGTTTGAGGAAGTAGCGAGTCATGTGTGACTGGGAAACTATGATTTCACGCTCGCCGGTTTCGAATCCTTGGAGGGCGGACTTGCAATCTGTGGATCCGAAGTCTCTTTCTCAGCGTCAGTACTTCGAAGACGCTGGATTTTGACTCGGGCGACGCGTTTTCCATCCATCTCCACGACCGAAAAGCGAAAGTTGCCGTATTCGAAGCTCTCTCCGCCTTTAGGAATGAATCCCAATTGATCGAGCACGAATCCCCCGACTGTGGCGTAGGCCGGATCTTCTGGAACGGTAATGTTGTATTGCGCGTCCAAGTCTCTCACGTTTAGAGCCGCATCAAATATCAATGCGCCGTCCGCGAGCGTGAGCGGGCGCTCGATCACGTCGAATTCGTCGTGAATCTCTCCGACCATTTGTTCGAGGATGTCTTCCAGCGTAACCAGGCCGAGAATGCTGCCGAACTCGTCGACGACCATGGCCATGCCAATGCGGCGAGTGCGTAATTCCTGGAGCAACTCGCTGGCGGGCTTCGTTTCGGGAACGATAAGCACTTCGCGGAGAACGCGGCGCAAATCAAACGGCGGCGGCGAGAGATTCTCCTCGAGGCGGCGCTCGCGATCGAGGAGAATCCACAGCATATCCTTGATATGGACAAAGCCGAGTATGTGATCCTCCGTGCCGCGGTAGACCGGAATTCGCGAACGCTGCGTCGTCGCGAAGGCGCGCATCACTTCATCCAGTGTGGATTCCACAGACAAGGTGTGCATGTCCGGCCGGGGCACCATGATCTCCCGCACCTGGATTTGCGCGAGTTCAATCGCGCTGAGAATGAATTTTTCTTCGCCGGGGGCAAGCAGTCCGCGCTCGCGCGCCTGCTGAATTTGGATCTGCAGCTCTTCCGTGGAATGCGCAACGCCGTGCCCGTGCGGCGAGGTGACTCCCATGGCCTTTACGATCGCCCCTGTTGCTCCATCCAGCGTGCTGATCGCCCAACGGAACGTATTCAGGAACCAGTGAAACGGCACAGCCACCATAAGCGCAACGCGCTCGGCCCGGGCCAGGCTCAAGGTCTTGGGGACCAGCTCTCCAATCACTACGTGCAGCGCGCTCAAGAGGGCAAAAGCACACGTGAGAGCGAGGGCATGAGCGATGACCGCGGAGCGAGTTCCAGAAGTGCCCGTCCACACGGCTTGAAAGAGTTTCGCGAAGGTGGCTTCACCGACGGCACCGATCGCCAGGCTGGTCATTGTCATGCCGAGCTGCACGCCGGAGACCACGTGGTGCAGATCCCCAAGAAGCAGCTCCACCACGCGGGCTCGTGCACTTCCCTTGGCCACGAGCTGGCGGATGCGCGAGAGCCGCACGGCAACGAGCGAGAACTCCGTCGCCGCGAAAAAGGCGTTCAGAGCGACCAGCGCCAGCACGCCGAGTAGACGAATCGCGAACATGGACGAATGGGCTCCCTGCGGCATTGTAGCAGCACCCCGGCGGGCCATGCTTGATCGTTGCCCGAAGCGAGCAAGCCCCTGCCGCGTGGCCTCCGTCAGGCAGCATTGAATCCGTGCTATCCGGCGGTTGCGCGCCACTGGGAGCGTCCTCTACACTGACTATTTGCCTAAGCCGCGTGGGAGAGTACTTGCGAACGTTTCTTCGAATCCTTCTATGGGTAGTTGCCATTCTCGTTGTTGCGGTTGGTGCCGCGGCTTGGTGGTTTGTCTATCGGCCACTGCCTCAGATTGACGGGACCGCGCCTCTTCCCGGACTCCGACACGAAGTTACTGTCGAGCGCGATCAATGGGGCGTTCCGCACATTCGCGCTGCTTCGCTGGAGGATTTGGAAGAGGCGCAGGGCTACGTCATGGCGCAGGATCGCCTCTGGCAGATGGACCTGCTACGGCGAGTGGCGCGCGGCCAGCTGTCCGAAATCCTTGGTCCCGCAACGCTCTCCATTGACAAGGATTTTCGGACGCTGGGATTCAGCTGGGCGGCGGCGCGCGACGTGGCGCAGTTGGACGCCGAATCCCGCAAGCTGATGGAGGCGTACGCGCGGGGAGTGAACGCGTTTATCGAGGAGCATCAAGACCGGCTGCCTTTGGAGTTCACTTTGCTGCACTACAAGCCCCTGCCATGGCAGCCTTCGGACACGCTGGCGATTTCGGGCTACATGTATCGAACGTTGACGGACACGCGAGAAAGAGAGCTGAATCGCGCCAAAGTGACAGAGCGGGCCGGAGCGGATCGGGCAAAAGACCTCTTCTCCGAAGAATCCGCGATGGATCATTTCATCGTTGGCGATCCGAGTGTGCCCAACGACGGTTCACAACGCTCTGCCGCGGACAACGACGACGAAGATGATGACGATATCCAACCCGACACGGTGCTGAAGGCTCGCCGCGCCGGTGTCAACGGGATTGCCGCACCAGATGGCTCGCCGGACCTGACTTCAGCCTTGTCGCAGTCGATTCAGCAATTCCTCGAAGAATCGCGCAACGAGATTCGCC
>Ga0209160_1003190_pt1 | contig 13471 bp, 12 predicted proteins | sample GraSoiAngelo_153_FD_186167 | JGI IMG/M metagenome (GOLD analysis project Ga0209160, IMG submission 186167) | Grasslands soil microbial communities from the Angelo Coastal Reserve, California, USA - 14_1009_12_40cm (SPAdes) (version 2) | ecosystem: Environmental > Terrestrial > Soil > Grasslands ...
AACGCGATCTCAACACTAGACGAGATCAGCCAAGACCCCAACATGCCGCCCTACACCAGAGTCAAGCTCTGGAACGTTGCGAGTATCCTTGAGGCTGTAAAAGACTAGCCTGCCAAAATAGGTGTTTGGACAAGTATTTATCGCCAAGTAGCCCCATTCCCTGCTGGACCAAGGAGCAAGGATTCTGAAAGGAAGTCGACTTCTCCCGTTCCTAGTCGCCCTCGTACTACTAGCCTTCGCCCTCGGCTCACTCCCCCGATCCCAACCAAGAGGCCCAAGCCTGCTGTTCAACTCTACCTGGCTCATCTACATCCTCTACCTAACTCCGCTCCTTGCTCTCGGGGCAATGGTAGTCATGATAGTCCTCCTCGCCTACAACTGGCGCCTCCTCTCCGACGCTCTCGGCTACGGAATGGCGGGGAGAAGAAAGCGACAGAAGAAACAGTCGAGGACCATCCAGATAATTCTCTGGATGAGCGCGTGGCTCGTAGCCATAGAGGTCTTGCTCCAGAAATGCGGTGGAATTTTCTGCAAACCCTCCCAGAGCGCAAATCTCACACCGCAGGTCCAACAGTTCGTGACCGGGCCCGGGCCGGGACCCGTGCTTCCGTATGTCCAAGCGGTCTCCCAGCTGGGCAGCGTTGTTCAGACAAACTGGTTTTCGATAGCCTTCCTCGGGTTACTCGCCGTGAGCTCGGTAATTATTATCCGCGCTGTCAAAGTATCTTGGGATGAAAGTAGAGAGAATGTCATGCATGTTCTAGGGCTCCCAGCCGAGGGAATATCAGCGGTGGAAGACGCGATCCGCATTCTAGAATCCCAAGAGGCCACGGATCCGCGGACGAGAATTATCAATTGCTACCAGCGCATGGTCCGGGCAGCTCAACACCTAGGAGCCCGAGTAACATCCGACCAGACTGCCCGCGAGCTTGAAACCGCGATCCGTAAGATGCTGATGCTCAGAGGTTCAGCGCTCAATGAGCTCACTGAGCTCTTCGAGGAGGCACGATACAGCTTGCACCCGATAACAGAGAGAGATGGAGAGAGAGCGCACCAGCGCCTTCTTAGCATTGCTGAAGAGATGAAACTCCCAGTCAGCGTCTAAGACTTGAGACGCAGCACCCTAAAGCTTCTACTCCTAGCATCAAGCGTCTACGTTCTCTTCGTGGTATTCCTCAGGAGCCTCGTTCCCGAAACGCTGACTCCTTCCATCACTCTCCTCGCCCTTCCACTAATCATACTCACTCTGATCCTCGTCAGCGACCTCTCCTATAGAGCAACAGCCCCCTCTAAGACACCAGCTCCGACGAGACTCAGGAGGTTTCAGGCCCGCGACGTACAATACCTATCGCGACAGGTCGAAGTTGCCTCTAGTGGAAGCCAGGCTTATTTCGAGTCAATCCTTCTCAGCCGCCTGAGAGACATCCTTGCTGAGAAGGTCAGCCTAGAAACGGGAGTCGAAAAAGAGAACGTAAAACGAGAACTTGTTGATGTGGTGAAGGGTCCAGCGCTAGTTGGAAACGAGCCGCTCTACCGGCTACTATATAGTTCGACGACTCCGAAGGGAGCGACGCGTGTCAAGATGTTGCGTGAAGCCATTGATGGAATAGAGGCCTGGAAGGCATGAAAATTGGAGAAGCAAGCGGAACCTGCCGGCAAGTCGTTGACCAGGTTGGGAAAGTCATTGTGGGAAAAGAACAAGTTCTCGAAAAGGTCATGCTGGCGGTTCTAGCAAACTCCCACATACTGTTCGAAGACTATCCTGGCCTGGCGAAGACCTTGATGGCGCGAAGCTTTGCGATGAGCATGGGATGCGAGTTTTCAAGAATACAATTTACCCCAGACTTGTTGCCAGCTGATATCACTGGCACCTACATCTACAACGTCAAGACCTCAGACTTCGAGCTGAGACGGGGTCCGGTGTTCACCAACGTACTTTTGGCTGACGAGATAAATAGGGCTCCTCCTAAGACCCAAGCAGCTCTACTCGAGGCGATGCAAGAACGGCAAACCACGCTCGACGGAAAAACCCATCCTATCAAAGACCCGTTCATCGTCATCGCAACCCAGAACCCGATAGAGTACGAAGGAGTCTATCCACTGCCCGAGGCTCAACTCGACCGGTTCCTACTCCGCCTCCAACTAGGATATCCGAACCGAGCCCAGGAAGTGGAAATCCTGAAGCGACGAATGGAGAGGGCCCAGGAAGACATCCTACTCGAACCCGTTGCTGATGGCGAAACGATTCTGGCGCTGCAGAAGACCGTGGAGGGAATTCATGTGGATGATGACGTTCTGGGTTACGTGACGGACATTGTTCAGGCGACGAGAGCGCAACGACAGGTTGAAGTCGGTGCCAGTCCGCGAGGTTCTCTGGCGATATTCAAGCTCGCACGAGCTAGGGCTGTGTTCCACGGCCGTGACTACGTTATCCCGGACGATGTGAAAGAAGTGGCCGCGCCTGCTCTTGTGCATCGGATGATTATGAAGGCGGAATCCTGGGTCAAGGGGGTGGACCCGCGTCTGATGGTAGAGGAGATTCTGAAAACGATTCCTGTGCCTAAGGCCAAGTGACTCCGAAGATTTGTTTACCACGAAGGCAAGTGGCTACTTTGCCCTAGCAACTATTCTTCTGGTGCTGGGGCTTCTGCTTCAGGACTGGCAGCTGGTGGCGCTTGTTCTTCCCGTGGCCTCGTTGTTCTTCCTCAGCAATGTATGGGGCCTCCCTGAGAGAGTTAAGGTACGGCTAAGCCATCAGGTGATCCCAAGCGACAGTTTCGGAGACGAAGATATCCGCGTCCGAATCGAGATCTCGAACGAGACCAATGGCAATCTGAGTAATGTGGAGGTTCACGAGTTAGTTCCGGATACGATCAAGATCGAGAAGGGGGCTGCGCGGATACGAGCGCAGTTGAAGCTTCTTGAAAAGCTGGAGGTCCAGCTTGGTTTCCCAAGCCCGATCAGAGGCCACTATCCTGTCGGGCCAGTGGTGGTCAGGGCGCGAGACCCTTTCGAGCTGTATCTCGTCGAGGCGAAGGCTGAATCAGAGGTGTTGTCGATAATGCCCAGGCCGGAGCGGATCAGGGGCGCAGAACTACGACCCCGTCATCTCGGTCCGTGGCCTGGGATAATTCCTGCTCGGACCCTTGGCTCGGGAACAGAGTTTTACAGTATGCGGGGATACGTTGCTGGGGATGATCTGAAGCGGATTAACTGGAAAGCTTCCGCGAGGCACCGTCGACTGATCACTAACGAGACGGAGGCGGAGAGGGTTACCGATGTTATGATCGTCCTCGATACCGATGTCACGTTCTATGAGAGTGCTGAGGCGGAATTGTTCGAGCGGGGAGTTAGGGCCGCGGCCTCCCTCGCCAGTCTCCTCCTTCGACAGGGCAACAGGGTTGGCATGATACTTCAGGGAGAGGAGCGAGGAATTGCCGCTCCCGCGTTCGGTAAGAGGCATGAGAGAAACATTCTCTATTTGCTCGCGGCGGCAAAACCTGGGAGGGCCGTGATCCCTACTGACTATGCAGTCGCTCTTCTTGCAAAGCTCCTGCTTCCTGCTAGGGCCCAGATAGTCATCATCACTTCGCTGATGGACAATACGATAGTTGCTGGGATACGAGGACTCGTCACTGCAGGATACAGTGTGCTGGTTCTCTCACCGTCGCCAGGGGTTCCGGTCAGATTCGAGTCGGAGTCGGAGGAGTTAGCTTACAGGATGCTGATGCTTGAGCGTGCGAACACTCTTTTTTCCCTTGAGAAGATTTGCAGTGTCAGCCAGTGGCCTGTGGGGATTCCGCTCTCGGTGGTTCTGAGTAAGGTGAGACGCTTACGGCCAATGATCCGGGTCTGACCTTCGGCTTCAGAATCGCGACGGTGCTCGTTCGTCTGAACTACCTCGTGTTGGCGCCGTGGGTTATCATTGGGATTCCTTCACTCGTATCATCCGGGTTGCATGTTCCAACCATGCTGATAGTCTCCGCGGTTGGGTTGTTAGGGATGCTTGGGAAAGAAGAGATCTTTGCGAGAGGAGCGTCCGTGAGCCTTGCAGGGTTGATCATTGGAGGAAAGGTTGTGGGAGATGTTCTTGGATCTGCGGCTCCCGATACTGCGGTTCTACTCGTCCAGTTTGTTGCTGTCATTTTCTTCATGGAAGCGTCCAGAGTAGTCTTATCGTTCGACGGGGAGAGCCGTGAGCTTGCAGGGAAATATGACGAGCTATCAATGGGTCTTATGAGAAAACTTGTCGAGTGGACTCAGGGTCAGCTCGTGGGTCAGGCTCGGATAATGCTCGTCGTCCTCGGACTGTCCTTGGTGTTATTGCTTGTCGGAGGTTTCACCAGCATCTCGATCAATCAGCTGGGGTTCTCAGCGGGTCTTGTGCTGGTTGTTGTCGGGGTCCTTCTCTTCCTCGTCACGAACCGACGGGAACCCGAACAGAGACGAAGTAAGTAGCCTCGGAAAACCCGCTCATGCGACGCGAGGGTCGGTCGCTAAGACCTCCTTATTTCTAGAACATCTCGTGTCTGGCTGTGATAATGGGCGAGACGGGCTGATCAAAGCACAATCTGCACTTAGGTTGCAGGGCAAAAAAGACGGGAAATCTAGAACGATTCCCGAACGATTTCAGGGAAGTCTAGGGCCCCCCCTGCCAGATACGGGATCAAGGCTTGAAATGGGCGAGCTTTGGACCTTCTCTCAGGAACCGCCCCCTGTTTTTTTTGGCTAGTCCCCATTGGAGGGACCCTGTACTAGGCAGAGGCATTGGCGTCGAGGGTGCACGATAATCGAATGCTAGGGGTTCGAGAACTAGCTCCAAACCGGTTTTCTGGAAGATGCTATTAGTACGTTAATCCAACCATGGTTTTGTGAAAGAGCAGAGCCTGAGACAGGCCTTCGATTACATACAGAAAAACAAGGAGCCATTCCTCAGAGATTTCCGCACACTTCTCCGACAACCCAGCGTATCTGCCCAGGGAAAGGGAATTCAGGACTGTGCCCGGATCGTCAAGAAAAACATGGACGCTGCAGGAATAAAGACCCAGATTCTCCCGGAGAAAAACGGCAACCCGATCGTCTACGGAGAAGTAAAATCGAAATCATCCAGCAAAACCCTTCTAATCTACGGCCACTACGACGTTCAACCTGTCGAGCCATTGGAGGAATGGGATTCCGGACCCTTCGATGCAAAATTGCAGGGAAAAAAGATAGTCTCGAGAGGCGCTGCTGACAGCAAGAACAATGTTACCAGTTGTATCAAAGCCACTGAAAGTTTTTTGAAAGCGACTGGTGATGTTCCGCTCAATCTGAAATTTCTCTTCGAAGGAGAAGAAGAGATTGGTAGTCCGCACCTTCCAGGATTTATCGACGAGAACAAGGAACGGTTGAAGGCCGACAGTGTCGTGTGTTACGATGGAGATTTCGACGAGACAGGCCGACCAAAGATCAGCCTAGGCGTCAAAGGACTCTTGTATGTTGAATTGAGATGCAAGAAGGCTAGAGAGGATCTTCACTCATCCTACGCGCCACTAGTCGACAACCCTGCTTGGCGGCTGGTCTGGGCGTTGAACACGATGAAAGGCCCAGACGGAAGGATCCTGGTCAAACGATGGTATGATGACGTAGAACCATTCACTCCAGCGCAGTCAAAGCTAGTGGGTAAGATTCCATTCCGGGGAGAAAACTACCTCAAAGAATGGGGCCTGAAAAAATTCCTCAACGCAAAAACCAACAGAGAAGCGTTGAAGAAATACCTGATGGAGCCTACGTGCACAATCTGCGGCTTCAAGACAGGCTATATTGGACAAGGATCCAAAACCGTTCTGCCCGGAAGCGCGATGTTGAAGATCGACTTCCGCCTCGTATACAACCAAAACCCGAAGAAACTTCTTGGGATATTGAAGGATCATCTGCACCAACATGGTTTCGATGACATCCAAGTCAAAGCTTTAGGATTCTTGGAATCCTCCCGGACGAAACCTTCTGCACCAATCGCCCGGGCGGCCGCCAAAGCCGCCAAGATAGCTTACGGGCGCGGCCCAGTGGTTTTACCGAGAAACCCGGCATCAGGCCCGGATTACCTGTTCACCAAAAGACTAGGCTTAGACAGTATCTGGACGGGAAGCGGGCCGCCCTCGGCTTACAGCCACGCACACGCGCCAAACGAGTATACAACGACAGACGACTTCATAGCAGGAATACGATACATCGGCGCGATCATGCAAGAGTACGCCGGGACAAGCTAGCACCGGAGTAGTCTCCGGGCCATTTTCTCTAAAGAATCTCTGTCGATACGAGACGCGTCTCACGGGGCCTAGGTGATGCGAGCTTCCCGTAGGACCTCCTCAGAACAAGAATTACGAGTAGATAGCATATCGTTGTTCCCAGTCCGAACCAGAATAGATCTCCATAGACATCGGAAACATTCACACCGCTCGTTTCGAGGACCCCGATCCAGCCGAGAGCATTCAGAAACTTGCCACCGAGATGGTATGCAAGATAGGTTGAGACGAACACGCCCGTCAGAGCGTATTGCCACCTCCAGCCCCTCCGAGATGAAGCTGACCCGATTAGGCCGATCACTAGAACTGCCATGACTCCCTGAAAGATGAGACCCGATCGGAGAAAGTCGAGAACGAGGCCCGTGCTGGAGCCATATTGAGTGATCAAACTGGCCGTCGTTCCATTTGGATTTATGCCAAGCTCAAGGGCAGTATTGACTGCGAGATATTGCGGGACGGAAAGGAGAAAATTCGCGAGGCTCACCAGAGCGTATATTGCGAGATGTTCGCGGGCATTGACTCTCAACAGCTCCCGCCATGACAATGTATTCTAGATGCCCCGTTTCTTGTCGACTTCTAAAAGGACTTTCATCGACATTCCCGATCGTTGAAGAAACTGCCAACGATCGAGTAATGTAATAAGCAACCCGAAGCTGTTTGCTTATCTCTTGCCCTCCCGTCTCATCGCGCTAGAAGGAATTGACCAAGCAGGGAAGAAGACTCAGACCAGACTCTTGTCGGCCAGCTTGCGCCGTGAAGGATTCAAGGTTGGCACTCTAAGCTTTCCAATCTACTCTACCAGCTCAGGACGACTTATCCGATCTTTCCTCGCTGGGAGAGCGAACACTTCACCCCACGCGCTGCACATGCTCTATTCTCTCAATCGTTGGGAGAATATGGGAACGATTAACACCGCTCTGAAGAAGAATGATTTTGTGATATGTAACCGGTACACACCTTCCAATCTGGCTTACGGAGAAGCGAGGGGCTTGAGCGTCCAGTGGCTCGCGGACCTTGACGCCGGTCTCCCGGAGGCTCGCGCAGTCTTTGTCCTGGATGTTCCTATTCCCAAGTCGTTCTCGAGAAAGACCCGGCGTCGGGACGTCAACGAGAGAGACCGTGCTTTCCTAGAAAAAGTGCGGAGAAACTATCGTTCGCTAGCCCACAAATTTGGGTGGCATCTCGTGGATGGCACCAGGCCTCCTATCGAGGTCCACCATAGAATCCTTCTCGGTCTAAGAAGCGCTTTCCTCTAGGACCCAATTTGTTCCAATGGAATAGACCTGATCGCTACGTGGGCTAGTCTCTGAGTCTTTTTGAGAATTCTCCGAATTTTGTGATCTCGTCCGCCATTTGAGCGAGTCGTTTGTTGACCTTGAAATGGACCGTGTCCGCTTCATAGTTTCCATCGTTTTTCAACACTCCGGCCTTTACGCCGGTCAGAATCTCAATACCATCGTCAATCGTGCCTACCGGGTAGATGTGGAACCGTCCTTGCTTGACAGCTTCTACCACCTCTTCGCTCAGCATGAGATGCTGGACATTGCTCCTTGGAATGAGGACTCCCTCGTCACCCTTCAGGCCTTTGGCCTTGCATGTATGATAGAATCCCTCAATCTTCTCGTTTACTCCTCCTATTGCTTGAACCTCTCCCTTCTGGTTTACAGATCCGGTGACCGCGAAGTTCTGCTTGATCGGAAGTTCGGAGAGGGCGGAGAGAATCGCATAGAGCTCGGTGCTGGACGCACTGTCACCCTCCACTCCGCCATAGCTTTGCTCAAAGACAAGTCTACATGAGACGCTCAAGGGCTTGTCACGAGCATACTTGTTCTCTAAGTAGCCCGATATTATCAGGACTCCTTTCGTATGTGTTTGTCCGCCGAGCTTGGCTTGGCGTTCAACATCGATGACTCCTTCCCTTCCGAGACCAACGCTCACCGTTATCCTGGAAGGTTGCCCGAAGTCGAAGTCGCCTAGGCTGATGACCGAAAGACCGTTCACCTGGCCTATTCTTGTCCCTGAGGTGTCGATGAGTATGACGCCTCTCTCGATCATCTCCTTGGTTTTTTCGTCGAGGAGGTTGGAGCGGTAGATCTTCTCTTGTAAAGCCTTCAGGATGTGTGTGTCCTTGATGTATTTTGAATCGTCTTGGGATGCGTAGAGGTTGGCTTCTCTGACTAGGTCGGCGATCTCAGGGAATTTTGTGGAGAGCTTGGTCTGGTCCTCTGCAAGTCTTGATCCGTATTCCACTACCTTTGCTAAGGCAGCCGCTTCAAGATGGTTCAGATTCTCTTTCTCGCAGAGAGTGTGGACGAACTTTCCGTAGGTTTTCATGTTCTCGTCATTCCTATCGATAGTGTCATCGAAGTGTGCTTTGACCTTGAAGAGCAAGCCAAAGTCTGGGTCCGCGACGTAGAGAGCTTGGTATATCTGATGGTCACCCGCCAAGACAATTTTCACGTTCAATGGTATTGGTTGCGGGGTGAGACTCTTTGTACTAGCCACGCCAAGCCTCTGGCCCGTTTCTTCGATGGCAATGTTTCCGCTCTGAAGCGCTCTCTTGAGCCCTTCGTATGATAACTGGCTGGTTAGAAGCTCCCTCGCCCCGAGTATGAGGAAGCCGCCGTTAGCTTTGTGGATCGATCCTCCTTTGATCAGGGTGAAGTCTGTTGAGAGAGTTCCGAACTTGGCCTCGTTCTCGATTCTGCCAAGCAGGTTTGTTACCGTCGGGTTGTCCTCAGCGATCACCGGTGCGCCCTTCAGTTCGGAATTGTCGACGATGACGTTGACCTGGTACCTTCTGAATAGAATGTCAGGCAACCCACTCTCCGAGAGACTCGGTGGCGCATCGGGATCCTTCTTCTGCTGTTCCGCTCCACTCAGAGTGAACAGCTCAGTGTTTTCTAGAACGTCGTCTCTCATATCGTCGAGATACTGTATCACGTCTGGTTGGCCTTGATAGCGAGAGGTTAGCGTGCTGATCAGGCCGCCCATAGCGTAGTGGACAGTATCGTCTCTGAGCTTTTTCAGTTCATCGAGTGTCTTTGCTTCGAGTTCGTTGACTTGTTTCCCGGCTTTGTCCAGTGCGTTTCTTACCGTCTCTCTACTCTGCTCGAATTTCTTCTTAACGCTCGGTGGTAAGGCGTCAAATTCTTCTTGGCTGAGAGGCTTTCCGGCGCGGATGGGGACTATTCCGATGCCTAGCTGATTCATCCGGACGGCGTAACTGGACTGTTTGGCCTCATCGTTGAGCTCGTTGAGAATCTTGTCTCTCTCTTCCACCGATTTCTTTGTTATACTGTTTGTTCGGGCCACAAACTCTTCGCTCTGAAGAGCTGCGGGAACGGCTCTCTTGACCTGGTCTATGAGATTCTTCAGGTCCTTCTGGAAGATCTTAGCTTTGCCAGCCGGGAGCTTGAGGGCTTTCGGCTCGTAAGGATTTTGGAAATTGTTTACGTAACACCAGTCAGGCGGAGTAGGTTTGGTCTTGGCGATTTTTTCAAGATAACTTCTAGTCGCAGGCCTCTTACCTGTGACAGGAGGACCAGCGGCAAAGATGTTGAATCCTTTTCCCTTCATCTCCACGCCGAATATGAGAGCTTTGAGGGCGCGATCTTGTCCAACGATTCCTTCGAGAGGAGATAGTTCTTCGCTGGTTTTGCATTCGACTTTTCCAGGTGGACATTCCAACCGCAATTTTTCCGGAGGAAGCTCACTAATGGCCAATTAGGGTTCCAAGGCGTATGGACTAAGAGCAGTATCTAAAGAAAACCTGCAAGGGATGGAGGGTTCTTGCTTGTTTTCGTGCCGGACCTTATACGGCCTTTTGTCGACATTTCGATCTGAAATGCGTTGAGCGACATCTTGGAGAGGCCCCCGCCTCCCTTCGACAAGCGTGTCCAGTACGGCCGGGATCCGCAGCACTTTGCAGAGTTGCGATTACCTGATGGCCGGGGACCCTTCCCGTTCCTGTTCGTAGTCCATGGCGGTTTCTGGCAATCCGCGTATGACTTATCGTACATTGCCCACCTCTGTGCCGCCCTCACGAGCAAAGGGATCATCACCTGCAACCTCGAATACAGAAGGCTCGGAAACCCTGGCGGTGGCTGGCCTGGAACATTTCAGGATATCAGCTTCGCAACTGACCACATTCTGGAAACAATCTCTTCAGACCCACGCGTTGACGCGTCCCGAACAGCCGTCCTAGGGCACTCGGCTGGAGGACACCTTGCACTATGGCTGGTAAGCAGACACCGCATATCCAAATCCTCACCATTACACTGCGCTCAGAAGTCTCATCTCGGCGGTGCAGTTTCGCTTGCGGGCGTGTGCGACCTTCGGAGAGCCTTTCAGCAGCGGCTGGGAAACGGCGTCGTTGCAAGGCTCATAGGCGGAACACCGGACCAGTATCCAGACCGATACGACGCTGGCAGCCCTATTGAACTCCTCCCCACCGGAACAAGACAAGTCCTAGTCCACGGAACAGCCGACAATGTAGTCCCGGTCTCTCAGTCCGAAAATTTCGTCGAGAGAGCTGAACAGGTAGGCGAACACTCCACGCTGGTCAAACTTGACGGCGTTGGCCATTTCGAGGTGATTGACCCAGAATCAGACGCATGGTCCGCCGTCGTCGGAGCGGTTCAGTCCCTATGGGCCTGACCTAGACGATCAGAGGGTTCTATTGCGCAGGTCTGATTTTGTTTCTGCCGCATATCGAGATTTTGGTTGCTCTCAGCTATTTTACGTACGTTTCGACTTCGATATTGAGTGGCTCGTAGTCGATGAGTTTTCCCGCTAGGAAGTCTTCGTACGCTTTGATGTCGAGTAGACCGTGGCCACAGTTGTTGAAGGCAAGGACTTTCTCCTCGCCGGTCTTCTTGCACTGGATAGCTTGGTCTATGATGTACTTGATGCAGTGAGCGGTTTCGGGGGCTGGGATGACTCCTTCTGTCTTGGCGAAGGTCGTTGCGGCTTGGAATACTTCGTTCTGGTGGTATGCTACCGAGTGCACGTGGCCTTTGTTGATGAGGTAGGATAGCGATGGGGCCTTTCCATGGTATCTCAAGCCTCCTGAGTGGATGGGAGGTGATTGGTATTTGTGGCCGATAGTGTACATCTTTAGGAGTGGTGTCATTTCGGCCGTGTCTCCAAAATCATATGTGAAAGTTCCGCGTGTAGTAGATGGGACTGCTTTTGGTTCGCATGCCACGAAGTCGGCATCTAGTTTCCCATGGAGTTTGTCAGCGAGAAATGGGTAGGCGAAGCCTGCGAAGTTGGAGCCTCCGCCGATGCAACCTGCAATGACGTCTGGTTGTATGTCAATGGATTCGAACTGTTTCTTTGCCTCGAGACCGATGATCGACTGGTGCGTCAGGACATGGTTCATGACAGAACCTAGACAATATCTCGTGTTCTCGTGGGTCACAGTGTCTTCAAGCGCTTCGCTTATTGCGATACCGAGCGTTCCCGGATGGTTCTTGTCTTGGGCTAGCAAGGACCTTCCAAAATTCGTGTCCTCGCTGGGTGAGGGCCGGACCTCCGCTCCGTACGTCTCCATCATAACGCGTCTGCCGGGCTTCTGCTGGTAGCTAACCCGGACCATGTACACTTTGCACTTCAATCCGAACATGTCAGAGCCTAGGGCTAGCGCGGATCCCCATTGGCCTGCGCCGGTTTCTGTCGCGAGTCTTTCGGTTCCCTGTTTCTTGTTGTAGTAGGCTTGCGCTATGGCGGTGTTGGGTTTGTGGCTGCCTGTCGGGCTGAGGTATTCTGCCTTGTAGAATATCTTAGCGGGAGTCTTGAGAAATCTCTCTAACCGGGTCGCTCGGACTAGAGGGGTCGGCCGGCCGATCTCGAGATATGCTCGTAGGACTTCGTCTGGTATAGTGATGTAACGCTCTGAGCTGATCTCTTGGCGGATGAGTTCTTTGGCGAAGATCCTTTCGAGGGTAGCTGGGTTGACTGGTTGCTTGGTTTTCGGGTCGAGCGGTGGAGGAAGAGGTTCTCTAAGGTCAGCTTGTATGTTGTAATATTGTGTTGGGATCTCATCTTCCTCTAGATTGATTCGGTTCTGGGGATGCATCGTCCGTTCGGTCTCGTGCATGGCAGTTATTGTGACTTTACGTAAAATTTTAAGCTTGCTTGTACAATCTAGTACATAGGTCTATGTGGAACAAGATCCAGCAACAACTGGGACCTAACCATCCTGAACGACTCAAGGTCGCCCGGCTATGCATAGAGAATGGCTTGGCCATACGCGATGACGGAATCTATCTTAACCAAATAGAGATCCCGACAGCCCGAATCGCCAGAGCAGCGGGAGTCGATAGAAGGACCGTTGTTGAAGCTGTGCGAATGATACACCGCGATAGGGATCTACGTGTTATCTTCGAACAGCTGCAGTCAGCTGGACTCTCCCTCAAAGGGATAGCCAAGCAGTTGGGCTTGGGCGTTGTGGAGATTACCGCGAGCGATCCGAAAGATGTCGGTATACTCGCCGGTGCGTCCAAGCTCCTAGCTGACGCTGGCATTAGCATACGTCAAGCCCTTGTTGACGATCCCGAACTGTCCCCCGAACCGAAACTTACCCTCATCGGAGACTCCAGCGTGCCGGGCAACATAATCCCCGAGATGCTGAAGATCAAAGGAGTTGCTCGAATCTCAGTCTATTGACTCCCGACATTTTCCTTAATCTTTCCAGAAGCCTTCACAGATGGAGTCCGACTAGGAACCACTTTTCGCATCATCCATTTACTTGTACCGAGGGCACCGAGCGGACGAAATCCGAGCTCAGCGAACATTGCCTCAGTTCCACCTCACAAGAACGAACTCGAGTACGGTTTCCCTCTAGTGTCGATCGGATATCCGTCAACCGTCCCGCCACCCTTGGCGGCGATGATGCGAAGCGCACCCTCCAGGGCGGCCTTGGCGACTCCCTCCCGCCTGTGGTCGCGGTCGACGAAGAAGCACGTGATCCTCCAGTCGGGTGGAGCCTCATCCAACTTGCCGTACCCACTCATTCCGCCCTGGAGCTCGACTGGGGGTCCGAACTGACACCACGCAACAACATCCGCACCGTTATAGACGAGAGCCGCGTGGGACTGATTCGCTCGAACAAGCTTCTCTTTCAACGCCCTGTGCTTTCCAGTCCACTGTTTCTCCTCGCTGCGCTTGAGGTGGAAGGCGAC
>Ga0209160_1003191_pt1 | contig 13466 bp, 15 predicted proteins | sample GraSoiAngelo_153_FD_186167 | JGI IMG/M metagenome (GOLD analysis project Ga0209160, IMG submission 186167) | Grasslands soil microbial communities from the Angelo Coastal Reserve, California, USA - 14_1009_12_40cm (SPAdes) (version 2) | ecosystem: Environmental > Terrestrial > Soil > Grasslands ...
CGAGGACCAGCGCGATCAGAATCCACTTGTATTCAACGATGCCGTGATGCAATAGAGTTCCGACAATGGCCAGCAACATACCCAGTTCGCCGGCGAACACCCCGCGCCTCGCCGTCGTCGGTGAACTCAGCCACTTGAGAGACAGAATGAAGAGCGCGGTGGCAATCAGGTAGGCGATCTCGATGATCTGTTCCGTGCCGGTCAGGTTGGTCATGGTTTCTTCGGCCCGCTGGCTTTGAACATTCTGAGCATCCGGTCGGTTATCAGGAATCCACCGACGATGTTGCTCGTGGCCGCAACGATCGCGATCGTTCCCAAAACCTTCGCAAGCATCGCCCCGTGCGCATGGTGCTCACCGGCAAGAATGATGGCGCCCACAACGGCGATGGCATCGAGCGCGTTCGTCAACGACATCAAGGGCGTATGCAGCAGGGGCGAAACACGCCGTATGACTTCAAATCCGATAAATGCGGCCAGCATGAAGACGTAAAGGCTGGTGAGCAGATCCAGCTTCATGACTTGGTCACCCCCTTCGATTCACCCGGCAAGGCGGGGAGCGAAAAAAACTCTCTGATCCGCGGATTGACGACTTCCCCGTCCTGGGTCAGCATGGTTTCGCGAACGATTTCATCATCCGTATTTAGTTGCAGCTTCCCGTCTTTCACCAGGTGCAGCAGAAAGGCGCTCACATTTCGCGCGTACATCTGGCTGGCGTGATACGGCACCGTGCTGGCCAGATTGAACCATCCGATAATGGTCACTCCGTATTCGACGACGATCTCTCCCGGGCGAGTGAGCTCACAATTGCCTCCGCGCTCGCCGGCCAAATCGACGATCACCGAGCCTGGCGCCATGCTCGCTACCATTTCTTTGGTCACCAGAATCGGAGGCTTCTTCCCTGGAATAACCGCCGCGCTGATCACCACGTCGCTCTCTACTACAACTTTTCCCAGCAATTCCCGCTGGCGCTTGTAAAAAGCTTCGTCCTGCGCCCGCGCATAGCCGCGCGCATCCTCGGCATCCTTGGCCTCGAGCGGAAGTTCAACAAATCTTCCGCCCAGGCTCTGTACTTGCTCCTTTGCGGCAGGACGCAGGTCGTAAGCCGAAGCCACGGCGCCTAGTCGTCGCGCCGTGGCGATCGCCTGCAAACCCGCAACACCGGCTCCAATCACAAAAACGCGGCCCGGAGTAATTGTCCCCGCGGCCGTTGTGAGCATTGGAAAAATGCGGGGCGAAGTATCCGCCGCAAGCACGACCGCCTTGTAGCCGCAAATTGTGGCCATCGATGAAAGCACGTCCATGCTCTGGGCGCGCGTCGTCCGCGGCATCAACTCCACCGAAAACGAAGTCACTCCCTTGGCGGCGATTTCCCGAATGGTCGCGATGGAGCCCAGTGGCCTCAGGAATCCAATAAGCACCTGCCCGCTGCGGAAAAGGGGAACGTCGGCCTTGCCGGTCCGGTCGTTCGATCCGTAGCATAGAACTTGCACAACGATGTCCGCGGCGCGAAACACTTCGGCGCGGTCGGAGACAATCTTTGCGCCTTTTGCGGCATAGTCTGCGTCTGGATAGCCGGCGCTGGCGCCGGCTCCGGCCTCCACCACCACTTGCAAACCCGTCTTGGTTAAATTGGGAACGGCCGCGGGCACCAGCGCCACGCGCCGCTCTCCCGGAAAGCTCTCGCGGGGCACACCTACAATCATGAAGGTTCCTCCGATGCTAAAAACCAGAACTGCTGTCGGGAGTTGCACTCGGTCGAGGCAATCAACTGAATCAATTTCAAGAAAAGGCCAACCCTCCGCTGGGCCAAACGCTCCAAATCATACACTCATGGGAGCTGGTTCTGTTAGATCACATCATGGTCCGAATCGCGAGTCGGTCTTACTGCCAGGCTGCTATGCTCTTGAGTCCCTGTGGCCTAATTACACATAGACGAAAAAAAGAGGGACCGCTCCGAGGTCCCTCTTTTTTTCTGTCTGCGAACTCCGGGAAGAAATGCCCAGGTCAGTTGCTCCCTTGCGTCTTATCGGAAGGGGTGGCCGTTCGAGCGGTCGCTTCTCCAATGGACAGCTGATACTTCTTGCCAGCAAAGAAAACTCCCGTCAGCGCCTTGTTACCAGCCTGGTCGATGTTGGTGGAGTACCCACTCACGGCCTCGGCTTTTTTTAGCGGAAGAACCTGCGCCGGCACCTTGGCTACCGTGTCCTTGCCGTCGGAAATGCTGACTTCAACATTCGACCCGCTTCCCGCCCATTGCACTTGGTACTCGCCGGCCGGGAGCTGCTTGCCAGCGACAGTGACGGTCTCGTCGACATGGAGCGTACCCTTGTTGGAATTACCGGCGATGGCGTGGGCTGCAAGCAACAGTGAGAATGTCAGCAGTCCTGCGGTGAATTTGGTCTTTCTCATGGAGTCTATTTTCCTTTTGTCCTCGCCTTGCGGAAGCGAATCAAGAGCATTATTCCCGCTGAGGAGAGCATGATTTGACTACTTCCATGTGATAAGGAAACGCGCCTCCAGGTTGCATCTTCAGCAACAAAAGAATTGCACGAATGCATTGAAAAATCGATTTAGCCAACGGCACATGCTCCATAGCTGGCCGTATAGTTCATTGGGAATAGTGATGTCGAGGACGAATATTTCTGCTGCTCGCCGATCCGCTTGCAGTTCAAAGAACCTGGCCTCCAAATAATCTGTTCGGGGGTCATGCTCTTTCTGGCTCATCTTCATTTTCAGCGTTTTCTCTTCCACGGTATACTTTCTCATGCCCTTCAGGAATCGTTTGGCCTGCCTGGCTTTCATCGCCCTGCTGTTCAAGATACTCCCTGGCAAAAAGACAACGCAGCCTGGCGCGAGGCACATAAAGTAGAGCTCCTCAAGCCGGACGGCTGGCTTTCTCTCGCCGGCCTGGAATGGCTCCAGCCCGGAGACAACTCCGTCGGCTCCGCTCCTGATAACAAAATCCATCTCGCTTCCGGACCCGCTCGCCTCGCCGTCCTGCGACTCGACGGCGAAACCGTCACGCTGAATCCTCCCGAGGGTGGATTCCCTCCGGACCTCCTCGTCGCCGGGACTCCTGCGAAACCGCAAACTCTGCGGACCGAGGCGAACAAAGATAAAGTTTCTCCCCATCTCACCATCGGTACTCTGAACTTGTACGTGATTCGGCGGGAAGCCCGTTTCGCTCTGCGCACCAAGGATTCTCACTCTCCCGCCCTCATCGGCTTCCACGGGCTAAAGTGGTATGCGCCCAAGGCTCGGTATCGGGTGACCGCCAAATGGATTCCTTATTCGCCGCAAAAGACGATCACTCTCGCCACCCTCGTCGGCACCAGCTACGATCAGCCCGTTCCCGGCGCCGCGGAATTCACTCTTGGAGGAAAAACTTTTCGGTTGGAGCCTGTCCTTGAAGATCCTGCCGTTGCAAAACTTTTCTTTATACTTCGCGACACGACCAGCGCCACGACCACTTACGGTGCCTGCCGATTTCTCTATACTGGCTCCCCCACCAACGGCCTCGATAAGCCCGGCGAGCTAGTGCTCGATTTCAATCGCCTGGAAAATCCTCCGTGCGCCTACACTCCTTACTCGACCTGCCCACTCCCGCCGCCCGGCAACCGCCTTCCTATCCCTCTGCCGGTCGGCGAGCAGCGCTATCACGATTGATCCTCGGCTCTCTTCTCGTTGTGCTCGGTGAACTCCGTGTCGAAGCCCTCTCGCTTTCATTTTGAAATTGCATGCCGACTATCGGAGAATAGAGGTGTCATTCGAAAATGGATTCTCCAAGCTCAAATTTATATCCCGCGAACAACGATTCCCCCGCCCGCAAGAAGCTGCTTTCCCTTCGCCTCGCTCTTCTGCGCCTCCACAAGACTCTTCTCAACATGGAGCGCCGCGAGTACGAGCGCGAGCACGGCCATGTCAACACCGGCGAGCTCTTCCGCCTCGTAATCGACCATTCGCAGTTCGCCTGGCTGCACAACCTCTCCGAATTCGTCGTGCGCATCGACGAAACTCTGGCTGCCAAGGAGCCCATCACCCCGGAACACACCAGCGGGACCATCTCTCTCGCTAGGAAAATGTTCGTTCCCACGGAATCCGGGGACGCCTTCCAGAAGAAATACTTCGACGCCATCCAGCGCGACCCCGCTGTGGTCATCGATCACGCCGAACTCGCCCGCCTCTTCAACAACGAGCCTCCCGACTCCTCCACCCCGTAGTTTTGGTGAATTCCCTGATAGACTTTCCCGGTCAGCAGGAGGTCCTCTTGAGCGCACCCGAGAAAACCTATACGAACGGCGAAATCACCGTCATTTGGAAACCCGGCGTCTGCATTCACTCCGGGAAGTGCGTGCAGGGCCTCGGCCCAGTCTTCAACGTCAACGCTCGCCCGTGGATCAATATGCAAGGCTCTGGAAGCGATAGCATTGTCAAACAGGTCGAGCAGTGCCCCTCCGGCGCGCTCGGTTATGTTCGGAATGAAAAAACCAGCAAGGCCTCAGGGTGATCCGTGGACGTGAATCTCAACGATGTAACCGTCACCCACAACGAAAATGCTCAACGCTTCGAAGTCAGCGTTGACGGCCTTTGCGCCTTTATCACTTATAGCCGCTTTCCCGGCCGTATCGTTTATACCCACACCGAAGTGCCGAAGCCACTCGAAGGCCAGGGCCTGGCTGCCAAACTCGCGCGCGCGGCGCTCGATTTCGCCCGCGTCAATGGTCTCCGGGTTGTCCCGCTCTGTCCCTACGTCTCCAGATTCATTCGCAAGCACCCTGAATACCAGGATCTGGTTTCTTCCGGCGGCCTCCAAAAACTGCTCTCCCGCTGAGTCGAGATCCCATGTCCTCGTCGCGCGCGGCTGTGAAATGCTCATCGGCGAAATTCACGATTCGCCGTCTCCGCCGCCGAGACCTTCCCTCCGACACTGTCAATCTCGCTCGCTACCTTATCGGAAGAGTCGTCGTCCATAATCTCCCTGCGGGTCGCCTCAGCGGCCGCATCGTGGAAACGGAAGCCTATCCGCCGGGCGATCCTGCCGGACATCACTTCCGCGGGCCTACTCCGCGTATTCGCTCGATGTATCTCGCCCCTGGCCACGCCTACATTTTTTTCAATTATGGCGCGCACTTCATGCTCAACGTCGTGAGCGAGCCCGCCGGAACCGCTGCCGCGATCCTCATCCGCGGCATCGAACCGCTAGAAGGCATCGAGCTCATGCAGCGCCACCGCAAGACCACTCTACTTCTCGATCTCACCCGCGGGCCCGGACGCCTCGCCGCCGCCTTCCAAATCGATCGCCGCCACGATGGCCTGGACCTTTGTGGCCCTGGCCCGCTCTGGCTGGGCGAAACCAGTCATCCGATTGGCTCCATCGAAAGCACGGTCCGCATCGGTATTACTCGTGCCGCCGATCGACCCCTTCGCTTTTACGAGCGTGGCAATCCCTTCGTCAGCGGCCCCAAGAGCCTCCTCCTCCCCGGCACGACCAGCAAGACATCGTCGTCCCGATCAAAGTGAGCCGAGCCCGAAAATGCGCTCGCGTCCCATCGTCGCGTTCCTCGCACTTCCATTGTCGGTGCGTGCTGCCGTCTGATTCTTTCTTGTTCGGTGTGCTTATTTGGGCTTCCCTAGTTTCCGCTCGCCGCGCCAGATGGCTTTCTACAACCTCATCCGAACTTACGGGCGGATCGGTTTTGTGAGACATCCATCCATTCCCGAGGCCCACCATTTCTCCCGCCCTTCATCTCTCGACGCGAGTCATCGGTGACGGCAACTCAATCGGCCGTCATTTCTTTGGCTATCAATGTTTTCTTGTTTTGGGACTGTTGACAGAAATTCGGTATTTGCTAATCCATGGAAAATATAATAAACGGGAACAACAAGCTTTTCGCGGAGCGTGCTACCTCGACGCGTTATTCGCCTGAGCGGTGCTGCCTCGTTTGGCCAGCGAGTGATCCAGGAGACGCAACTGGGAGCTCGGCTACACTCGCTCGGAACGGCTCTTGTGGTTCTCCATCGTCAGGAAATTCGAAATACCGGCAGAGAAATGCGGGCAGAGATAAAGAGCATCCGGGAGCAGCGCCCCAGAACTCGGCTCACTTCACGTTTCCCGCAATTTGCTCAGTCGTCGCTTGCTTCCGCAAGTCGGTCACACACCGATCGAAGATTTTCGTACCATGTCTCTCCTGAAGCTGATGATGACCTGCTCGGCGGTTCGCCCTGCGATCTTCACACCGGAATGGACGATGTCGCCCCAGGTATGCACGCGCTTCCCATTTCTCGGTTGCTCTTCGAAGCTGACCCACTGCGCCAGTACCACTCCGAGCGCGTGGTCGATCCATCCCACTTTGTGCCCGGGCTGGCAATTCGTAATCACGTGACTCACAACGGTCTTCACCGGCTCCCGTACTTCAATCTCCAGCCGGCTTCCCGCTTCCCACGGCCTTCCTTCGCGCCAGTTCATGTCTCCAGAGACGTTTGCAAATTCATTCCATCGCCGCCAATTCGAGAAAACTTCCCAGGTCAGCTTCCGGCTGGCCTTGGTGGTCACACCATATTGAAATCGAAACATAACTTGTTATCGCATACCCCCGTCTTTGGATATTTAGAGAGAAGCCGCGAGGGACATTTCGGTTTCATTATTGATACGTAGTATCTTTAACGATATAAAGAATATAATCTTGCCCAGGATGAGTGGAGGTGCTGCATGCCTCGTAAGCCCGATGCCCGACTGGAAGGCCGCATCCTGGACGCCGCGTACCGCATGTGGAGCAAACGCGGCGAGCGCGCCCTTACCATGCGCGCCGTCGCCTGCGCCTCGGGCACCACTACCCCAACTCTGTATGAGCGCTTCTCCAACAAGGGCGGCCTTCTCGCTCCCCTGCGCCGCCGCGCGCGCCTGAAGCTCTTCGCGGCCATCCAGTCCTCACGTACTCCCACGCAAGCTTGCCGCCGCGTTCTCGACTTCTTTGGGTCGCATCCCAACGACTTCCGGCTGATCTCCGAAGATTGGGCTATCGCCTTCGCCCGCAGGGAACACATGCCTTCGTTCGAATTCTTGAAACGGCGGCTTGCCATGCAGCTTGGTGGTGAGCCCGATCGGCACACTCGCCTGGCTCTGGCGCTCGTCGCGCTCCTGCATGGCACGGCTACGCTCCTTCATTCCGTGGACATTCATAAGAAATCCTCCCGCGACTTCCGGCACGCCTGTATCTCCGCTTGCGAAGCCTTAATCCATGCCGCTCGTTCCGGGCGCCTTTCACACTGCCCCTAGTAGTCTCTCCATAACCGATAGGAATCACGTTGCCTCTTCCTACCCATTTCATGCCAAAATGTGTGCGAACAGCGCCCGGCCCCAGGCGCCTGCGAATCGCACGTCGAGACCTTCCCGCTCTGCCTTAGACGCGGCGGCGTTCATTCGGCGGTTGCACGCCACACCGTTGGGACCGTCCCCATTGGCCGGCTCGCAGGAATTTGCAGTTGGAGGTGCAATATGAGTGCTATCTGGCAACTGTGCGAAGGTCAGGTCATCGACAATCGATTCCGGTTGCGGCAGTACTTAGGAGGTTCGGACGATTCCGCCGTTTTCCTCACCCAGCTCGCTGGTCCGCAAACTCAAAAAGCGGCCATCAAATTTATTCCCGCCGGTCCCACCTCTGATCTCCAGCTCTCTCTTTGGCGCCGCGCAACAGAGCTGGCTCATCCCAATCTGATGCGCATCTTGGACATCGGCCGTTGCCGCCTTGAGAATAGGGACCGTCTTTACATCGTGTTGGAGTATGCCGAAGAAAACCTCTCGCAGATTCTCCCCCTGCGTCCTCTGACGGCTTCCGAAGGCCGCGAAACGCTCGAACCCCTGCTCGATGTTCTCGTTTATCTCCACAGCAAAGGCCTGGTTCATTCACGCATCAAACCTTCCAACATTCTCGCCAGTGCCGATCAACTCAAGCTTTCCAGCGATACGCTCTTCCCCATCGGTGAGTGCCGCAAATCATCGGGCAAGTTTGATGCCCACGACGCTCCCGAAACCGCAGCGTCACCGCTCTCGGCGGCCGCCGACGTCTGGTCTCTCGGCATCACCCTGGTCGAAACACTCACGCAGCGCGTACCTGTCTTGCAGCCCGGAAATCAAGCTGACCCAATCGTCCCCGACACGCTTCCCCAGCCGTTCCTCGATATCGCGCGTCACGCACTCCGCCGCGATCCACGGCGCCGCTGGAGCATTGCTGAAATCGCCGCGCGCCTCAATCCCGTGGCCGTCGGCGCTGCCGCCAGTCAGTCCGTTTCTCCGTTAGCTGTTCCGCCCGCTTCGGTTCCGGCGGTGCCAACGGCAAAGCCGCAGGTCCCAAAGTCCGGCCCGCCTCCGCCGAGAGCGCAAGCGCAACGGCCACGTCTGCAAGCCGCGAGGGCGCCAAGGCAAACCATGGTTCTCCCCAACTATGTGGTTCCTCTTGCGGCCGCAGTTCTTGTCCTCGTCGCCGTTCTTGCGCTACCGAAAATTCTCGGCCATCGCCCCGACTCTTCGTCGTCCGCGGCAACGACCTCGGCTCAGCCGGCGGAACCGTCAAAGCCGGTCGAGCAGCCAGTGCGTCGTGAATCCCCGTCAGAGTCAAAACCGAAACCGTCCGCACCTTCCGCAACGCGAAACTCGCCGATGACCGCCGCTGCGAAAAAGCCTGGGGCCCAGCCTGCGAGGTCGCCAGTTGTCGCACCTGCCCCTGCTTCGGTGCGCGTCGATAAGTTCCCGTCCGCAAACGCGCCAAGTACCTCGGCGTCCTCTCTCACGCGCGGTGACGTCCTCGACCAGGTTTTGCCCGACGCCCCCGCGAAGGCGCGCGCCACCATTCGGGGCGTCGTTCGCGTCAGCGTCCGCGTCCAGGTGGACCCGACGGGCAATGTTGCTGAAGCTTCCCTCGATTCAGCCGGCCCGAGTAAATACTTTGCCGACCTTGCACTCAAAGCCGCGCGCAACTGGCAATTTGCTTCACCCGAAATCGGCGGTCACAGCGCCCCCAGCGAATGGCTCATCCGTTTTCAGTTCTCGCCATCCGGGTCCAAGGCCTTTCCAAAACAAACAGCGCCGTAGGGACTGCTGGTGAGAGCCGCTAGGACGGCGTCGCGGCAATCGCGGTGACCTAATTGATGGGCGCATGGTCGGCTAGCGGAGTTGCCGCTCGTCCATGCGTACCGCGGTAAATAATCAGCACGGGCCCGCAGGCGATCCAAAATCCTATCCGGGGTTCTCGATTACGTGGCGGTCGTGGTCGATGTACAGCGTGGTTATTAGCGCCGCTCCCCAGCCTATGGCCAGTGAAAAGTAGTCGGTAATCGATCGGCTGACAGATCCGTTCGGACTTCCGCGAGCGGGCCCTTCCACCTGTCGAACACTCTAGCCTTTTGAAGGCCCCAGCTCGCGCGTCCCGGTCATTGACGTCGGTGGGATCGCCTGTATCCGAAGGCGACCATCGCCAGTTGGTCTTCTTTCCCTGCATCGTCGTGAAGGGCCACGAAGCAGCGCGTTGCACCGTTTCTTTCGTGTCCCTACTCTCGAAAAACGTCAGCGGTTTGAACCCTAAGGGGCCGAGCTTTTCCTTGATCTTGTCCTCCTCATCGGTTCTTGGAAACCCCAGGGGCTTTGCTTGCAAAGCGGCGCGGGGCCATCTAGGCTACTGGGCCGGAGGGAACGAAGACTACCTTCATGGCTGATCTCTCTCCCGAACTGCTGGCGCTGGGATTTATCTGGTACGTTGCGTTTCTTTTTTCGACCACTTGCCACGAAGCGGCGCACGCGCTGGCCGCCAAAATTGGTGGGGACGATACGGCGTTCGCGGGCGGACAAGTATCGCTCAACCCCGTGCCGCACATACAGCGCGAACCCTGGGGCATGGTGGTGATTCCCATTCTCTCACTGATCATAAACGGGTCGCTTATCGGATGGGCCAGCGCGCCGTACGATCGGGTGTGGGAGCGGAGGCATCCGCGCCGGGCGGCGTGGATGGCTCTGGCGGGTCCGGCCACGAATTACACGCTGATGCTGGTCGCGGCCGTCCTGCTGCGGCTGGGGTGGTCCCAAGGCTGGCTGCACAAGGACCCTCCGGACTTTGCGGGCAGTGTCCTCGGCGCTTTCTTCTCGCTAAACCTGCTTCTCGGTACGTTTAATTTGCTGCCGGTTCCTCCGCTCGACGGCAGCACTGCCATCATGCTCTTCATGGGCGAGACACGTTCCCAGCGGTATTTGGACTGGCTTCGGGGGAACAGTTACGCCATGGTGGGGCTGCTGTTGGCGATCGTCGCTTTTCGCTATGTCTACGGCCCGATCAAGGCCATCGCCACGCATTACCTGCTTCGTGGTCAGTTCTAAAGCGTGCTGACGGAGCATCCTGGATGGCTGCCCCACTTCTAAACAACCCGCACCAGGTTGTCCCGTCCCCGCACAGCTTCACAAACTTCATTGTCCGCTAAGCGGTTTATTTTCAACTCCTTCGTGCCAAACACCTGTGGCAAGGCAGCTGCAGCTCCCCCGGTAGAGGTTTCCGATGCCCTTGACTGCCGAGCGTCCCATTACCAATTCCTACCCGGTCGAAGCATCCGGTTGGGATAGCGCGCATACTTTCTTCGTGGAGAGGTGCGAGCTCGAATGTAACGAAGAAACCGGCAAGTACCTCACCCTCACCCATGCACCTCGGCGCGGATCGATGATCTTTCTCCGTCTCCTGCAACCCACTTCTCCAGGTCGTTCCTCTCCCGTGGCTTACCATGCTCAGCCAATGGGGGTCACCCAGGAGGGACAGCAACAGTTCCGGCTCAAGCCAGTCCAACCCCACCGTGTTTCGACAGATCAGGCCCTTTGCTAATTCGAAAGACCAGGGCAAGAAATGGGACGCCAACGATCGGAAAGAGGCGCGGATTTCGCAGGAGCATGTGCTCTTCCTGCTGATTTCGTTTGCGCCGTGCCGGAGTGAGAAGGGAGCAACCAAATTTGCGCCGCAGCGGAGCAAAAACTGCGATGCGACGAAAAATTTGAATCAGGCGGTGCGGGCTTCGGCGCCCGACCAGGTTTTTGTTCCCCGAAAGAGCGACAACCGCACTATTTTCGGGAGTGTCCCAACCCCAACCAGTTTACCGGCATGAAGCGGTATGGAATATCCAGGCCGTTTCCAAGCCATTGAAAAATCCGCAGATTGGTCGTGCGAGTTCTAGGCACTCATCCTGCACTTAACAACTCCGGCCGTGCAAGACAGATGGCGTGAAACGTTAGCCTCATGAGCATCACTATTCTACAAGGTCAATGAACCAGCGGAGGTGGGTATGTCAACTGCAATAGGGCCTGTGTCTTCATCCCGGAGATCTTTCACGTCCCTGCCTGTTTCGGTTTGGGTTCCGCTCGCGGGGATGGTTTGGGTGTTCCTAAATGTTCTTTTCTTGGATCTGGCAATCCGAGACCTGTCTCGTCCCAGCCCAATATTTTCCGTTTTGGCGGGCGGAATCGATGGCGGCATCCTCGGTTTCATTTTCGTGGCGACCCTCAGCGAGAAAATTCACGCTGGAACTGCTGGTCTTCTGGGCGGATACGGTTTTCAAGATGTTCTAAACAATTTCAAACTCACAGGGCAGTGTGCTCGGTGGATTCACGCGCAGTTGGACCCGATTTTGGATGCGCTGCTGGGGATGGGGAACGAGCCGCTCCATGAGGCCATCCAGAAAGCACTGGTTTGGGTTGGCTGCAGTGCGGCATTCGTCGTCCTGGCGACGCTGATCGTGCAGTTGATTCGCACCGTCGCGATCAAACCTGTAGAAGGTCGCTAACAAGTTGTCCGCCCCTGAAGCGCGGGCAACCCGGCATAATTGCGAAGCGCCTCGTGGGCGGAGCAGCACTGTTGTCCTTGTTTGCGTTCGGGTTGTACTTCCCCGGAGAGAACTTCCTGCTGATCGACCCTGTTTCAATCGCCGGTGCGCACGAAAGGGCAGATGATGTGGTATGCTGCAAATCCCCGTTTCTCCAATTGCAGATGAGAAAGTCGGCCGCTCCGCGGTCGCGAATGACAAGGAGAGAAAAAAGATGAGAACCAAGTCCCTTGTAGGGGTGCTGATCGCGTTGCTCTTGCTGGCCGGAGCAGCGGCTGTATCGGCACAAGACGTGACGCAGGCGGAAAAGGATAAGGCGCTACAGTATCTGGAAACGACGAAGAAGAATGTTTTGGAGGCGACAAAAGGACTGTCTGAAGCGCAGTGGAACTTTAAGCCGGCGGCAGACCGCTGGTCGGTGGCGCAGGTGATGGAGCACATAGCGGCGGCAGAGGATTTTCTACGCACGCTGGCCAAGGAAAAGGTCATGTCGGCGCCCGCCGGGGAGCCCGGTCGCGACGTGAAGAAGACGGACGAGGCCGTGTTGGCAATGGTTCCTGACCGTACCAACAAGGCGCAAGCGCCGGAACCGCTGTTGCCGACAAATCGTTTTGGGTCGCCTGAGGGATCGATAAAGCATTTCGTGGACAGCCGGGCAACCACGGAAGATTTCCTGAAATCCACCCCGGGCATGCGTGATCACGTAATGGAAAGTCCCATGGGCAAGCTGGATGCGTATGAATTTGTTCTGCTCGTCGCAGCGCATAGCGAGCGACACACCAAGCAGATCATCGAAGTGAAGGCAGATCCGAACTTCCCGAAGTAATGAGAAAATTAATCTAATCCAGAGTTCGCGCCAGAACACTGGGCCAGTCATGCGCCGCGAGGAGACACGTGGCCATGTCCCCTCGCGACGCACTCCTGTTTTTTGCCAGCCTCGGTCATCGGTTGCCATTGGCGAGCGAGGCGTTGCTGGCGCTGGTCACCGGCACGGTGACGGTGTTGTCCATTCGGACCAGCATTCCGGTTTGCGCAGGAAGTTCGAGGTCCTTGCCCTTGCGCGCGACGATATAGGCGGCACTGCCGGCCAAGCCGAGGCCGAAGCCACGCGCGACGTGGCTGAAGACCGCACCGATGAGCGTGCCGCCACCGGTCCCGATGGTCGCGCCGACAATATCGCCCTTGATGTCATGCTTTTCCTGAACGACCTGTCCTTCGTCCACTTTCAGATCTTTGCGGCGCTGGCCTTCGGCCTGCCCGCGCGGTTGCTCGATGGCAATGATGCTCATCTGCACGGGGATGAGGCGGCTATCGACTTCGATGGAACGAAAAGTAAGGTTCATATACGCCTGGCCGCGAAAGATGGAAAAGCGGCGGGCCCTCTCGACGGTGCCGATAATGCCGTTCACACGCGTGCCGGCGGGAAGCAGCAGCTGGCTGCCGAGATAGATGGGCTCGGCGACCGTGGCGACGAACGGGTCGCCATCCTTTGCAACCGCGCTGCTGATTCCGCTTTGCCACACACTGCCGCTCAGCGAGGTTAGGATCGACTTTGTCATGTCACAGGATGACGCCGAAGCAACTTGCACTGCCCGGACGATCGCGCAGACTGGTGTCGA
>Ga0209160_1003193_pt1 | contig 13462 bp, 13 predicted proteins | sample GraSoiAngelo_153_FD_186167 | JGI IMG/M metagenome (GOLD analysis project Ga0209160, IMG submission 186167) | Grasslands soil microbial communities from the Angelo Coastal Reserve, California, USA - 14_1009_12_40cm (SPAdes) (version 2) | ecosystem: Environmental > Terrestrial > Soil > Grasslands ...
AGCTCGTCGACCGTGACCTCGTCGTTGCGAAACACGGTCGGCTCCGCGCCGAGCTCGGCCATGTACTGCACCAGGTTGTAGGTGAAGGAGTCGTAGTTGTCGATCATCGCGATTGACATCTACATGGCCTCCGCCATCTCGATGGCCTTGAACATCGCGCCCGCCTTCTCGAGCGTCTCCTCGTACTCGCGCTCGGGCCGCGAGTCGGCCACCACGCCCGCGCCCGCCTGCACGTAGGCGACGCCGTCGGCGATGACCACCGTGCGCAGCGTGATCGCCATGTCGAGGTTGCCGCCGAAGCTCACATAACCCGCCGAGCCCGCGTAAACGCCGCGCTGGTCCGGCTCGAGGTCGGCGATCACCTCCATGGCGCGTATCTTCGGCGCGCCCGAGACGGTGCCCGCCGGGAAGGCGGCCTGCAGCGCGTCGAGCGAGGTCTTGCCCTCGCGCAGCTGACCGCTGACGGTCGACGAGATGTGCATCACGTGCGAGTAGCGCTCGACCTCCATGAGCCGATCCACGTTTACCGTGCCCGGTTTCGCCACGCGGCCCACGTCGTTACGCCCCAGGTCGACGAGCATCACGTGCTCGGCGCGCTCCTTCAGGTCGTTGAGGAGCTCCTTCTCCAGCCGCTGGTCTTCGGCGGGATCGGCTCCGCGCCGGCGTGTCCCCGCGAGCGGCCGCGTCTCCACACGGCTGCCTTCCACCTGCACCAGCTTTTCCGGCGAGGTGCCGACCACGTGGCGGTCGCCGCCCAGCGCAAGAAAGAACATGTACGGCGAGGGGTTGATCGCGCGCAGGCATCGATACACGTCGAACGGCGTCGCGGCGAGGGTTTTGTGGAAGCGTTGAGAGACGACGATCTGAAATGCGTCGCCGCCCATGATGTGCTCGCGCGCGGCGTCGACCATGGCGTGGAACTGGCCCTGCGTCACGTTGGACTGCCACGGCACCCCGTCGACACCGTGGGTTTGCCCGGGCGGCTGGTCTCCGGCCAGCCTCTGCTCCATGCCATCGAGGCGGGCAACGGCGTCGCCGTAGTCCTCGCGGTCGGGGCGGTGGATCGTCAGCAGCTGGAGCCGGCGCGTGACGTGGTCGAAGACGGCCAGGTCCTCGGCGCGGACAAAGGAGCTTTCGGGCATGGGAGGCGCCGCGCCTTTCGCCGCCGGCAGTCGCTCGAAGTGCCGCGCCGTCTCGTAGCCGAGATAGCCGACCGCCCCGCCGTGAAAGCGCGGGATTCCCTTGACGGGCGCGGTCTGCTCGCCGGCGACCGACGCGAGGGCGATGAGGGGGTTTCCAGCCCCAAGGTCGAGCGGTCGCGCCTGGACGCCGATGAACGAGTAGCGGGCAAGACGTTCGCCGCCTTCAACGCTCTCGAGCAGGAACCCGGGCTCGCCCGGAGGGCAGAGCAGAGAGTAAGCGCGAACAGGCGTCAGCATGTCGGCGAGGATTTCGCGGTACACCGGCACCAGGGCGAAGTCCCGACTGAGGGCCCGCGCGTGCTCTCGGGTGGGAGTGCAGTCTCTCATCTCATCTTGTCCCTTCTAATCCGCTCCACTCTCTGCGGTGGGGCCGGAGGCCAAACCTTATCAGAATTTATTTCTTCGCTTTCATCTCCCGCTTCACGTCCCGCGCATGGGCCATCGACTCGGCGGAGTCGACGTCCGCCACCGTGTGCCAGGTGGCGGCGTGCTTCTCCCAGCCCTGCGGCCTGACGTCGAACTTCTTGGCCAGGACCGCGACCAGGATGCGCACCTTCATCTCGCCGAACCCGGGCAGCTTCTTGATCCGTGCCGCGAGGTCGTCGCCGTCCCTGGCCTCACGCCAGACCGAGCCCGCGTCGCCGCCGTAGTCCTTCACGATCGCGGCGCACATCGCCTGGACTCGCCGCGCCATCGAGCCTGGAAAACGATGCAGCGCGGGCCGCTCGCGAAAGACCTTGTCGAGTTGCTCCGGGTCCATCCGCGCGATCTTGCCCGCGTCGAGGTGGCCAAGCCGTCGCTTCAGCTCGTACGGTCCGCCGAACGCCTTCTCCATCTTGACCTGCTGGTCGAGCACCATCCCGATGAGCAGCGCGAGAGGATCGGTCTCGAGCAGCTGGTTGGCGGCCGGGTCCTCGGTCCAGACGATGGGCATGCTCGAGTAGCCTAAGCCGTTATCCAGAGCTATGGGGGAGGGCTACCGCCCCGGTTCACGGGACGATTTCGACCGGCTCTACCAGGCTGCGTACCCGCGTGTGTATCGGACGCTGACCGCAATCCTGGGAGATCCGGCAGAGGCTGAGGACTGCGCCCAGGACGCTTTCGTCCAGGCGTACCAGGCATGGCGGCGCTGGCGTCCAGACGCGCCGGCCGAGGCATGGGTGCACCGGATCGCGGTGAACCGCGCCATCTCCTATCGCCGCAGGGCAAGGCTGCGGAGCGTGGCCGAGATCCTGAAGCGGCTTGGCCGGCCCGCGACGTCCACCGACCCTGCCGAAGCAGCGACCCGACCAGACCTGTTGACCGCACTGCGAACGCTGCCTCCCAAGCTCGCGGCCGCGATCGTGCTGCGCCACTACCACGGCTACAACAACCGGGAGATCGCAGCCGCGATCGGCGTCTCGGAGCGCACGATCGGCACGCGGCTCCGCCAGGCCGGCGAGCGCCTTCGCGTTGAACTCGACGCGCCCTTCTCACTTGGCCCACGAGCGGCGTTTCCTTCAGACAAAGGTGAGACCTATGCCGAAGACTGACACCGACCCCCTCGGGCCGTATTTCGGCTGGCGGCTCCGCGCTGAACTCGACCGCGTCCAGCCGCCCTTCTCGTCACCTCGCTACGTCCAAATCCATCGCGTCGGCGCCTGGCGTCTGGCGCCTGCCGTGCTGGCGATCGGGATCGCCGGCATCCTCGGGCTAAGCGCCTACGCGGCAACCGGCAGCGCCAACCCGGCTGTCTGGACAGAGCGAGCGGTGACTGTCATCCACCAGGCCCCGCCGAGCCCGACGTCCGAACCGATACAGCCCCCGAGCCAGCCGAAGGCGGCTCCCCCGGTCGCTCCCAAGCCGACTCAGCGAGCGGAATCCACCGAACCACCCGAGCCGACAAACCGCCCTGAGCCGAGCGAATCGCCCGAACCGTCCCAGTCTCCTGAGCCGTCTGGCGGCGATCACGAAGGCTCAGGTTCAGGCGGGGGCTCGGGCGAGTGACGGACTTCCGACTGGGGCCGGGCGGAGCGTTTGTAGAGGCATGAAAAGACCAGTCGTACTCATCGTGGGGGCGGCAGCGGGAGCCCTGATGGTCGCCGCTGTCGGAGCGTCAGCCCATACGGGCTTTTCGCTGGCCCGGGTCGTCGGCCAGCATGCGACCACGTTCGGCGACGAAGCGACCGGCGCCCGCACCGAGCCGTCCGATACTCCCGAACCGACGGAAGCGCCCGAAGCACCGCCAACCGCGGAGCCCGCCGAGACGCCCGAGCCGGCCGACACCGACACCGACACAGACACCGACACCGACACCGAGACCAACGACGACAACGAAGCCGGTGCGGCGGCCGCCACCAAGTCGAGCTCGGGTGAGCACGACGGCGGAGGCGACCACGAAGGCGACGGCGGAGGCGGCGATAGCGGCGATTAGCTTTCTTTTCGCCCCGGGCGTTCTAGATGCATGGGGAGACCCCTGAACCTCCTCGTGGGCACCCTTGCGACCGCCCTCGTCACAGTCGGCGTGGCCGCCCAGACCGGCACGATCCACTTCCCGAACGAAAGAGCGTCAGGCGGAGTTCAAGCGGAGCACGCGGCCGGCTCGCCTACGCCCGAGGCCGGCCCGTCCCCACCAGCCGCGCCATCAGCCACACCGGCGGCCGAGGTCCCACCCCCGCCTCCGGCCAACTCACCACCGAAGCACAACAAGAAGCACGACGGCTAAGCCGCCCAAGCCATCCCGGGTGCACGACTGCGCCGCGCAATCACCCGATCGGGTGGAATGAACCTCACACCTTCGCCCGCTCTGACCACCTGCCATCCCCCCTCATGCACGAGCCGGTGGTGGTAGTAGCAGAGCGGAAGCAGGTTGGAGAGGTTGCTCGGTCCGCCGTGGGACCAGAACTCGATGTGATGCGGGCTGGTCCAGTTGACCGGCCGATCGCACCCAGGACCCGAGCAGGTGCGGTGTCTTGCTTTCAGCGCCCGCCACTGCGCCGGCGAGGCGGATCGCGTCGCCCGGCCGACATCAACCACGACCGAATCGGCTTTGAGGACACGGCTAAGAGTTCCGTCGCAAGCCAGCCTCTGCACAGTCTTGCTGGAGATCGGCCCGCCGCTCTGCAGGTCGGAGGCCGCGGCACCAAGCTCGCCCTTCAGGCCTTCGATTGTGGTCGTCACAGTGATGTGCGGCCGCGCCCCGTTGCGCCGTGGCAGTGTGCCTTGATTCATTGCGTGGTGCGCGATCTCGACCAGGGCGTCCGCCCTGCGCTGCTTGTTAGAACGATCGTCGGCAGCACCGAGCCGCTTGGCCAAAGCGTCGATCGCGGTCTTCACCGCGGCCCCGCCTTCGGCTTCCAGCCAACCATCGAGGCGGTACATTCCATCGGTCTCGCTGATGAATAGCTGGCGACGCTCGAAGTTCTCTTCGACTGCGGCGCAGAAGTCTTCGGGATTGACCGCATGCCAGGTCTTGGTTGCGATCTCTCTGAGGTCTTTGATCGAGAAGTCCTTTGCATTCCTGATCCACATCTCTTCATCAATCCGGGCCCCGATCTGGCCCACCCGCTCCTGCAAGTGGCAGATCGTCGAAGCCGCCTGGTAGCCGATCTCACCTGAGCTCAACGCCTCGGCGACCCGCGGCATCTCCTCCAGCTGGGCACCGACACACAGCCGGTCGACCGCCACATTGCCCGAGACCTTGCAGGTCTTGGCCGCCCAGCTCACCGCGCCCTGGCCGGCGAGCAGGTGGTCGCCACGCATGCGAGAGCGATGCAGGACCTTGCAAAGCTTGCCCTGGAGGGCGTTGACGACCGCCGCCAGGCGAGCGGGATCTACGAAGTCGTCGTCGGCGAAGAGGTCGAAATCACGAGCCGCAGACTCCAGCCTTTCGAGCTCTCCAACCATGCCTAAAGTCTACCAAACGCCCGTTCGTTTGTCAACTAGTTTAACCCGATAAATCTATTTAAACCGACCCCGCCACCAGCAACCCAGACCCCCCAAACACCCCCTTCCCAGCCCTCGTCCGCCGTCACCCCTTCCTGCGCTGCACAAACTCAAACCCAAACCGCCCCTTCACGCAGAGGTGCCCCGCGGTGACGCTGTTGTCCAGCGGCGAGGTGACTTTCACGATCGTGTTGTCCTGCACGTGCAGCTCGAGCATGCACCCCACCCCGCAGTAGGGACACACCGTCTCGGTCACCGCCTGCCGCCCCTCGTCCCACGTCCCCTCCGCACGCATGTCGTGCTCGCTCTTGAACATCAGCGCCCCCGTCGGACACACCCCGATGCAGTTCCCGCAGTAAACGCAGGCGGAGTCGGGCAGCGGCGTGTCGAACTCGGTGGAGATGTGCGCATCGAACCCCCGCCCCGCGACGCCGATCGCGAACGTGTTCTGCGCGTCGACCCCACAAGCCTCGACGCACTTGTAACAGAGGATGCAGCGCGAGTAGTCGCGGACGTACAGGTCGTTGTCCACCTTCACCGGCTGCGCGACCGTCGCCGCCTCCGCCCCGAACCGCTCCGGCTGCGCCCCGTACTGAGACATCCACCCCTGCACCTGCGCCGAGCACAGCGACATGTCCACCGACGACGCCAGCAGCTCGAGCACCAGGCGCCGGCTGTGCCGCACGCGCTCCGAGTCGGTCCGCGACCCCTCGACCTCGACCACGCAGACCCGGCACGCATTCACCGGCGTGAGATTGTCGAGCTGGCACAGCGTCGGCGTGTCGATCGTCAGCCTGCGGCACGCATCGAGGATGGTTGACCCCTCGACCAGCTCGATCTCGCGGCCGTCGATGTTCACCCCGACAAGACGCTTCGGCATCCCGACGAAGACCGCGTCAGCCATTCAGCACCTTCAGCTGCGTGAGGCCCGACGCGATCGCGTTCGCCGCGGTCTGCCCCAGCCCGCAGATCGACGCGTCGCGCATGGCCTGCGCGATGTCGCTGAGCAGCATCACGTCGGCACTCCGATCCCCATTGCGCTCAACCAGCATTCGTTCGAGGATCTCCTCCTGCCGTTTCGTGCCGACGCGGCACGGCACGCACTGCCCGCAGGACTCGTCGCGGAAAAACCGAGCGATGCGCAGCAGGACCTGCTTCATGTCCGCGGTTTCGTCAAACACGATCACCGCGCCTGAGCCGAGTGTGGCGCCGATGGCCCTGGTCCCCTCGAAGCTCAGCGGAACGTCGACCTGCTCCGGCGTGAGAAACGATCCCGCCGCCCCACCGAGCAGCACGGCCTGGATGTCGTGCGCACCGGCAAGGGCAAGCAGCTCGCGCAGCGGCGTCCCCATCGCGACCTCGTAGAGGCCGGGCCGTTCTACGTGCCCCGACACGCAGAATAAACGCGTGCCCGTCGAGTCCTTGGTTCCAACCGAGGCGAATGCAGCACCCCCCTCGGAAACGATGTTCAGGACGTTGAACAGCGTCTCGACGTTGTTGACCAGGGTCGGCTTGCCGAACAACCCGACCTCAACGGGAAATGGAGGCTTGTTGCGGGGCTCTCCCCTCTTGCCCTCGATGGAGTTGAAAAGCGCCGTCTCCTCGCCGCATATGTAGGCGCCGGCGCCGCGACGCACCTCGATTTCGATGTCGAGCAACCCAGCCCCTCGCGCCTGCGCGACCGCATTCTCGACGCGCGCGCGCGCGAGCGGGTACTCGGCGCGGATGTAGATGTAGCCCTTCTCGCAGCCTGTGGCGAACGCCGCGATGGCCATGCCCTCGACGACCGCGAACGGGTCCGCCTCCATCAGCACGCGGTCTTTGAAGGTGCCCGGCTCGGACTCGTCCGCATTGCACACCAGGTAGTGCGGCCGCTCGGTCGCCTTCGCCACCGACTCCCATTTCCGCCCGGTGGGAAAAGCCGCCCCACCCCGCCCGAGCAGCCGGGCCTCAGTCACTTCGCGAATCACCGCCTCCGACCCCATCTCGCGAGCCCGCATCAGCGCAGCAAAGCCTCCAAGCGCCCGATAGCCATCCAGACGTTCGGGGTCGTAAGCGGCGACCCGCCGAAGCAGGCCCCCTCTCCCCCCAGGGGAGAGGGTCGGGGAGAGGGGCGTGGACAGGGTTTGGTCCGGCCATTCCCCGCCTCGTAAGGTGTCCGCCGCCTGTGCGACGGTCACCGGCGCGATCTGCCTTTCCTCGTACGACGACCCCGAACGCTCGACCAGCGCCGCCGGCGCCCGATCGCACAGCCCCAGGCAAGGACTGCGCTCGGCATCGACCGCGGCGCAGATCTCGTCCGCACCGGCAAGCTTGCAGACGATGTCGTCGCATACACGCAGCGTCAGCGCGCCACGCGGCTTCAGAGCGAAGCGCGCGTAGAAGCTGACCACGCCGTAGGCCTCGGCGGGCGGTATCGACAGGCGGCGGCACGCATACTCGAGCGCCCCTCGGCTCACCCAACCGGTGCGGTCCTGGATCGCGTGCAGCAGCGGCAGCAGCAGATGTCGCTGCGAGCGAACGGCGCGACCGCCGCGCGCAAAATGGTCATCCGCCGGCCGCCGCCGGCCTCCCTCCCACAAGGAGTCAGGTGTGCCGAGGAGGCCGTCGACCGCCGCGACCTCGTCGGCGGTCGGAGGGCCACCCGTGGTTCGGATGTCCAACTACGAAACCGGCGCCAGCTTGTCGATCCGGATTGCGCTCGCCTTGAACTCCGCGGTGCCCGATTTGGGATCGGTCGCGTCGATGGTCAGCACGTTGGTCGACACCTGGTCCGGGAAGTGCAGCGTCATGAACGCGAGCCCAGGACGCAGCGTGGGCTCGAACCGCACGCTCACCTCGACCGATCCGCGCCGGGAGCTGACCCGCACGCTCTCGCCGTCCTCAACGCCCAGGCGAGCACCATCTTCCGGCGAGATCAGGAGCGCCTCCCTCTTGCGCAACGGTGACGTGTACTCGCCGGTCTGGACGCCCGTGTTGAAGGAGTCGAGCCTGCGCCCGGTCGTCAACCGGATGGGAAACTCTTCGCTCAGCCGGTCGACCGGAGGATCGTGCTCCACCGCGAAGAACGGAGCGCGAGGACCCTCGACAGGGTCCTTCCACAGCCGGGCGTGAAGGAACTGCGTGCCCGGATGCGACTCGTCGGGGCAGGGCCACTGGATGCCGCCGAGCTCGTCGAGCCGGCGGTAGGCCATCCCCGCGTGCATCGGTGAGAGGCTGCGGCACTCGTCCCACACCTCCTCCGCCGTCGGGTGGCCCCAGTCCGAGCCGAGCCTCTGCGCGATGTCGCTGATGATGTCGATGTCGTCGCGCGCGCCGGCCGGTGGCTCGAGCGCCCGCCGCACCCGCTGCACGCGACGCTCGCTGTTGGTGACCGTGCCCTCCGACTCCGCCCAGCCCGCGGCCGCCGGCAAAACCACGTGCGCCAGCTCGGCGGTCTGGGTCAGGAAGATGTCCTGCACCACGAGGTGCTCCAACCCGCTCAGCAGCCGCACCGCGCGCGTCTGGTCGGCCTCACTGCGCGCGGGGTTCTCGCCCACGATGTAGGCCGAGCGCAGGTCGCCTCGCTCCATCGCCTCGAACATCTCGCTCAGGTGCCAGCCCTTGCTGTCCGGGAACTTCGCGCCGCCCCAGGCCTTCGCGAACTTGTCGTGAATCGCGGGGTCCTCGAGGTCCTGGAATCCCGGCATGCGAGCGGGGATCGCGCCCATGTCTCCGCCGCCCTGCACGTTGTTCTGGCCGCGCAGCGGATTGAGCCCGCACCCGTAACGACCCACCTTTCCGGTGAGGAGGCCGAGGTTGATCAGGGCGAGCACGTTGTCGGTCGCGTTGTGATGCTCCGTGATGCCGAGAGTCCAGCAGATCATTCCGCGCTCGGCTCGCGCGAAATCGAGCGCGACCTCCTTGATCGCAGCCGCGGGCACGCCGGTCTCGGCTTCGGCGCGCTCGAGCGTGTACGCCTCGACGCAGCGCGCGAAATCTTCGTAACCCGTCGTCGCGCGCGCGATGAACTCCTTGTCGTGGAGACCGGCATGGATGATCTCGCGCGCCATCGCGTTGGCGAGCGCGATGTCGCTGCCGACGTCGATGCCGAGCCAAACGTCGGCCCATTCGGCCGAGCTGGTGCGCCGCGGATCGACCGCGATCAAGCGGGCGCCGCTGCGCACGCCGCGCAGCAGGTGATGGAAGAAGATCGGGTGGGTCTCCCGCGCGTTCGAGCCCCACAGGATGATGACGTTCGTCTCCTCAGCCTCGCGATACGACGAGGTTCCGCCTCCGGCTCCGAACACTGTCGCCAGACCGGCGACGCTTGGAGCGTGTCAAGTCCTGTTGCAGCTGTCGATGTTGTTGCTGTGCATCACGACGCGCGTGAACTTCTGGGCCATGAAGTTCATCTCGTTGGTCGTCTTGGAGCAGCTGAACATGCCGAAGGAATGCGGTCCCTTCTGTCGTGCGGCGTCGAAACCCGAGGCGGCCCTTGCCAGTGCCTCCTCCCAGGAGGCTGGACGGAGGCGCCCGCCCTCTCTGACCAGCGGTTCGGTCAGACGGAGGAGGCCGTCGTCCATGCGCAGATTATGTCTTGTTGGCCGCGACGAACTCCTTGATCCGGCTGAGTCCCAGCTTCAGCTCGTCCTCCGACTGCGTGTAGGCGAGGCGGATGAAGCCCTTGCCGGCGTGGCCAAACGCGGTGCCGGGGAGCACGGCAACGCCGGCCTCGTTCAGCAGGCGGCCGGCGAGCTCGTGCTCATCGAATCCAGTGCCCTCGATGTTCGGAAACACGTAGAAGGAGCCTTGGGGCCGGGCGCAGCGCATGCCCGGGATCTCGTTGATGCCGTCGACCACGAGGTTGCGCCGGTGCTCGAAGACCTTGACCATCCTCCGCACCGCGTGCTCCGACTCCGGGGAGCCAAGAGCCTCGATGGCCGCGATCTGCGTGAACGCGGCCGCGCACGACGAGGAGTTGATCATCAGCGTGTCGAGCTTGGCCGCGAGCGCGCGTGGAGCCACGGCGTAACCCAGCCGCCAGCCGGTCATCGCGTATGACTTGGAGAGCCCGTCCATCAGCACCGTGCGCTCGCGCATACCCGGCCGCGACAGCGGCGACACGTGCTGGAAGCCGTACACGAGCTGGCTGTAGATCTCGTCCGAGACCACGAGCAGGTCGTGCTTCTCGGCGAGCTCGCAGACGAAGTCGATGTCTTCGTCCGTGAGCACTCCGCCGGTCGGGTTCTGCGGAGTATTGATGATGAGCATCCGGGTCTTTGACGTCACGAGGGACGCCAGCTCGTCGAGGTCCATGCGGAACCCGCTCTCCTCGCGAAGGGTCACGGTCTTCGGCACGGCGCCGATGAAGCTCACCTGTGATGCGTACGCGGGGTAACCGGGATCGGGCAGGATCACCTCGTCGCCGGGCTCGACGCACGCGAGCAGCGTGAAGAGCAACACGTTCTTCGACCCGGGCACGAGCACGACGTCGGCGGGGTCCACCTGTGTGGTCAGCATGCGGCTCACGAAGCCGGCCACCGCCTCGCGAGCCTCGAAGATGCCGCTCGCGGGCGTGTAGTGCGTGTAGCCGTTCTGCATGGCGCCGATCGCGGCCTCGACGATGTTGTCGGGTGTCGCGAAGTCGGGCTCGCCGATCTCGAGGTGGACGATGCGCTTGCCCTCAGCCTCGAGCTTGCGGGCCCGGGCAAGCACCTCGAACGCGCCCTCGGTGCCGAGGCGCGACATTCGCTCGGCAAAACGAACGGCGGTGCTCATCGAGACGAATCCTAGTGCACACCCATCAGCCAACCGCCGTCGATGCCGAGAGTCTGGCCGGTGATATACGCGGCCTGGCGCGAGCAAAGGAACGCACATGCTGCACCGACCTCGGCGGGGTCGCCGTAGCGCCCGATTGGTGAATCCGGCCTGGACTCGAGCTCTCGGACGCGCTCGGTGAGAATCGCGCCGGGGGCGATGCAATTCACGGTGATCTGGTCTGGCCCGAGCTCGCGTGAAAGTGTTTTGGCCAACCCGGTCACCGCCCCCCGAAAAGCATTTGAAAGCACAAGGTTCGCAATCGGCTGACGGGCCGTGATCGACGTGATGAATATGACCCGGCCTTGCTCGGACCCCTTGATGTGGGGCAGCGCTTCACGGACCAGCCGCACCGCGCTCATAAGCGTCAGCTGGAACGCGACATCCCACGCGTCCAGAGGCGTCGTCTGGAAAACACCCGGCGGCGGACCCCCGGCGTTGGCCACGACGATGTCCAGGCCGCCGAGCGTCTCCACGGCGCCCCTTACCACCGCCTCCACGTCCTGCTGTCTGGAAACGTCAGCTGCCGACCAGCCGGCTGCGCCTATGGCGTGGCCCGTCGCCTCGATCGACTGCGGGTCGCGCGAGCAGATGTATACGCGCGCGCCTTCCGCGATCAGCGCCTCGGCGCAAGCCCGCCCCAGCCCCTTGCTGGCGGCCGTGACGAGAGCGCGCCGGTCCCTCAGCCCAAAATCCATCAGCTCTTGGTGTTGACGTACCAGTCCGTGACGTACTGGAACCGTTCGTACGGATCGATCGCCTTGTTCATGTGCACGCCGTGCACGCGCTGCGAGACCGCGTACTCGTAGCGGCTCGCGTAGATGAAGATCGCGGGCGCGGCGTCGGCCATCAGCATCTGGAAATCGATGTACGCGGCCAGACGCGATGGAGGATCGACCGCAGCGCGTCCATCTTCCAGGTCCTTGTCGATCAGCCCCCAGCCTCGCGAGTACGCGAAGTTGAGCGAGCCGGGGTCGATCCCGGAGTGCCACAGGGAGTACTGGTCGGGGTCAGGCCCGACGTCGATCGAGATGAGCGCCATCTGGTACTTGTGCGTGAGCAGGTAGTCCTGCAACAGCTTCGAGGCGGGAAGTGGCTTCACGTCCACCTCGATGCCGATCTCGGCCAGCTGGGAGGAGATCGCGGACGCGATCTGCTGGTTGGGGTACGAGTCGGCGGCGGCCAGGGAAATCTTGAACGGCACCCCTTTCTTCGTCCGCAGCTTCGATGCGGGGTCGAGCTGCCAGCCCGCGGCGTCGAGCGCCGAACCCGCTGCGGCCGCGTCGAAAGGATGGAGGTTGGCCGCGGCGGGTGAGTAAGCCCAGTCCCCTGTCGGGATCGGCGTGGGGTCGGCGTCGGCCCTGCCCCCGAACACGTCGTTGACCACGCGCTGCCGGTTGATCGCCTGCACCAGCGCCACGCGAACCTTGGCGTCGCTGAAGAACGCCTTGCCGTCACCGTCCACGTTGAAGGTCACGAACGAGTTGGTGAACATCCGCGACTCCTGCACCGTCAGGTCCGTTCGCCCCTGCAAGGTCGAAACCTCCTGGGGCTGAATCCCACCGACCAGGTCGGCCGCCCCGGTCAGCACTGCGCGGATGGCGGACTGCGGGTCCGTCGCCGGGTACGTGCGCAGCACCAGGTGGTCCAGGTACGGCTGCGGAACCGCGTACGGGTTTCTGTCGAGCGTGATCGCAAGCTGGTTGATCGATCCGACCTTGAACGGGCCGGTGCCGAAGGCGCGTACTCCTCCGTAGGGGCTCGCGGCGATCTGCGCCGGCGCCATCCCCGCGTAGATGTGCTTCGGGATGATTCCCACGCGGAGGGAAAGCGGGAACGACGCATCTGGTGCCCGGAGGCTGAAGACAACCTGTCCGGGCCCACCCGCCGCGACGCCCACCAGGCGCCAGTCCTCGGCACCGGGCTGCACGTACTCGAGGTCCTGGAGGATGTGGAAGGTGAAGAGCACGTCGTCCGCCACGAACGGCTCCCCGTCCGCCCACTTCACGCCGTCGCGAAGGGTGAACGTGTAGGTGAGGTGGTCGGCGGACACCGCCCAGTCCTGGGCGAGCTGTCCGACCACGTTCTGCTGCGAGTCGATGGTGGTCAGGCCCTGGTAGATCAGGCTGTTGACGTCCCGCGTGCTCTCGTTGCTCTGGAAGAGCGGGTTCAAGACGTCGGCCTGGCCGATCAGCGCCTCGACTGCCGTCCCGCCGCGAGCGGGCTTGGGCACGGTGGCGACGGGCTGGCACGCGCCAACCACCAGGACCATCGCCAGCGCGGCGACGATGAATCTACGCCGTGAGATGCGTCGTCACCCAGACGTTGGCCACCGAGCAGATCAGGAAGGCTGCGACGAGGACCCAGGTGGTCCAGTAGATCTGACGCTCGAGGCCGCGCCGCGTGCGGTAGCCTCCGCCCAGCCCGTCGCCGCCGCCGCCGATCGTCCCGCCGAGACCCGACGCCTTAGGTGTCTGGATCAGCACACCGGCCATCAGGAGGACCGAAAGGACGGCCTCCGCAATGACCAGGGCGTT
>Ga0209160_1003196_pt1 | contig 13457 bp, 11 predicted proteins | sample GraSoiAngelo_153_FD_186167 | JGI IMG/M metagenome (GOLD analysis project Ga0209160, IMG submission 186167) | Grasslands soil microbial communities from the Angelo Coastal Reserve, California, USA - 14_1009_12_40cm (SPAdes) (version 2) | ecosystem: Environmental > Terrestrial > Soil > Grasslands ...
CTTGACGACGACTTTCCCTGCGGATTCAAGTTCGACACCCATTCACGAACATGGCGGCTTATTCGGGATCTGGGCGCGGCCGACCAACAACTTCCGCATCAACTTCGACATGGAGTTGATGAGCGCGGACAAGTCCTTTACCCGCATCAGCCCGCGCCAGTCGCAGGATTACCGCATTCGTTCGCGGTACAAGGTCACCGACTGGCTGAATCTGAGCGGCTCCCTGCGGATTTTGGAAGCCCGCGACAACGTGCCGGGAACGAACAACCTGCAGCACGACCGCGTCTATGGGATCTTGGCCATCATTCAGCCAAACGAGAAGTATTCCTTGGAGTTGGGCTACGACTACAACGATGTCTTTTCGCAGATCATCATTTGCTTTGTCGCCACACCTGCCCCGCCGGGAACCACTTCGTGCGGCACGCCGTTTCTCCAGCAACTCTCCACCTATACGAACAAGTCCCACTACGGCTACTTCGATGCCATGTGGACACCCTTCCATAGCCTCACCGCGCGCCTGGGTGCCAACCTCACCGGCACCAGCGGTAGCGCCCTTTTCCTGAATCCGAACGCTGTATCCGGTCCGCTGGATTCGAAATGGCTGCATCCCTTCGGGGGGCTGGACTACCATTTCGCCAAGAGCTGGACGGGGAAGGCCTACTGGGACTTCTACGGCTATCATGAGGACCCGACCGCAGGAACTGTAGCGGGAACCCTTGCTCCTCAAGATGCGTTTGCGCCGCGAAATTTCCGGGGCAATCTCGTCACGCTTTCAGTAAGATACGCATTCTAGAACGACGGCGCAGGGCAGTACACTTCTGCCTCGCGCCGATTCCCAGTTGGGAGAGAATCATGCAAGAAAAACTGCGGTGGATGGCAAACCTCACGCTTGGGGCAGTCGTGCTGACAGGGCTCATCCTTATCAACGCGCCGGCAAATGCGGATAACACCGCCGAAGCCACGTACAAGGCAAAGTGTGCTATGTGCCATGGCCCGGATGGTAAAGGCGAAACCGCCGCTGGAAAAACCATGAAGGTCAAAGACTTCTCCTCGGAAGAAGTCCAGAAAATGAGCGATGCGGACTTGACCGACGCCATCAGCAAGGGCAAAGGCAAGATGCCGGCCTACAAAACTCTCACTGCGGATCAGGTGAAGGGCTTGGTCGCGTACATCCGTTCGTTCGCCAAGAAATCCTAGGAACTCCTATTTGAAACTCCGCCCTTCTTCTGACTTTGGAGCGTATCTTTAGGTGACCATGCCTGTCTCATTCCTGCTGCTGCTTATTCTCTTTAGCGTGAGCCTGATCGTGGTGCTCTTCCTCCGGCCGGGCATCACCGTCACGCGCGGCGGAAAGATTATGGCGTTTCTCGTCCTATTTTTTCTTCCGATCTTATGCGCGTCGATGGGAATTTCCAGCGAGCTCGAGCGCTCCAAGAGCACGGCGTTTTGCCTGTCGTGCCACATCATGGAACCCTACGGGAAAAGCCTTCGCGTTGACGATCCTGCTTATCTGGCGGCAGCGCACTACCAGAATCATCGAGTACCGGTAGACGAGGCCTGTTACACCTGCCACACGAATTACGCCATGTTCGGCACCGCGAAGGCCAAGTTGCGCGGGCTGCGCCATGTTTACATCTATTACTTCACGACGCCACCGCCCCCGGAAAAAATCAAACTCTATGAGTCCTTCAACAACCGCGAGTGCCTGCATTGCCATGAGGGAGCCCGATCTTTTGAACAGGGAGCAATCCACAATTCCGACCCGTATTTGCTTCCGGCTATCAAGGCCAACAAAAAATCCTGTCTCTCCAGCGGTTGCCACGAAGTGGTGCATAACGTTGGCACGCTCGCGAACGTCAAATTCTGGAATGGTGGCTCGTGACTCTCAGCACAAATCCTGTCGAACGACGTTTGCAGTTTTCCGGCGTGCTGATCATTTTGGGATTGCTGGTCGAAGCGTTGTGCCTCGCCTGGCGCGGCCCACTGGCATTCCTGGTGTCTCTCGGGCTGGGCGGCCTGTTGCTCTTTGCCGGGATGGTCCTCTTTCTCTTTTCTCTGGTATCGAGTCCGCGGCCGGGGAATTAGCCAATTCTTGTCGTGGTCCTTGCAATTTCCGAAACGAAGATCTCCCCGTTTAGATTCTCGCGCTTGGCAGCCTGCTCCCGGAAAGAATCGCACGTGTTGTGGTACTGTTTCGATGAAAAAAGAGGAGAGCGTGCCGATCAAGACGATTCCCTGCTGATGCGCCATGCATATAACGATTGATCCGGAAATGAAGAAAAAATGTCCGCGAACGGCGCTGGGCTGCGTGACAGCCCACGTGAAAGCCGGTGCGTCGCAGGAAGCGCTCCTCGCGGAAATGAAGACGCGCGAGATGGAAATCCAAAAATTGCCCTTCCCGCGCGGCGTGCTGGAGTCGCCGCAAATCCAGGCAACGCGCAAGGCCTACAAGGCGCTGGGAAAAGATCCGGCGCGCTACCGTGGATCGGCGGAGGCGCTCCTGCGGCGCATTGTTGCCGGAAAAGGATTGCCGCAGATCAACGCCGTCGTGGACGTGATCAATCTGGTGTCAGTGGAAAGCCGGCTGCCGGTGGGGCTGTATGATTTGGCGCACGTGAGCGGAGACGTGGTGTTCCGCGTGGGGCGCGCGGGTGAAACCTACAAAGGCATCGGCAAATTTGATTTGAATCTGGAGGGATTGCCGGTCTTCGCGGATGTGGTGGGGCCGCACGGCAGCCCGACGAGCGATTCCGAGCGCACCATGGTCACGGCGGAAACAAAAGAGGTCCTGGCTATTATTGTTTCCTTCGCGGGACCAGAGAACCTCGACCGCTGGACGCAGCGAATGTCTGCTTTGCTGGCACAGTATGCCGCGGCTGAAAATGTGGGGATTCAAGTTGTGCAGTGAAGCGCCGCCTATTTCTGCCATCCTGGTTGCTGCCTGTTGCGGCACGGCCCGTTCTGCAGCGTTTCACGAGTCCGGGATTCCACAAGCGAGGCCCAGTAGCATTTCCGCTACAAAGAACAATCGATCCATTGAACAAGCCAAGTTTCAAGCGGACGATGGAGTGAATGGGCGGCAGTCTTGATTCACGCGATTGGCCGCTGACGAACGGGAGAGCGCGGGACAGTTATGGGAACGCTGAATCGTCCGGAATTGGATCGGCTGGAAAGACGTGAGTTGCAGCTCACCATACTGTCGATCGTGTTTGTGCTGATACTGGCGAGCGGACTGGCGATGTTCATGTATCCGCTGGTATTCCTGCACCCGATCGGCAACAAGTGGACGCTGCGCGTGGCATTTTTTGGATTCTGCGCATTAACGCTGCTATTTGTGGGCTACCTGCTGGAGCGCCAGCGCACGGTGCGGCAACTGAAGCAACAATTGCTGGCCGAACTGGAGCGCAACGTTACGTTGCAGCAACAGGCCAGTGTGGACCTGCTGCAATCCATGCCGGACCAGAATTACTTTTGGGACCGCCTCACGATGGAATTCCGGCGGGCCATGAGCATGCAAAAGACCCTTTCGCTGCTCCTGGTGAAGGCCAAGTCCACAAGCGGTCCGGGGAAGAAGGATGAGGCGAATTCGGCGGCCTGGGGCGACGCGGCGAAGGCGATGGCCCGCAAGCTGCGGCCCACAGATTCCATCTACCGGCTTGCGCCCGACCTGTTCGCGCTGGTTTTGCCGGAAACGGATGTGCTGAATGCGAAACGCATTGCTGTTCGTTTGCAGGAGGAACTGCAAGACGTCCGCGCAAAGCATGGCAAAACGTTCGACATCACGGCGCACAACTACCCGGAGCACGTAAGCAGCGAGCACGAACTGGAAGACATCGTGAAATCGCTGCTGCCCGAACAAGAAGAGTGGAATGCCCAGGTTCCAGTGAATAGCAAGTAGATCCCCTTGCCGCTGCTAATCCAGCTTCTGCACGATCAACAGCTCGCGCGGGGTTTCTGCGTGAATTACTGGAGTGCTTGCCTAAGATCTTCGATCAAGTCCTTTTTATCTTCCAAGCCAATCGAAACGCGAACGGTGCCCGGGCTGACGTCCGCGCGGCGCAGCTCTTCGTTGTTCATATTGTAGTGCGAGCTGTAGATCGGAAGAATGACGAGCGATTCGACGCCGCCGAGGCTCGCGGCGAGCAGAAACAGGCTTACGCGATCGCAGAAGCGCCGCGCGGCCGCCAAGCCGCCCTTCATATCGAACGCCAGCATCGAACCGAAGCCTCGCATCTGCTTCTTTGCTAGCGCGTGGTCCGCGTGCGACTGTAAGCCCGGATAATGGACGCGCTCCACCTTCGGATGTTTCTCCAGAAATTCAGCGACAGCCATGGCGTTCTCGCACTGGCGCTGCACGCGTACGCCGAGCGTTTTGATGCCGCGGATCAGCAGATAGGCGGCTCCGGGGTCCATCGAGCCTCCGAGATAGATGATCATGCTGCGCACCTGTTTCATCCACTCTTCGCTGCCCACGGACACGCCGGCGATGATATCCGAATGCCCGGCAAGCGCTTTCGTCGCGCTGTGCACCACCATGTCGTAGCCCAGCGCGATGGGATTCTGCAGCACAGGCGTTGCAAAGGTGTTGTCAATGATGGAGATAAGCTTGTGTTGTTTGGCGAAGCCCACGGCTTTGTGGATATCCACGAGGCGGAGTGTGGGATTGGTGGGTGTCTCGACGTAGAGAACTTTGCTGTGTGGCGTGACGAGTTTTTCGATGCCCGCCAGATCCGTTCCAACCTGATGAACCGTGATACCCATGTTCGGAAAAACGTCGCGCATCAGCCGGTACGTTCCGCCATAGAGCTGCGCCGTGGAGATCACTTCGTCCCCGGCTTTCAGTGCGGCCAGGAGTGAGGACGAAATGGCGGCCATACCGGACGCAGTGACCACCGCCGCTTCTGCGCCTTCAAGAGCGGCAATTTTCTTTTCCGCCACGCTCAGTGTGGGGTTGCCGTAACGCGTGTAGATGTACGCTTGATTCTTGCCCTCAGCCCACAGCTTCATTTCCTCGGTGGAAGAAAACGTGAATGTCGAGGAGCGGATAATCTCCGTCACGATAGGGCCGTTGACGCCGCGGCGATTGGGTTCCCCTCCGTGGATGGCTCTTGTTTGCGGGCCCTGGCTGGAAAGTTTTTTCGTGTTCATGCAAACGAGTGTGCGCCTTCTCCGCAAGGAAAAACAGCCTCGAAGCTGGCTCGTGACGGGACAATTTGGGCGGCTCTGCGTGTCATAGTTCGCTGGGTCATCGTGTGCTTCCAAGCTGCCCTCTTATTTGTGGCGAATGTTCACCGGCGTGCGCGTTCGATCCAAAGGAAAAACTTGCAGTTGCCATTTGACGGGGACGGAGGCTGGCAAATAGCAGATGGTCTTGTCACAAGCCTGATACTCCAGCCTTCCCGTAATCGTGAGGAGTTTCCCGTCTTTTCCCAGCGAGCCCCAGAACTCGGATGTGGAACTTACTTTTCCATCCTGGCTGATGCGAAACGTCCCCTCGAACACCGGTACGCGCTCCTTGATCGCCGGCAAATAGAGAATTTGTGACTGTGGGTAAATGGCCGGCTTGAGCTCCATTTCTTTCATTTCGTCAATCACCAGCCGGATGGGCTTATATCCCTGCGCGCCGGGCGCATACACGTGCACATCCGGAGGAAGCCGCACTTCGGCAGCCAGAGTAATGCGCGTGCCGGGAACGCTTGCGCGATCCGATTGTTGCAGAGCCAGTTGAAGATGCGGGGCCTCGACCGTATCGGTTACTTCCTGCCCTAATTCCGGAAAAAGCTTGGAAATAATGCTGTTCCCGGTGAGCCGCTCCCGGTACTTGGCTTCAAAAAACTTTTCTCGAATGATGCCGTCCGTATCAATATAAAAATATCCGGGGCGGGCAAAGCCTTTTTGCATCCCAGTCGCTTCCGCATTCAGGACATCATAAGCCTGGATGATCTTTGAATCGGGATCCGCGAGCATGGGGTACTCGATTTTGTGGCGGTCCGCAAAATATTTCAGAATTTCTTCCGAGTCATAGCTAATGGCCGCCAGTTTGACCCCTTGCTTTTCAAACCGCGGGATGGCACTTTGCAGTTGGACCAACTGCCCCTTGCAGAACGGTCACCAGTCGGCGGAACGGAAAAAAAGAAGTACCGTGCCCTTGGGCCCTTTCAAGGAATCGAGAGTTTGCATCCGGCCAAACTGGTCGTGAAGCGAGAATACCGGGGCTCTCTGACTAATTGGCAGCCCGATGGACATCAAGTCGATGGATGCCACGTGAATGGCATCGTTATCGAGTGTTCCGTGAACCTTTACGCTGTCTCCCGGGTGAACGGTTACTCGCTCTTGGGGCTCCAGGGCATACACCACTCTGTTCGTGTCGTCATAGAGCGACAGCTTCGCCCCCGGCACGCTCCGGAAGCACTCCGGGGATTCGGCAAAGGCTTCGTCTGCATTGCAACTGCTGTAGACAATGGTGCCGGACCAGGGTCCAGAGTTGGGCGAACTGGTTTGCCCGGCCGCCGCGAGGGAAGCGACAAAACATAGCGTCACGCCAGAGAGGAAGAAGCGTGTCGAGATCGAACCGTATCTGACCGCTGGCATCAAGTTGCGGCTTTCATTTCATTCTTCGATTGGTCCGTACTGTATGCCCGAGAGTCTTGGCAAGCAAAACCTCCGAGCAAGAGGTGCGCCCAAACTTAGGCTTCTTCTTCGACGAGGGCTTCGCCGTGAGCCGCCTTGTGGGCGGCGATCACTTTTTCCGCAAGTTCGTTGGGCACGTAGTCGTAATGCGAAAACTCCATGGAATAGCTGGCTCGCCCCTGCGTTTTGGACGTAAGGTCTGTTGCGTAACTCAGCATCTCGGCGAGCGGCACCTGCGCCTTGATGATCACGTTGTGCCCGCGGGTTTCACTGCCGGAAATGCGGCCCCGCCGCGAGCTGAGGTCGCCCATCAGGTCGCCGGAGTATTGATCGGGCGCGTAAACCTCCACTTGCATAATCGGTTCAAGCAGCGCGGGCTTGGCCTGCTTCATCGCTTCCTTGAACGCCAGCGAGCCGGCGATCTTGAAGGCCATGTCCGACGAATCCACGTCGTGGTATTTCCCGTCGTACAAAATGGCCCGGAAGTCCGTCACCGGGAATCCCGCAAGATAGCCGCGCGCGGCAGAGTCACGGATACCCCTTTCCACCGACGGAATCCAGTTCTTCGGGATGGCGCCGCCGAAAACATCGTCCACGAACTCGACGCCTTTCCCTCGCTCGATGGGCTCCATCTTGATCCGGCACACACCGAACTGCCCGTGACCGCCGGACTGTTTCTTATGCTTGCCTTCGGCGTCGGCTTTCCCGCGGATGGTTTCGCGGTAGGGCACTTTGGGAGGCTTCAGCGTGAGATTGACGTTGTAACGCTTGTGAAGCTTGGCGACAACGACTTCGATGTGCTGCTGGCCCGAACCCGCCAGCAAAAACTCCTTGGTTTGCGAGTCACGGGAAAAGCGGAGCGCGGCGTCTTCCTCCAGGATTTTGTGAATGGAGACGCCAATTTTATCTTCGTCGGCGCGGCTCTTCGGTTCAATCGCAAAAGTAATGGACGGTTCGGGCAAGCGTGCGGGCGCGTAATAGACCGGCGCGACCCTGTCGCCCAGCGTTTCGCCGGTGGTGGTCTCTTTCAGCTTGGCGATGGCGCCGATGTCCCCTGCGTGCAGCTCGCCGACTTCGGTGAGCTGTTTGCCCTGAACGACCTGGATATGCTGGAAGCGCTCCGGAACATTGCGATTGTAATTGAGCAGCGTGGCATCGTTTTTCAAAACGCCGCTTTTCACTTTGAAATAGTTGATGCGGCCCGCAAAGGGGTCGGCGAGCGTCTTGAAGACAAAAAGGGAGAGCGGCTGGCTGTCGTCGTATTTGCGCTCGACGCGATCGCTCTTTCCGCTCGGGTCTTTGTAGCCGACTTGCGCGTGTTCGTCGGGGTGGGGGAAAGCATCGGCAAGAAACGTGAGCAGGCTGGCGGTGCCTATATTGTGCAGGCCCGAGGTCATTACCACCGGAAAGATTTTTTCGCCGACGATGGCTTTGCGGACGGCCGGAATCAGGTCGTGAATGGGGATCGTGCCTTCGCGAAAAAACTCCTCCATCATTTCGTCGTCACCTTCGGCGATCATTTCGACCAGCTTCTCGTGCGCCTCCTTGGCTTCGTCAGCAAGCGCCGCCGGAATTTCTTCGATCGAGGGTTTACCGTCGCCATCCGGCTTGTAAATATGCGCTTTCATGGCCACCAGGTCGATGACCCCGCGAAATCCTTTTTCCGAGCCAATGGGCAATTGCAAGGCGACAACGTTGCGGCCAAAAACCTCCTGCAATGATTCCATGGACCGTTCGAAGCTCGAGAGCTCGCGGTCCATCCAGGTGAGAACGAAGGCCCGGGGGATATCGTACTCCGTGCAGTAATCCCAAACTTTTTCCGTGGTGACTTGTGCCCCGACGTGCGCGTCCACGGCGATCAGCGCGGCGTCCGCGGCGATCAGCGAAGCTTTCGTTTCGGTAATGAACGTGGAATAGCCGGGAAGGTCGATGAAATTGATTTTGACTTTATCGGAGGAGCCGGAAGGTCCGGTCGGCGTGGCTGGCCATTCGGCATAAGCCAGCCCGGTTTGAATGGAAATTTTTCTCGCGATTTCTTCCTCGTCCCAGTCCGTGGTGGTGCTGCCTTCCGCAACTTTTCCCCAGCGCGGGGTCATCCCCGCGGTGAAGAGCAACGACGACACCAGCTGCGTCTTTCCGGTGCCGCCGTGGCCTACAATGCCAACGTTTCGAATGTCCTTGGTGAGATAGCTCTTCATGCAGGCCTCCTCTTTCTGTGCTAAAGGGCAATCACGGCGAAGCCCGCACCCGTTTCTTGAGGCGGGCCTGCGCCTCGGCGACTTTACCTCTTAGGAGGAAGAGCGTTCCCTCGTTCGGCGAAACCGCGTTGCGGTTCTCTTTCCCTGGGTCTCCGAGCGGGCGGAGGCAAAGGATCAATCGAATATTCTTTGGGCCGCTCTTCTTGCCTCGCGGATGCTAGCACAGGGGTTGATTCGGGGCAACGCATGGGAGGACGAAAATGCGACAGCCTTCCGAACCCGCAAGACAAGAATAGAATGGAAAGTCGAACTAGCAGCAGAGAAAAATTGCCAGGACTAGTACTGGCTCGCGCGACAAAGGTTGCTGGCCCGAACTTGTTAGTCATTGACAGGGCTAGCTTTAGCCGCAGACAGGATTTTCCGTCGTCGGCCACTCACTTGCGAAGGACCACAAGGGCCTCTCCGCTGCAATTGGATAGACGACGCGGCGGAATTCCGGATTCAACGTCGAACATGCAACTACTAGGACCGCCGGAACGGCGCGCGAGAAGGAGAAATCAAGGAGGATGAAGATGGAGGATTACAGAGAAACAACCGAAAACGATCAGGACAGGTCGCCGACGGGAGTAAATCGCATTCTGATCGGAGCCGTCGTGGCGCTCATCGTGATTGCAGGAGTGGCTTTCGGCTACGGGTACCGGCAGCAAATCATGGTGAGTCATTTGAGCGCGCAGGAATCCGTGGCTACCGCGACCATCAGTGACCTGCAGGGGCAACTGGGCACTGTGACGACAAAGCTGAATGACATGGCTGCGGCGCAGCAAGCGGCGCAGCAGGCGGCTCAGCAGGCAGCAGAGCAAGCGGCAGCGCAGAAGAAAACCGCGGCCAAGCGCGGGTCACCCGCCGACAAGCGCTACAAGCAGTTGCAGGCGCAATTGGAGGAACAGCAAAAGCAGTTAAAGGACACGCAGGATCTGGTGGCCAAAAACAGAACCGATCTCGAGGGCAGTCTCAGTTCCACGAAAGACGAACTCAACGGCTCCATTGCCAAAACCCATGAGGAATTGGTGGTGCTGCAGAAGCGCGGCGAGCGGAACTATTTCGAGTTCGACCTGACCAAGTCCAAGCAGTTCCAGCGCTTCGGGCCGCTGACGCTGTCCCTGCGCCGGACCGATGCGAAGCACATGAATTATGACCTGTCCATGGTTATCGATGACAATCAACTTCGCAAGAATAGAGTGAATCTCTACGAGCCCATCTGGATTCATACCGAAAGCGAAGGGCAACCGGTCCAGGTGGTAGTGAACAAGATCAGCAAGAACTTCGTTCACGGGTACATCAGCGCGCCCAAGTACAAGCCGGCTGAACTGGCAAACACGAATGCACCGAACGTCACGCCAGCAGCAGCGCACCCTGAAACGCCGGATCAGACTCCACAGAGTCCCAAACAACCGGAACAGTAAAGAAGAGCCAATTTAAGAGGCAGGGCGTCCTTGGTGACGCCCTGCCGTTTTTTTTGTGCAGGTCCCAAGACACTTCGAAAGAAACAAATCGAATTCAAGAAGCTGGATCTAGCGTAGCCTTCAGCGACACTCTACTGGACTTGAGCACTTCGAGCGTGCGCTGCCAATCGGCCCGCCCAGGGAACTTCAGGACAATCGCATGGCTGCCTGCAGGGAGTCTAAGAGTCGCCGGGGTGTTGCCGTAGAATTTGTCGTCCACGAAAATCTCCGCCCCGTCGGGTTCCGAAGTGAGGGCGACTGTGCCAACACCATCGGGAGTTACGGGCGGGGAACTGCTCGAGGCCTCGACAGCGTCAGAAATTTCCTGCGTCGCGGCCTGGCTCGGCGCCGCGACAGCTCGTGGGCGGAACGCGGCGAGATCCGGATAGAACCGGTGGAGGACTTCCAGAACGTCCGTGGAACTGAGGGCGAATCCAATCCCCGTGACGTTTTTCTTGATCAGTTTTTGCGTGTTGATGCCAATCACCTCGCCGCGCGAGTTGAGCAGCGGGCCGCCGCTGTTGCCGGGATTGATCGGGGCGTCGGTTTGCACCCAGGTTCCGGGACCCGCGTTTGGAAATTTTCCAACGGCGCTGACGATGCCCTTCGTCACACTGAAGAGCATGGCATCGCCGGGGTTCCCGATGGCCAGCACGCTTTCCCCCTGCCGGACTCCATTTGCACTTGTCAAAGCGAGGTGTGGAAAATGGATTTTTTCGGCGGCGGCATCGATTTTGGCCAGCGCAATGTCCAGATCCGCGTCGACGTAGACGACTTTCGCATCCAGTTGCTGGCCCGTCGAAAGAACGGTGAGCAAAGATTCTTCGCCGCGGGCCACGTGCGCGTTGGTCACGATGACGCCGGTGCCGGTGACAAAGAATCCCGAGCCTGCTTTATCTAATCCTTTCAAATAGACCACCGCGGGCTTGGTTTGGCGGACCAATTCTTCGAGCGAAAGCTCCGGCGGAACGCCGGCATCCCCGCCAGGCGCGTTGGCAACGACGGCGCCCGTGAACGTCTCCGCAATGGACTCGAGTTCAACGTGAAAGTGATCCGATTTCAGCAGCCAGTACTCGCCATGGTTCCGCCCATTCAGCGAAATCCAGTTCATGGGGCCTTCCGTGAGCGTAAGTTCCTTGGTGACGTAGCCCGCCAGCCTGATGCGCGCAACCATTGGATGTTCGAGCCGCGTGCCAAACGACGTTCGTGTCTTGTGAAAGTAGCCGCCAGGATAATCTTTCTCGAAGGGTGTGGTGCCCAGGACAACGCCATCGATTTCGACCGTGGCCCCCGATGGATTGCTGGTGATTTGCAGCTTTTCCGCGAGCGCGCGAGAGGGGCAGGCGAATAGAAACAGAGCCGCACACAAAGTAAGTTCCGAGCGGGACACCATGAGGAAACCTCACCGGAGAATGAACCCACACGTAATATTATCAAAAACTAATAACTGAGGAAAGTGTCGATTTTTGCTCTTCTTCTGCTGAAAACTGACTTGTCAGGCGTGACTACCCGCGCACAGCCTTCTCGTAGCCTTTGCAGGAAAGAACAGGAAGGCGGGGGTATTTTGGGAAACGCGGGTCGTTGAAAGAGAGTTCACAGAGAACAAAGATCGAGCCTCGGGGAGATTCGATGCTGCGGCTATGGGCACACGTGGCGCAAAGGTTTGCGTCCTGCTCTTGTTTCGCAGGAGGAGCTGCATCCTTCATGTAAACAGATTAGCCCAGCGGGTTCGTAAAGCGCCAAGCCTACAATTCGGCCTACGGGAGGACCGTGACTTACACGAAGCGATGTCGGGCAAGAACGAGCACGGAATTGCTGTTGCGTTGCTAGACTTTCCTTGGCGATTCATGATGACCCTCTTCCTCAGTCAGGCTCGCTCGCGCTGGACGATGACGCAGTTGATCCTGCTCGGATTTTTGCTTGTGCTGGACGCCCGATCGCAAGAAGCACAAGAAAAACAGAGCCAACCCATCGAGCAGAACAAACCTCGAAATTCCCAACAAGAGCGGGAGCAGGATTCCGCAGAGATTACCGCCGTTCCAAACCGGCCGACGTTCGCGTCCACCGCGGAAATGGTTCAGCTCGGCGTCTTCGAAATCGAGTACGGCTTGGAGGCCGCCGACGGCCATCAGAACATCAACGGCCTCTTGAAGTGGGGCGCTGTCAAAAACCTCGAGCTATGGTTTCTCAACAACCCTGTCGAGCGGGACGCTGGCGTCTCGGGGTTGGGAGATTCTGGAGCGGGTTTTAAGTACAAACTATTCCCGCAAAAGAAAGCGCGGCTGACCCTCTCGATTCTCTATGTTGCGACGCTTCCGACAGCGAAACCGCAATTAGGTGCCGGGGCGATGCAGCATCTGGCGCAGGTCTTGGTCAGCAAGGATTTTGGCAAGCATCACTTTGATGCCAATGAAGGTGTGCAGTTCGTCGGCAGGCCTGGCGCGGGCGGATTTGACCGCAGGTATTTCACCGCGCTTTCGTACTCTCATCCCCTCACTGCAAAATGGGCGTACACCGCCGAAATTGCGGGATTCAGCCGCGCAAACGCGTCGACGCCGGCAACCATGACCCTGCTCGGCGCTCCGACCTACAACCTATCTTCCCGTTTGGTTTTTGACGGCGGCGCATACGTCGCGGTCTACGGAAATCTGCCGCGCGTCACGTTTTTTCTCGGACTAACATATTCCATTACCGACCTCTACCACCTGCACTCGGCTCACCGCAGCCAGAAGGATTGAGTTCCAGGAAATCGTGGCCTTTCGGAAGAGCTATTTTAGTTGCCGCGGATTGTTCGGCGCTGGAACCGCCGGGGCCTCGGGTGAAGCGGGCTTGCCGAAGTGTGATTCGTTCATTTTCGGATCAATCTCAATTTTTTCGATGGTGAGTGTTTGTTGGAAGTCGGTACCGGGGCTGCCCTGGTCGATCTTAAACGGGTATTTCAATCCTTCGATCTCGCGGTAATCGGAAAGGGCGCATTCCCAGGGTAGCTCCCTGTCCCCAATCTTGCGAATTCCTTCCCATTTTGCGGTGAGGAACGTGGACGCGTCAATCAGATAAGAGCGCACATCTCCATTCTTACTCGTTAACTTCAGGCGATAAACCGGCTTGCTGTCGAGATCTTCTTTCC
>Ga0209160_1003197_pt1 | contig 13450 bp, 14 predicted proteins | sample GraSoiAngelo_153_FD_186167 | JGI IMG/M metagenome (GOLD analysis project Ga0209160, IMG submission 186167) | Grasslands soil microbial communities from the Angelo Coastal Reserve, California, USA - 14_1009_12_40cm (SPAdes) (version 2) | ecosystem: Environmental > Terrestrial > Soil > Grasslands ...
GGATGTTGACTGGGAGCATTGTCGAGCCCCTCAACTCCTCGGGTTTCACTTGTTCTCCGTTGACGGAGACTTCGAATGGTCCGTATCCTTGGAGGGCCAGAACATTGGCCCTGGCTAATAGAGCCCTCCGGACGTCTACTGGATCCGGTTTCTTGGTGAGTGAGCGTATCCGAATTCTCAAACCATCGTGATCTAGAGGCGCTTGAATGAGTCGTAGGGGTCTCCAAGTCGATTGGTCTGTCGCGTCCCAGTGTTTGTCGATGAGGTTCTCGGTAAGCGTAATCGTGCGATCGAACCGACCCCTGTGGACTTGCAGCTCCAAATCCTTACCCACCGTAAGCCAGGCAAGACTCCCCATGCCGTACGATTCTCGTATCGGACGCTTGTACTTGGGCGAGAAACCCTCGTCAGTTAACTTTCCCTTTGTGAGGAATTCTCGCAGTCCAGTGAGGTCCATGCCGTTCCCCCATTCCTCATACTCGATGGTAGACCCATTCTCGGGAATCCTGATTTCGACTTTGGTCGCTTCGCCCCACATCCAGGAATTGACTACGAGTTCTACGAAGAATTGCGCCGCGTCGGTGTACTGGCGCCCCAGGGTCTTGATGATGCTCTTGTGAGTGGAGACCCGAAGCTCATCATCCACCATAGAATGGACCGTTCTAGCGGGATGAGCGCGTCTCCTAGTGGCCAACGCTGGAATCTCTTGTCGCATGGACTCTCGGCCGGATAATGGAGTGATGTAACCCCTCTCAACAAAGCATGGGAATCAATAGAACCTGAGTGGCTTAGCGTCAAGACTCTGTTACGATGCTTTAGAGTCGTGGCCTCGACTCAAACCCACAAATCATCGCATTCTATTTTGACACCAGCCTGAGTAACAAGCTCGCTCATCTCTTTGTACAGTCTCTCCGAGGAAGCGACAACTTCTTCCCGAGTAGTCGGGACGAACCCTGACATCTTCTCGACAAGCTCCTTGAAATCCTTAGGTTTAGTTCGTAAATCGAAGACGATCTTCCAGAGCCAGCTGGTCGTCGTTACATATCTTCGATTCAAGAGAAGGACTATTCTTGCAGCATCCTCCGCGAGCACGCGCCCTCTCGACAATATCCCGACCGTGTCCTTCGTCAGCATCGCATTCCTCATAACCGCCATAGACTCAGTCATCATCAGGAACGACTTTCGAATCGCTTCAACAGTAGGCGCCTTGTCGTTCCTATCAACCGCTTCATCGAGCTTTCTGAACCATCCATCTCGCTCGTAAAGCGCAATTCTGTTTCGGTACTGGTCAGCCTCCCAAGGCCAGTTGTCGGTAAGCCGCTCTGCGGCAGCTAGCGTGTCCGAAGATTTGAGGTATTCAATCTGTATGATAAGTCCTTGGTGAAGATAGTATTTCATCGAAATCTCAGCTTGATCACGAACTACAACGATCAGTTCCAAGTCGGAAAAGGGACGGTCAAGTTTCTTTGATGTTGAGCCGCAGACATAACTAGCCAAAATATCGCTCCCATATTTTTCGACAATGCGGTCTGAAATTTGGTGCGCGATCCTCAACCGACCTTCGTGAGTAAACTCTTGTAGTTTAGGAACCAACACGGATCAATTCTTCCTGCCAGATGTCCGTTTAGCGTGCTTTCATAAGTACGGTTCTTCCTTACGCTGACCTATTCTATGCAAGGGAGACTATAATGGAGACTGAGACTGTTCATCGCAAAGCCTCAGCGCATGTGACGCGCAGAAACAAGCTGAACGAGCTTTCTGGAAAGGACTGGATCAAGTTCACAAAGTCATGGTTCGTCCATAGGCCTGAGCCTAGGGGAGACCGGAAGATTCGACATCCCGCCTCCTTTCCGGAATCCCTAATCAGGGAATTTGTTTCTTTCTTCACCAGGAAGGGCGAGGTAGTAATCGATCCCTTTGTCGGAACTGGAAGCACTTTGGTAGCAGCATTAGAAACGGGCCGCTCAGGAATAGGATTTGAGATTGTCAATAAGTACGCCGACATATCGAAGGAGCGAGTCGGAGACGCGCTAGCTCAGAGAAGGGCACGCAACGAAGCGACAGAAAGTAAATCGTCTTGGGCCAAGATCATTACGGCTGATTCAGCAAGACTATCGAAGATTTGGAGAGAGAACGGTTTCCCTCCTGCCGATTATTGCATCACCTCGCCGCCCTACTGGAACCAGCTGAAGAAGAGTCACATGCGACAGAAGGGTCGCGCGGAAAAAGGACTGGACACGATTTACAGTGATAATCCTGATGAGATCGGTAACATCGGAGATTATCAGGATTTCCTGCGTGCGCTGAAACGTGGCTTTGATGAGGTCTACAAGGTGATGAAACCGAAAGGCTACCTCACGATCATTACGAACAATGTTTTCAGTGATGGAAGAATGTTCCCGCTTGCTTTCGACACGGTCTCAACGCTCTCCCAGGCGCCCTTCGCTTGGACTCCGAAAGATGAGAAGATTTGGTGTCAAGACGACAAGAGACTCCTCCCGTTGGGAGTCTTCAACGCCTGGGTGGGGAATAGACATCATCAGTACTGCTTGATTTTCAGGAAGGAACGATAGTCCTGACGAATAACCTAGCATGAATATGCTAAAGAAGGGGTAAATAGCCGCGGAAATTAATACAAACTTGTCATGACTCCCGGTAGCTATGTGGTCGAAGTCATCGTCGAGAACAAGCCGCTAGCCCGAGACCCTGAAGGGGAGACGATACATCAGAATCTCATTCTGAAAGGCGGCTACAACCAAGTAACCGGCGTCCGCGCAGGCAAACTCCTACGGATGAACGTCGAAGCCAACAGCCCGGAAGACGCACGTGCGATTGTCCGCAAGCTTTCCGATGACCTGCGAATCTACAACCCAGCAGCCCACACAATCCAAGTCAGAGTAGTCGGATAACCCAGTAATGGTAAAGGTCGCAGTAATCCAATACCCGGGAAGCAACTGCGACCTAGACGCCCTAGAAATTCTCCGGGGCGTAGTCAAGGCAAAGACAGATCTTGTCTGGCACAAAGATCTGGTGCATAACGATTATGATGCGTACGTCCTTCCCGGCGGATTCAGCTACGGCGACTATCTCCGAGCAGGCGCGATCGCAGCTACTAGTCCCAGCCTCAGAATTGTCAAGGAGGCGGCTGAGGGCGGCAAGCCAGTTCTGGGCATATGTAATGGATTCCAAATATTAGTAGAGGCTGGACTCCTACCAGGAGCAGTATTGCGAAACAGCACGCTTCGGTTCGTCTGCACATGGACTAGGTTAAAGGTCGAAACCACTCGAACGCCCTTCACAAATGGAGCGGAGAAGGGACAGGTGCTGGAAATTCCAGTAGCACACAATGAGGGACGCTATTATCTTGACAGAGACCAAATCCCGGATCTAGAGAGAAACCAGCAGATAGTATTCAGATATGTGAATGAACAGAAAGAAGCCACGGAAGACGCTAATCCTAACGGATCAATCGACAACATCGCAGGCATATGTAATCAGAAAGGTAACGTCATGGGGCTGATGCCGCATCCCGAAAGAGCCTCACTACCAGAAATGTCAGCTGACAACCAAAATGGTGGTCGAGTCATCTTTGACTCTATGATGAGAACGCTACGCGGACCTGGAGCTTAGGATGAACCTTCACAGTTCACGGTTTAACGCTTCGTCAGAGGAGAACGTAGCTCCCTCGACTGGATCAAATGCCGGTTCTCCTCCCCCATCAGTGTTTGGGATCATCGTCGTAGGACTGCTAACTGGATTAGTCGTTGGCCTTCTGACTGGTCCAAACTTCACTCTGCAGGGCTTCTTTCTCGGTTTCGCCGGAGGAGCGCTAATAACTGCGGGTCTCTACTTTTACACGTCTCAGAGGAGTCAAGCAGCGAGATGAACGAACCGGCCCGCTCTTGGCGTAGAATCGCGCTTGGCGCCTTCGCAGTAATCATGGGATGCGTGTCGTTGGTTGGATTATCAAGCACCAGCTACTACTATGGTCTAGGCATATTCGGCGGAGCTTACGGCGCTGTCATGATAGCGCTCGGTGTAGCTCTAATCGCAAAGAAGGAGGCTGTTACCGGATGAGTAGCTCGACAAGCGATAATCGAAGGTCAAGTCCTATTCCCCGCGCGATCCTGGCCGGTCTGATTGCCGGAATCGCCGCGGGATTCGTCAGCTACTATGCGATAAACAGTATTTTGGGGCTGATAATCGGGTTCATCGCAGGGGCGATAGTTGGCTCACGAACCGTTCTCCTGATGCACAAAGCAAGAGAACAGGACCAATGACGACGGTTCAGATTCAGAAACCGAACTTGACCAATGAAGAGATTCGCTACGCGGTCAAGAAGCTCGGCCGCGAGCCCAACGAGGTGGAATGGGCGATGCTTGAGGCACAGTGGAGCGAACACTGCAGCTACAAGTCGAGCAAGCCACTTCTGAGGCTTCTGCCTAGCAAGGGTCCTCGAGTAATAGTTGGACCCGGGTCTGACGCTGGGGTCATTGATGTTGGAAATGGCTGGGTCGTTACGCTTCACATTGAGTCCCACAATCATCCGAGCGCCATCGATCCTTACGGTGGTGCGGCCACCGGTGTCGGAGGTGTCGTCCGGGACATTCTCTCACTGGGGACACGTCCGATTGCGCTTCTTGACCCCCTTCGATTTGGATCCTTGGCCAGTAGCCATAGTCGCTGGCTCTTCGACAACGTGGTCCGCGGAATAGGCTCGTACGGAAACTGCATCGGAGTGCCGACGGTCGGAGGCGAAGTAGAGTTTGACGCATCCTTCGAACGAAACTGTCTCGTAGATGTTGTATGTCTCGGCCTCGGCCTAAAGGACAAGCTCGTTCTCGGCGGGCCTATCCGTCCGGGAGACCTAGTGTATGTCGTAGGAGGAAGCACTGGACGCGACGGGATTCAAGGTGCCAGTTTCGCTAGCAGAACTCTAACAGAAAGATCGGATAGCGAGAGATCGGCTGTCCAGGTTCCTGACCCGTTCACAAAGAAACTGATCATCGAAGCAGTCCTAGAAGCCGTCGATGCGGGTATTGTTCAGGGAATGAAAGACCTCGGCGGTGGAGGCCTGGCTTGTGGACTCTCAGAGGTGGCCTCGAAAGCTGGGATGGGCATGGAGATCAACCTCGACGATGTTCGGACCCGCGAGCCCGGCATGCGCCCTGCCGAGATCATGATCAGTGAGTCCCAGGAACGCATGATAGTTGTTGTTAATCCGAAGAATGAAAAGAAGCTCACCCGGATCCTGGACAAATGGGAACTAGGCCACTCACGCATAGGCCATCTTACGAATGACGGAATACTCCGCATCATGCATCAGAACCGCGTGGTCGCTGAGGCCCCTGCCAAGTTCGTCGCAGACGCACCTTTGTCTCCGCGGTCCAGCAGAAAGCCCTCCTACATTGACGAATTAGCCGACGCTCCTGAACCTCCGATTCCGGAGGACCTCAACGCGACTCTGTTAGCGCTCCTTGGGAGCTCGAACATTTGCAGTCGAGCATGGATCTACCGCCAGTACGATTTCGAAGTAGGACTACGAACAATCATCAGACCGGGACAAGCAGACAGCGCCATCCTAAGACTCCCCAACAGCCGAACACTGGCAATTACAACCGATGGAAACAGCAAACAAGCCTACCTGGCCCCATACTGGGGAACCCTTGGGATTCTCAGCGAGGCTTTCTCCAATCTCGTCGCCACAGGGGCCGCGCCAATCGCCGTTGTCGACCACCTTCAATACGGAAACCCCGGCAACCCCGAGGTCTTCTGGACCTTCAAAGAAGCGATACGAGCTATACGAGACTATCTCAAGGCTACACGGGTCCCGTGTATTGGAGGAAAGGTCAGTTTCTACAACGAAGACGCGGCGACAAAAACAGCCATCAAGCCTTCACCTGTAATCGCCGCGCTAGGACTCCGGAACCCCGGAACGCCGAAGGTTGGGTCCGCTCTCGCTAAGGAAGAAGATGATCTACTGATCGTTGGAACAACCTTCCCAGAACTCGGGGGAAGTGAGTACTACGAGAGCGTTCAGGGACTAGTAGGTGGACGGGTTCCGAAGGTCAATCTGAAAACTGAAAGACAACTCCTACGAACCATCACAAAGATTATCGAAACCGGGTTGGTCGAAGCCGCTCACGACATATCCAAAGGGGGACTGGCTGTAAGCCTGGCTGAAATGGCCATCCAAGGCCAAACAGGATTCACAGTACATCTAGACAAGGCCCCAACCAAGACAACAAACATAGCCCAGCTACTGTTTTCAGAATCGAAGCCCAGATTCGTCTTGGAGTCACGGCCGAAAAACACGCCCCGCATAATGCAGAGACTCAGAGCGGCGAGGATTAAGGCGGCGAAGATAGGTAGAGTTCAAGGCAATAAAATCCAACTCGAGTCCCACGAAGACACTCTCATCACAATCCCACTGTCAGTAGCGGCTGACGCCTGGTCAAGGACTCTATCCAAGACGATGGACTCTCCTACGTGAATATCGGAAGCCGATCGAACCGAAGGAAAACGCGGGCCAAAATCAGAAGACTTTCCGAGATAAAACGAGGTGCCGAGATTTTCCGAAAAATGGGCTGCTGAACCCCATTTAGATGATCGTGTCAAGAAAGACCTATACACGGCCTGAAATTGATACAGGATTGTAATTGAACCTGAGGGGCTTCAATACCGATCCCATTGTCCAAGCGAAGGATCGTATCCTCGCTCGCCCGGAACGAATCCAGACTCCACAAATCGATATCGAGGGTGGAAGCCGCTCAGTGAGGGAACATTGCGGAGTCATTGGAATCTATTCGTTAAAGAATGAACCCGTCGCCGAGCGTATCGTCAAAGGACTAGCGGCTCTTCAACACAGAGGCCAAGAATCCTGGGGCCTCGCCACGCCTAACGAGCCCATCATCAAAGGCCTCGGACTGATCGGTGTAGGAGCCGCAGCCAACGCCCGTAAAATACTCCGTTTGGAGAGTAACCGAGGCATCGGCCATATTCGGTATTCCACTCGGGGACGAACAAACCTAGAGAACGCTCATCCGTTAGATATTCATGGAGAGTTTGCTATCGCCCAGAACGGAACCATTGCCAACACGGAGGACCTGGAGCCTCTGGTCAAAGGCGAATTCCCGATTATAGACTCAAACTCGGACACGAAACTGGCAGGATACCGACTACTCCAGCACTATCGTCGAGAACATGATTGGACACGAGCCTTCACTCGGCTCGCGAAAGAGATCAGCGGGTCCTACAGCTTCGTCATTGTCACACACGAGGGCGAGGTGCTCGCCGCCAGGGACGAGTCAGGCTTTCGACCACTATGCCTAGGCTGGGACGAAGAGACTCGGACGAACATTGTGGCCTCAGAGAGCTGTGCCCTGACGGCTCTGCATGCCGAACTTGTCCGGGACGTTCAGCCAGGAGAGCTGGTCCGTTTCAACCAGGACGGTGTAACGGTCACAAAGTTTGCAGAATCTCCTCACCATCACTGCGCGTTTGAATACACATACTTCGCCCATCCGAGTAGCAAGATCGAAGACCACTACGTCTACGAAGCACGACGACAACTAGGGAGAGTCCTTGCTCGGAAGTATCCGTTCAAGGCAGACGTGGTGATACCAGTCCCTGATTCCGCTCGACCGGCAGCTCTTGGATACTCGGAAGAGAGCGGGATACCTATGGAAGAGGGCTTGATGAAAGACCGGTATCGGAGGAAGGGAAGTCTCAGGAGCTTCATCGAACCTACTGATGAGAGTCGGGAAGAGATCGTCAGGGAGATCATAACCATTAGACCCGTAGTCGACGGGAAGAACGTCATCGTGGTCGACGACAGCATAGTGCGAGGGACAAGTAGCAAGAACATCGTACGAGCGCTACGCGACGCAGGCGCCAAGAAGGTCTACATGGTTGTGACATATCCACCTATCCGCCACCCATGTTACATGGGCATCGACTTTCCAACACACGGCGAATTACTGGCGACCAAGGTTGATGGCGACGTATTGTCGATTCCAGAATTGAACACGAAGGTTGGGAACGAGATCGGCGTCGATGGTCTCGGCTACAATGATATCGAAGGACTGAGCAAGGGAATCGGGCTCAAGCAGGGCGAAATGTGCTTCGCCTGTGTGACAGGTGAGTATCTTGGATTGAAAAAGAACCCTATGCTTCGGACCCGAGAAGAAATGAAGGCCTGACACTCGATCCGATTTGTAGCCGTATGAAGATCCTCATCGTCGGAAGCGGCGGCCGCGAGCATGCTCTTACTTGGGTGCTCTCGAAGGATCGGGACGTAAAGGAGGTTTACGCGGCCCCAGGCAATCCAGGCATCGCCGAAATCGCCACATGCGTCCCAATTAACTCGACCAATATTGATGAGCTCGCCTCGTTCGCGACCACACACGCAATCGACCTAACTGTCGTCGGACCCGAGGCTCCGTTGGGCGAGGGAATAGTCGATACGTTCAGAAAAAAGAACCTCCCGATCTTTGGGCCTGACAAGCTTGCGGCTCGAATTGAAACCTCAAAGAGCTTCGCCAAAGACCTCTGCACCAGATACGCCCTACCAACACCGCACTGGGAGACTTTCATAGACAAGAACAAAGCGAACAGAGCCCTCGACGATCTCGGGCCTCCGTGGGTGATCAAAGCAGACGGACTTGCAGCGGGCAAAGGAACGACTGTCACAAGAGATAGGCGCGAGGCTGAAGCCGCGATTCAACGGGAACTGGTACGAGAGCCCAAGCGAATCGTGATGGAGGAATTCATCGACGGATGGGAGGCCAGCTTCACCGCAACCATTTCCGCAGATCGGGTCCAATGGTTAGCACCCGTCTTCCAGGACTACAAGCCAGCCTTCAACGGCGACTCTGGACCAAACACCGGAGGCATGGGCGTCTATACTCCAGTCCCCTCAGTGACCCAGTCGCTCGTCGAGAGGGTCAGGAAGAAGATTCTGGACCCCGCGGTCGCGGCACTGGCGAAGGAAGGTGCCCCTTTCCAAGGAGTTCTATACCTGAATGTCATCGTCAAGCACGGGACCCAAGACCCGTATGTGTTAGAGTTCAATGCGCGCTTCGGAGATCCTGAAGCTCAGGGAATAATGCCACTGGTCCAAGGCGGACTATTCGCACAACTGAGTGCTGTTGCAGCCAATTCGGACAGCCCACCGTTGCCGGAATCTTCCAAGTCCGCGTCCGTAGTAGTTGTCCTCGCGTCCAAAGGATACCCGGAAAATCCCTCAGCCGGAGAGCTGATCACGCTTCGCCCGTTAGCCAACAACAACATTGTCGTGTTCCATGCAGGAACTGCCAGAAACCCAAACGGGCAACTTGTAACTGCGGGCGGACGGGTCCTCAACGTGACCGCAACGGGACCCAGCGTCGAGTCAGTCCGGAAGGACGCCTATTCTGTCATCGGCAAGTCGGTCCACTTTCCAGGAATGCACTACCGATCTGATATCGGAAGCAGCCAGTTGCGTCGCAGACAACTCGAACCAATCAAAACGTGAGACAGAATGCAAGACTGCATCTTCTGTAAGATCGTAAGTAAAGAACTGCCCTCCTATCTGATCTTTGAGGACGAGAATTTCATCGCCTTCCTCGACATTCGACCACTAAACCCGGGACACACTTTGGTCTCCCCGAAGAAGCATCATCGCTGGGTCTGGGATGTCCCGGAAGCTGGAAGGTACTTTGAGACAGTTCGCATCATCGCGAAGATTCTTCAGAAGTCGATGAACACGGAGTGGGTGGTCGCCGATATTGGAGGAATGGGCGTGCCACATGCGCACGTCCATGTGATCCCGAGATTTTCAGGAGATGGTCATGGAGAATTCGCGAACGCACAGAACGTCAAAGACATACCTCCGGAAGAGATGAAGAGAATTGCGGAAAAAATCAGAAACTGCTTCCATGGACCGAAAGCCGAGTAAAATGGAATGGAGTGCTGACTCTCGACCCTCCGACTCGACAGTCTCCCACCAGACATCAAGCATCTTGTCGAGGGTTACCGAGAGGGGCTGCTGACGAGTCTTGGTAGCAACCTCGCGGGTGCTTACCTGCACGGGTCCATAGCATTTCCGGAATTCGAACCTATGGCTGGAGACATAGACTTCTACGTTGTAACTCGTCGATCTCTCAATGCGAGAGAGATCAAGGGCTTAGATCGTCTACATCGGGCTTTGGCCGCCAAGTTCGAGTTCGGAAGTAAGCTGGACGGATTCTACATTCCATACGCCACGGCACGAAAGCAGGAGAGTCCGAAAAAGCTTGTCTACGGAGCCCACGGCAGAATGCATCGCGGAGGCTCCGACGATGCGTGGGCCATCCACCGAGAACATTTCGCTCGCTCGGTATACATTCGACTCTACGGGCCTAGGGCTAGCCGAATCTTCTTACGAGCAAGCTGGCCAGAAATCAGAAGCGCACTTTATCGACAACTCATCTACGCGAGGAAGATCATTGACAGTGATCCCTGGTGGTCAGTCCTCAGTCTCTGTAGGCTCGTCTACGATTTCAAGATAGGAGGTATCGTTGTGTCGAAGTTGGGCGCGGCTAGGTGGGCTTTGAAGAGACTCCCATCGCGCTGGAAACGGGTTATCGAGTCAGCCATCATGACGTACAAGGGAATCGGAGATAGGAAAGACCGCACGATACTCGAGAGAGATGCGCGGAAGTTTCTTGGCTTCGCGTCTATCCGAGTGATTGCTTTCGACATCGCACTAGATTCTCGTCGACAAAAGACCGCATATCTTAGAAAGAGCCGGACAGGAGCCGGGAGATAGTCTTGGTTCCTATTGGTGTCCTAGTTTCGGGACGCGGTTCCAATCTAGAATCGATCTTGGACGCCGTTGATGGAAAGTACATCACGAAGGGTCGGGTGAGTGTCGTCGTCAGTAACAAGCCAAGCGTCGGAGCGCTTGAGATAGCCAGGAAACACGACGTGCCGACGGTTGTCCTTGACGATAAGAGACTGCCAAAGATGGACCCTGAGTACGACCGGAAGACTATCGCGGCTTTGGAAGCTCGCGGTGTTACTCCCAAAGACGGTCTCGTCGCTCTTGCAGGCTACTTTCGAATCCTCAGCCCACAATTCGTCGACCACTATCATAACCGAATCATGAATGTGCACCCAGCGCTGCTTCCCGGGTTCCCCGGCCTCGAAGCGCAGAAACGCGCGTTGGAGCATGGAGTGAAGGTCTCAGGAGCCACTGTCCATTTCGTCGCAAAGGAGGTGGATGCGGGGCCAATAATCCTCCAAGCCCACGTCCCAGTCCGAGATGATGATACAGTTGAGACTCTATCAGAAAGAATCCTGCGACAGGAGCATCGGATCTACCCGGAAGCGATCCGGCTCTTCACTGAACATCAGTTGAGGATCGAAGGGAGAAGAGTCGTACTCAAAACTTGACTGCAGTAATTCTAGACGGTAGACTGGTTGCCTCTGAGCTCAAGAAACAGGTCGCACTCCAAGTCGGACAGTTGTCGAAGCGGGGAATCAAGCCGTTCCTCGCAACCATTCAGGTCGGCGACGACCCTGCCAGCTCTAGCTATCTGCGAGGGAAACACAAGGCCGCCGAAGAAGTTGGAATCCAATCCGAGAACCATCATCTGCCCGCCAACACTCCTCAAGACAAGCTTGAAGCTCTGCTCGGCCAGCTGAACACCAGTCCCAGAGTCCACGGAATCCTTGTCCAGCTTCCACTACCAAGCGGCTTCGACGAGGAGAGAATAATTGAGAGAACAATCCCCTACAAGGACGTGGACGGACTCCACCCGATAAACCAGGGAAAGTTGGCAGCTGGCAAGGAAGAACTCGCGCCTTGCACTCCTAAAGGAATCATCAAACTATTGTCTCATTACAAGGTGCCTATTGCCGGGCGGCGAGCAGTCATCATCAATCGAACAACACTGGTTGGCAGGCCCCTCGCGAACCTGTTTCTCAACAGGGACGCGACGATAACGATATGCCACTCGAAAACCCCAAATCTCGCTCAGATAACAAAGACAGCTGACATCCTTGTCAGCGCTGTCGGACGAGAGAACTTCCAGATCAAACCAGAGCACGTTAAGCCCAAAGCGGCTATTGTAGACGTGGGTCTGACGCGAGTCGAAGGGAAACTCCGCGGAGATGTGGATTTTGAAGCTGCCAGCAAACTAGCGGGGTTCATTACCCCCGTCCCTGGAGGAGTAGGGCCCATGACAGTCGCATGCTTGCTAGAGAACACAGTCCAAGCAGCCACCCTCCAGACAAAGGGCGGATAGGAGACAACAATCATTGTCGGATATGACAATGAGATCCATAGGATCGGACGAACATGATGTTCTTCTCAATATTCTCGGCGAATCTCTCGGCCAATTTCTAGACCGACCCGGAACAAAGAACCTCATCTCTTCTGACGCGTTCGATCCGGATGGCTGTTTTCTCGCCAGAGAGAAGGGCTCAGATGTTGGATGTGTAGCTGTTACAAGTCTACCCCGGAAAAACTGGCTCGTCATCAGATATCTCGCTGCGAAACATGCGATGTCGAGAATTGACGTGGTAGAGAAGCTGCTCGGCAGAGCCCTCGAACATGTAGAGTCGAGACGGGCCGAGTTCTTGAGAGCCACGACGCCGGCGATTCAACCCTATGTTGATGTTTACAAGGGCTTCGGGTTCAAGCCTTTGCGGAGGGACTTTCGGATTACATGGGACCTGAGGGACGCTTCACACTCGCTGAGTAAACGTGTCGAGATTAACGAAGTGGCTGAAAAGACGGCTGGAGAAATTGAGGAGAGATTTGTTGAGTCTATCCGTCCCTACTGGGACTGGCGAACCGAGGAACAGGGAGGCGAGGAAGCTGTCGCTCACAATTTCAGAGATGGTCTGAAGAGAGGAGAGCGATGGCTATCCGGTCATGTTGGGGAGGAGCTGGTCGGATTTACAGGTCTCATACCTGACTATTACAAGACAGGGGATGCGCGTTTTCGAGGAACATACGTGCTTCCTGAATATCGGGGAAAAGGTTACGGTCGAATACTCATGAACGAAGTCTCAAACTGGGCGAAGACGCTGGGTCAGCAAAAGATGACCGTGTACACCTTCTCATACTTGGACAGTCTTGCACCGGGAGCCTTGTTGTACATCAAGTCCGGCGGTATGATCGATAGCGAGTATCTTCAGATGCAACGGGCATGATCATACGCGAGACTATTTCTGTTTTGTAGGTTTGCTGTTCAGAGAACTGGTGTGATGGTTTGACCGAGGCTCAGATCGCTGTCGAAAAAGAGAATCTCAGACGGTACATGCTTCGTTTGAGAGATCGCCAGTCAATCGGAGAGATTGAGCAGAAGAGCCAAGACATTATCGATCAAGTATTGCATCTCCACGAATTTGTCCGGGCCAGAGGAATAGCCTGCTATGTGAGCAAGGACAGCGAGGTCAACACTAGACCCTTGATCCGAGC
>Ga0209160_1003204_pt1 | contig 13429 bp, 13 predicted proteins | sample GraSoiAngelo_153_FD_186167 | JGI IMG/M metagenome (GOLD analysis project Ga0209160, IMG submission 186167) | Grasslands soil microbial communities from the Angelo Coastal Reserve, California, USA - 14_1009_12_40cm (SPAdes) (version 2) | ecosystem: Environmental > Terrestrial > Soil > Grasslands ...
CTCGATGCCGCAGCGGGCTGCAAGCTCCAGCCGGTAGTCGCTGGTGTCCGTGATCATCACCGCCGCCGCGCCGAGGCCGCGCGCCGCCTGTGCCACGAGGTTGCCGATGGGTCCGGCCCCGAGCACCAGCACCTTCTTCCCGGCCGCGCCGCCGACGCGCTCGATCGCATGGACTCCTACCGCCAGCGGCTCCACCATCGCGCCCTGCTCGAGGCTCATGCTCTTCGGCAGGCGCAACACCTTGGAGGAGTCGACCGCGAAGAGCTCGGAAGCGGCGCCGGTGGTCTGGAACCCCATCACTTTCAGCTTGTCGCAGATGTGGTAGGCGCCGTGCCTGCAGGGATAACAGACGCCGCAGGTTACCTGCGGCTGGAAGGTGACGGGATCGCCGGGGCTCAGCCCCCGCACAGCGGAACCGGTACGCTCGACGACGCCGGAGGCCTCGTGGCCCTGCACCACCGGATACGGCGTCAGCGGGTGCTTGCCATGGAACACGTGGATGTCCGACCCGCACACGCCGATGCGCTTCACCCGGACCAGCACCTGCTCCGGCGCCACCTCGGGCGGCGGGACGTCCCGGAGCTCGATCCGTCCCGGCGCGGTCATGATGGCCTGCTTCATGGGGCTCTATTATCAAGCCGCCCGCGTTTTGGCCATGGTCTCCATCGCCGTGTGCGCGAAGAGCTCGGGACGGCGCTGCTTGACCTCGTCGGGCATGCCGGTGTCGATGATCCGGCCGTCCTCCATCACGATCACGGTGTCGAATCGTTTCAATAGGTGTAGCCGGTGCACCGAGGAGACGATGCAGGCGCCGCCGAAAGCGGACATCACCCGATCGTAGATCTCGCCCTCGGTGGACGCGTCGACGCTGCTGGTCGCTTCGTCCAGCAGGACCAGGCCCACGTCCTTCGCCGCGAGCAACCCGCGGGCCAGAGCGAGCCGCTGCTTCTGTCCTCCCGACAGATTGAGGCCGCGCTCGGAGATGACGGTATCGAATCCCTGCGGCAGCTGCGCGATCACCGAGGTGAAGCCGGCCAGCTCGCAAGCGCGCTCGATCTCGTTCTGCGCGTACGGCAGCCCCATGGTCACGTTCTCGCGGACGCTGGACTCGAACACGGCAGGATCCTGCGGCAGGAGCAGCGAGGTCGCGCCCAGGTGCTTCAGGTGAGGATGAGGCGTTCCGTCCACCGTGATCGACACGGCCTCCGCGTCGACCAGCCCGCCGAGGACGCGAAGCAGCGAGGTCTTTCCCGCGCCGCTCTCGCCGATCAGCGCGATCCGCCGTCCGCGGCGGAGCTCGATCGAGACGTCGTCGAGCGCTGGTCGCCCCTCGCCAGCTCCCGGGTGAACGAAGCGAACGCCCTCGACGTGGATCTCGCGCCAGCCTTCCGGAACGGCCGAGGTATCGACCCGGCGCTCGGGGCTGGTGAGGATCGGCTCGACGTCGGCCACTTCGGTCTTCTGTCGCACGAGGTCGTTCCAGTGCATCGCCATGGCCGCGACCACGGTCCCGACCTGCTGCGAGTACTGGTGCACGACCACCGCCGTGCCGACGCTGATCGTGCCCCGCTGGCGAAACTCGAGCCAGGCGTAGAGAGCGACCAGCCCGGTGCGCATCCCGCCGTTGAGCAGGTCGATGCCGCCCCACTTCACTTCGTTGAAGACGATGTTCCGGCGCAGCGGAGCGAAGACCGCGAGGAGCCGCGACCTGAGCATCCTGCGCATCGGCTCTTGCACTCGCAGCGTGAGCACGGTGCCGATGTTTCCCAGGCAGTCGACGAGGGCGGAGTTGTACCGGCGCTCGGCGCGGTTCTCTTCGCGGACGAGCAGCACCATGAAAGCGTCGATCCGCACGACGAAGTAGCCGATGGCCGCGTAACCGGCCATCGCCGCCGTGCCCGTCGCGCGGGAAATCAGGAAAAGGGCTGCGATGGGGCCGACGACGCTCACCGTGTTCTGCAAGTAGATGAACTGCGACTGGGCGAACGAAGCCAGGGAGGTCGTCGCCCTCGTCATCCGGTGCAGCGTGTCTCCGGAATGATGCTGCTCGTGCCAGCGCACGGGCAGAGCAAGCGCCTTCGCGTGCAGCACGTCGGCGAAGCGCTCGCGGACCACCAGGGCCGTGAAGCGCTCCAGGATGCGGGCGGGACCATGCATGGTCCAGGCGACGCCGACGGCAGCGAGCATCAGGAGCAGGTCGTTTCGCGCGCGGGTGATCCCCTCCATCCCCTGGGCCTGCAGCGCGTTGACGGCCTCGCCGAAGAACCAGGGGATGGTCAGCCTGACCACCTGGGCCATGACGAGGAGAATGACGAAGACCACGACCTTGCCGCGCCGGCCTTCTGCATGCCGCCAGAGGGTCGCGTAGAGCTTCGCAACGCTGCCAGCGGGGAGAGCGTCAGGCACGCACTGACTCTAATTCAACCTGCCGCCTGCACGCGATCGTGGCGCAGACGTTGTCGCCTGCCATCGCACATCCGATCAGCCGATGTCGACGTAATCTGCGCGCAAGCCATGAAGGGCGTGCTCTCACTCGAGCGCGAACCGCGCCACCGCCTCGTCGTTCCAATCGAGTCCGCTCCCCGGACCCTCCGCCGCCCGCGCCTGACCCTCAGCCACTTGCAGCGGGTGCGCGAGGATCGGCACGGCCCAATCGACGTACTCGAGAAAATGCGCCGTCGGCGTGACGGCGAGCAGCTGCGTGCTCACCTCGGGATACAAGTGCGACGACATCTCGATCCCTGCGGCGTCGGCGAGCGCGGCCGCGCGCAGCCAGCCCGTAACCCCGCCGATGCGCGCCAGGTCGGGCATCACATAGTCGGCCGCTCCCGCCGCGATCGCCGCCGCCATGGCGCGGCTTCCGAGAAAGTTCTCCCCGATCTGGATCGGCGTCTCCACCTCGCGCGCAACCCGTGCCGCCCCGGCATGATCGTCGTGCCGGATCGGCTCCTCGATCCAGTAGACCGCCTCCCGGTCCAGCGCCCGCCCCCGCGCCAGCGCCTCGGCAACCGTAAGCGCCTGGTTGAAGTCGGTCATCAGCAGGGCTTCCGCGGGAATCCTCGCGCGGACGGCGCGGGTGGCGAGCACGTCCTCCCACAGCGTCTTGCGTCCGAGCCGGAGTTTTATGGCATGGAAACCTTCGCCCAGAAGCTCCAGCGCTTCGTCCGCGAGCTTCTCGGGCGGAGCAATCCCCAGCCCGTTGCTGTTGTACGCGGGCACCGGCTGGAGCTCGCCGCCGAGCAGCCGCGTCAGCGGGAGGTCCGTCGCTCGGGCCAGCGCGTCCCACAGGGCCATGTCGAGCCCCGACATGGCCATCGTCGGAAGTCCTTCGCGACCGATCAGCGTGAAGCGGGAGTGGAGCTTCTTCGCGATCGCCACGGGCGCGACGGCGTCTCCTCGGACCATCTCCGCGATCCCCGCCAGAAGCTGCCGCAGCGTGCGCGCCCCGAGGTCCGAGTACGCGAACAGATACGCGCGGCCCGGCACACCCTGCTCGGTCTCGAGGTCGATGAGGACCAGCGGCGCATGCGTGATCGTGCCTCCGCTCGTCCCCAGCGGCCGCCGCATCGGCACGCGGACGGCGCGCGTGCGCAGGCCGCGGATCGTCAGCTTCGCAGGCGGTACCGGATCGCCTCGTTCTGCAGTCGCCATGTTCGCCTCCTCGACCGGCAGGGTACCGGCTGGGAGCGTAGCACGAGCAACAGGTTCATCCGCGGCTCCGCGCCGCCCTCTTCAGCATCGGCACCGATGCCATCGTCGTCGCGATCTGCCGCAGAGCCATCGCCAGCGGCGTCTGCGCGCGCCAGGCGAGGACCAGAGTGCGCCTCGGCGCCGGCCTGGCGAATCGGCGGACGGCAAGCTCGTCATGCCGGTTCTCCACCGCGAGCGACAGCTCCGGGAGCAGCGTGAGACCCGCGCCGCCCGCAGCCATCCGCGCCAGGGTGGCAAGACTCGTCGCGCGATAGCCCACCTCGCGTACGTGCGCGCCTTCGCAGAACGCCAGGGTCTGGTCGCGGAAGCAATGGCCATCCTCCAGGAGCAGGAGCGATGCCCCTTCGAGCTCCTTCACCCGCGCCGGCACCCTGCTTCGCAGCATCGGGTCGGACGGCGCGCCGGCGAGGACGAACGGATCCTCTGCAACGACCTGGCTATCGAGTCCTTCCATCCCGGGCACCAACGCCAGCAGCAGGGCATCGAGCGCGCCATCGCGCAGCAAGCGCAGGGCGACCTGGGTCTTCTCCTCGGTCCAGTGCACCGTCAGGCGCGGATAGCTCGAATGGATGGCGGGGGTGATCTCGGGCAGCAGGTAGGGCGAAACGGTGGGGATCACGCCGATGCGCAGCGTCCCGCACAAGGGATCGCGCAGCCGCGACGACGCGGCGATCAGGTCCACCGCCTCCAGCAGCACGCGCCGCGCCCGCGCCAGCATCTCGCTGCCCGCGGGCGTCACCAGCACGCGCCGCCGGTCGCGCTCGAAGATCCGTACGCCGAGCACGTCCTCGAGCTGCGCGAGCTGTACGCTCAAGGACGGCTGCGACACATGGCAGAGCTGTGCCGCCTTGCGAAAGCCTCCCGTGTCGGCGACGGCCACGGCGTACTGGAGCTGGCGAAGCGAGAAGGGGTGCGGCAGCAAGATAGGCATCTCCTATCACTGAGAGTCCAATATTGTATCGGAACTATCACTGCGCCGCCGCATCTTCGCTACACCGGGCCAATCTCGGCCCGCGCAAGGAGGGTGAGACCCAATGGCGCAGCGTCCGACGCTGACCACCGAAGCGGGCGCACCGGTGATCGACAACCAGAATTCCCAGACATCAGGAGCCTCGGGACCGGTGTTGCTGCAGGACCACTACTTGATCGAGAAGCTGGCGCGCTTCAACCGCGAGCGCATCCCGGAGCGGGTCGTGCACGCGGTGGGTTCCGGCGCCCACGGCTACCTCGAGGTGACGAGCAAGGACGTTCCCCTCTGGACCCGGATGAAGGTCTTCTCGGCCGCTGGCAAGCGCACTCCCGTGTTCATCCGCTTCTCGACCGTCGCCGGCTCGCGCGGCGCAGTGGACACCGCGCGCGACCCGCGCGGATTCGCCCTGAAGGTCTACACGGAGGACGGCAACTGGGACCTGGTCGGCAACAACACGCCCGTCTTCTTCATCCGCGACGGCATCAAGTTCCCCGACTTCATCCACTCCCAGAAGTACGATCCCTTCAGCAACCGCCAGGAGCCGGACAACATCTGGGACTTCTTCTCGCACTCGCCGGAGGCCACGCACCAGTTCACCTGGCTGTTCGGCGATCGCGGCATTCCGGCTTCCTACCGTCAGATGGACGGCTTCGGGTCACATACGTTTCACTGGGTCAACGCGGCCGGCGAGCGCTTCTGGGTCAAGTTCCACTTCAAGACCGACCAGGGCATCCGCTGCCTGACGAGCCCGGAAGCGGAGATCGCCGGCGGAAAAGACCCAGCCTTTCTGCAAAAGGACCTCTACGACGCCATCGGGCGAGGCGACTTCCCCTCGTGGACGCTCAAGGTCCAGGTGATGCCGGAGAAGAACGCGGCGACCTACCGCTTCAATCCGTTCGATCTCACCAAGGTCTGGCCGTACCGCGATTACCCCCTCATTCCCATCGGCAAGCTGGTGCTCAACCAGGTGCCCGACAACTACTTCGCCGATGTGGAGCAGGCTGCCTTCGACCCAGCGAACTTCGTGCCCGGCATCGGCCCCTCGCCGGACCGGATGCTGCAGGCGCGGCTGTTCGCCTACGGCGACGCGCACCGTTACCGCCTGGGCATCAATCACACGCGCCTGCCGGTGAATGCGCCCAAGGGTATCGACGGCGCACGAAACTACGGCCGTGACGGCGCCATGCGCTTCGACGCCAACGGCGCGCGCAGCAAGAACTACGAGCCCAACAGCTACGGCGAGCCGGCGCAGACCAGCGAGGCGTACGACCACAGCCTGGCGCTCGCGGGCACGACGGGCCCTTCGCCGCGGGCGCTGCACGTCGAGGACGATGATTTCGTCCAGGCCGGAGCGCTCTACCGCGTGATGCCCGAGGAGGCTCGCAAGAGGCTGGTCGAGAACATCGGCGGCAGCCTGTCGCAGGTGAGCCGCAACGACGTGATCGAGCGATCGATCTCGTACTTCCGCAAGGCGGATGCGGAGTACGGGCGGCGGGTCGCGGACGCCGTGGCGCGGAGGCGGCCATGAACGACAGCGCCCTGCAGGGTGCGGACGAGGCAACGCGAGTCGCGCAAGCCGCCTTCCGGTGCGCGCGAGCCGGCGATGCGGCGGGTCTTCAGGCGCTGCTCGAACTCGGCCTTCCCGCCGGCGCGCGCAACGAGAAGGGCGACAGCCTTCTCATGCTGGCGAGCTATTACGGGAACGCCGGAGTGGTGCGTCTGCTGCTCGAGCGCGGCGCCGCGCCGGATGAGGCCAATGACGTCGGCCAGACGCCGCTGGCTGGAGCGGCCTTCAAAGGAGACGGAGCAGTCGTCGCGCTGCTGCTCGATCATGGCGCGCGGGTGGATGCGGAGGACCCGCAAGGCCGCACGCCTCTCATGTTCGCCGCGATGTTCGACCGCGCGGACATTGTCGAGGTGCTGCTCGCGCGCGGGGCTGCCGCGGAGCGGGCCGACGGGAGTGGCGCGACTGCGCTCGCGCTGGCGCGCGCGATGGGCGCGACCAGGACAGCCGCGCTGCTCGCGGCGGTCAGCGGCTCGTGATCAACACGATCGCGGCCGCCGCACAGGCGAGCCCGAGTGACTGCACCGGCCGTAGCCGCTCGCGAAGCACGACCCTGGCAAGAACCACGGTGCTGGCCGGATAGAGTGAAGTGAGCGTAGCGACGAGGCCGAGCGGCCCCCCTCTCGTAGCGATGAGATAAAGCGCGTTCGCCAGGACGTCGAGCGCGCCGCAAGCGAGAGCCGCCGGCAGCGCAGCGCGCGGGACGGAGAGGGGAACCTTGGTGGAAGTGGCGCGGGCGATGAGCAGCGGCCAGAGACCAGACGCGCTGCCGGCGCGGGCAAGGCAGACGAGGAACGCGCCGATCGCAATCCCCGAAGCGAGTGCGATGGCGAGGGAGCGATCGCGTACCTGAGCCTTGCCGGCCGCATCGTCATGGCGGCTGATCAGCGCCACCGAAGCGACGGCTACGGTGATGCCCGCAAGTCCCAGAGGACCTGGCCGCTCTCCCAGACCGATCGCCACCAGGACAGGGATGGTGATCGAGCAGACCGCCGTGACCGGCGCGACCACGCTCATCCGCCCTACCCTGAGCCCGTAGTAGAGCAGCGCGACGCCGGTCCCGCCGGTCACGCCCGCACCGGCGGCCCACAGAGTATCGATGGCCGATGGCCGCTCTGCCGGAAAGAGTGGCATCGCGATGGCAACCAGCCCCAGGCCGAGAGCCTGCGCCACCACCGTGGCGGCGAGGGCGGGCGCTCGACGCGCGGCGAGGCCGCCGAAGAAATCCGCGGTTCCGTAGAGCGCGGCCGAGAGCAAGGCGATGATGAGGGCCGGTGTCAATCCTCCGCCAGGACCGTCATCGCCGGTACTTCGTCGCGCTGAGCTGACGGGCCACGGCAGCCAGATGCCTGGGCCATGACTCGGGATTCGGCTCTTTCCGGTGGCGCATACCGCATCAACCAGGTCGCGTCGCGGAGCGCGCTTCCCTACAAGGAGGTGCGCGAAGTACGTTTCGTACATCGCACGGCAGGCGGCGATCGAACTGGCGCGCTGTCCATGACCTCGAATCCCAGATGCCGGATGGATCGTATATCTCCGTGATCAGTGCTCCCTGGGCCGCGACCGCACTGGTCCTCGCTGCCGGGCCGGTCGCCGCGCACGATTTCTGGATCGTCCCCGCTGCCTTCAGGCCGGAAGTCGGCGAGAAAGTGGGCTTGAGCCTGCGCGTCGGGGAGCACTTCCGCGGCGAGCCCGTTCTGATCGACCGCACTCTGGTCGAGCGCTTCTTCGCCATCGGGCCTGCCGGCGAGAGTCCGATCACTCCCCGCCAGGGCAGTGAGCCCGCGGGATTCGTGCTGATCGGAGCGCCGGGACTCTGGATCGTCGGGTACCGGAGCCGGCCCTCGCGGGTCTCGCTCGAGGCCGAGCAGTTCGAGCGCTACCTGTTGCAGGAAGGGCTGGAAACGATCGTCGAGCTCCGAGCGGCTCGCGGAGAGAGCGGTACGCGAGCGCAGGAGATCTTCTCGCGTTGCGCAAAATCGCTCCTCTCGGTGGGACCCGGGGTCAAAGGCCATGACCGGCCGCTGGGACTGACGCTGGAGCTGATCACCGAGGACAACCCCTACTCCCTGCGCCCCGGCCAGCAACTCTCCGTGCGACTGCTCTACGAAGGCAACCCTCTTCCAGCCGCTCTGGTGGTGGCGATGAACAGCGACCAGCTCGACGAAAGACTGGTGGCGCGCTCGGATTCCGAGGGCCGCGCTGCGTTTCGGCTCGGGCGCGCCGGCGCCTGGCTGATCAAGGCCGTGCACATGATCCCGGCGCCTCCGGACGCCGCCGCCGATTGGGAGAGCTTGTGGGCCTCGGTGACTTTCCAGATCCCGTCCGAGCCGAAATGAAATAGCGCGGCGCGATTTTCATGCACCGAGGAAACCGAAAGAGCGCGCCGTCCGTACAGCTCTTGGGTCTCTCTGACCGCAGCAGCGGAGATGCTTTCAAGCCGCGGGGAGCGGCTCGGAGTGCGCCTGTGCAAACGCAAACGCTCGATCCGAGAGCAGAAAGAAGACGACCGATGGCACATACCGGGATCAGGAGCTCCCCCACGCGGCGCCTCGCGACTGCCGGACTCGCCTTGCTCGTTCTGACCATTGGCTCAGGACGGAAGCCGGCGGTCGCGGCGAGCCACAGGGAGGCGCCGCGCATCTCACTCGACCCCCCGGCCGACATCACCGACTTTTTCCTCTTCCGCAGCTACGAGCCCGGGCGGGAAGACAAGGTCATCTTGATCATGAACGTCTTTCCGGGAGGGGAACCGAGCTCCGGCCCCAACTACTTCACGTTCGATCCGAACGTCCTCTACGCCTTCCACATCGACAACGACCGGAACGGCAAGGCCGAGGACGTCAGCTTCGAGTTCCGTTTCCGGACGGAGATTCGTGGGCTGGTCGACCAGTTCAATCTTTTCGTTTCCTACGTTGGTTGCGGCGTTCGCACGCCCCCTTGCGCCACCCCGCTGCCGCCGATCACCAGCCTCGACGGCCCCGGCTCGGAAGGTCTGGGACTGCGCCAGAGGTACAGCGTGACCATGGTCCGCCGCGGTCAGCGGCTAAAGCTGGCCGAGGGCCTGATCGCAGTGCCGTCGAATGTGGGCCCGAGCACGACGCCGAGCTACGACACGCTGGCCGCGCAAGGGGTCTACCCGCTCCCGAACGACATCCGCGTGTTCGCCGGCCAGCGCGGTGACCCGTTCTACATCGATCTGGGAGCCACCTTCGACACCCTGAACTTCCGCAGAAACCCGCCGCTGCTGACAGCCGCCGAGGACGCCAACGACGACGTCAATCCCTTCGGCATCGACACGATCGGCAGCTCCAACGTCCAGACCATCGCGCTCGAGGTGCCTGCGAGCCTGCTCACCGTGGACCATAAGAGCCCGAGCGAGACCGGACAGCCGAAGCTTGGCGCCTACGCGAGCACCAGCCGACGCAAGGTCACCGTCCTGACCGCTCCAACGCGGAGCGGTGAAGGCGACGAAGACGAGGATGAAGTTTCGAAGAGCGCCGGCCCATGGGTACAGATCCAGCGCCTCGCCAATCCCCTGGTCAACGAGGCGATCATCGGCACGGACGACAAGGACCGCTGGAACGCGACGGAGCCAGAAGAGGAGAGGCAGTTCCTCGACTACTATCTCAACCCGCGTCTGGCCCTGGCCCTCCAGCTCGTCTTCGGCGTGCCGGCGGCCACGTCGGGACGGCAGGACCTCGTCGACCTGCTCCTGAAGTACGAGCCGGGCGACAAGCGCCTCTCCGAGCTGCTCCGCGTCGATCTGAGAACGCCGCCAACGCCGCTGGCTGCGCAGAGGCGCATGACGGTGCTCGCCACTCCGCCGGATCCCGCAGGCTGGCCGAACGGCCGCCGCCCGAGGGACGACGTGACGGACATCGCCGTGCGGGTCGTCGGAGGGCCGAACTACGTCGCAGCTCGCGCGGGCGACGGCGTGAACAAGAACTTCCGACCCCTCACCGCGACCTTTCCGTTCCTCGCGACGCCGCAGGTCGGCCGCGACCGGGTGCACCAGAATCCCCCGGCGGGGCCATGATCAGTCCGCCGTGAGGTCTCACCCGCCGAGCGCCGCGACGAGCACCACCTGCGTTGGCGAGCCCGTGGGCGATCCACCCTTCGGCTCCGCGGAAACGGCCAGCGCCAACGCGCCGCGGGCGAGAGCGCCGGCCTGGAAATCGCCGAGCGCCACGCCCTCCGCCGCCTCGACCAGGCCGGCCGGCACCGGCGCAGCGCCGCGCCCGGGTGGGATCACCCAGAGCTGGTAATCGCGCGCCGGCGCCGGAGAGAGAGCGGCGGAGAGCAGGATCGCGCGACGCCTGTCCGGAGAAATCACTGCGAGCGCGGCCCCGCCGAAGCCGCCCTGCGGAGCGAAGGGGACCACCCGCGATCCCGGCTGCTGGAGCAACGCGATCGCCTCCCTCGCCAGGCCGCTCGTCTTTCGCGCCGACTCGAGTTCGGCCGCGCACTGCCGCGCCAGATCGTCGGAGGATCCGGCTCGCACCTGGGCGGCCGAGGCTTGCGCGCGCGCGGCATCCCTCTCGCTGCGAAGGCGTGTACCGCGCCCGGCGAGGATCACCGCCGTTAGGCACGCGGCCGAGGCAACGGCCCATCCGGCCGCAGTGGCCCAGCGGCGGCGCGGCGCGCGATCGAAGAGTCGTGTCTCGATCCGGCGCCAGACCCGGTCCGGCAGATGCGTGTCGATCAGGGCGCCGGAGAGAAGCCGCGCCACTGCCTCGGCGCGCGCGAGCGCTTCGGCGCAGCCCTCGTGGGTGATCGACTCCGCCAGATGTGCGCGCGCGATCGCCCGGTCGTCCGGGTCGAGAGCGTCCAGCGCCAGCGCCGAAGTCAGCTCCTTGAACTCGGAGCAGGTCACGGGGGCGCCTCCAGAAGGGCCTCCGCCAGCTTCTCCATTCCGAGGCGGATGCGCGTCTTCACCGTACCCAGCGCCTCGCCGGTGGCGCGCGCGATCTCGCTTTGTGTGAGGCCCCCGAAGTATGCCAACTCCACCGTCCGTCGTTGCTCGGCCGGGAGGACGGCGAGGGCGGTGCGCACCCGGGTCCGCTCCTGCCGCCGGGCGGCGGCCTCGGACGGCGGCGGCTCGGGGTCCTGCGGCGGCTCCGCGGCAAGCGTGCGCATCGTATTCTCGGCGCGGGTGCGCTCGCGCAGCCGGTCGATCGCGCGGCTGCGCGCCATCGCCGCGATCCAGGAGCCCGGCGTCCCACGCTCGGGCCGGTACTCCGCGGCGCGACGCCAGATCTCGACGAATGTGTCCTGCACCACCTCTTCGGCTTCCTCGGTCGACCCCAGGATGCGCAGCGCGATCGCCATCGCGCGCCCCGCGAAAGAATCGTACGCCGAGCGAAGGGCGCCGCGCTCGCCGCGCGCGATCCCTGCGATGACCTCCTCGACGCCTGCTCCAGCGGCGGCGGCGAGCAGAATCCAGAGCAATTGCACGACCATGGAGCATCCCGCAGGGTCCGCCATCGTGCAAGCACTGCTTCCGATCATGCGCCGGCCAGCACGTTGCAAGTCATGCACCGAGTTACGGCGGGGAGGGATGCGCGGATTCGCAGCGGGTGCCTACTTCGTCGCGCTGGCGTCCGCCATGGGCCGTTGCAGCTCCGCATGGCGAAAGCAAGTGACGAGATGATCGTTGACCATCCCGACCGCCTGCATGAACGCGTAGCAGATCGTCGGCCCGACGAAGCGGAACCCGCGGCTGACCAGCGCCTCGCTCATGCGGTCCGACTCCCGTGTCCGCGCCGGGAGCTGACGCAACGAGCGGCGCGCATTCTGCCTGGGCACTCCGCCCACGAAGCTCCACAAGAATTCGTCGAACGAGCCTTCCTTTTCCTGGATCTCGAGGAACGCCCGCGCATTCGAGAGAGCGGATTCCACCTTCTGCCGGTTGCGCACGATGCCCGGGTCCTTCAGGAGCTTCTCGATGCGGCGGCGGTCATAGCGCACCATGCGCTCCGGATCGAACCCATCGAACACCTCGAGGAAACGCGCTCTCTTGTTCAGGATCGTGGACCAGGAGAGCCCCGCCTGGAAGCCGTCGAGCACGAGCTTCGCAAACAGCTCGCGGTCTCCATGGAGCGGAACGCCCCATTCGCGGTCGTGGTAGTCGAGCATGAGCGGGCTCGCGTTCACTCCCGCCCAGCAGCGCCTGACGATGGCGGCTGCGGGCGTTGGACTCATCCCTGCTGCCTTTGCTTGCGTGTCCATGAGCCCGCCGAGGATAGCAGCATCGCTCACGGGGCGCCGCAGAGCAGCTGGCTGCTGCTACTCGTCGAACTCGTCGGTGGTCCGCTGCGCATGCGGGAGCTGCTCGTCCAGCGATTGCCGGTAGCGGATGCAGCCCCGCAAGAACTGGGGCCAGGCGGGGACGGCGATCCGCGGATTGAGCGGTTCCGGCAACAGCCTCCACAGGTCCGGATGGTGCCAGCAGAGGTCGTGTCCGCTGCTGTCGCGGTGGGCGCGGATACCGGCGCGGAGGCGCTTCACCTCCTCGAGCAACTGTTCACGCGACAGCGCGTCCAGGTCTTCGTCCATGCAGCCCTCCGCATCCACTTGACAGACGATGCGGTCAAATGTACATCACCATAAGGTTATGCAACCATCCGGCTATGCACGATCGAACCCTGCCCGGCTCGACGCCACCTTCGCAGCCCTCGCCGACCCGACGCGGCGGGCGATCCTCGCCCGACTCGCAGCGGGCGAGGCTTCCGTGACGGAGCTTTCCGCCCCGTTCGACATCAGCCAGCCGGCGATCTCCAAGCACCTCAAGGTGCTCGAACGCGCCGGGCTCATCTCTCGCGGACGCGACGCCCAGCGGAGGCCGCGCCGCCTCGAAGCAAGACCCCTCGCGGAAGCCAACGGATGGCTGGAGAGCTACCGCCGATACTGGGAAGGCAATTTCGGCCGCCTCGACGCCGTGCTCGAGGAGCTGAAGGGGCAGAAGAAGCGTGGACGCAGCAAGCGATAGAGGAGACCACACCATGAAGGACAGCGGAGCCCTGAAAGTGACTGCCCGGTCCGACCGGGAAATCGTGATGACGCGCGTCTTCGATGCCCCGCGCAACCTGGTCTTCGATGCCTACACCAAGCCCGAGCTGCTCAAGCGCTGGCTCGGAGTGTTCGGCGGCTATTCGATGCCGGTCTTCGCATGCTCCGCAGTA